>ERZ779632.244-NODE-244-length-35242-cov-9.555688_pt1 | contig 35242 bp, 34 predicted proteins | sample MGYA00514194_ERZ779632 | MGnify/ENA primary metagenome ERZ779632 (study PRJEB29562, sample SAMEA4376704) | mouse gut metagenome | isolation source: Cecum | study: EMG produced TPA metagenomics assembly of the A DSS colitis mouse model was used to assess the... | reverse complement strand
CTGAAAACGCAGCGTCAGTATACCAAGGAAGTAATTGAGCTGTATCATAAACAGCATGCCAAGCCCTGCCATGAGCACTGCACACACCATCACCTGCCACTGCGCGGTAAACACAAACTGAATCCGAAATATAAAAATCCATACCGCTGCCGCCGCAAAGTCAAACACAAGATAAAACAACACAATCCCAAGCTCCATCGCCATAAAATAGCGTTCTATTCCAGCAGGTATCACGATATATTTGGAAAATGTGCCATTGCGGATACGGTCATGTATCTCATTGCTGATTCCTTCTGACATTTCCAGCTGTGATAAAAAGGAACTGACAATGTAGTAAGAGAGCATCCCATGAAACGTAAACACTCCTACCGATTCTTTATACTGAAAAATAATTCCCCAGAGGAGATAGGCGAACAAGATTTTGGATATCGTAAAAATCATGTTGAAAATAACATCCGCCCGCCATACAAGCTGTGTTTTCATATAAGTTTTTGTTATTTCCCAATATTTACGCATGATCAATTCCTCCTTCTTGATAAATACGCTCCACCACAATACCAATCTCTTCCTCCTCGATCACAATGTCCTTTGGCTCGTGTTCCATCAACTCCGCAAGCAGTGTTTTTGCGTTTTCCCGCGCTACTTCATACTCTTTTTTATATGGTTCGTCCACCAGAAGTTTTGCGCCGCCTGTCCGTAGCTTTATTGCCCTGACGGCATTGTCAAAGGTTATCATAATCCGCTTGTTGCGCTGGAAGCGTTCAAACAGTTCATCCGTTGCGCCGTCGTACAATATTGTGCCGTGATTCACGACGATCGTCCGCCTGCACAGCGCCTTGATATCTTCTATATAATGCGATGTGAGCAGGATTGTTGTCCCTTTTTTCTCGTTGATTTCCCTCAAAAAACTGCGGATTTGCTTCGATGCAACCGCATCCAGTCCGATTGTGGGCTCATCCAGAAAGAGAATCTTTGGATTGTGCAGCAGCGCCACCATCAGTTCCATTTTCATGCGCTCTCCCAGCGACAGGGTCCGCACTTGTACATCCATTAAGTCCCCGACACCAAAAAGCTGTACAAAGTAATTCTTATTCGCCTGAAAGGTTTCTTCGGAAATCTCATAAATCTCTTTAAAGAGACGCAGTGTATCGTTGACTGTCAGCTCAAAAAACAATTGGCTCTTCTGCCCCATCACAACGGCATACTGTTTCTTAAATGCATTTTTGAGGTCATTGGGATAGTATCCCATCACGTTGATCGTGCCTGCTGTCGGGGCGATGATTCCAGTCAGCATCTTGATTAAAGTCGTCTTTCCAGTGCCGTTTGGCCCAATCAGCCCGACAAACTCACCCGCCTGAATAGACAGGTCAATCTGGTTTACCGCAGTCTTTTCTTCATACTCGCGTCGAAACAGGCTGGAGATGCTGCCTCGGATGCCTTCTGGCTTTTTGTAGCGACGGTATGTTTTGACCAAATTTGCTGTATTGATAATTGTTGTATTTTTATTCATGCTTGTTTTCCTTTCACTCTTTAAAATTTGGGTTATGCTCCTTATTGCAAAGACACCGCCTTACAACGCAAAAAAGACCATGGATGCCCGTAAGCGTCTATATCATGGTCTTTTTTCCAAAAGTGTGTTTGAAAATTATGCCCGTGTGCATAAAAAGAACATGACCATACAGCCATGTTCCAATGATTCATAAATATATACCATCATATAAAACAATTGTAAGGCGAAAACGCCAACAGCTTACGCTGCCGGCAAATGGGCAGACTCCTAGCGCAAAATACCGCTAAAAATCCTCCCTGCAATATTTACTTTGCAATTTTCTCCATTACAATTAAATTTAACATACAAAATCCTCCATAAAATTATTTCACTTCCGCTATGTTCTTATCATACACGCAGGAAGTTCTGCTGTCAAGTGAAAAATATGTCATTGTCCAGCTCATAATGCGTATCAAACAGCAGATTAGAATAAAACCTGCTCAGGAAGCGAAAGTCAACTTCGATTCCTTTTGCATAATTTGCATAATTCGAACGCACCAATGCATTTCTATAGTATTTAGAGCATTCTTTAAACATGTCATTGTTTATATGAAAACCGATACTATTTAAATATAATTCCATAAATACGGCGGTTGTTCTCGTATTTCCTTCTCCAAAAGGGTGCACCTGCCAGATGGATGAGGTAAACTCACTTAATCTTTTAATAATCTGGTTTTGATCCATTTTCGAATACTGCTGCTGTTTTTCCATCGCAAAATCGTAATCAAGTATATCTTGAATCTCATAATAATTAGCATATTTGACACTGTCCCCCTGCAAAATGGGTTCTTCTTTTGCGATATTATATTGTCTGAATCGCCCTGCAAAATCATATAGTCCATCAAACAGATAACGGTGAATTGATTTTAGCGCTGTAGGTTTCAAAGAAATGGTTCCATCAGACAAGAGTTCAACAATTCGTTCAGAGACAAGATCGCATTCCATTGTCTCTGCCTGTTCTTTACTGGGAGTGCCTTTATAATATTCAGTTAATTTTTCACTGACCTTCTGCAAGGACAGTTCTCCATTGATATGCTGCTCTGACAATTCATACAGGTACATAGATGGTTTTAATCCATCGACCTGCTGCAAACCAATCGCTGTATCCCAGTATTCTTTTTGTTTTTTGGCATCCGCTGTGTATTCTTTTATCTTATATTCATACATATGCATTCTCCCTGTCTATGTCCTAATGCGATACTAAGGAACTATAGAAAAGACTGGCTGCCAGTAAAAAATGATGCACACAGTCATATCATCTCCCCAATAATGACATTTTCGTAAGGATATTTCGCCGCATCAACGCCTGTCTGTTCTGCCGCCAGTGCGATGATAATTTCTTCATCCATTTCTGTAATGTCGTCATCATCCCACATTTCATCAAAATCTTTGGGCAGATGAAATCCCAGTTTCTCTTCAGCAGGAAGCGGCTCCCCGATGTCTGTGATATCGTCTTCGTTAAAATAGTAAAAACGCTTTATCACGCCGTATTCCAACACCGCAAAACCATGGCATTCAGAGACGCGGTGTGTCAGATATAGATATACTCTGGGAAATGGCTTCAAGCGTGGAAGCATCTGGTCCTGCTCATCAAAAAATTTGCTGAGGCTAATGCCCATCACAAAGTTTGTATTTTGATAATCTGCCGTCACGAACACAAGATTCTCCTTATACTCTGCCTGACGCAGCTTATCCAGACCTGCCTGATAGGGACAGTGTTCGGTCTCTTTTTGCAGGAAAGTATCTGCGATCTGCTGCTGCGTCGAGCCCTCTATTACCATCCAGCAGGATTTATACCCCATTCCTTCTACCAAATATTTATCGTATTCCATCGTTTTACCTCCATCACAGCCATTGAATGAATGCTGTCTTATCCTTTTTATTATATCCTGCCTGTTCATAGAATTTCAGTGTGCTCTCCTGTTTCGAACCTGTGAGCAGCATCATTTTATAACAGTTTTCACGCTTTGAAATCTCTTTTGCAAAGTGAAGGCAAGCCGTCGCCAGCCCTCGCTTGCGGTATCTCTCATCTGTAATCACATTTTCAATAAATGCATAAGGGCGCTGCCCTCTCGTGAGATTAGGGATAATGACACACACGCAGGAGGATACAATTGCCCCGTCCTCCTCCGCCACAATAATGTGATGGTTCTTATCCGCGAGAATGCAGTTCCAGAGCTCCATAACATGTTCATCCTTCTCAGGAAAAAGGTTGTCATGCAGCTGCATATACAATGTCATGAGCTGGTCAAAATCGTGTTCTGTAATTTCCCGAATCATGTATTTGCACGTCCTTTCTGCTTATATTTTTAATAGAATACCACCTTCTGCTTATTTAGACAATCCCTAATTCCGCAATCCTTTCATATACTTTCTCAAAGATGTACTTATAATTTTCATTCTGCCCAACCACATTCATAAATTTCTCTTCATTGAATACCAGACTGGCATAGTCTTTATATTCATAAGCCAGCTCTCTCAAGGTGTCCTTGGAATTAAACATCTGGCTCAAGGTATCTCTCGCATCATGACCAAAGTAATCCGCCACCAGTGCACAGTTAAAATCAAACAGCGGCGCCAGATGTTCAATCTTACCGGTCTCATTGTTCATCATGAATCCATAGTTTTGTGTATGACGATCTGTATTTACAATAATATAATCCAGTACTGGAATACAGGCAAACTCGGCGCCCCACCGCTCAAGGCAATGTTCCTTGAAAGGAATATGACAGCGCCTGCAATAATCGATGACCTCCCACGCTTCCACAAAAGAATGCTCCTCACCGACAAAATTTTTACAGATTGATACATGCCCCATCCCATCCATCATGTTCTTCTCGTCACCCTCGTATTTGACACTATCAATTTTGTGTTCAAAGCATTCCAAAATTTCAGATGCCAGAATCTCCATCCGCGTATTTACAGAATCCTTTGTCTTATCAGATTTTAACAGATACAGTGTGTCTCCCATGCGTATCCAGCCTTTTCGGAAAAGCCCCTTTGTCGTGAGCTCCGGGCAGATCGGACTTGTCGTAACGGTAGGGCTGTAGCCGCCTAATGACAAATCAATAATATCCTTCAGTTTATTTTTCCGAATATTAATATCCTCCCATCTGTCAGTGTCATCGTCATCCTGAATCCAGTAACTGTCTTGTATGGATACTCCTTTGCATCGTATACAGATGTCTACTCTGTTGTCTATCGTGTCCACCTGCGGAATCTGGAAAGCAGCATAAATCTTCTTGGCATGGTCTCTTGACAAGGACAGCATCCTGCTGCTCAGGTAGCTTTTTACCTCCTGCACATTGGATAAAATACTTTTCATGGTATGTGTCTTCTGGATGTTATTGCGAAGCGAATATGGCAGCAGATCCTCACGGATCACCTCCACTGTAAAATCAGGAAAATTGAAATATAATACCTTAGAATTACCTAACATTAAAAACATTGTTCTCACCATTTATCTCTATAGTAGCGTACACTCTGGATATAGTATATCATAAAACGGTCTCATGCTCAATATGCACACTATCAAAAAATACATTGTATATTCCCGAAAAGTATAGTATACTGGATACCAGAAAGGCAGGGGAGGACACCCATAACAAAAAACACAAAACCTTTCATAAACAAGGGGGAGGACACCCATGACAAAAAACATTATTGTAGTAGATTCACAGGGAAAAAAATACGGAGCCACTTATCTCAAGAGAGCTAAGGGACTCGTAAAACAAGGCAGGGCACGCTTTCTGGCACAGAATATGCTATGCCTTGCGTGTCCGCCAGATCAGGATTTGGAGGATAATATGATGTCAGAACAGACAAATGAAATAATCGAAAATAATGAAGAAAGCAGGCCAGCGGACAAGTATTCAATGGAATACTGTCTGACACAGATTGAGCACCTTGCACACCAGACAGACTATCTGGATCAGGCTATATTAGAATTAAACCAGCTTGACAGTGATCCGTTCTGCGGGCATAAAGCTGCCGCAATAAGCGATGTTATAAAATCAAGGGAAACCACCAACCAGCAGCTGATAAACTTTTATATGAACATGTATGATGATCTCAAAACACCTGCACCCGTGGATGCCATTACGCACAAGGCACATCTTCAGGAACAGTTGTTAAAGATTATGGAGAATACATTGGAAAATAATGATTTTTCAGCAAAAGAAGTCTCAGATCTGTTCAACGGTGCACTGGATGCAATACGGCATATAAGTGATTAAAAAAACCGCTCAGGGGAATGTTGTTTCCTCTGGGCGGTTCTTAAGTTCTTAATTTATACCAATGCCATCATCACTCTGCCAGTGCCTCTATAGACATTGACAAGCCCCTCGCCCGACGCCGCAGAGCCTACGAGAGTCTTGGTGGTTCTCTCCACTGTAAAATTCAGGCTTGGCGACCAGCATACCGCATAATTTCCATCAATCTTCAGCACATCATTGTCCAGCTCGATTGTCACCAGCTCTTCTCTTGGACACGGTGATTCCAGCAGACAGACACCATTGCCGTGAACCCCGAGATTGAACAAGCCCTCTCCGCCCAGCAATGCGCCGCTCACAGAGCTGATTGGCGTTGTCTTGAGAGTCAGTCCGACACTTGCATAATAGTATCCGTCGTTCATCACCATTCCTCCGCCCCAGTCGCGGATATCTTCGATTATAATGTGCTTATATGTAGGTTCTAGTATAAGGATTCCATCCCCTGTATACTCTGGCTTGATTCCGCGCTCTCCTGTCACTGCGCCGCCAAAAGCCTTCCGCATCAAGTCTCCTGCACTTTTCACGCCTGTCTCCACAGAGACATTGCCGACCATCACCTGCATGGCACCTGCGCTTACAGTCCACTTATTATTATTGAGGCTGATGATTACCTGTCTTTTGCAGACATTCATCTTGGCTGCATAATACTCTGTCATTGCCTCCGCCTTACTCAGAGATAAATCTTTCAGCATTTTTATGACCGTTACGCCCGCCTGCTCATTTTCAGTTACAATTTCTACATTTTTGTTGTCCAGTAAATTCAGTATGTTTGTTCCCATTTTTGTTCTCTTTGCTCCTTTATCTTATTTTTTCAAAAACGTCTTCAAAAAACTGCAAAAAGCCATCCTCTACCGCCACTTGGTCTACCTCCTGCACAGGCAAATCATAAAAATATTTTCCTGACTCAATATCGATAGAAAGGCTGTCGATTGGAAATCCTTTCTCGCGCACCGGGGAATGTGGTATTGCAGTTATTATAAACGGCTTACTATCCATCGATGCAATCATTCCTTCGTACAGATGTTCATTGTCATAAACAAAGCAAATGGCATTTTTGTATCTGGCTGTCAGATTTTGGTATTTCCGCGCAAGTGCTGAATAATGCGCGATCATTTCCTCGTCAGTAAGGCTCTTTCCGTTCACCGTCCGCACATGGACGCCCGGCTGGTCCTGTTCTGGAACATTGTCAAAATACAGCCCGGAATCACAGGAAAACACTGGTATATGGAAAGCCTCATAGTATGCAGCCGCCTTCTGGTGTGCATTCTCCAATGGTGTATTACCGTCCTCCGGCACCTGAGGAATTTCTGTATTTAAATCCTTTAGTCCAATGAGTTCAATATCATATTTCTCCGTAAGGCTTTCTAAGCGCTTTCTCATGGCAGAAAGCTTCGCTGGATTGCCTGTTCCATATAAAAGCTTCATGATACATCTTCCTTTCTGCGTTCATGTAAGTTTGCAATCGAGTAGAGAAGGGTCAGCTTCTGCTGACAAATTTCATCTGGGTGCCCGTGTGCATAAAAAAGACGCGATGCAAATCACGTCTCTCAAAAAGCTTTTAAAATAAAAGCTTCCAAAGGGACTCGAACCCTCGACCTACTGATTACGAATCAGTTGCGCTACCAACTGCGCTATGGAAGCTTGGTCTTAAAATCACAACCACGAAAAATATTATACATGATAAATTATCATTTGTAAAGGTTTTTATCAAAACTTTTTATTCAAAACTTTTTTATCAATTCTTTTTCCGGTTCAGGCAATGGTTCCATATGTAGAGATACCTGCTGGTATGGAATCTCAATGCCAGCTTCATCCAGCGCAGTTTTGACATTTTCCAGCAGACGCCAGCGCACGTCCCAGTACTTAGGATTCTCGCAGAAGCAGCGCAGTCCTAGCTCTACGGCGCTGTCTGCGAGTGCATTCACATACACCAGCTCTGGTTCAGTGTGAAGCACATCCGCGTCCTCTTTCATCACGTTCAGGAGCACTTCCTTGGCGGCCTTTATCTCGGCGTCATAAGAGATGCCCACCAAGAGATCAACACGCCGGATGGGCGTATCTGTCGCATTGGTGATAGAACTGTTTGCCAGACTGCCATTGGGCAGGACGACAATTTTGCCGTCCGTCGTCATCAGTTTGGTATAGATAATGCCAATCTCCTTGACAGTTCCCTCTGTCCCTTGGCTCGATTCAGTGATAAAATCACCCACGCGGAAGGGCTTGAGAAGCAAGATCAGCACACCGCCGGCAAGGTTGCTAAGGCATCCCTGCAATGCAAGACCGATGGTCACACCGGCAGAACCCACAAGTGCGACCACGCTTGTTGCATCAAATCCAAAATTTCCAGCAATCATAAGTACCAAGATTCCGTATAAGGATGCCTTAATCAGCCCGTCAAGAAACTGAATCACACCAGTTTCTACATTTGCCCGCTGAAGTGACCGTTTGGTGATTCTGCGTATGAGCTTGATCAACTTCGAGCCTGCAAAAAATAAAACCGCTGCAAACAGTACCCTGACGCCTAGGCCAAGCGCTTTCTCCGGCAGTGTATCAAGGAATTTCTCGAACGCATTCAGATTCTCCGCAATTTGGTCTATATCCAATTCCATCTCATTTAATAGCATTTTCCTTCACTTCCATTCGTATATCTTATGATTTATTCATGGATTGCATGAATAAAAAGCCCGCTCCTTAGTTTTGGCTCAAACCACGTGGATTTTGGCGGCATGAGCATATTCGCATCCGCAACGCAGAAAAGCTCATGGATTGAGGTCGGGTACATGGCAAACGCTACTTTAGAATCCGTCTTTACCCGCCGCTCAAGTTCTTCCATCCCTCTGATGCCTCCCACAAAGTCAATGCGCTGGTCTGTCTTGGGGTCCTGAATGCCAAGGATTGGCGCTAACACATGGTTTTGGAGGACTGCCACGTCAAGCCCCTCCACAGGGTCATTGCTCTGGTATTCGGGTTTCACCTCCAACAAATACCATGTATCCTCTAACAGCATCGAAACCTGTCCTTTGTGTGCAGGCTTCTGGCAGGCGGCGCCCTTTGAGACAATTATGTAGACTCTGCTGACAGCCTCCACAAACTGCGCCGCAGAAAGCCCGTTCAAATCCGTTACAACGCGGTTATAGTCCATAATCATCAATTCCTCATCGGCAAATAACACAGACAGGAAATAGTTAAATTCTTCCTCCCCTGTATAGTCAGGGTGCTCTTCCCGCTTCGCAAGCCCGACTTTGACAGCTGATGCACAGCGGTGATGCCCGTCTGCAATATAAATCTGCGAGATGCCTTCAAACGCCTGCTGGATTGTCTGGATCCCAGCTTCATCACTGATGCACCACACCCGGTGCACGATGCCGTCCTCCGATGTAAAATCATACAGGGCAGGCTGTTTCTTCGTCTCTGCAATCACTGCGCTCACGCTGTCATTTGCCCTGTAAGCAAGGAAAATAGGCCCTGTCTGTGCCTCGCATGCCGTTACATGGCGGATGCGGTCAAGCTCTTTGTCGGCGCGTGTATTTTCGTGTTTTTTAATCACTTGGTTCTGGTAATCATCCACACTCGCACACGCTACAATCCCTGTCTGGACGCGCCCGTCCATCGTGAGTTCATAGATATAATAAACAGGTTTGTCCTCCTGAACAAAGCTTCCTTCCTGAATCATCTTCCAGAGCATGTCATGCGCCTTCTGGTAAACCTCCTCTGCATAAGGATCTGTGCTGCTGTCAAACTGTGTCTCTGCACGGTCTATATTCAGAAACGAAAGCGGCTTGTCCTTCACCGCTGCACATGCCTCCTCCCTGCTGTAGACATCATACGGAAGCGCTGCAATTTGATCCTCTAGCCCTTTTTTGGGTCTGTACGCGCGAAATGGTCTAATTACTGCCATATGTAAAATTCCTCCTAATTTGTTTTCTACTGTTTGATTCCAGACTCTATTCTATCAGATCATCACAGGTTTGTCTAATATTCCAATAAATAACGGAAGTTCTTTTTCTATATCCAGAATCATATATACAAATGGCTCGTTAAAATAAAGTTTTTTCTGCGGCATTGCCATTGCCCTCAAGGCGCCTAGAAGCTCTGTAGCCGCTGCCGCCTCGGTGCCTTCCTCATCCACTGTAAGCACAGCTTTCTGGCGGATAAGGCTGATATATAAAGTATCGTGCGTTATTGAATCTTCTCCCATCGAAGAAAAATCTGCCTTGCCGGCGTCAAAACATTCTGCCAGCCCGATGCGGGTTAGCGCTTCGGCAAGATCAAGATCTAATTCACTCCGAAAGCGGGGAAACTTCAAGTCCGCTGTTGCCGGCACCCTGTGTGAGAGCATTTTATGCATGGCAGATGCGTTCAGTTTGCCGCAGATTTCCCGCACAGAGCCTTTTCTTTTGGGTTTCAGTGCAAGAAACCCTATTCCTTTGCTGCGGCGTCCTATATCAAAAAGGGCTGTATTCTGGTTTGACAGGTACGGCAGCAGCACTCCCTCCGCAAACTCATTTGACAGGTATTCTATATCCGCCGTGCTATTCTGCATCATATCCGTCTGTATGGTATTTTTCCCATCGCCCAGATAAAACGCTTCCTGATGAGTGTGAAACGGCTTAAACGGATTTTCCCATTTTCCTTTGAAATAAATCGTGTTAAACAAAGCAAGCCTGATAAGCTCCTGCGGTCCAAGCGGCTCTGTCAGCATCTGGAGAACCAGCCCGTTTGTGCGGGTGGCAATCCATTGATTGATGCGGTTCATCGTCTCATAAGATGACAATTCTGCGGAAAATAAATCTGCGCCCATCAAGGACTCTAACGTGCCAGCCCACGCTGGATTGATGCAATAGCGCTGGTCTATCCACGCTGAATTGGCGATGGACAAGGTGCATAAAGATCCATTTACAGTGTACGCATTCATCATTTCGGCAGCTAGTGACTGCATCTTGGGTCCAAGCACAGTAACAAATTCTGTTTTGGTGGTTCCAGCTGCCCCGCAGCCTGCCATAGCAAGTGTCAGGTATGCCGAGACAGGTGACAGGACAGGATTTGTATGGTTCATATTCTGTTTCATTAAATCGTATCCAAATGTCTGAACGTACTGGTATGACTGTGTCATCATTTTTCCTCCTTGTATACAGGAATACTATAAAAGCGGATTGTCCAGTATCCCTATAAATAACGGTATCTCTGTTTCGAGATCCAGTATCATATAAATAAATGGTTCATTAAAATACAGCTCTTTTAGTTCTGTCTCAATGATGGCGCCGCGGTCACACATCAGAACCTCGGTTGCAGCAGCAGCCTCTGTGCCCTCTTCATCGACAATGATTTTTGCCTTCTGGCGGACCAGATTGATAAATATTCTATCGCCTCTGATTGTTTTACCGAGTTGGTCAAAATTTGCTTTATCCTCGTCAAAACATTCTGTCAATCCCATATTTATCAGGCTTTCATTGAGTTTTTCATCAAAGGTTACTTCAAATTTTGGAAGCTTTAGATTGACTGTCTGAGTTTGTTTATTTGAAATAACATCTGTTACGACTTTGTTGGTCAACCGCGAATACAGATCTCTGACATCCTCCTCTCCTGTTGGCTTGAGGGCGGCAAACGCCAGCGCCCCACCGCTGTCGTGGTCATTCTGCTGGTAAGGAAGAATAACACCCTCCATGAAATCATTGGAAAGGTATTCCAGCTCTGTCCTGTACATGTTCATCATGTCAGCCTGCACAGTCTCCTCCTGCCCTTTTTGCAGATAAAATGCTTCCTTGAACGTATTTTGCGGCTCAAAAGGATGTTTCCATTTTCCCTGAAAATATACTGTATTAAAAAGGGCAAGGCGCGTATTCAGCTCCAATGGCGCTGTGAGCATCTCATGGATAAGCCCGTTTGTCTTTGTATCTATCCAGTCATTGATCTCATTCATGGTCTGTACTGTGGAGAGCTCTGCCTGTACTGCCTCTGCATCCATCAGTGATTTCACCGTGCCAAGCCACAAATCCTCCACAACAAGTTTGTCATCGATCCATGCAGAATTAGCGATGGACAGGGTCATCCAGTCACCTGTTTCGGGAAAGCGGTTCATCATATCGTCGGAGAGCGGCAGCATGTCATTGCCAAGCACATTATAAAATTCCCCGCGGGTCGTGCCATCCGCCCCGCAGCCTGCCATAGCGAGCGCCAAATAAGCTGATACGGGTGAAATCACAGGATTTTTGCTGTTGATTTGCTGTGAAAACAGGCGGTATCCGAACTGTTGGATATTTTGGTAGGATTCTATTACGTAATCAATACATACGCTCGTCTCCACATCTTCTGTCATCCCGGCCAAATCCGTTGTACGCTCTAAATTTGATTCCTCCGTGTCTGGCTGCTGTTCTGTCATCTGCACAACAGGCTGCTGTTCTGTCATCTGCACAACAGGCTGCTGCTCTGCCTTTTTCGTACAGGCGCTAAAAATGCACGCTGTTGTAAGAATGGCTGTTGTTTGGAGTATTCTTTTTTTAATCATAATCTTATCCCCCTTTTCATATATTGTCAATTGTATTGTCAAGTCAGGTCTCACTCTCAAAACGGAATACGTAACCGTATTCTGGCGCCGCCTGAAAGGTATCAATTTCCGTTTTGGTAAAGGTTCCTGTAAGCTGGAAGTCCTCAGACAGCCTTACGGCGTAGCCCAGATCAATCAGACGCCGGTATTCCTGCTCGATCAGCGCGTGCCCTTTCTCTGTATAATACAAGTCTTCGTAGCGTGTTCCTTCCGCTGTTTCGATATCACCATACAGGTCAATCACTACTTGAAATGCATAAATCGTACCATCTACAGCATCTGCCGCCTTTCCCTGCTTTGTATAATAATTTATTGTCTCTTGCAGATAATGATAGCACAAAAGCGCGCCCTTTTCAGGCATTGGGTAATCATATACAGCGTCATCCTTCTCTCCGTAGTAGTCACTGAGCACGGTATATGCTGTTTTCAGCTTCTCTTCTACGATCGCTCCTTTCTCTGCCTCATCGTACTGCTCTGCATATACTGGGGTTTGCATAGACAATGCTTTGTCCTCTATAGCCTTCTCTGTTTCATTATCCCTGTCTGCCGGATTCAGATCGGTGTCTGTTGCAGCGGATTGTGCCAGCGTACCGCCGGAGGTGCGTTCTGCCGGCAGGCTAAGATCCCCCGCATCATTCGATACACTGTCCATCTGGACCGCAAGATCTGGCTCTTCTGTATACTCAATTTTTTGCTGTTTTTGATGTGACCAGAATGCCGTTGCAAAGATACACAGCATGATCACGCAGGCAGCAGCCAGACTCCAGTTCTTAACCATACTATTTCTGTTATGCGGACTGCCTGCCGGATTCAGCGCTTCCTCGATGAGTGTATCGTCAATATACTCCATACATTCCAGCAAATCTTTTCCTCTCACAACTGTATGCCTCCCTCCTCTAAATATTTTCGCAGCTTGTTTCTCATGCGGAAAAGAACGGACTTTACCTTGCTTTCACTCACATGAAAAATCTGTGAAATGTCCCGAACCGAATCCATATACCAGTAACGGCGCACAAAAATCATTCTCATCTCCGCAGGCTGTTTCAGCAAAAATTCACTGATAATACGTCCAATCTCCTCACTGTCCATCTTTTGTTCCAAGTCATTTGGCGCCGGAATACAGTTCTCAATCTCCTCGCTCAGCTCCACCACTGTCACAGACCGTTTCTGCGCATGGTAGTAATCATATTTTCCAAAAGAAAAGTTGCGCGTAAGCTTTGCCAGATAGGCAAAAAAGTAACTGGGCCGTTTCGGTGGCAGTGTATTCCATGTCGCGTGGTATGTATCATTTACACACTCCTCCGCATCCTCTCTGTCATGCAGGATATTCATGGACAGACTTTGCAGCCGTCCGCCATACTTGCCGTCTGTCTCCGCAATCGCCTGTTGAGAGCGCTGCCAGTATAATTCAATAATCTCGTTGTCTTCCAAGTGATAACCTCCTTTGTATTGATGCCCTTTTCTTATATGAAGGATTTTACAGGAACCCGTTGCAGGCTTTTACGGAATTATATCATATTCTTAAAAAAACACAAATCTGCAATACAAACTTGCAGTGCAAGTTTGTATTGCCTTTTGACAAGCAAAATACAGTATGATATAGTTATACTGGCGGTCGAAAAAGAGGACTGCTCAGTATAAAGTTATGTATCTTAGAGAGAAAGGAAGTTTCGAGCTATGACACCAGAAGATAAGAATTTGTTAGAGCGCATTAACGAGTATGCTGACCGTGTATTGAAAGATTTTGATCCGCAGAAAACGCGTGTTTCTTTCCAGCTTGAAAAGCTTAAACCAATCATGGAGGAAATCGCAAAAGAGCAGAATAAGACTGTAGAAGAAATCTTTATCAAATATATGGATTTGGCAAGTCAGGTCACGGTCAGCCGTGAGACAAAATTCCAAAATACGATTGGGAATATGACAAAATATGGTGATGTACACGATGCATTCTAATGCATTCTAATGTTGCACTCTTTTGTGTGCACAAACAAAAAAAGGATGTTTACATCCTTTTTTTGTACTGTTCCTTTTACACTTGATTCCTCATCAAGATTCTTTTACACATCAGCTATCCCCACAAATTCCCCATTTTGTTTCCGAGAAGCCATCCCTTTTTACACAAACACAATCACATTTTCATAAAGCTCTCTCAAGGACTCCAAAGTGTAACGTTGTTTCTGTAGATAAATTATTACATATTTATTGCATTTTGTCAACTGAATTTTGACACTTTGTCCACTATTTTTACATAATTTTACCAATTTATCTTGCATCAAAGAAGCATTATGCGCAAAATGATGTTGCGAATTTATTACAATTTTGGCACAAAGTGACAATGCAATAAATTCGCAGCCATCAGAAAGGACTTTACTTTACAACACGCACACGGAACACACCGTCAATGCTGTTCAACTGCTCAAGAATCTTGTCATCCGCGGATTTCTCAATGTCCATCAGTGTATAGGCGTACTCACCTCTTGATTTGTTGGTCATATCACTGATATTGATACCTGCTGCACCAAATGCTGCCGTAAACTGTGTGATCATATTCGCAATATTCTTGTGCAGAATCGCCACTCTGCCAACGTTGCCGCAGATACCCATGTCACAGGCAGGATAGTTTACGCTGTTTCTGATATTGCCGTTCTCAAGATAATCCTTGAGCTCATCGACTGCCATCACAGCGCAGTTATCTTCGGATTCCTCTGTAGAGGCGCCCAGATGCGGGATGACGATGCATCCCTTCTGCCCTGCGGTCGTCGGGTTCGGGAAATCAGAGACATATTTTCTGACTTTTCCTGACGCCAATGCGGTGAGCATATCTTTTTCATTCACCAGTAAATCCCTTGCAAAATTCAGCACAACGACGCCCTGCTTCATCTTCGCGATGGCAGCGGCATTGATCATGCCTTTGGTCGCATCCATCAGCGGCACATGAATGGTGATAAAATCACACGCCGCATAGATATCATCCACATTAATGACATGCTTTACCTCGCGGGAGAGCTTTAACGCTGCATCCACAGAGAGATAGGGGTCATATCCATAGACATCCATGCCAAGCGCTACGGCTGCATTTGCCACGCGGATACCAATCGCGCCAAGTCCAATGATGCCAAGCTTCTTGCCCTGAATCTCTGTGCCGGCAAAGTTCTTTTTCTCCTTTTCTGCATCTTTTGCGACGGTCTCTGAACCCGCATTGGCTTTTACCCAGTCAATTCCTCCTGTCACGTCTCTGGAAGCGAGAAGCATACCGGCAAGCACCAGCTCTTTGACGCCGTTTGCGTTGGCGCCGGGCGTGTTGAACACGACAATGCCCTGCTCCGCACACTTGTCTAAAGGAATATTGTTGACACCTGCCCCCGCTCTTGCAACTGCAAGAAGCGTCCCCGGCAGCTCCATCTCATGCATGGATGCACTTCTGACAAGCACACCCTCCGCCTGTGAGAGATCGTCTGTCGTCTGGTAATTTTCTGTAAATCTTGATAAACCGATATCTGAGATTGGGTTCAGACATTTATATTGATACATTATTGATTTTCCTCCTCAAATTTCTTCATAAACGCTACAAGTTTCTCCACGCCCTCGATTGGCATCGCATTGTAGATGCTTGCACGCATACCGCCAACACTTCTATGTCCCTTGAGATTCTCAAAGCCTGCTTCCTTTGCTTCCTTGACAAACTTTGCGTCCAGTTCTTCACTGCCTGTCACAAACGGTACATTCATGAGAGAGCGGTCTTCTTTTCTGACAGTTCCCTTAAAGAGTTTGCTCTCATCAAGGAAATCATAGAGAATTTTTGCCTTCTTCTCATTGTATTCTTTCATCTTCTCAAGTCCGCCCTGCTTTTTGAGCCACTTAAATACCTTTCCGCAGATATAGATGCCATATGCAGGCGGTGTGTTGTAAAGGGAATCATTGTCGGCATGGGTCTTATACTTCAGCATTGTCGGTGTTCCCGGCAGAACATCATCGGTGATCAAATCTTCTCTGATAATCACAATGACAACGCCAGCTGGCCCGATATTTTTCTGTACACCGCCGTAGATCACGCCGTACTTTGTCACATCCACTGGCTCTGACAGAAAACATGAGGACACATCTGCCACAAGTGTTTTTCCCTTTGTGTTTGGCAGTGTCTTGAATTTGGTGCCATAAATGGTATTGTTCTCACAGATATATACATAGTCGGCATCCTCCGAAATCGGCAGATCTGAGCAGTCTGGTATGTAAGAGAAGGTCTGGTCCTCACTCGATGCGATCTTGTTTGCCTTTCCAAAAAGACATGCCTCCTGATATGCTTTCTTTGCCCACTGTCCTGTGACGATATAGTCGGCAACACCATTTTTCATGAGATTCATGGGAATCATGGCAAACTGCTGGCTTGCGCCTCCCTGCAAAAACAGCACCTTGTAATTGTCAGGGATATTCATAAGCTCTCTCAGATCCGCCTCTGCTTCCTTGATAATCGTATCATACGCCTTGGAGCGGTGGCTCATCTCCATAACGGACATCCCCGTTCCTTTATAATCTAACATTTCATCTGCAGCTTCTTTAAGGACTTCCTCAGGTAAAACTGCGGGACCTGCTGAAAAATTGTACACTCTGGACACTTTCTAACTCCTCCTGATTTCTTTAATATGCTGCGCCTGCTTTTCTAACACCGCGGCGCGGATTCTATGAATCTATATAAACAACATTTTTATAAAAAATGTTGATATTACTAATAAAACAAAATGACCGGCGTACCAAGCTCCACCATATCATAGAGTTCTTCCATGATTTCGATAGGGGTATTGATACAGCCGTGAGAGCCGTTTGTCTGGTAAATCTCTCCGCCAAACTCCTTGCGCCAAGTGGCATCATGAATGCCAATATGCCCATCGACCGCCATCCAGTATTTGACAGGCGTCGCATAATTGGCACCCCTGAGCACCCTGTTTTTCTGCTTGAAATACACTGCGCAGACTTTGGCGGGCGTTCCCCAGTTCCGCGAGGTATTGCCCGTAACCACCGGGGTATCTATCACAAGCTCTCCATCTACATAATAATACATATGCTGGTCTGTCATGTCAACCTCTATGTAAGTATCCCCGATATCATCGGAACCTTTTTCCCATGCCTCACTGATATATTGAGGTATCCGTGTACCGCTCTGCCTGTTCAGAAACGCGTTCAGCAGAAATTCATACTCTGCTGTCTCATCCAGCTCATTGCCGTAACCTCCGCCGGGCACTTTGACGAGATCGCCCCTCGTCGCCTTAAAACTGCGCTCTATTCCTACTGTATTATAGGTTGATGCCAAATATGCCACATATTCCTTGATGAGCGTCCTGTCAAGTACTGGGCGGTTCTCTTCATCGAAGACAAGCTCTCCCTGCGCATCGAGCGTCATCCAGTCAGCGACCACCGCCTCGTCAATGATTTCCTCGCGCCCGCCAAATTCATAGATCATATGAAAATCCTGAAATTCGCGGATGCCTTCCCATTTTGCGAGCGTATCCTTCATCTTGGCTGTATATGGAATGCTCTTGTAACAGATGTCCTTATTTGATTTCGCTGACAAATCTATCAGCGCACTCTGATACGGAGTCCCGCTTATTTTTGTTAATTGATTAACAATCTCAGCGCAAATAAATGCTACTGCCTGTTCTTTGAGCAGCAAGTCCTTTGTCTGATCGACAAGAATATAACCTTCTGAGGTACTTTTTATGATAGAAACTGCATTTTCTTTATGCCGTTTTTCCTCTGAATACAAATTCTCGTTGAGCCACGCTGCGCGTTCCAGCTTTGCAGCCATCACCGCCGTATCACAATAGTAGGTGGGATATACTGTTTCTTCTATCATATCATGTATTCGGGGAGCGCGCAGATTCAGCGAACTCACCACTAAATCCTCCAGCCACTGAAAAGGCTTGGATTTGCACTGCTTCATATATTCGGCAACTGCCGGTTTATAGGAAATCGTGACCCCATATTGATCCAGCGGCAGTTCATACACCGCCCCGTCCAGCGTCCGCACCGATATCTTATCCGCGTGCAGATCATAGGAATCATTCAGGATATCCGTCACTCTCCCGACCGTCATGCCTGTACAGTACTCGCCGTTTATTGTCACAAATAGCGGAAAAACATTTTGATAATATTGGTCTAGTGCGATGACAGCGCCGATTCCAAGCACTGCCATCACACCTATCACTCTGATAAAACCAAGCAAAAATTTTTTCACTGGCGATTCTTTAAATCCTCCGCATCAAATGCCTCACTGATTGCTGCGCCTGCGGGAACCATCGGAAATACCTTGTCGTCCTCCTCAATGACGCACTCAATCACCACCGGTTTTTGCAGTGCGACCGCTCTCTCAAGGGCGGGCCCTACCTCCTCGCGCTTCGTGACGCGGATCGCCTCACAGCCAAGCCCCTCCGAAACCTTTATAAAGTCTACTTTGTCTGTCAGAATCGTCTGTGAATACCGCTTCTCATAAAACAATGTCTGCCACTGGCGAACCATGCCAAGCACATGATTGTTAATAATAATCTGTATGATCGGTATATTATAGCGGCTTGCTGTCGCAAGCTCATTCATATTCATGCGGAAACACCCATCTCCGGCAATATTTACACAGATCTTATCTGGCATCCCGACCTTGGCGCCAATGCAGGCTCCAAGCCCGTATCCCATCGTGCCAAGCCCGCCAGAAGAAAGGAACGTCCGGGGTTCTGTATACTGGTAATACTGTGCTGCCCACATCTGATGCTGTCCTACATCCGTAGATACGATTGCCTTTCCACCTGTAACCCGGTCAAGCTCTTCTATGATATATGGACAGGTAAGTTTATCAGATTCATACCGCAGCGGGTACTTTTCTTTCAGCGCCTGAATCTGCGCAATCCATTCATCGTGATTGAGCTGCTCAAGTTTGCTGTTGAGTTCTTTTAATACGGTCTTTAAATCACCGATGACAGAGGCGTCCGTCCTGATATTTTTGTTAATCTCTGCGGCGTCAATATCAATATGTAAAATTTTCGCATGTTCTGCAAACTTTTTTGGATTGCCCACCACGCGGTCAGAGAATCTTGCGCCCAGTGCAATCAGGAGATCACACTGGCTGACACCATAGTTTGATGTCTTGGTGCCGTGCATGCCAATCATGCCGGTGTAGAGCGGGCTCTTTCCATCAAAAGCACCCTTTGCCATCAGGGTATCGCACACTGGCGCCTGTATCTTCTCTGCAAACTCCTTGACTTCTCTCGATGCGTTTGACAAAATCGCACCGCCGCCGAGATAAATATACGGTTTCTTAGCCGTCCGAAGCAAGTCAAGGGCAACATCAATATCCTGTTCCGTATAAGCGTTTATCAATTCCGGCGCCTCTGGTTTAGCTGGAATAAACTCACATTTATTTGCGGTAGCATCCTTTGTGATATCAACCAAGACAGGACCCGGTCTGCCCGATTTTGCAATCTTGAAAGCCTTTCTGATCGTATCTGCAAGCGTTGTGACATCTTTTACGATATATCCATGTTTGGTAATCGGCATGGTCACACCCGCAATGTCAACCTCCTGAAAAGAATCCTTTCCAAGCAATGGCAGCGTCACGTTTGCAGTGATGGCAACCATCGGCACAGAATCCATGTAGGCTGTGGCAATCCCTGTAACCAGATTGGTAGCACCCGGTCCGCTCGTCGCAAGACAGACGCCTACTTTGCCTGTGGCACGCGCATAGCCATCCGCAGCGTGGGACGCTCCCTGCTCGTGCGATGTCAGAATATGCTTAATCTCATCGCTGTGTTTGTACAATTCATCATAAATATTTAAGATCGAGCCGCCGGGATAACCAAATACGGTATCTACGCCCTGCTCTTTCAGACATTCAATAACAATCTGTGAACCTGTTAACTGCATATTTCATTCTCCTTTGGTTCTATAAACATGTTTATTTCCGTGGAATCTCCAATATTGCTCCCCGGTTGCCGCTTGTGACAAGCTCGCGGTATCTCGCAAGATAGCCTGTCGTGATCTTGGGCTCTCTCGGCTGCCAGTTTGCACGGCGCTTCGCAAGCTCCTCATCGGAAACCTTCACATTCAGCGTGCACTCTGTAATGTTGATAGAAATGATATCCCCCTCCTCAACCAGTGCGATTGGCCCGCACACTGCTGCCTCCGGCGACACATGTCCGATCGAAGCCCCGCGCGATGCGCCGGAGAATCTGCCGTCCGTGATCAGCGCCACGGTAGAGCCAAGCCCCATTCCGGCAATCGCTGATGTAGGATTGAGCATCTCACGCATGCCCGGTCCGCCCTTAGGGCCTTCATAGCGAATTACCACGACATCCCCTGCAACAATCTTGCCGCCCTTGATCGCCTCAATCGCATCCTCCTCACACTCAAAGACGCGTGCAGGGCCTTCATGGACAAGCATCTCAGGCGCAACCGCGGAGCGCTTCACCACACTTCCGTCAGGCGCAAGGTTTCCTTTCAGCACGGCAAGTCCGCCCGTCTTGCTATAGGGATTGTCAAGCGGTCTGATGACCTCTGGATTTTTGTTCTGGACGCCCTTTATATTCTCCCCGATCGTCTTTCCTGTCACGGTCATGCAGTCCTCATTCAGCAGTCCAAGCGCTGACAGTTCATTCATCACTGCGTACACGCCGCCCGCCTCGTTCAGATCTTCCATATAAGTAGGACCTGCCGGCGCAAGATGGCAAAGATTCGGCGTCTTTGCACTGATCTCATTTGCATAGGAAATATCGAAATCAAACCCAATCTCATGCGCGATTGCAGGCAGATGGAGCATCGAGTTTGTGGAGCATCCAAGTGCCATATCGACCGTCAACGCATTGATCACTGCCTCTTTTGTCATGATATCGCGCGGGCAGATATTTTGGCGAAGCATTTCCATCACTGCCATGCCTGCATGTTTTGCCAGCTTGATTCTCTCTGAATACACTGCCGGAATCGTACCATTTCCCTGCAATCCCATGCCAAGCGCTTCCGTCAGGCAGTTCATGGAATTTGCTGTGTACATACCAGAGCAGGAGCCGCATGTAGGACAAGCCTTCTGCTCAAACTCGCAGACATCCTCCTCTGTCATCGTGCCAGCCGCATAGGACCCCACTGCCTCAAACATGGAAGAAAGGCTGCGCTTCTGCCCTTTCACATGCCCTGCGAGCATCGGACCGCCCGAGACAAACACCGTCGGCACATTGATGCGCGCCGCTGCCATCAGAAGCCCCGGAACATTCTTGTCGCAGTTTGGCACCATCACCAGCGCGTCAAACTGATGGGCCAACGCCATACATTCCGTAGAATCTGCGATCAGATCTCTCGTGACAAGAGAATATTTCATGCCGATATGTCCCATCGCAATACCGTCGCAGACTGCAATCGCCGGGAATACCACCGGCACGCCGCCTGCCTCCGCCACACCAAGCTTCACGGCATTGACAATCTTATCCAGATTCATATGCCCCGGTACGATCTCATTGTAAGAGCTGACAATGCCGACCATCGGCTTGTGCATTTCCTCTTCCGTAAATCCTAATGCGTTAAACAGGCTTCTATGTGGTGCCTGCTGCATTCCTTTTTTCACATTATCGCTTTTCATTATAAAATCCTCCCTGCAATCAAATCTCCCATCTGTGCGGTGCCAACCTGTTTTACGCCTGCGCGCCTGCTCTCCTCCTGCGGCATAATGTCAATCGTGCGGTAGCCGTCCTCGAGCACTTTCCTGACCGCCGCCTCGATGGCGTCTGCTTCCTTGTCCAAATCAAACGAATACCGAAGCATCATCGCCGCACTCAGAATTGTCGCGATCGGATTCGCAATGCCCTTTCCGGCAATGTCGGGCGCAGAGCCGCCGCTCGGTTCATACAGACCAAACTTTGTATCATTTAAGCTTGCAGAGGACAGCATCCCGATCGAGCCAGTCACCATGCTTGCCTCATCAGAAAGAATATCGCCAAACATGTTCTCTGTGAGAATGACATCAAACTGCTTTGGGTCCTTCACAAGCTGCATTGCACAGTTATCCACCAGCATGTGCTCCAATGTAACCTCTGGATAGTCCTTTGCGACTTCCTCGACCACCTTTCTCCACAGCCGTGAAGAATCCAGCACATTTGCCTTGTCAACGCTGGTTACTTTCTTCCTGCGCTTCATCGCAATCTCAAATCCCTTGATCGCGATGCGCCGGATCTCATTTTCCGTGTATGTAAGGGTGTCCACCGCTGTGACGACACCGTCCACTTCCTTTGTGCTGCGCTCTCCAAAATAAAGACCGCCTGTCAGCTCTCGCATAATCATCATATCAAATCCACTGCCAATGATATCCTCCCGCAGCGGACAGGCTTCCTTTAACTCCTCATATAAATAGGCAGGTCTCAGGTTCGCAAAGAGATTCAGGGACTTTCTCAGCTTCAAGAGTCCCGCCTCCGGTCTCAAATGCGTTGGCAGCTTGTACCAAGGGGAGGTGGAAGTATCCCCTCCGATCGAGCCCATCAGCACAGCATCTGCTGCCTTTGCCGCAGCAATCGCCTCGTCGGTGAGCGGCTCGCCGCAGGCGTCAATGGATGCGCCCCCCATCAAGATATCTTTATAAGAAATAGTGTGGCCGTATTTTTGAGCGACCTGATTCAGTACTTTTTTCGCTTCTGTAACGATTTCCGGTCCGATTCCATCACCGGGTATACAAACAATATTCAAATTCATACGCTCCGTCTCCTTTTCCATGTATTCTATCCTTGAATAAATATACACATACTCAATCATATTACATTCGACAGAAAATTTCAACAAAAACACAAAAAAAGGTTTAAAGCCTTCTGAAAATAAGACCTTATACCTTTTGACTTCATTGTTAGGAATTGTAGGAAAATAAGTGCTCAGATTGCGCAGGATATTTCTTCAAGATTTTCTACAGTTCCTTAATTCATATTGTTTGTCACATCCTAATCATAACAGATCATGTAAAGGGTGTAAAGCCTTATTTAGTGCGAAAATGATTTCTGAACAGTTCTTTATGAATAATGATATCTGCAAGTATATACTATTAGATTATCTCCCTCCACCTGATAAACCAGCCTATGCTCGTCTGTTATTCTTCTGCTCCACTTGCCAGCTAAATCATATTTTAATGGTTCTGGTTTTCCATGCCCTTCAAATGGATTTCTTTTTATATCTTTGATTAATTCATTAATTCTTTTGGATACCTTTTTGTCCATCTTCTGCCAGTAAAGATAATCTTCCCACGCATTTTCTGTGAAAGACACATTCATACATTACTCCTCCACATCCAAATGAACAAGCCTTCCATCTTCTGCCTGCTTGATAGATTCTTTTAACCATTCGTAATTTGCCTTGCTTTCCCTGATATGAAGATTCTCCATCAGATTATCATATTGTGCCTGAGACATAAGCACTACATTTTCATCATTTTTTCTTGTAATAATTGCAATATCAGAATCATGAACCACCCGGTCACATACTTCTTTAAAATTGTTTCTCACATTTGAAAAATTGGTTGCTATCATATCATCACACTCCTTTAAATATACTATATTCCACATCTATATTATTGTCAATATTTTGTACAATATTCTGTACTGTTTGGATATGAGTATATGCTATACAGGTCTGACCGTATACTCCGTTATGTCAACAATATATGCGCTTGGCATCATATCATCGAGTTTTGCTTCAAACCCTTCTACGTGTTCTGCCTCAACTGTTTTTCCGCTGACAGGGACTAACAATCGAGGATGCTCTTCTGACGGCATATATTTCTGATACAATATTTTTATCGTCTGCACTTTTCCCTCTAAAACAAGGATGCCCTGCCAATCCGAGCTGTGCGCTTCATAATAATAGTCTGTTTTCCAACTGTCATCAGGGCTGTTTAGCTGTTCTATTTTTTCGTATCTCTCAACGAACCATTTCACGGTATCTCCTACCGAAAATGGTGTTCCGCAGCACTCCATCTGCCAACAATCATAAGTTACGGTACAGTTCATTCTTATACCCCCTTCTCCCTTTTGTGTGCTTCGACACACGGACTGGTCCATCGCTTGAAAATAATTGTACCATATATTATGAAACGAATGCAACAATTCTACCACTGGTTGAACTGACCAGAGAAACTAAACGACTCGGTTATGGATTTTTCATCTGTTTTATCGTAAAATGAAAGCAGACGACGCAAAGGAGTGATGCGATGAATATCGGAACTGTGATAATGAATAAAAGAAAGGCATTGGGCTACACACAACAGACGCTGGCAGAAAAGTTGAATGTTTCTTTTCAGGCGGTATCAAAATGGGAGAACGGCACGAATTATCCAGAGATGGATATGCTTCCTGTCCTTGCAAGGGTGCTGGGCACAAGCATTGATTCCCTTTTGGGATACAAGTCTTCTGTCGTTTCTGATTATGATAAGCGCTATAACACCGCAGATTATTATTGGGGAATCACCCCGAATACGCTATGTTATGAAATCATGAAGCTGCGTCCGCCGGTCAAACCGTTAAAAGTGTTGGATATAGGCTGTGGCGAGGGAAAAGACGCTGTTTTTCTTGCCCGAAACGGCTATCTTGTAACCGCTTTTGATTTGTCCGAAGCTGGAATTGAAAAAGGGAAAAGGCTTGCTGAAAAATGTAATACAGATGTGGACTTTTTTAAAGCAGACATCACTGATTTTCGTGTAAACGAGTCCTATGACATTATTTTTAGCAGCGGGGTGTTTCACTTTATAAAACCGGAAATCAGAAAGGAAATTACAGAAAACCTAAAGAAATATACAAACCTAAATGGCATACATGCAATCAATGTATTTGTGGACAAACCGTTTGTAGAAGTTCCGCCAGACAAAGATGCCAATCGTTTTCGCTGGCATTCTGGAGAACTCTTTATGCTCTATCATGATTGGAAACTGCACAAGACAGAAGAAATCATTTTTAACTGCAACAGCGGCGGAATCCCGCATCAGCATTGTATGAATATTTTAATGGCAGAAAGGATGTTGTAAGACGATGACAAAAACATTATATGTTACGGATTTGGATGGCACTTTGATGAGAGATGATAAAAGTATATCAAAGGAAAGTACAGACATATTGAACCGCCTGCTCGACCGAGGTGTAAATCTTACCTATGCAACGGCAAGGTCGCTCAGCTCCGCCTCCAAAATTACCCAAAATATTTCCTTCCATCTGCCTGTCATCATCCGAAATGGAACGATTCTTGCCAACCCGCAGACCAACAGCGAAATCGAAATTTCGATGTTTGGTCAGGAATTGCAGCAAATAAGACAGGCTTTAGCTGGCACCGCTATTCCCGGGTTCGCGACTGCCTATTTGGGTTCGGATGAAGTAAAATTATGCTTCGCTGGCAGAATGAATGAAGGCTTTCAGGATTATTTGCAAAACCATTCTACAGATCAGCGTATTCATATGATGGATTCAGAAGATCAATTATATGAAGGGAAAACCTGTTATTTTACATTGATTGCCCCCAAAGATGAATTGCAGCCCCTATATGAGCGTGTAAAACAGATTGACGGAATCAATTGTATTTTTCAGCAAGACAAATACCGGTCAGAATATTGGTTAGAGCTCTGCCCGGGAAATGCCACGAAGGCAGCAGCAATCCATCGGGTAAAACAGCTCTGTGGCTGTCAAAAAGTGATTGTATTTGGCGATTCGGCAAATGACATTTCCATGTTCCGCGTGGCGGATGAAGCATACGCGATGGAAAATGCGATTGACGGCCTCAAGCAAATTGCCACAGGAATCATCGGAAATAATAATGCAGACGGTGTGGCAAAATGGTTAGAGGTACACGCATAATACAATTCCTTACTTTTGACACCGCTCAATGACACAAGTATGCTCTTTCGTTTCTTTCTGGTAATCAATTCCCACCAGCAAAATTTCTCCTGCATAATCTTCTAAGGCTTTCGGATACTGCCGTTCTTTTATCTGCGTAATCGCAGTTTCAGCGCTTTTATTCCATTTTAATTCCATAATAATCGCTGGCTTATTTATATCTTTGTGCAACGGCAGGTAGACAAGATCTGCAAAGCCTTTTCCGCAGGGAAATTCCCGGATTGCTTTGTGATAAGTTTTCAAAGAAGCAAGCATTGCAATCATTATCACACAGCAGAGAGAATTTTCATCATGATAGCGGATACTCGAGACAAATTCATTGTGCATAATCTGCAATAATTCCGCAACACGCTCTGCGTTTTCGTGTTCAATGGATATCAATACTTCCTGTGAGTATCCTGTAAACTTTGTAAAACGGTCAGGATATCCATACGCCGCATAATTTTCAAACACTCTCTGCACTTCCTTATTCGGAATATAGGCTTCCTGTGTCTGGCTGTCGTATGCAATATATCCTAAATGAACTAATGTTGTGATTACCTGGTCTTTATTAGCAAATGTATGCATATCATTTTTGCATCCATGTGTATTTAATGGGATTTTTTCACCGGAAAGCATGAAAAGAATGCTGTCGAGCACCCCGTCCATGTTCATATTAATCAGTTCCCGAATATCGCCGTAAGTTCCCGTTTCCGTCCAGTGCTGGTCAAAATCATTGTTTGCCACTGCCTCTACTACCGAAAGCGGATTGTAAATAGCGGTACCATTTAAGTTATAACCGTTGTACCATTCTTTCACTTTTTGAAAGTCAATCTGATATTTTTTGCACAAGCTGCGTGTTTCTTCCTCGGTAAAGCCGATATACGGTGCAAAATCTTTGGCTTTAACCATGGTGTATTCGTGAAAATTATTCACCGCTGACTGCCCTTTTGCACGGATTATCGGCAGGATTCCCGTCAAATAGGCAAGACGAATATAATCTTTGGCATCGCTGTTCTTAAATAAACCGCGTAAAAAATCTATATAAACTGCCCGATCGGGACTGTCTTCTTCCAGTTCTCTGATGGGATAATCCCATTCGTCAAATATTATGACAAATTGGCTTCCGGTTTCGTAGTAGATTGTGGAAAGCGCTTCCTCCAATGTTTCCTCACTGGAAATGAAACTGGGATATTCTATATGCAGTTCCTTTACAAGATTTTTTTCCAAATATTGACTGGGAGGGATTTTCTTTTTCTGCGCAGTCATAAATTGCGCCTGAATATCCACAAATATTGTATTATATTGGTTCATATTTTCTAAAAATGTTTGATCTTTTATACATTTTAATGGCGCAAATAATTCCTTGGAGTCAGCACCTTTGCTAAAGTAGGCAACCAGCATATCGGCAGTTACCGACTTCCCAAATCTGCGCGGACGGCTGTTGCAGATAAACTTTTCATTGTCATCCTTCTCCAATAGTTTATTGAGAAATGCTGTCTTGTCTACAAAGTATTTTGTTTTGGAGAATCTTGCGAATTTTTCGTTGTTTTTGTTTAGGAACCTTGGCATGTTCATTCTCCTTTGCTGCATTAAAATTTTATCATAATTACTTTTGACACCGCTCAATGACACAAGTATGCTCTTTCGTTTCTTTCTGGTAATCAATTCCCACCAGCAAAATTTCTCCTGCATAATCTTCTAAGGCTTTCGGATACTGCCGTTCTTTTATCTGCGTAATCGCAGTTTCAGCGCTTTTATTCCATTTTAATTCCATAATAATCGCTGGCTTATTTATATCTTTGTGCAACGGCAGGTAGACAAGATCTGCAAAGCCTTTTCCGCAGGGAAATTCCCGGATTGCTTTGTGATAAGTTTTCAAAGAAGCAAGCATTGCAATCATTATCACACAGCAGAGAGAATTTTCATCATGATAGCGGATACTCGAGACAAATTCATTGTGCATAATCTGCAATAATTCCGCAACACGCTCTGCGTTTTCGTGTTCAATGGATATCAATACTTCCTGTGAGTATCCTGTAAACTTTGTAAAACGGTCAGGATATCCATACGCCGCATAATTTTCAAACACTCTCTGCACTTCCTTATTCGGAATATAGGCTTCCTGTGTCTGGCTGTCGTATGCAATATATCCTAAATGAACTAATGTTGTGATTACCTGGTCTTTATTAGCAAATGTATGCATATCATTTTTGCATCCATGTGTATTTAATGGGATTTTTTCACCGGAAAGCATGAAAAGAATGCTGTCGAGCACCCCGTCCATGTTCATATTAATCAGTTCCCGAATATCGCCGTAAGTTCCCGTTTCCGTCCAGTGCTGGTCAAAATCATTGTTTGCCACTGCCTCTACTACCGAAAGCGGATTGTAAATAGCGGTACCATTTAAGTTATAACCGTTGTACCATTCTTTCACTTTTTGAAAGTCAATCTGATATTTTTTGCACAAGCTGCGTGTTTCTTCCTCGGTAAAGCCGATATACGGTGCAAAATCTTTGGCTTTAACCATGGTGTATTCGTGAAAATTATTCACCGCTGACTGCCCTTTTGCACGGATTATCGGCAGGATTCCCGTCAAATAGGCAAGACGAATATAATCTTTGGCATCGCTGTTCTTAAATAAACCGCGTAAAAAATCTATATAAACTGCCCGATCGGGACTGTCTTCTTCCAGTTCTCTGATGGGATAATCCCATTCGTCAAATATTATGACAAATTGGCTTCCGGTTTCGTAGTAGATTGTGGAAAGCGCTTCCTCCAATGTTTCCTCACTGGAAATGAAACTGGGATATTCTATATGCAGTTCCTTTACAAGATTTTTTTCCAAATATTGACTGGGAGGGATTTTCTTTTTCTGCGCAGTCATAAATTGCGCCTGAATATCCACAAATATTGTATTATATTGGTTCATATTTTCTAAAAATGTTTGATCTTTTATACATTTTAATGGCGCAAATAATTCCTTGGAGTCAGCACCTTTGCTAAAGTAGGCAACCAGCATATCGGCAGTTACCGACTTCCCAAATCTGCGCGGACGGCTGTTGCAGATAAACTTTTCATTGTCATCCTTCTCCAATAGTTTATTGAGAAATGCTGTCTTGTCTACAAAGTATTTTGTTTTGGAGAATCTTGCGAATTTTTCATTGTTTTTGTTTAGGAACCTTGGCATATTCATTCTCCTCTGATCGTCTGGCATTTTCTTTGCTACATTAAAATTTTATCATAAATTTGTTATAACCACAACGCCTCACTCAAAGTTTTCTGTGCTCTGACATCCTCAATGCATACCATTTTCACCAGCAGCCATGCCCGCTCTTCTTCTGTCATGTTGGTAATTTTCTGCGCCGCGCTGGAAGTCTGCACATTTTGGATAATCCCGCCCAGACATTCCTCTTTGTATCTGGCGCTGTCTGCGGTTTCCTGCCATGCCCGCCGCTTCTTTTCAAGCATTTCAAGCAATGCTTCCTTGGCTGTTTTCCCATCCAGAATCATTTTGATTTCGTCGAGGGAAAAACCCAACACTTTTAATTCCAACAGCGCATTCAACTGCTGCACCTGTTCTGCCGAATAATAGCGGTACCCGTTGGCAGCGTCTACTTTTACCGGTTTTATAATCCCTTTCTTTTCATATAGACGAATTGCTTTTCTGGAAATGCCAAAAAAATCTGCAATTTCTCCAATCAGCATAAGGTCATCTTTCATAAAGTCCTCCTATTCTTTTGATGCAAACAGAATTTGCCTTCAGATTGTTCAAGCAGGTCATCAACATAAACATGCCCGATAGAAAAGAACCCCGTACCTGAAAACAATACACGACATCCGAAAAAGCCATCATTCCGTTAGAAATCAGCCTGATTCCCATGAACAAAATTGTAAGATATCCCCCAATCCCGAACAAACGCATACCCACATCGCTGACAGCCCTTCTCAGATGCATTTTTATATTGATTTTCATGAGTCTTTTACTATGTTTGGCACAGTTTGCCATCATCAGTTCTTTGGCATCATATAGCAGGATGGTATCTGCGTCGGTAATCAACGGCTTGATTGCAGAAGTATTCTCAGCCATGGCGTTTTGCGATTCTTCTTTTAATTTGGGAATCGCTTTCAGCACAATTCTATCATTCATGACGAATTGAGGAATCGCAAACATCCATGTGATTCCCAAGAAAAGCAAACTGCTCTTTCGCATCAAAAGGCAGGACAACAGTATATTTATAACAGCGACTGCCAGATGGGGAATATTCATCGGGCCGTTCATCATTGTCAGTGCTGCCTGTATATCACTGTTTAACCTCGTAATCCATTCACCGCTGAAACAACGGTCAACCCGATTCAGCGGCAAACTTAATATTTTGTCAAACATCTTTTTCTCAAGCCAGATTTCTACCTTTGCAGAAAATGCTGCATATTCTGACCACATCAGTCCATTATAGCCAAAAAGCATCGCACATAGCAAGCCATATCCCACACCTAATTTCAAAAGTGCACCAGAATAATCCATTTCTAAACAGCGAAAAACGGATTTCATCAGATTTGCCAACAGCAGTGTCCTGAGCGCATCAAATGGTGATCGTAACAGCAGCAAAAACAGGTATTTACGCCAAACACCCATTCTCTTGACCAATTTCCGAAAATCACTCACGAACCATCCGCCCTCTTTCCATACGATAGATTGTATAGCGGTCGTCCAACGTCTCCTGATGATGGGTGACATGTATCACGGTCCTGCCATCTGTCAATCTCCTCAGGGCATCCAAGATGGAATGTCCAGTACCCTGATCCAGCGCAGAAATCGGCTCATCCAGCAATATAACTGGCGCATCCTTGCAGAGTGCTCTGGCAATCTGGATTCTCTGTGCCTGCCCGCCTGACACCTGATTTCCCCGTGCTCCCACATTGGTATCCAGTCCATTTGGGAGATGCTCAATCCAGTTTGCAAGGCTTGCATTTCGACATGCTGCCCATACAATTTCATCTGAAACAGGATGACCGCAGGTAATATTATCCCTTATGGACAGCGGAAAAAGGCTATGGTTCTGCATTACAAGCGCTACCTGCTTTCTGATTTTCTCCGGTAAATGTTCCCCTGCTATCACTGCCGTTCCGCAATCAGGCTGATAAAGCCCAGCCAGAATTATCAACAGCGTGCTCTTCCCGCATCCGCTGTCCCCGACAATTCCGATGTGCTCACCGGGAAGCACGCGAAGCGATAAATTTTTTATCACCGCATGATTCTCATATGAAAATGAAATATTTTCTAACTGAACTGCGTATGGAACCATAGTTTTCCCTCCAGTCTGTCAACCGATGCACTAAACCGACGGAATCCAGCATAGATGCCCGGCATATTCTGTAAAAAACCTGAAACATTTCCCGACAAATTGATAAAGATGTAAAACGTTCCCAGACTGATTTCTTCCTGAATCACCATAGCTCCGCCAAATCCAAGCAGCAGCAAAAGCGGCACAAAGGAAAGCACGCCTGAAAATGACATCAGTCTGGCGGAAGTCTGCTCTTTCTTGATGCTTGCATTTCCCCATTCAGAAAGATTTTCCTTAACAGCGCCCTGTATCAGCTTACAGGCGTCATATATTTGAATCACTGGAAACAATTCCAAAATCATGTCTGCCAGCCCATTTAATTTTTTTCTGCTGTATTGGCATTGTTGTGTATATTTTTTAATCACTTTACTTGAAAAAGAACAATAAAAAATCAGCGGAATCACTGGAACGATAGAAAGCATGGCGAGCTTAAAATTTAACCAGAGCAAAAACAGCACTGTCATGGCAAATGTGCCAAACTGCTTCATCAATGAAAAAAGCTGCTCGCTCATATAGTCAGAGATCTCTTTTAACTCATTTTGCATGGCAGACTGCGCTTCTCCAACGTTGAGTCCTGCGAGTGTTCGAATATCACTTTGTACATAATATCGCGCATATCCCATCCGCATTTCATGCGCAAAAATTTCACAGGTATAAGAGGATAGATATGTTGATAAAAACTCGCTTGCTGCGTGTATCAGAACAATCAATATGCCGGTTGTCAAACAGGGATGCATTTCTGTATTTCCCAGACTGTCTAACAACTGCGCCAAATATTTGTTCCAGCACAGATTGAAAATGACAGATAGCACGGTAGTTAAAACCGCCATTATAAACAAAATTTTGTGTAATTGAATCAACTGCTTTAAAATTTTCATTATCGTTCTCCTGCTGTCCCTTTGTAAAATTCACTTCACAGATAGCATACGCTATGTCCCAAGGGCAAGGTCAAGCAGAAAAACATAAAAAACACTATTTCTGTTTCTTCAAAACCACCCCGCATACAATTACCGCCGCAAAAAAGACACAAATTAGATACCCAAGATTTCCAAGGCAAAATCCATCATCCAGCATCAATCGGTATCCCCAAAAAGCTGGGAAAATGCGCCCTATTGTTTTCAAAAAATCAGGCAGAAAGTCGAGAGGGAACATAATTCCCGAAAGCATAATCGAAGGTAAAAACAATAATTGTGCTATCATCGTCAGTTTCGCCTGACTTTTTATTATCAGTCCTAAAATGCTACCAATGCTTAATGACACCAGTATGTATAGCGCAAGTGCAGCAAAGAAGATCGGAAGTTGTACCGGCAAAGCTGCTTCAAATAGTATAGGAGCAAGCAGCACGATCGCAATACAGACAGTCATCAAATGCACAAATGCAGAGAGAAACATAGTGACAAGTCCTAAATAGATCGGCACGCCATTTGCTTTATAGACTTTTTTAATGTCACTTCCGTAAGTTTCAATCAACGATGGCGGAAGTCCTACAAATGCGCCCATTGAAACACTTAGCACAAGCATAGCTTGTATTAGTGTACTTTTCATATCAGGCATAACAGAAGTAAAAATACCACCCATTAGAAGAAAGAATATAAGCGGAATAATATAACAGGTAATTAACAGGGACTTACTTCGTATATCTAATTTGCACTGTAACACTACACCATATAAAAAACCGTTCATTTTGTTTCCCTCCTTGTCATTTCCATAAAATGTTGTTCCAGTGTGCCACGGTCAACTTTGATATCCAATACATGCAGTTCTTTTTGTTTTAATTCAGCAAGCAAGGAAATCAACGTGTCTTCAATATTGTCTGTCTCAAAAGTGTTGCTGCCTTGCTGCGTTTTGATATGGATAAAATATTTTTTCCCAACTTTGTCTGTCAGTTCCGAAGCAGTGCCGCAAAAGACAATATTTCCATGATTTAAAATAGCAATGCGGTCGCATAAGGTTTCTACCTCCGCCATATCGTGACTTGCCAAAATAATTGTTTTTTCTATTGCTTTCAGTTTTCGGATTTGCTCATGCAGCGAAATTCTGCCTTCGACATCAAGCCCCGCAGTCGGTTCATCAAGAAAAATAATATCTGGATTGCCAATCAGCGCAAGGGCGAGATGTAACCGCCTTTTTTGACCTGTAGATAACTGATTATATGGTTTCTTTTCAATTTCTTTCAGACCAAGTGCGTTCAGCATTGTGTAATCAATCTTTGTTTTGTTCCATTTTGCAAACAGTTTTACAGCCTCCATCGGTTTGATATGGGCGGGCAAGGAGGAGGATTGGAGCTGAATCCCCACTTTTCCGTTTACAAGAATCGTGCCGCTGTCATAGTTTCTCAAGCCCTCGATGCATTCAAGCGATGTTGTTTTTCCTGCGCCATTTATCCCGAGCAGCGCATAAATTTCTCCTTTTTTTATCTGAAAATCAAGCCCATTAAGCACCCTATGGCTGCCATAGCTTTTCGCTAATCCACAAACTTGTACTGCATAATTCATCCTTCCACCTCCTCAAACGGATTGACTCCGAGTTTTGAAAAATAGACTTGCAATGCTGGCTCTAAATAAGCGTTTATTATTTTTTGCTGTTCTTCCCACGCATTTGTAACGGTATCAAAACTGCAGATTTCCATTAATTTTGGCAGCATATTCATATCGCCGTTTGTAAATTCCATAATCAAATCCCAATATTCTTTTACAATTTGTTGGCATTTTTCACTTTCAGGGGGCACTTTTTCTTTTTGAAGCTGTAAGATGTCATCACACAAACGGTTAAATCTGTCCATAAAAAGTAAGCCGCTCTCTTTGTCAAATTGATTGCGGATATGGTCAAGCATCTCATCATCAAAACGCTTAATAAGATAATAAAAGTCATTTTTCATTTGCAGATTGACAATAATATCTGCATACTTTTTGAAACTCACTGTCTGCATTTGTAACACTTCTGCTTTTAGCTGTTCTATGGCTGTCAAAGAAGCCGTTAACTGCTCTATTTTTCTCCGTATGTCGTCCGCCTGTTTCGTGAGAGCCTTTGCAACATCTGTCGGTGTTTCCAAATAAATCAGGCGCTGCTTGATATCATCCAATGAAAACCCTAATGATTTTAAGGACATAATCTGATGAAGTGTAACTAAATCTTTGTCCGTATAAAGCCGGCGCCCGCCTTCACTCTCTGCCGACGGGGACAGCAAGCCCTCTTTGTCATAATATTGCAACGCTCGGACAGTGACGCCCATTTTCTTTGCAACCTCTCCCACTGTCATATAACCTTGTGGTATAGCTTTGTGTTTTTCCATAATCATTTACCTCCTGTGATATAGCATATACCATTACGCTACGTCACAAACAAGCACTTTTTGAAAATTTTAAGGCGGCAAAGAATTTTCTTTACCGCCTTTCATCTGTGATTCTATACTCCGATTTCACACTATATTTAGTCTGCTGCCTTCATACTGCGCTTTATCGCAGAAAGTGACTCCATTGTTAATCCTGTGGCAGTTGCGATCTCCTCCATTTTGATACTGCCTAATTTAATCATACTGATTGCAATATTTTTTCTTTCTTCCTGTCTGCCTTCCTGTCTGCCTTCCTGCCTGCCTTCTTGCCTGCCTTCCTGTCTTGCATCTTCTTCTCTTTGCGCAATCACATCTTTCATTAAATCTTCCATTGCCTTACACA
>ERZ779632.237-NODE-237-length-35939-cov-10.135520_pt1 | contig 35939 bp, 43 predicted proteins | sample MGYA00514194_ERZ779632 | MGnify/ENA primary metagenome ERZ779632 (study PRJEB29562, sample SAMEA4376704) | mouse gut metagenome | isolation source: Cecum | study: EMG produced TPA metagenomics assembly of the A DSS colitis mouse model was used to assess the... | reverse complement strand
CTTCTTTCTGTTTTTTTACATAAGGGGGCGCCAGGCCGTCAGCCTTGCACCCCAACGGGTATTCATGCCTCACAGTTGATGTGGGCAAGAATCTCATCATTTGTTTCGCTCCAGAGGAGAATGTCCTTCCCCGGCCTCTGGCTGCCAATGAGGTTGGCATACAGGAGTTTAACCTCGGTCCCCGCCTCGTTCGTCAAGGCGGGCACGTCCGCATTGGTGAACAGTACGGGCTGGCCAGGGATATTGGCGTAGACAGCGACAAAGGTGCCTCCCCAGTGGAGTTCCCGCTCCTCACAGAGTAGGGGGACGCCAACGAAGGGTACGAGTTCGTCGTAGGTGGCTCCGATGGGCTGAGCGCCCTCGATGACGCTGACAGTCCACGGGAGCGGGAGCTTGGATGCCCCCGGCGTAACCCCTTCATTATAGATGGCGTCCAGGTCGCCCATGGTAAGGCTCAACTCGGAGAAGAGCCAATCATCGGCGGCCTTCGGGTCGGAGAACTCCTTCTCGCCGGAGGTTGTCCGCCGACTGGAGGTCTCCTTGCGCAGCAACTCCAGCATCTCGTACATCAGCTTCAACTGCCGCTTTCTTGCGACGTAGGCGGGGGCGGGACCAATAATTCCGACTTTGGTGTTTCCCATGTGAAATTCCTTCTTTCTAAAAAAATAAACCGCCGGCCTCGTCAAAAACGAAGTCAGCGGTTTTTTGAAAAAGTAAAACGTAGCTCTACGGCTGAAAGAAAACGACCTTTGCAGGATAGAACCACGATTACAAATTAAGTGTATCATGGCCCTCCTGAAATGTCAAACACAAGGAAAGTCAAAACAGCAGAAGTTCTCTAGGAGATAGTTTTTTGAAAATATGTTTATAATATGCCACAAGCAATATGCGTATTTTTCTTGATTTTGTTGTTAGAATATGGTATAATACTGCAACGAAGCGACTGGCATGGCAAGAGCAGATTTCAAAAGGCCAATTCGTGCCTTCAGCAAAGGGAGAGAGAAAAAGTGTGTAAACAAATTTTCATCCATGACCCGGCAAAGCAGCTCGCTATGTCGGCGCTGGGGCAGTATCTGAATGCCTTGAAAGACCAAGTGGCCAGCGGCCTGGAGCGGTGCATGAGACACCCTGTGGGCGATGAACCTGGTGAAATGGGCGCTCAGGAAATGAGCATCATTCAGGAACTTCAAAAGTACCCACAGTCAGATAAGATGGTGGCCGCTATGATGGTAAACGCCGCAACGGCCTTCGACCAGCTGCAGCCGGACCCAAAGCTGGGGCGGAACGCCAATATGGTCGGATGCCGGCTGAGGGATGTGTTCGCCTGGGCCGATTGGAACGGCTTTACGTCCATGCTCAGCGTGCGGCAGTATATCGAGAATAATCCCGGCTCACATCTGGAGGACGAAGATGGGATAGCTGTCTCCTGGGCAGATTTTGAGCGGCTGGCGGGCGTGAGCGCCTGATGCTCAAGGTTTGCGCCTATATAACCATGCTCATTGACCATATTGGCCTCTGCTTTTTCCCGGAGGCAATGTGGATGCGGGCAATCGGCAGGGTGAGTGCCCCCATCTTCGCATATGGGATTGCTGTTGGTTATTGGCATACAATGCAGAAGGGAACAGAGATGCGCTATTTGAAGCGCATAGGGTTATTTGCCGTGGTCAGTCAAATCCCATATGTAATGATGACGCAGAATCCGCTACAAGTGAGCATCGGCGGGACATTCTTCTTGTCTTTGCTTCTGCTGATAGCAATGAACCGGGCCCCACTTGTAGCGGGGGTATCGCTTTGGCCGCTGGTGGCTGCCCTTATCTTGGCAGCGGCAACGGTTCTTCACGTAGACGGCGGTGCCATGGCAGTCCTTATGGTGCTACAGTGCTTCTGCTTCATCGTCCGCCCTGGCTATAAGTGGTGGGGATGGACGGCGTGTGTACCGCTGCATATCGCATGGGCGTTCATATATAGCCCGCCCCAGCCTATTTACATACTGGCAGCGCTGGCATACCCTATCATCTGTTTGATGAGACCGTACGACCGGAAGGTAGTCCTGTCGAAAAGGGTGTCCTATGCGATTTACCCGGTACATATGGCAATCTTTGGGGTAGCCCGGTTGCTCCTCTGTACCTGATAACTGGGGCAGAAGACCGGAAGTTTAATAAATTTTTCATGCTGTATCCATGCTGATTTCAGAGAAAGTACTTCGACATCGACCCAACTTTGGTGCGAGTCGGCTGGGCTGTGCTCAGTATGGCCACCTTCTCCATCGGGTTCTGGGCCTATGTGGCCTGCGCCATCATCGTGCCGAAGAAGAGCGATATCTACCCCGGCTATTAGAGACTGCAGCACCAGCTTGACAGAGCAGGGCTTGTGTGGTAAAATTTATAAAGTAAACGTACTTTTTTCTTGCATTCGCAAGCCGTAGTAATCGCCGGGAAAGGGCTCGTTTACATCAATCACATAAAACCGACATCTTTCGCAGGAAGGATGTCGGTTTTTAATTTATATGAGGAGGATTGCCCATGAAAAACCCGTATGTTCTGGTCTCTGTTGACCGAAAGCGCTGCGCATGCCCCTGATTTTAGGAATGGGGAAATCCCTTGAGCAGCTGGAGAAGACGAAAGCGTGGAAGTCTGTGGGGAACAAGGCCCCCGCCTTCTTCCTGAACATCCTTGAGAAGAAGGTACAGGATAAAGGCGGACAGTTCCACCGCATTGATACCTGGTCGGCAAAGGCCAGCCAGTACGACCACACGGATATGAGCTGCAAGAAGAAGGATATCGGCGAACGCTGGGCCCTGCTCTCGGACGGGTATCGTATCCAGCGGGGCCTGTACTCCGCATAAAGGCTAAAACAAAAAATTGAAAGGAGAGTAGTAGCAGTCCCGTCCAGCCCGCAATGGGATAGAGGCGGGGTTGCTGCGCATTTGATGAAAAAAGCTGTATATTTCCCGCAGGTTGTTGAGCGGGTGGCAGACCTCTTGATTGCTGACCTGGGACGTGGCGAGGCGACCAGCGATGGGAACCGCATCAGCGGATACTTCGTGCTGCTCCAGGGGGTGGACAATGAGGAAGAGACGGTTACGGTGTCCATCATCGAGGAGAAGGAAAGCCTTGAAAAGGGTAAGTCCTATTACACTATCCATTGTGTGGACGATGTGACACCTGCCGACTGTGACCTGTTTTTCTCCGAAGACCTCTCCAAGGGGTCGCTGGTAGAGGCCCTGATGGACATCGCCAGGGAGTTTAATTTGGTGTCCCCTCCGAAGGCGGAGCCAGAGCCGAAGCCGACCACAGGTGATTGGTATAAAGTCAAGCTGCTTACCGCTGCGCTCGCTGACGCCGCAAGGTGTGAGGCCGAAGGGAAAACCTTCTACGGCGCATACGTCCACTTCACGACCCCAGGGGTAAAAAATATCACTATTGGGGAAGGTGGACTTCAAGTGCTCCTCCAGTATTACAAAGAAAACAAAGACCCAGGCTGGGACTGAGATGGGGGGGAACATGATGATAAACGAGAAGATTACTGGAACCTGGCGGGAGGAGGAAGCAGTACGCCGAGGGTTGGGGCGGGCTCTTGGAAGAGACCGACATCCCCACGGCCTGCGGCGATGTGGTTTGCGTGCGGCTGTGGCAGGACGACATGGAGTTTTCCCCCGGACGAAAGTTCCACACAACGAGCGACTAAAGTTTATGGCGCAGGCCCCGGAGCAGCAATAGCTGTTTCGGGGCCTGTTTTTTATTTTAAGATTGCGCCCAAAAATTAGCAATGATTTCCTTGCAAAAATCGTTGTCATATGATAGAATCATTTTGGACACAGCAAAACCTATTTTTTAGGAGGTATGCGCTATGCAAAACAACGAAAACATTGTAGCTTCGGATATCACCCAGCTCTCTTGGGCGGATGTGCTGAAGGGTATGGAGACGGGCTTAAACGAGAACCACACCCCCAGTGAAGACCTGAGCTTCGGCCAAATGAAGGTGCTCGTCGGAGATATGGCCACCCAGCTGCACGATGCGGCCGAATCCATGTTCGTGCTGAGCCCCAACATTGCTGAGCGGGATATGGAGGTGCGCTCCCGCATCGACATCCATATCCCCTCCAGCTTGGACGATGAGGATGACGCCCTGTTCGCTTTCCTTACTCTGGAGTTCTCCTATATCAAGGGTGTGGACGGCGGCGCCGAGGTGGTGGCGACCGAAATCGCCACGCTTGAGCATGTCATCGGCCTCACGTTCGACCCGAACACCGGGTTCCATACTACAGTGGATTGCGGCGTCCTCTATGGTGATATGGTGCCGAAGGCCAACTGGAGCGAGTTCCTGACGGAGGATTCCATCAGCGACTACGTTGATATGTTGGAGGCAGAGTTTGTCGAGGCGGCGGTGGAGGATATGCTTTGTCTGCCCGACTCCGTCGGCACCAGCCTGGTCCTCGGCTACTGTGCGGAAGCCGGCATTGAGATGGAGTGCTGCGAGGACGGCGAGGGCGGAGAGCCTACTGAACCCGCTGGGGAGGAAGCTGGGCCCGCCGAGGCGGAGTAACCGCTATATCAAAGGCGCAGGCCGGTCATTGAGACCGGCCTGCTGTTTTTTGCGTAAATTTAAGAATGACCAACTTGGTCATTCAGTTGGGTAGATGTACCAGACGGCCGCCAGCCAATTTCCTCATTGCACCGGCGGTACGCCAATCTGAGAAGCTCTTCATCGTCCTGCGGGAGCTCGGCATTAAACAATTGGAGTTGGCCACCATCGGGGATGTAGCGGGCAATCAGTTGGCTCTCAAATACCGATTGGGAGAGGCAAATGCCATGGGGGAGGATGTGCTGAACATCGTACCCAGCCTCTGCAAAAGTGCGGGACACCATGGCGGCCCGGTGGCATTGCGTCGGGTCTTCCTCTGCGCACATGAGTACAAAGCGGTATCCCTGGGCCATGCTGTCCATCAGCTTCCTCGTCCCGCTCAGGAACGCTGCTGACTGGGCGAACTTTTCAAAGTCCAGGTATCCGGCAGGGGAGAGATACTGCGGCTCCGTCTGCCTAGCCCCAAACTCCCGTGCGTAGTTGCGATAGTGGATGCGGTTAATCTGAAGCGTATGCGCAAGAGCATCGCGGTCGTAGTCCTTGAAGTGTGCGGAGAAGGGCTGGCTTCGCACATCGATGACAGCCGAGATGTTGAAATCCAGGAGGATATCGCAGAAATCCTCAATTTTGAACCCGGAATACCCAATGGTGTATATGGTTTGGGCGCTCGCCATTGTATCACCCCTGTTTTTTGAAATTATAGACGCTTATATTATACCACATTCAAGCAACAATTTCAATCAACTATCTGAACTAATGACGAACGAAAATCTACTAATATGAAATAACACGCCAAAAGTGAAACACACTTTGTTGTGAAAATCCACAAAAGTTCGGATATTGTAAGAACATCTAAAAAGGGAGTATCAAGAAAAAACGGGAAATATTTAACGGCTGACGCGCCATAAATAGTCAAAAACAGTATATCCTGGCTAATTTTAAAACCGGCAAAACAACGAAAATCAAAATTCTGCGCTCAAAATAATCATTGTATTATTTTGATAATTGCATTATAATGAGCACAACGATTGAGCAGAACCTGTTTCTGCCAATCATTCTGCTTAAGGCTAGGCGTGGGTGCCAGGAGGTGGGTTCCCGTGAGCGAAAGTCGCCCTCCATGCGAATCATGTCGGATATACAGCATTTCAGAGCATGGCGACATCTTTGCCGCCTCATCACAAGAGAAGCGAGCTCCAAGATGTGTGGCCTACGCTAAGAGCGTCATGATGGGAGAATCAGAAGCGAGTGTTTTGCTTGGTTTCCGGATTGGCCCCCTACGGAGGTTCCTGTTGACGGATGACTTCAAGAATGGATACCCAACCAAACGCAAGCCGGCAAGGCTTGTGGATGGAGCACAAAGGCAGTGCGGTATCGCCTACGCTGTGTTCAGCCAGCAAGGCCGCAACCTGTTCTTTGAGACTTGTATAGGCGCTATGGCCCCACCGGGGAGTAGAACGGCCCCGAGAGGGGACCCGATTCGATACATCGTTTCTTGCCCCGCTCCGCAGGAAAACATCGCAACTGAGACAGCAGGCAGCGCAGGGGCAGAGAAGATGTGTCGGTTTGGAATCCTGGCCTATGACGTTTCGGTCGACTCTCGCTCCGGACTTCGGACCTTCACTATGGAGCAGACGCTGGAGTGCTCGGGGCCGGGCAAGGGACACCGTTCGTTGACTATCTATGGCGTTGAGCAGAAGGAAGACATTCCCGCCGCATTGTTCCTGGCTCGGCTTATAACGCTGACAGGATACCCCTCCAATGCGAAGCCTATTGAAATCTCCAAGACTGAGTTCAGTAGGCATGAACGCCGTTCCTGGGAGAACTCAGTTCGGTGGAAGACCCCGTAACGTATTCACTCCAAGTGCTTCTTCTCGTCGTAGAGCTGGCCTGCATTACGTATGCGGCAGCAGGCGGGGTGAATGTGGGGCGTGGGAATTTGAGCCGCCTTGCGCAGCTGGCGACCGGAGAGAAGGACCATCTGCCAGCACTTCGCATGAAGCGAGGCTTCTGGATGATATTAGCCGGAACTCTGCTATGTCTGAGCACAGGCTATGTGGCGCATATGCGCATGCCGGAAGCCGCCTTATACGGAGTCTTGGGCGTCACGTGCCAGGATAGAGCGGCGAAGGCGAAAGAAGAGCTCAGAAGGCTCAAGGTCCGAACCAGGGGAAGGAGAATTAAAGCTGATGCGAATCCGTATCACAAGAGACGTTCCTCCAAGCGCTGAGGGGGTTGCCCCTAGAGTAGGGGAGACTTACGAGGTTGAAGAGGTCATCCGGCTGAAATCGAATCCCAGCGCAGTTTTTCTATATGCAATCTCAGTAGAAGACCAAGTCATTGGCGTGAGTCCAAGTGAATGCGAGGAGTTCTCTGAGTAATTGTTCACCCGCCCCCTTTACGGGGGCGGGGATAAAAAGAATCGTCGGTAACTTTAATTTAGTAGTCAAATATAGCCATCAAGGAGGGCAGTATGAAAATCACAGAGTTTAAGGTCGACCAGACAGTCTACGTCATGGGGGACGGTCAGGGCCAGAAAAACAGGTTCCAGACGCACGAAGTAAAGGTTATAAAAATCGGCCGGAAGTACGTCACTATCAGCGGGGCGTGGGGTGACCAGTTCAAAGAGACTCCTGAGAGCCGCCCCTACCTCATTGAGCATACGGAGGTTGGTATGCACCGGCTGCTGTTCCCTTCCAGTGAAGCGGTTCACGATTACGTTGAGCGTGAAGAGCTGAAAACATGGGTTCGGGAGGCGGCAGGCTGGTCGAAAATCGACCGCTACTCCCTGGACCAGCTCCGGGCCGTGAAGAAGATTCTGGAGGCCGGGGCATGAAAAAGTATATTCTGAGTGGGAAGACAGACCTCCTGAGACACAGAAGCTGGCCACCGCTGCCAAGGGCGGGTATATGTGCAATATGCGGGCGCTTCAAACCAACCACTCAATCAAAAAATGGAGGTCAATACAATGAGCAAGAAGATTTTGGGAGAAAAGCACGTCGTTGTTGCTGTTGTTGAGGTAAACAACAGCAACCCCAACGGCGACAAGGAGGCCCACGGTGCCCCTCGGCAGGATGGGGCAACGGGGCTTGGCCTGATTACCGATGTCTGTATCAAGAGCAAATTCCTTGAAGCAGTTCGGGAGATGTATGGCGATGTCGAGCTGTTCATCGAAGCCAACCGGGCGCTGAATGAGAAGTTCGAGGAGGCGGCTCGTGAGGCGGCCGGCATGACGGTGGCGGAGCTGGTGAACGCCATGAAGAAGGACCGGGATGCCTTCACCCCAGTGTTGCAGTACCTGCTGGAGCGGTATTTTGACATGCGGACGTTCGGCGCCGTGCTGGCGAAGCTGAACCGTCACGTTCGGGGCCCGGCGCAGTTCACCATCGCCCAGAGCGTGCTCCCGGTGGAGCTGAAGACGTACGCTCTGACCAGCCAGGGCATTACGACCGATAAGCAGTTCTATGAAGAGGGCAGCAATACGATGTTCGGTGAGAAGACGGTCGTCCGTCACGGCGTCTACGTCATCCGGGGAGAGGTCTCTGCCGTGCAGGCGGAGCAGACCGGCTTCACCGAGGACGATATGGAGAAGCTGCTCCAGGGCATGGTCCACATGTTCGACTTCGACAAGGCCGCCGGCCGGGCGGATATGCGCCTGCGGGGCCTGTGGGACTTCGTGTATCCCGACCGCCTGGGCCTGGAGCCCACCACCACTACCCTTTGGGAGTCGTTGAAGGTGACCCCTGTGCCCGAGGTCCTGAACGGGTTCCGGCCCGCCACCGAGTTCAGCGATTACATCGTGTCTCTGGACGAAGCGTCCATCCCCAGCAATATCACTATCCGTAAACTGGTTTAAAAATGGCGTTCTGGGTGCGGTTGCGGCAAGCGAACCGCACCCAGGCAAAAGAAGGAGGAAAAAATCATGGAAAACGAAGTAAAAACCAGACCGCAGTTCTACCCGCTGGAAGACCTTTCCCACCCGAACTACCAGAAAGCGAAGGAGCTGTCCCCGGCCCAGCAGGAAGGGAAATTCTGTGTAGTTGTGACAGCGCAAGAGACCAACCTCAACGAAGGTTCCAGGGGCTCTGAGAAGCCGACGGCCCCCATTCCTTCGCCCAGCACATTAGCCGGGGCACTCGCTGGCGTGTGGTGGCATCCAGGGGTGCGGTTTTCGATTCTGGAGTACATCGTGATGCGCGAAATTAAATCCCATTCGCAGACCAAGAACGAGATTGAGACGGCACCCACTATCGGGTTTGTGGACCGGCTGCGGAAGAAGGAGGGGGAAGGCGAAGCTCAGGATTTCTCCTTCAAGGCCGACGTGCCCCGCCAGCAGAGGTCGACTGGGTACCTCCGGGGTGTGAAGTATATCGTGGTCGTCCAGATGGTGCCGCACACGGAATACACCGAGCGGTTCCGGCCGGAAAAGTCGTTCCCCCAGTTCAAGCGCCATCTGGTGAATGGGGCCCGGTTCTCCCCCTACCTCGGCCCCAGAGAGTGCCTTGCGGATATCCGCCTGTGTACCCTTGAGGACCTGATGGAGGCGTCCCCCTATGATGGCATGTGCATTGACTTCGGGCGGCGCCCCTTCCAGTGCGATTTCCGGGGAGAAGAGAAGGTGTGGTATCAGTACCACCCTATCATGATTGACGGGCACATTGCGGTTCCGAGTGAGAAGGAGGTCATGGGTGATGCAGCCTATACTGCTTGAGAATGGCACGCCTCTCGTCTGCCAGGAGGTAGGCGAGGCCAACCGAGGGGCCCTGACTGCGCTCTATGAGTTTGGGCTCTGGTGCATCAAGAGGGGTATATTCCTGCCCCCCAACCTGGGGCTTAAACGCCCCGGCAGCTTCCTCATGGTTCTGAACGAACAGGGCGAGCTGGTTAAAATCGAGGACATCCGTACTACGGAGGAGATTCCGGCAAAAAAGAAGGGCGCCCCGCCTAAAATCATCAAGAAAAAGACTGACATCCGCATCCCATACGCCCAGAAGCACTCCAACGGGGTTTCCCCACATTTGGGCGCGGACAACGCCGAATACCTGTGCGGGGTTTCTGAGAAGGTAAAAAAAGGCGACAGCAAGACCAGGGAACGGTTCGACGCATGTGGGGTGAAGCATGAAGAGGTGCTCAGTGGGGTTGATTCCCCGCTGGCCCGGGGCATTATCGCCTACTTCAAGACCTGGGACCCCACCAAGTTCAAGGAACACCCCGCCTGGCTGGCGCTGGACGATGAACAGAAGAAGAGCTTCATGACCTCCACCTACCTGACCTTTAAATCCGCCGAGACGGGCCTGATGGTCATGGAGGACCCGGCAGTTGAGAAGGCGTGCATCGACCACTTTGAGGCTGAACTGATGGGGGAAGAGGAAACCGTCCTCTGCACCTGCGCCATCACGGGTGAGAAGAATGTCCCCCGAGCGGAGATTCACGTGGCCGTCCCGGGCGTTCTGGATGCGCAGAGTTCTGGGGCGTACTACCAGAGCTATGGCGGAGATTCCGCCCACTCCACGGTAAACTACATGACAAACCAGCGTGGCGCAAACTACCCGATTGGCAAAATGACCTCAATGATTATTGGGGAGGCCTTGAAATACTTACTGAGCGACCGTCGGCACTACCGGTTGGCTCCGGACAATACCTACTACGTGTTCTGGACGGCGGGAGAGGCTCCGGAGAACTTCGACGTCGCCACTGCCGCCAGCATGGCCATTTGGGGCCCCCAGAGCTACATCTACAGCACCACTGAGGATGAATATGTCGCCCATGCGGTTGGCAGCATGCTGGCCGCCAACGAGAGTGCGGCGGACTTTGAAGGGCTGACTCAGAGCAGCGATGTGAAGTTCTACCTCCTGGTCCTCCACGGCAACGCCGCTCGTATCGTCGAGCGCTCTTTCCAGTGTATGTCCTTCGGCTCCCTGATGGAGAACGTCCGGCGGCATTCGGGCGCAACGAAGATTATCGACTCCCGCCAGGATAAGGCCGGCACGATTCGGCGCTTCGCCTTCACTGAGTTGCTTCGGGGCCTAGGCACCAGGGCCGAAGCGGATGGCACGGTGAAGTCGCCCCGCACCACCGCACTGTACAACACTATGCTCTCCGCTGTTACGAACGGCGGCAAGTATCCTGACATGGTCGGCCGCCTCCTTTTGGAGCGAATCTGCTTCGACCACTGGCTGTCGTCCGAGCGCATGGCTCTGCTCCGGGGGTATCTGTGCCTGAACAGTAAGGACGAAAAGGCCCGGGAAGCGGCATCTACCCCCTGGCTGAACGACAACGCGGATTGCCCGGCGTACATTCTGGGCCGCATCTTCTATATGATGCTGAACATCCAGAGGAAGGCCGTCAACAACCCGAAGTCCAACTACGAGACCATCTATCTCAGCAGTATGATTAACCGCCCGCAAGCGATTTTCCCGAAGCTCCTGGTCGACGCCAAGTCGCTGATTCGGGGCTTGAAGACGGATACCTCCACCCGGGGCCTGGGCTACCGCTACGAGTGGGACATGGCCGAGCTTCTGAACCGGCTGCCCTACCCCTTCGATTTCTCCTGTATGGCGTCTCTCGACCAGAAGCTGGCGTTCTGTCTGGGCTATATGATGGCCCGGCACTACTCCTTCCTGCCGAAGGCCGTGAAGGAGGAGCTGGACTCCAAGCAGGAGAAGCGGGATTGGCCCGTTGCCCTGGATGATTCGGAGAATGACCCCGCATACCTGGCTGGCCGCCTGTTCTACATCTGCGAGTCCATGCAGAGGGCTGCAATGCCCGATGTCCTCAACACCATCGACCGGCAGTACCTGTCGGCTATGGCGTCACGGGCGGAGGTCGTGACCCCCGCCGTGCTGGACAAGGCGCAGGCCTACGTTCAGAAGATGACCAAGAAATCCAGCGATAAGAAGGCCCTCGGCTACTGGTATCTGGGATTGGTCAACCAGATGGCCGCCCGTTTGCCCCGCGATGGGGAGGGGAACCTGGCCTTGCCCCGGGGCGTGACCGGGACGATGGCCGGCAAGATGAACTTCATGCTGGGCTACTTCCACGAGGAACACAGTTGGAGGAAGAGCCGGCTGGAGAAGCGTGAAGCAGAAGAAAAGGAAGCGGCGGACGCTGAGGATGCCACCGGGCTTGCGGAAGGAGAGGATTACGGTGAAGAAGATTATTAAAAGGGTGGTTGCGGCCTTATTGGCCGCAACCCTCGTGATGGCCCTGTGTGGGTGCGGCGCCCAGATGGCAGACGTCACCGTCGAGAAGGACGGGTCGGGAACCATCACCGCATTCGTGGGCAGTACGAGGGAGGCTCTGGAGGAGTTCGCCGCATACAGCGGCGAGGAGGCGGGGGCCCTGGACCTTGACGGGTGGGACCAGCTCCAGTATGGGGGCCACACCTATTACGGCCGCAGGATGGAGAAGGCGTTCGCCACGCCCCAGGACCTGAGCATGGAGTTCGTAAGTTCCAGCCAGAGCGATGATGGTGTGCTGGGCTTCGAGGGCCGGGAGGCTCTGGACTTCGGCGACATCCAACTGGAACGGCTGAGCGATGGGAATATGCTTCTGTTGCTTACCATCGCAGAGGCGGGCAGGACGCAGGATACGGAGGTAGACCCGGACCTCCAGGCGATTATGGAGAAACACAAAGACAGTATGGCGCAAGTGCTGTCCTTCCGGTTCCCCGGTGAAGTGCAGCAGTCCGGCGGCTGTTTCAATGGCATTGAGGTCGATGGCGAAAAGCTCACGCTCGACTACGTGAAGATGGCCTCGAATAACTGCCAGACCTATAGCTTCAGAATCACTATCCCCAAGACCGATACCCCGCCCGTTGAGGTTACAGCCATCTTTAGCGATGTGCCCGTTGACGCCTGGTATGCGGACGCCGTAGCGTTCATGCACCAGAACGGACTGGTCACCGGCTATGGCGGCGGGAGATTCGGCCCTGGCGACAACGTGACTATCGCCCAGTTCGCACAAATCCTCGCAAGGGCACAGGCCCTGGAGACCGGGGCGGGGGAATCCGGCTGGTGGGCTGAGAAGGCTCTGGCGAGCTGTCTGGACAATGGCTGGCTTACCGACCGGGGGCCTGTTAACCGGGAGAACTACGACACCACCATCCGGCGGCAGGAGGCCATTGCGGCTATGCAGAGGGCCAGCCAGCGGCCGCCCATGGAGGGCAACAACTACACCCTGGCCGACATCCCCGACTATGAGAATATCTGTGAAAAGTACCGGGCGGACCTGGTGGCCGCATACAATTCCGGCATCACCGCCGGGGTGGATAGTGAAGGCACAATGCTCCCCCTGAATACCCTGACCCGGGCCGAGGCCTGCCAGCTCTTCTACGCCCTGAGATGGGGCGCCCCCGCAGAAACGAAAGCCCTCGCCATTCTGGATGACGGCGTCTTTATGAAGGTGGGCTCCAGGGTGGCGCTTACCCTGGCCCTCCCGGATGGCGTAACGGATTCCATGGTCGTATGGGCCTCAAACGCCCCTGGCGTAGCCACAGTGTCCAGGGGCGTGGTCACCGCCGTGTCTGAGGGCGTGGCGGCTATCAGCGCAGCGGTAGGCACGGAAACGGTGTCCTGTCTGGTGTCCGTCGAGAAGTGAACCTGGGCGGGGACATCTCGCCTTCAATAACAAAAATAATTTTAAAGGAGGTAGGCTGGCACAGCCAGCTGAACAGAACTATGAGTAAGAACATCCTGAATAAGAAGCACGCAATGGTCATGGGCGTTGTCGTCAACAACAGCAACCTCAACGGGGACCGGGACAACAATGGGGCCCCCCGAGTGGATGCGGTGACCGGCCTGGGCGAAGCCACGGACGTCTGTATCAAGCGGTTTATCAGGCTCTTCGTCGAGACTTTCGGCCCGGACGTGAAGCTGTATATCAAGAACGACCGGCCGTTAAACGACAAGATTGCCGAGGCGGCCAGCGAGGCCAGCGGCATGACGCTGGATGGATTGGCTGAGGCCATCAAGAAGGACCGTGATGCGTTCCTGCCGACGTTGCAGTGGCTGCTGGAGAGGTACTGGGACCTGCGGGCATTCGGCGGCGTGTTTGCGAAGCTGAATCGGCCCATCCATGGCCCGGTACAGTTCGCCATCAGCCAGAGCGTCCTTCCGGTTGAGCTCAAGACCATCTCTCTGTCCAGCCAGGGGATTACCACCCGTGCGCAGTACGACGCCGGCGATAAAATCATGCTCGGTGAGAAGACGGTCGTCCGTCACGGCCTCTACATCGTCCGGGGCGAGATTTCTGCGGTGCGGGCGGAAAAGACCGGTTTCACTGAGGAGGATAAGGACCTGCTGCTCAAGGCTATGATTCATGGCTTCGACATGGCCAAGTCCGCCTCCCGTTCCGATATTCGCGTGTGCGCTCTGTACGATTTCGAGTATTCTGACCGTCTCGGCCTGGAGGTTCCTACCGCCACCCTCTGGGATGCGGTTCAGGTTACTCCCGTTCCCGAGGTTCTGAACGGGACCCGTCCTGCGACTTGCTTCGGCGATTATACCGTGAAGCTGGATGAGGCGGTTATTCCCAATAGTGTTACCGTTCACAAGCTGGTCTAATCCATGGCGGCGGACGCTCGGTCTGGCCGGGCGTCCGCCAATTAAAAAATCGAAAGGAGGCGCCCTGGACCGCCCTTCAATATGTCTGGGCTGGAACGCCAGGGAACGCATCATGGAAAACGATAAAACTATCCTTCAGAACAAGCAGGTGTTCGTTGGGGCCATTGAAGTCCGCTACAGCAACCTCAACGGGGAACGGGAGGGCAGCGGGGCGCCCCGCTACGATGCCGCCACGGGCATTGGCCAAATTACCGACGTCTGTATTAAGCGCAAAATCCGCGAGGCCCTGCACATCCTCTACAATCTTCCGCTCTACGTCGATAACGACCGGGCCCTGAACACCAAGATGCTGGACGCCGCCCGGGCCTGCGGGGCGCTGGATGAAGTGCTGGCCGGGCAGAAGGCACTTGATGTGGGCGAGGACCCTGCCAAGGTCGAGAAAGCACAGCTTGACCTTGTGGCCAACGCCGTCAAGAAAGACCCTGAGCTGTTCAACCGGATTTTCCAGAATATGCTGGAAACTTACCCCGACCTTCGCGCCTTCGGCGGTGTGCTCGCCAAGCTGAACCGCTCCATCCTGGGTCCCGTGCAGATTGCCATGGCACAGAGCGTCAGCCCCATCGAGATTATGACGCTCACGATTACCCGGAAGGCCATCGCCACCGAGGAGAAGTACTACGACGACGGGGCGAATACCATGCTGGGTGAAAAGGTCGTGGTCCCCTACGGCCTCTACATCTTCAAGGGCGAGATTTCCGCTGTGGAGGCCGCCAACACCGCTTTTACCGAGGAGGACAAGGAGGGGTTCTTCAATGCCATGAAGTATATGTTCTCCTTTGACAAGGCCGCCGCCCGTTCGGACGTTACGCTTCGGTGCCTGTACAACTTCGACTGCGGGAGCCGGCTGGCGCTGGACGCCCCCACCTGGAAGCTCTGGGAGGCGCTGGAGGTAAAGCCGGTGCAGGATGTCCAGGACGGCATCCGCCCGCCCAGGAGCTATGAGGACTATACAGTGACCCTGCGGGAGGAGAACATCCCCGCCTGCGTTACCGTCAACAAGATTCTCTAAATATGCCCGGCGGGGAAGAAAGGAATGAACAGAAATGGAAAAGAAAAATATCGTGAGCAACCGGCATGACTTTGCCGTTATCGTTGAGGTCCGCAACAGCAATCCTAACGGGGACTCTATTGCGGACAACCCGGCCCGGCAGGACCCGCAGACGGGCATCGGCCTCATTAGTGCCGACTGCACTAGGCACAAGATTCGGAGGGCGGCCCAGATTATCTACCCGGACATTTCTCTGCTGGTCGATACCGGGAGCGGGGGCGGCGAGCCTGCCAAGATTGTGGATGGGGCCGGAGAGATGTCCGTCATCGACTACGTGCGTGAGAAGTACTGGGATGCCCGCACGTTCGGCGCCGGGTTCTCCAACTGCGAAAAGTCCATTAAGGGCGCCGTACAAATCGGCATCGGGCACAGCGTGAGTCCGGTAGAAATCAATCAGGTCTCTATGACCCGGAAGGCCATTGCGACCACTGAGAAGTTCTCCGACGATGGGGCCAACACCATGTTCGGAAACAAACAGAACGTGGCGTACGGCGTATACGTCATCCATGGCAACGTCAACCCTCTGCTTGCGGAAAAGGCTGGCTTCACTGAGGATGACATGGAGGTGTTCTTCCAGTGCCTCATCCATATGTATGACTTCGATAAGGCCGCCGGCCGGTGCGAAGTCAACGTGCGGCGGTTGATTGATTTCGTGCATAGCGACCCATGCCCCAACCAGCGGCCGCAGGAACTGTACGACGCTCTGAGGATTGAACCGGTCCCCGAGGTGCAGGACGGCATTCGGCCTCCCCGGTGTTTCGATGACTACACCATCACCATCGACGCGGAGAAGGTGCGGACTGAAAAAATCATTATCCGCAAACTGGTGTAACTAACAATTATCGGGAGCGGTGCAAAGCCGCTCCTATTTTTTAGCCACAAACAATATATTCTCTTGATTTTAATGCTAGTTTGTGGTATAATATAAGCATATTAAATCGGAGAGGAATAGCTGCTGGGCGGCGGCTGGCAAGGCTGTTGCGCAACGGACCAGAGAAAGGAGCTATAAGTATGACATGGGGAGAATTGGTTCAGAAGACCAACGATTGGCTTTCGTTTAAACGCAAGGCCGCAGAGGGCGTTAGCGAGCTTCCGAATCTGCAGGATGTTTGTGAGTGGGTTGAGCGTACCTTGATTGCACGGCTGGAATCCGACAACAAGGTGAATGGAGAGAAAAGCATCTTCCAGCTGGCGAAAAAGTGCAATCTGGATATTCAGGAGGCAGACCTCCGGACTGTCACCCTCTTGGATGTGCAAGCGCATGAGCTGATACTGGCTGGCGCTGTTGCCTGCAACAATAGCGAGGTATTCAATCACGAAGGAAAGGTTGCGATGATTACTGTCGGCGCATGGACTGAGGAGTATCTAAACCCGCTGTTCCGGGTAGCGGTGCTCCACAAGGACGTTGATGGGGTGGATATCCCAACTTCGGTTGTAACTATCGTCCCTAAAGAGAACACCGATGTGTGGTCGGCGGTCGTAGACGCCATCGCGTTGCAGCGTAAGCAACAGACGGCAGGCCGTGATGTCATTTCCCGGTGGTCGATGGCCCCTCAATCCTACCGTAGAAAACACATCATCTGCCCGTGCTGTGGCAGCAGTAAGGTGCGAAACATGGACGATGGGCTTGGCGGAAAGGATTGGGTCGGCTGCGACGAGTGCCATTGGGAATCAACGCCGGGGGTTATCGAGGCTGTTTGGGATTTGGCAAACAGGGAATGGTTCCTTGATGAAGTGGGCAGGGAGGGGGAAAAGCGTAAAATTGCTGGCGAAGTAACGGAGACTGTGTCTGCCATCAAGGCCCTCACAGGTAAGCTGAGCGGCATGCTTAATGAGTATCGGAAAATGAACCCGGCGAACAAAAGCATGGTAAAAGACGTGCGAGACATCATCGCTTCGCTTGAAAAAGCGGCGGAAGCCATTGAAGCAACGCCCAAAAAGAGCTGAAAAAATCAAATTTGGGAGGAGGGCGGCGGCCCTTAGTATCACTGATACACCCCCTTAGCTAAAGCAAGGGGCATGCGCAGCGCTTTCGGTCAGGGGTCGCCATAAATGAGAAATGAAAATCCAATCGCTTTCGGTCGTAGTGCCGAACAAGAGGTGCATCAACAACTGTGCCTTCTGTGTCTCTAAGATGCATGGGGACACCTGCAAGAACCAGATGGATGACAATCTGCCGTTCTTTGACCTGTATCTGAGGGATTACATCAAACGCCTGGAGTTTGCCCGACATAACGGCTGCAATACCGTTATGCTGACTGGCAACAGCGAGCCTCAGCAGAATAGAAAGTTTTTAACCTACTTTGGTATGCTCATGCAGATGATGCGGGACCCGTTCCAGTGGATTGAGATGCAAACGACGGGTACGCTTATCGACCAGAACTACCTACGCTTCCTGCGCAATCATGTGGGGGTGAACCTGATTTCGCTATCGGTGTCCAGCCTGGACAACGCCATGAACAATGGTATCATCCACACCGCCCCCAATGGTTACATCGACCTGCCGGCCTTGTGCAGTGAAATCAAGAAGTACGATTTCAGCCTTCGGCTGTCGCTGAACCTGACATCCGAGTTCCGCAAGTTCGATGTGAATCCCCAGACGCTGTTCCAGCAGTGCAAAGACCTGGGAGCCGACCAGGTAACGCTCCGGGTGCTGTACAGTTCCGGTACAGGGACGCAGCAGGATACGTGGATTCGTGACTGTGCGTTGCCTGAGCGGCACGTGAACATGATTAAGCATTATGTCACGGATAAAGGGCGCATCTTGGGCGTCCTGCCCCATGGCGCTATTAAGTACAGTCTGGACGGCCTTTGTGTGGTCATTGATTCCGACTGCATGGACACAACCGAGAGAACGGGAGAGGATTATAAATACCTTATCCTCCAGCCGGACTGCAAGCTGTACAGCTTATGGGATGACCCAGCCAGCTTGATTTTTTAAGGGGTGCTTGTTACGAAAAACTTCCGCCGGAAAGGATGAAGAGTATCATGTTCGCCAGTAATCAGATTTTGGATGTCACGTGTGAACCCAGAGACTTGGCCAAGGCCATCGCTTTTGGCATGTCTCTCCATGGGGACGAAATGTTTAAGCGAGCGGACGGGCGGGTGAAGGTGGCGTTCTCGGAGCCCATTCCCGGCGTATACGCCATCGGCACGGGCTCCATGGAACCTGTCAGGAACATTCCCAACGGGAATAAGGGGCATGATTGCGCAAAGGGCTGGACGGACTACCCATTCGATTATGACCCCGATATTATCGCCGGTATCATCACGCAATGGCTGGCCAAGCAACCTGAGCCGCCTCATGCGCCCACGAATGGGAGCGAGGAAATCGGTGTACGTATGAGAAGCCTGGACTCCATGGGTGACACCTTACCGCTGCTTTGGACGCTTCCAAACTGGTGCTTCCACAGCTGTATTTTGTTGTTTACCCCGGCCCGTATGGCGTACTTCAAATAGGGGGCGCAAAATGAATTACAATTGCAGTGGTTCGTTCACATGCATTGCACAACATACAGATAGATGCCGGAACCGGTAGCAAGGACGCTCCCGCTTGGACCGACTTGGCGGAGCGGGAGGTATATCGGGCAGGAAGAGCAACAAGTGCGGAAGAAGGCGGCCTTGGACGAGAAATACGGGCCAGATAAAATCATTGTAAGAAATGTTGTTCTCAACAACATCGATTTCGAGGACAGCTACAATGAAGCCATTGCGAAGAAGTCTCAGGCCATCCAGGACCAGCAGCGGCAGGACACCATTGAGAAATGGAATGGTGAGCTTCCCAAGTATGTCGGTGGGGAGGACGCCACATTCGGTATTCTCGACAGCGCCGTGGCGTCCCCTGCGGGATAACAACAGAGCTTTTCCCAAAAACCAAACCCGCAGAACCAAGAAACCGGGATTCTCCCAAAACGGATGTTTTGGCGGAATCTCGGTTTTCTATATTTCAATAAATCAAAAAATTCTCAAAATCTGCAAATAATAAAATCCTTGAAAACATTGCTAGAATGTGGTATAATACAGCAATAGAATATTTGACAGAAATCAGCAACACCGAACTCAGCGTTGGCGAGGTCAAAGGAGGCGTGGCGGTAAGCATGGAAATCAGTGTGCGCTGCCCATACTGCAGCTATGAAGGCACGGAGTATGTAGACGCTTTGGCGGAAAAAGAAAAGCAGTCTCAGCGCCTGCGTGTGATATGCAAAGCATGTGGTCGGCAGTTTACCGTGGAGGCAAAAGCGACTGTGCGGTTGAGGGTTCTGTCAAAGGACGCCCCGCCCAAGAGGACTCTGAAAAACACTATTCGGAATGAGACGTGGTGCCAGGAGGTGTTGAAATATGCGTTAATGGGAATGACGGCGGCAGAGATACGAGAGCAGCTTATTACCGATAGATTCCCCACTCCCTGCGATAAAACACTGAAAAGCTATATCATGCGGGGAGAAATCCCAGGGATTAACGGGCCGCAGTACCTGGCTGCCGTTGAGAAGTCGGAGCAGGAGCGGCAGAGGGAAGATACGCCCACTAAGAGACAGTGGAAGCGTATTGTTCAAGAAAAACTCACCGTTGGTTGGGAGTTGGAGGAGATTTGTAACGAGCTTCGCCGCAAAGGGTTGAGCCCCGCCTCCAAGACCAGTATCCGAAACCGTATTGAGAGCGGATATTTCCTGGGTATCACGATAAATACTTATCAGCGGGCTGTCACGAATCGCCGTAAGCGGCAGAAGCGCCAGTGGGGTATCACGGTACGGACCATGATGGAGCAAGGGTATACGCTTAGCAAGATACATGAGGAACTGTCCAAAAATCGGCTTTCACCAAATAGCTTGGGAGCGTTGTCTGCGGCATTGCGTGATGGTAAAATTCCCGGGATGACACCGGAGAAATACCAAGAGGTACAGAACACAAGGAAGGCGTTGCAATCTGAACGATGGGTACAGATTGTGCAGGAGATGTTGGACGCCAAAGCAGCGCTCCCCGACATCCAAGCGAGGCTCCGGGAAGAGAACTTGTCCCCCTATGGTGCGAGAGCTATTGTCCAGGAAATTAAGAACGGGGCTGTCCCAGGACACGTATGGGCGGCGCCCGGCGATGCCGAGTGGGCTTCCCTAGTCTTCGATTTGATGCTACATGGAATGACGCTAAAAGCTATTGAGGAGAGTCTACAGGAAAATGGGGCCTCCCCCTATTCACGTACAACCGTAGCGGACCGGCTTAAAGGCGGCCAAATCAGAAGAAAATTAGACGATGGGACGTGGGACGTTATGACGTTAGAAAGATACAATGGTTTGAAAATTTCATCCCGCCCTCACATCGTCACAGGGGAGACCGCATCATGAAGGGGACAACACATCTTGCGGCTGGGGTCGCCGTGGCATTGCTCATGGCCGATAAGGGAGTAGCGCCGGCGGCGGCCATCATTGCCGGGAGTGTTCTCCCGGATATTGACAGCCCCAAGAGCTTGGTTGGCCGCCATTGGCCGATTATCCCGAAGCTGCTGCCGCACAGGACAATCACTCATTCATTCTTGTTCTACGCCGCAGCATATCTGGTAACCCCGCATCTGGCATTGGGCATCCTGATACATATCTTTCTGGATATGCTCAACCCGAAAGGGTTAAAGTTTTTCTGGCCATGCGGGGTGTCGATTCGAGTTCCAATTATCAGTAAGTACTTGCCCCAAGACGGGGTGTTTGACAGGTTCTTTGGCGGAGGGCTCTATTTCTGTAATGTGTACTTATTCGTCTGCCTTATCATGCACCAGCCAGCGGCAGAACTTTTGATGGAGGCTGGGGCACATATTGCGGCAGGCCTGAGCTTTTGGTAATGGGGAGGGTGTACCATGGCAAAAACGGTGAGCGAGTCCCAGAAAATGAAGAATATTTACTTACTGCTAGATAAACTGTTTTTTGACTGGATTGCCAACAACTTTTTTGTTGGGATGACGCTTTTTAAGGATGGCGTGTTCATGGAAGACGTCATCCCAAAGAACCCCCGGATAGCGCCACAAGAAATCGGAAACAAGACGACGCTCTTTAGGGAAGTTAATAGCTTGGGGCGTCCATTGAGTGGGTCTGATACAATAGGACAAGTGTTTGCGATAGGCGAAAAGAATCCTCTCATCAAAACTAAAGTGCCTGTAAATGACGGAGATGAGCGAGACCACTGTATTTTACAGGGAAAGTGGTTCGAATGGCAGTGGAATCAGTTCGGGACCCGGGCCTGCCTTATTGCAACAGAGAGCTTGGTTGAGGGGGATAGTAATCAGGGAGGGCAGCCGAGTGAAGCCCTGTCTAAATACAAGGACGGAATATGTGCCAAGTATAAGGAAACGCCCATCGATGAAGCACTGGATATCGGTGATGTAGTTGCTGAGGGCCGCCCCCGTTGGGGCGAACGAGATGCGCTAGTTCTCGATAAATTCAAGGAAGCTGTATCGGTTGCAATGAAAGATTTCCGGGGTCAGGAGGGGGCGCAAGGCAGTGATGCATATGAGCGTTGTGGAGAACCAAAGCTATCTAAGAACGCAAGGTCGGCGGAAGCCTAAGCGGCTCTTCCAACTTCGTGGTGGATGGCCACCACTGAGTAGAAGAACGCAAGCGTAAGGATGCCGGCCGCACTCCTGGTATTCCCCAGCTCCGGACAATTCCACATTTACTGATGGGCTGAGGAGGCTCGCTTGACGGGCGGAAAAATCTATGATACACTTATTTTTGTAAACGTATCCTATCTACTTGCTTAGGCAAGCCCGTTTTATACGCCGGTGACGGTACGTTTGCAGAAATATTGAAAAAAGCTGTTGTTCTACCGAGAAATCGGAGGATGGCAGCTTTTTATTTTTATATTGAAAGGATGTTATCTGATGGATAAAAAAGTGCATTACCGTGACTACATGAAAGCACTGCGGGAGTTGCGGGAGCAGCTCAAAGGCGGGGATGAGGAGATTTATCAGCTGAGTCGCGATGATGAACCCATCGAACTAGGCATCAACTGGCCCGCAATCGGGACTGTGTCTGCGGAGCGTGCCATGCGGGTTGCCGCAAGAATCATCGTTGCCGCTGAGGCTGTCGATAAGTTCCCCTACAACGGCTACATCCAGGACTTCTCGGACCCCGCTGCACCCGATGGAGGCGACATTAAGTCCCCTATCCCCGTCGTCAAGGAGAAGCCCGTGGGGACTGATGAAAACGCTTTCATTGCAAAGCTGCTGATTCCCAAGAAGCAGCTGGATACCATCGATGGGTACCTGGACGCCAAGACGGGCTATGAATTCCAAGGGAAAGGCCGCATCATCTGCAACGGTGTCCGTTTCCCAGACGGCGCAGTAGTTGATATCAAGTGTTGCGGGCGCGATAATGACGCCTCGTGGACAGAGTCTGTGCTCTTCAAAAAGGAGAGTGCGGTAGGTCACCTCGTTGATATCTACCACACGGACGCAAAAGACAGTTATCGGGGAGAGTATGAGCTCCACGATGATGCTGTTGGCGTTATTTACCGCATCATCGTGGAGAACGGCGGCGACATTGATGAGGCGCAGCTTATTCCGCTGCAGAATGCGGCCAGATATGAGGCCTCTGGCGGATGGGCCGTGAATGGGTGCAACGTGCCGAAAAAACGGTATGTTGCCCTAATCAGGAGCGGAGCAGTGCGGGATGCACAGTACTGCACCGACGAGCGCATTGACCCAGAGGATGATGATTCCTGGGAGGATACAAGCCGGGACATGTTTGTGGACATTTACAGCGGCGCTGAGGAGGAAATTGTTCGCAAAGTGGCGGCGGTGGATGCCCACACGGTGCCAGAGAATATCCGGCTTATTGAAATCTAAGGAGCGCCATTAGAGCGCACTAGCAATGCCGGGGGTGGCAATGTGAGCCGCCCCCCAGCGCAAAATAAGGAGGTAAAAATATGTTTATCGAAGGGGCCCTTTTTAAGGAAATCGTCAACTATGCGTTGTTCCTGCAACTCAATGAGAAACTCTCCGTTGCCCAGGATGAGAACCGGAGGGCGTTTGTTATCTGGGACATGGGTGCAAACAAGGCTGTTTGCGACACGCACGGCCATCCCCTGACCTATCCCGATGCCGAGGCGGCCAGACAGGCCAGAATTACCATGACGCCGCCGCTGGACACCGCCAGCCTGAAACGGTTGCGTGGCATGTGGACACATTTTTGCGTTGTCAATGGGCTGGAGCCCGATACGGACGACTATAACGAGGCGCTCCAGAAACTGTTCTCCGAGGCGGCCTTGGTTCGCTATCCTGGCGGGCAGACCCGCGCCTACAATGCCTTTGCCTACTTCATGGGCGAGGACCTGCAGGATGGATGCCAGAAGAAGCGCAAGCGCCGTGCGTTCTTTGACATGGATGGGGTTATGGTAACATGGCGTCAAGCCGAGTCTGATGAGGAGCTTTTGAGTGAGGGCTTCTTTCGGGATGCCCCCGCTAACGTAGAGGTCGTAAAGGCCGTGAACGCCATTGCCGGTGACCCGGACATTGAGGTGTTTTCCCTGAGTGCATACTTTACCGAGAGCGCATATGCACTCAAGGAGAAGAATGATTGGCTCGACCGTCGCACTAAAATCCGCATGGAAAATCGGGTCTTTTGCCCGTATGGAGCGGACAAGGCGCTGTTTGTTCCTGGTGGTATTCGCCCTGATGACGTGCTTCTGGACGATTATACGCCAAACCTGATTGCCTGGTCGCAGAGTGGGGGTAAGGCAGTCAAGTTACTAAATGGAATCAACGGCACAAAGGGCACGTGGACAGGTGATGCCTTGCCCATGGCCATGGGAGCGGAGCTGCTGACTGAGGCACTCCGGAAAATTGTGCGCAGCAAATAACATTAGAGCGGAGCGGGATGGCACACAGGTCGTCCCGCTCCGTTTACTATTGTTTTTCAAAATCACCTGCGCTACAAGTGAGGATGGAGAGCAAAAACATGCTACTGCTTCCGCACCTCTCACACTCACTTGTAGCTCAGGGGGTGGTGGAATTGACAGCTTGGGATGAATATGTTACACTGTATTTGTAAACGTAGCTTTCTTGGCTTTTAAGCCCGTCTTGTTTGCCATTAGGGCACGTTTCACATGTTTCAAAAAAGGTCTGCATTTGATTTCCTGTTATGGGGGTAAATGTGGGCCTTGTTTTTTTGATAAGGAGTGTTAAGTATGAGCTTTTGAAAACTACATCTGGAGCATTATCAATGGGCGGCTTGTTTACAAGAAACGGGCAAATGGGAAGTGATACGACGCCAGAACCCACAAACCCTCCATTCCTGCTTAAATCAATCCACCAGGTAGACAGCGACGTGCCGTCTGTCTGGGCCGTAAAGGAGTTATTATGAGCCAAAGAGCTGTTTTTGTCAGAGTAGATGAAGAACTCTACCCAGAGGTATTGCACAGCATGCCAGACCGTGAGGAGTGTATTTCCATCGCACGGGAACTTGAGTACGAGGGACCGTGTGAGGTGAGCGCTGTATGGTTTGAGATTGGTGAAGGGGAGAGCGACACTGATGAATTCTTCCCCGAAGAATCCATGCTTGAGTGGTACAGGAAAGATTGTATTGAAAGGGAAGCGGCCAAGCTGGGGCTGCACGTGATGGTGGTCCAATGCGATTTCACCCATGTATCGGAATCTGATATTGAAGTGGAGGAGAGTATATGAAAAAGCAAATCTGTACCTACAACCCAGAAGTCTTGGTCGGCCTCGCCCAAGACTTCATCAATGCGGAAAATGATGCCCGCATTTTTTACCGGAAGCACCGGCCTTTCCCAGGTGAGACATTAGTTCTCCATACGGTTGAGGACCAGCTCAGTTACGCCCGGCATGAGAAGGAGAGCTCCTGCACATGGAGTGCTTTCGTGAATGCTTGCAAGCTGGTGAATGCGGACTCCAGCATCGTTATGGCAACGGTTAAGGCGATGAACCGCTATGAGCGCCGTAACCGCTGGCAAGTCTGTGCGCGCCTCCCCAGCGGATACAATTGGCGCAAAGGAGAGGAATATGAGGACACCCTCCGCCGTTTCTGGTCTGTTCCGGACCCGGATGCGGCGTACTTCCAGTCCAGTGGTCGGCAGAAGCCCTGGAGCGTTGAGAAAAAGCCTGCGTGATGCGCAGAAATAGACGCCTAAACAGTTTTTTTGACGCCGCCCAAGGTTATCCCTGGGTGGCGTTATTTTTTGAACCTCTGCACTCATGGAGGGCATCCTTTTAGGGTGGCAGGTATGATTCTAATTGGAATCGTCAGTCTCAAAACCATCAAGTCCGCTTCCAAAAGAAAATGTCGAGTTGCGTAATTCGCCAACTTGTGGTATGCTACTGGTGTCGCAAGGCCAAAAATTTGAGGAGGGATAATGCTGTGAATGGGCTATACGCCGTGGGCAAAAGGTATTCGGAGTTCCAGACTGGGCTAGAGGGAGGACAAATTGGCTTTGATGGAAGCTGGACGATGGTCTTGAATCTACCGCAGATGACGAAAAAGGAGGCGGAATCCATCCGTTTCGGTCGAGCGCAAATATCATTTGTGGTTGTGCAAGACCGACTCTTCTTCCTGGTAAAGTTCGGGGATATGCCTTTGGCTGACATCCCGTTTGAGCCGGCGTTGTACAAGGAGCCACAAGACTATGGCGATGTCGTGGAAGGGGAAGGAATATCTGTATTGGTGCTTGGTGTGGACAGCAGTAACGGGGAACTGAAAGTGATACGCTATATGGGCCTAAGCACAGTGCAAAGCAACGCCTTGCATAAGGCCTGCCGGGAGTTAGACCGAAAGAACAGGCCGCAAAGCCGGGTAAAGTATACTAGACATCTGGAGTCCATCTACAAGGAATATCCCCGGGCGGAGGACCTTCTCCGGCACGTTGAGCCCAGCAACACAATGGTTTTCGAGGGCGGCAAATGACCGAAAGCGCTACACATGCCCCTGACTTTATGCATGGGGTGAGCAGCGCACCTTATTCTCCCGCAAATACTTGATTTTTATGCGAGTTTATGGTATGATAAACGCATAAAGAGCTGGCGTAAGGAGGCTGTATCGCACGAAGAAATCAGCAACGGACAGCTTCGCATATGCAAACGCCATGCAGCACCGGAGTCCGGTGCCAGGCGGCGTAAAACGAGAAACCCTGCGGCGTAGATACCCGCCGTGCCGCGTTAATGTGGGCGGTTGCGCCCCTTGCGGCAGAACGTTCCTGGGGAACGGGCAGATGGACAGAGACAGAATCCGGCTTCCAGTAGTACGTCTCGCTTCAAGTTCGCAACTAGGAACCCCCTTGCTTTGGCTATGGGGATGTATCAGCGAGGCTGTTGCATTTTTTGATTCAGACTCCAAGTCAGCTGAAGGCCTCTCAAGAACGGGAGGCCTTTTTTCTGCGTATCGTTGCAAGTAATGGCAAACCATGGTATACTGTATACTGATAACGGTGAGGGGGTGTTAGTCATGAAGATACTTACTATGTGGTTCGACCGTGGGCTACTGGAGTTTAACTACCCGACGCAGGTGGGCACGGAGTGTTTCGATTTTACTGAATTTAAGTCTACGGTCTGTAAAATGTTCGAAGTGCCTATATCTGTGTCTATGCTTGAATTGGATTTTGAGCGGGAGAATTTGAAGTATCAGGACGGGAATACGGTTGTCACAGAATGTCGAATTGGATTAGGAACTGAGGAGGAGGGGGTACTTTCTGTCCTTGGATACACAGATGTTGACATGTCGAACGCCATTGGTCTGGTAGAAGCTCTGGTCAACGGAGAAATGTCCAAGTCTCTGTTTCAGCTGCTGATGAATATAGAAGGCGAGGGCGCAGAACCGAACCAGGGAATAAAGGATATTTTGCAAGGGCTGGCGGAGCAAAGAGGGACTGAGGAAGAGTGACATACTCCCACCGCCCATGCTTCGCATAGAGGCGGTGGAATCCTTGCTGAATTCTGTTGAATCAAAAATCGTATCTGGTGTGGAGGAGTGCCTATGTTGTCTGGAGAGCGAATTGCAGAGTTGGAGTGGCGCTGGGGCGAAGAAACCAGCGACGAGGAGAGCCAAGAGTGGCGGAACCATTTGAGCGAAGAAGAGGCGGAGTTCGTTGAGCAATGGGACAAGGGTTATGCCCATGGTCTTGTGCGGCTGTGCGCAGACTTAATGGAAGCGGGCAAAAGAAACGACAGTTGACGGCAGTACGCCTCCATGATATAATGAAGATGTAATCGTAACTCTACCTGCTTTATTAGCACGTTTCTTTTCTGCCGGTACGGTGCGTTTACACTCAATATGTTGGCGAAAGCGCTGTTGCATCCTGTAAAGAGGTTGCTAACAGCGCTTTTTGCTTTACAAAACAATATTTATGGAGGTATCCGTTATGAAAAGAGTTAGGAATCGTAATATGCGGCTGGAGTTGAATTCCATCTACGTGGCCCAGCAGGCAGCGCTCAGAAAAGCCGCTGCGGAGCTGGGTGTGGTTATGTTCCTGCCGGACTATCACGCCCAGCCGGCCACGAGAGACTCCAGCGGCGACCCCAACACGGTGCTCTTCTATTCGCCCGAGGCGGCGAAGGAGTGCGAGAGACTGGACGCCAAGGAGCGGGCCGGGGGCTATGTCCCTTCATCCAAGTATCCCCGCCACTTCTTCGAGTTCCAGAACACGGACCGCAACGGGCACTTCGACCTGAACTTCGGCAACTGCGGCTCGCTGGATTTGCGCGGCCTGGACGCCGGTGAGGTTCTGGCAAAGGCGCTGCGTGATGCGTGGGCCGCCCACAACGCTTGAGGGGGCGACGTAATGCGGAACAAGAAGAAAACCGTCTGGGCGTATCTGGATGGGGAGCGGTTGGTCGATGTCGTTCAGGCGGCGTTGGACAACAACATGATGGTCGACGACCTGAAGGCGGAACTCGTCCGGGAAAACCCTGGGCATGAGGTCACCTTTAAGATGGAGTAGCCAATCACCTGAGCTACAAGTGAGGATGCCTGCACAAATGCGCTCTTTAGCCATTCTCACTTGTAGACAAGGGAAAACCAAAAAAGAAGATGGGGATTCCCCAGGAAGGAGTAAAATTATGAACGAGAATGCGAATAAGCGCACATATTTCACCCCCGTGGTGGGAGAGGTCTATAAGAACCGTAACGGCTGGGAATACCGCTGCCTGGAGACGGGCTGGCCTCTCCGCGACCACGAGACCATAATGCAGAGCACCCAGAGCCGGTGGACGTTCCGGGCCGTCGGGTGCGGTGTCTATCCGGACGGTACTATCGAGTGGGACTGGTCCAAGGACGGATTCTTTGATAAGCCTGGCTGGCGCCCTGCGTCCTGCGAGTCTAACCAGGCGGGAAGCGAGGGCTGAATCATGTTGAAGGACTATGTTCCTGCGCACCAGGAGCCCGTGGTGTCCTACGCCCGGGAGTTCACCGACGAGCATGGCAATGGTTTTTCCTTTTGGTGCAATGAGCACGGGGAGGTAGACGTCGCTTCTTTGCCGCTGGCGGCTCAGAAGAACTACGCTGAGTGCCTGGACCACCCAGAGCGCTTTGCGAAGTACAATACCTTCGTGAAGTGGGAGGATACTGAGACGGTACCCGCCAGCGGGGGCTGCTCCTGCGGGAAGTACATTGAGCTCTTCAACCAGTATATGGGTGCGTGTGAGTGCCCCCATTGCGGACAGTGGTACAATCTGTTTGGGCAGGAATTGCTTCCTCCTAATCAGTGGGACAACGCCGACTGGTAACAGGAAAATGTCATTAGCCCCTCCGGTGTTTGCTGCGAGGGGCTGATGGACTAAAAAGGAGTGTGAATCAAATGTTGTATTTCAAGGCGCCTGGCGGTGAGTTGGTCCCCTACACAGGGGTTCTAACCTTCTATATTAAGTCTCATCCGGGCGAGAAAGGCGTAGACGGCGTTGTAATCGTATGCGGGTCGTCTGTGGTGGCTCGCTTCGATGCGCTGTCGGCCCACGGGATATCAAGGCATGAGGCCGAACGGTTCATCCGGCTGTTGGAAACCACCGCCTGTGACCGTATCGAGCGGGGCAATGACTGCGACATCATTGATGTCAGGGAGGCGGTGTTCGATGAGTTCGAAGAACTTTCGTCTTATCGGGAACGCTACACCCCGACAAATTAAGCCCCCTGTTGACAAATTTCCTGTTTGACGAAGTGGAGGGGTTTGATATCGTCAGTTCAAAGAGGAGGCGGACTATGGATTTTAAAATGAGAATCTGCAATATGACAGATATAATGGAGCCAGGCGTTGGGCTGAAGATGGTATATACCGTCGAGGTAGCGAAAGGTTGGTTCGTGGATGTTATGCATGTCCCTAAAACCGGGCTTACGTACATCATGCAGGGGGAAGACGGCAGTGCGGTATATGGCCGCACAGAAGATGATGTCGCCCCAGACATGACGTATTGCGAGGAGAAAGCCATCGCCCTGGTGCGGGCGGCTGACCAGAAGGAGGTATAGCAATGTATTTTAATGAGCGAATGCCCGATTGCGCACCGGAGTTTTACCGGTCAAGACAGGCGGATGCAGACGAACAATATGAGAAGCGGCTCCAGCGAGAGGAGCGATACAAAAAGAACAGAGAGAAGCTTGAAAAAGCAGGGAAAGATGGGTTGCTCATCCTGGACTATGGCGGCTACAAGCCATGCTGGACGTGTGAAACCTGTGACCGCGACACCCAACTGGGAGATGACGATGACTTTGAGATGGTCATCTGTAAAAACCCGAGCTGCCGGTTGGCTCAAAGGATTGTGCGGCAAGAAAGGATGCGCTACAGGGCCAACATGGAGAAGCTCCAGAGGGCAAGGGAGTCCGGCCTGCTTATCATGACACGTTGCGTCAGTACTGACTGTTTCGGCTGCAAGGACGCTGACCCTGATACAGCGTGTAGCCGGGATGATGATACCGGCCTGACAATTTGCCGCAACCCGGCCTGCCCGCACCACAAGGTGATGGAGGAATTAAGTTGAACGGGGCAAACAGCTCCACCTCCACGGATAACCCGAACCGGGCGTAGATGGGCCAGGGTGGGGAATCTTACCGGACAGCTTTTGTATAATATACGCATTTGAATATCCGCTATTTTATGCTATAATCAGAATTACCCTATGTTGGAGGAATCTAAATGGAACGCATATTTGAGTTCAACCTGAGTGATGGTCGGTGCTGCAAACTGGTCGCAAAATATGTCTGTAATTTGGTACAAGACACGATTTATGCAGATGGCCTGAATCTTCCCGGAGAAGTGCGGCTCAGCACAATTGGTAGCGACATGGTTGCCTATGTGGATGGGAAGCGCATTTCTTCTTGCTGGGACCCCAGCTACTGGGGACTTATTAACGTCAAGGAGTCGAGCGCAAAGAAAATTCACGGGCTTCCTATTGGCTTTTCCTCCCCTGATGTGGCCGAACGCTATGAAATTTGGCTCAAAGAGCTACAATCCGCCGGTGAATCAAACGAGGTCAAAGCGTATAACCGTGCCAAACGGGAGAAAGCGGCACAAGAAGCTGCACAGAAGCAGGCGTGGCTGGACGATTTTAACAAACGAAAGGCGGCTGCTATGTCTTTGGTCGCTTCTGTCCATACCGAGGAGCGTGTAATATCGGACGAGAGCGGGAAAACTACAGTATACATCCACACAATCACGGCTAAAAGCGGAACCGTCTACAGATACCAAGACCGCAATGTCTTCGACTTTGGACGTACAATCAACCCGTTGTACTCCGTTGATGAAGAACACGATGGCGGACTGGCGCTTACTGAGAATGACATTTTGATGTGGTATGTTTTAGGTGATAATGGTTGGTTGGCCTCCCGGCCCCTCAACGAAGAAGAGCTTGCCGCATTCGAGGTTATGAATTATATCGGACACGCCGGTCATGGTATCAGAATGTGAGGCTATAATATTAGTTTGCCAACGCCCCATCCGGCCTTTCGAGGCCGGGTAGGAGTCGAGCTGTAGATACCAACAGTGGAAAAAGGAACCACCCGGCGGTGGTTGGCAGTTCACCCAGCCATCCACAACCAAGTTGGGATAGTCGATTTTTAGGCGGCCGAAAGGCCGCCTTTTTTTGTTTTAGATGTGGCGAAGTATGGCATGATGTGGTATAATAGCAGAGATGGGAAGGTGGATGTCCGGTTCGGGCAATTAGTTCTACATGAGGAGGCTGAACTTTGGGTAAGGACAAAGAGAGTTTGTGGGAGACGCTACAAAGGGCAGCGATTAAAATCATTGAAGTCCCCCATCGGAAGATAGAGACTTCGGAAATGAGCGAAATTACGCTGCGCTATGCGAGATGGTTTGACCGCAAGAGTGCATCGATGCCTGGGCCAATGAAGATTTTGCAAAGGCGCACCTTGGGGACGGCTTTGCAGGTCATAGAGAACGTGTATGATATCCCTTTTGAGAAGATGACTACAGCAAACTACTTCTTCTGCAAGGATATCAGGACGGAAAAGTTTACGCGCCTGTATGAATCGCAAATAGACTTGGCAGGTATGGCGCCAGACGATTTCGTCAGAGGACTCCATAAGTTCTTCAATAACGCCGGTCGGATGATATTGGAAGAAGGCCTCCAAAGGGAGTTTGCCGAGTTTCTGTCACTATCTTTCATGGTTTCGGACGAAATCCGGGCTAATGAGGGCAGTCAGTCGGAGCGAAGCAGGGTGTCGACTGCTTATGTGTGCCTCCTGCTACAACAGACACAATACCTGAAGAGCGAAAAATTCAACTTCGACCGTTGTGTATGTGGAATCTCATCATCCGGTGAGTACCTGGAAATCCCGGATATTTATCCATTGAGTGATGTTTATTCTGCTGCGGCGGATGAGAGAGCGATGAAGCTAATGCAGCAGGGAAAGCCGGTGGACCCGATTGCGCTGGTAGCGGAGGAATACGGAAAACATGGCATCAAAATCACGAGCCTCCAAGACTTGGAGCACCTCCAAAATATCGACAAGACCTTCGTGTCGACGATGGGTGTGATGATGCCATATATCAACGAATATACATATGACATTCTTCCCCAACCGGAAGAAGCGTTCCAGTGCAATGTTTTACCATACTACTATATCAAATTCAACGAACAATATGATATCCCAACATTGCGAGACATGTTGAACAGGCGCGCCCGCACGCTGTCCGCCAATGGAGTAAAAATATCCATTAAGGATTCGGAGAACGACTTCTTTGCCTGGAAGGATATCCTAATGAAGGAGACGTTCCACTCGGACGCAATCGTTATGTTGTATAAGCTGTGTACAGTCACTGGTTGCTTCTGTGGATTCTACAACACAAAGACCCAGGAGTTTTATTCCCCTCTCCAGTCTGGACAGGATGTCGATGGGCAGTTATTGGAAAGCGTTGAGCGGCTGGTGCTTTTTCTGTACGCAAGTGCGGTAACAAGACAGGGTGTGGAGATGCTCCAGAACATCAGCAAATACACATACTTCGATATTGAAGGCCGGTTTGCCATTGATGCGTTTGAGGCGGAGATATTCTATATGGGTGGGAAGCTCCGCAGTGCGTACGGCAAAGAAGCGTCAACAAAGTATAGGCCGACTGGCCCCCGAGCTGGGAACGAGGAGAAGTATGAGGCGAAAACGAGCGCAATCCAAGGGTTTATTCGCAAAGTAGGGGAGGGGAGAACACCCTCTCCCGAAGCGATAGAAAGAGCTGAGGCTTTAGGATTCGATTTGGCCCCGGATGAGACGTATGTGCAGCCATTCCTGCGGGCGTCCTGGAAGTTGAAGCGGAAACCGGTGGATGAAGCTAAAAAATGAGGCGGAGCGGGAAATCCCGCTCCGCAATCTCAGCGCATTTGGATGAGGTACGAAAGCGGCGGGCTCCGGGGAGCTATTCTCCCGGAGCCCGCCGCTTGGCGTCAAAGGGTTATATTGTGGACGCTCTTCATGGCAAACAGGGGAAGTGTCTTTGATTCGGCATAGCGCAACTGGTTTAAATCAAGGCTCTTCCAGCCAAAACGGACTCGGTCTAAGCCATCGGCATCCTTGAAGATATCGAAAAGCTTTCGGGCCCGGGTCTTCTCCTCACTCAGCGCAAACATTTTTTCGATTGCCTTATACCCCTCTTTATCAGGGAGGCAGTGGTATTTGATAACGAGGTCTGCAACAGGGTCGTAGTCCTTGAATGATTCCCGATAGTATTGGGCTGAGAGCTGTCCATGCTCCTGGTCTTCGCCATCGTTGTCCCGCCGGGAATCGTGGAAGATGGCAGCCATGCTCAGGGTATGCCGGTCGGCGTCCGGCAGATGCATTAGCTCGGCTATCACCAGGGCTAAGAGAAGCACACGGGCAGAGTGGAGCCGCCCATGCAGGTCAGAGTCCATGTTAAAATCCAGGTGGGGCAGCATACTGCGGTAGAGTTGATACCTCGCCGTCACTTTTTGGATGGTGGGCTCAAGCTCCTCAATGCTGGACAAATGAAGCGTATCCTCGATGCTCACATCTTCTGGAAATACAATGACTTCTCTTTCGCTCGACCCCATATCGCTGTAGATGACCTTGTCCTTTGGAACTGTGCCAACAGCGATGTAGCCGGAGCTGCCTGTAAGCCGACCGGCGAAAAACAAGGCTGAGCGGATGCTGGTGCTCCAGGAGTAGGCGCGCTCCGGGGGAAGGGAAATATCCTCACTTCCGCCTCGATAGACCTGGATGACGTCGGGGAATGGAGCCAGTTCTGCTTGGACGGCCTGAGCTTGTTCAGGCAACCGGAGGCCGATAATTGCACGGAAGGTCTGAGGGTGAAGCCTGTCGAATCCATAGGAGACGGTTAGGTAGTTCCCGATAAAGAGAAGGAAGAGATTAGGGATACTCTGGAGCTCATCAGAATATTTCTCCAACAGGAGATTGAAGTACTCCATGCGGGCCGCCTCTGGCAGTGCCTGAATGCTGCCCCGGAAGTCTTTCTGGGCCACCGCTTCCTCCATATGCTGAACCAGGCCCTCAATCTTTTTGGCTGCCGAATCCCCCTGAATAAAGACATGCTCAAGATGACAAGCCGCCGCTAGTGTATCTGGATTATAGTAGAGTAGGGGGCGGGTTAAGGACGGGGTAAACCAAATCTTGCTGGTATCGAGCACGGGCAGGGTTTTGTGGAATTCACCTTCGGTGATGAGGAACGGGTAGCCCTGCTCGTTGTATCGCTCTGTATCTTCCGGCATCTGTACTTTCTTGATGCTCAAAAGGGAATCGAACCCTATGTTGTTGGCTCCTAAGATGATATCTTCGGCAGATAACGAGGCATCGTCAGGAATGTGATACTCCAGTTTGTCGGTCATTCGGCATCCCTCCCACAAAATGAAATCTTATGTTTGTATTATACCATAAACTTGCATATTTTGCAAGAAAAACTTTAAAAGCAATGGATGGAAAGCATGGCTTGACAGGGGAAAAGCTCCGTGCTAAAATTAGATTGTAAACGTATCGGATTTGACCTGGCTTTTCAGGTTCGTCTCTCCTCTCCAGAAGTGGAACGTTTACAGACATATCGAAAGAAGCTGGTGTTTGCCGCCCAGGCAGATGTCGGCTTTTTATTTTTGTAAAAAGGAGTTTTATGTATGAAAAAGACACAGGAATTCGGCGAGGTGAAATACCGCTTGGCCTTTCGGCTTGAGTACGGTGAAACTACCCGCAACGATGCGACCCTGACGAAATCCCAGGTCGTAAAGGAAGTGGAGCTTGATGTGGGCCACTACGATTCCGGCTGCGGCCTCTCCATTGGGGCTATCGTGGCTTTCCAGCAGGGGGCAAATGAGCTCCTGCAGCTGGTGAAGAACCTGCTGGCCAACGGAACCTACGTGAATCTGACGCTCACCAAGAGCGCATATGAGGATGTGCCTGAGTACACAACGGTGGATGAGCTTGGCGAGCACAAGCTGACTATCAAGCAGCTGGAATGCCTGGTCTGGACCTTTGCGGACAGCACGTTCGACTTCGACCCCGATGAGGAGGGGGCGGGCCTGTACTTGCGGCCTGACCCTAAGTCTGACACCCCTGACCACTGGGATGGGATTCTGTACTGGGGAAAGGACATCTTTGAATCCTTGAAGGAAATGCACCTTTAAGCAACTGCGCCGCCTCGGGTATTTACCTGGGGCGGCGCAACAGAAAGGAGTAATATCAATGGACCTGATTCACATCAGCAAGAAAGAGTTTGCGAAAATCCCGTACAAGAGCACTTATATCGACATTGAGGGTGCTCATCCGGAGCGGGTCGGGCGGCGAGTCGCCTTTCTTCCCGGGCATGGGACGACCCTCTTTACCGAGGGCATCCACTTCCTGGTGGATGGAGACTCCAGCCATCTGCCCGTCCTGTGCAAGGCCAACGCAGAGGTCGGCGCTGCCTACCAGTTTGCCGGTAAGCTCCTCTTTGTGAAGCGGCTGTACCGCATCACCAAGGAAGAAGCGAAGGAGTGGGACCTACGCTGCCTGGAACGGGTGGAGACAACAGAGGGCGACTTTGCTTTACCTGGCGGCGATGAAGTCGAAAGCCCCCGGTTTTCGGACATCGCCAAAAAGGAGGCTGTATCGCATGAAGAAATCAGCAACGGACAGCTTCGTGTTAACGATGCCGTTCCGGTATGAACCCTGGCAGCGAGACTGCCTGGATAAGGCGTTCCGCATCGCCGGAGTCCGGTGTCAGGCGGCGTAAAACGAGAAACCCTGCGGCGTAGATGCCCG
>ERZ779632.234-NODE-234-length-36095-cov-7.114428_pt1 | contig 36095 bp, 40 predicted proteins | sample MGYA00514194_ERZ779632 | MGnify/ENA primary metagenome ERZ779632 (study PRJEB29562, sample SAMEA4376704) | mouse gut metagenome | isolation source: Cecum | study: EMG produced TPA metagenomics assembly of the A DSS colitis mouse model was used to assess the... | reverse complement strand
CGGCCCCCTTGACGAAAAAAATCGGATGTGTTATTTTCGCACTAGGATAGCCGTCCTGACGGGATTTTTATTCTTTCCCGAAGGATTTTTTCAAAAAACAGCGAAGGGAGGGTGTACGAGCAGTGAATCCTGAATTAGTCAAGCAGCATCCGTTTCTGGATGAGCGGGCGGGCGGTAAGTATGCCTTCTATCGCGTCCCAAAAACTATGCTTACATACGGGAAAACCATCGGCATCAGCACAGATGAGACTATGCTCTATACCATCCTTCGGGACCGGCTGAGCTTGAGCATGGCTAACGGTAAGGTCGACGACATGGGCCGTATCTATGTCTTCTACTCCAGAGAGAAGGCGGCAGCCCGGCTCGGCTGGTCGCTTCGGAAAACGGTGGACGTCTTCAAGGCGCTCACAGAACATGGGCTACTGTACGAGGAATGTGAGCTTTCCAAAACGGGGCGCACGCTTGGGAAGCGTCTTTATGTCAAGCTATGGCAGGAAGTCACTTTTGACTTTACCCTGGCGGATATCCAGGCCGGGAATTATAAGTTTGCCACAGCTCAGACCCTGCAAGAAACGAACATGGGGGCTTATTACTCCCTGCCCGTTGTGCTGGTCGAAGACGAGAGGTATTGCGGCCTTCCCCTTCGCTCTATCCTGCTCTATATGGTCATTCTGGAGCGGCTGTCCGCAGCGAAACGCTATGGACAGGTGGATGAGAATGGGCTGCTCTGGACGACACTGGATATTCCTCTTGTCGGGAAGGAACTGGGTTGTAGTGAGCGCTCCCTGTCCCGGGCATTCAAGGAATTGGAGGAACTCGGTCTGGTCGTCAGAAAGGCTGTCAGTTATGCGGAACGCTGGCGCATTTATGCCCGAGATTTTGCACCACCACCTTTGGATGCAGACTCCGTCCCATCCCCTACCCCCAAGGAGCCTGTGGAAGATAAGTATTTTAACTGTGACGCCAATTCTGCACCCCTGGCCCGCCAAATTTGCACCCCTGACTCGCCAGATTTGCATACCTGTGACGCCAATTCTGCACCCCTAGCCCGCCAAAACTGCACGCTTAAGTCGCCAAATCTGCATCCAAATCATCCCCCGTTCACTCAGCCTTTGTTCACCCATCCTTCTCAGGAAGCCAACCTCTCAGCCGCCGCTTCGCAGCGGCTGGAGGCCGGGAGGCCTGCTCAGAGAGAGAATTTAAAGGCTTTGGAAAAAGCATACGAAACACTTCATTACGATGATGTTCTGACTCTCATCTATACCAGACTAAAAGAAAACAGTGTGGAGCAGGCCATTGAGCTTTTGGACGAATGCAGCTCTATCGTTCAGAGAGATATTATATCAAAATCCTCGGTTGTTGTCTTTGGGCGAAACTCGGTTCCACGTAGAGAGGTGCTGACAAATTACGATAATCTGTCCTGTCATACCGTGTACCTTCTCATAGAGAAGACAATCCCCCTCCTTGATTCCATCAAGAATTTGAAAGCTTACCTCCATCAAGGGTTATTCACTGCCGCAAAAAAACATGGACCGGAAGCGTATTATTTGCAGAAGGAAACAGAGCACTAAATCTGGAAAGGAGTCTCAATTTCAATGAGGAGAAGAATGAAGCGACCGCATCCCAGGGAGGAGCGAATTTAGCTTTTATACAGACGAGAGAAGAGAAATTTAGGCCGTAGGGCAACCTGGTGAAACTTGATTGGGTTGCTCCTATCCAGCCTGAGAAGGAGAGCGCCCAATAAAAAGAACCAGGAACACCCCTCTCTATACCAACCTGATGCCCAGACAGAAAGAAAGGTGTGACTAAATATGGGTAAGCTCGATTATACCAACGCCGATACCATGCTGCAACGGGCGCTGCGCTTCTTCGATGATGAGTGCCGGCGCGTTCCAGAAAGCCGCTTCTTCCCCCTGGTCTGTGACCGCCTGCAGGACATGAGAATCCATCTCCGCCCCCTGTCGAAGACCACGCTCGTCACGGACTTCTGCGTGTATGTGACCCAAGTTACCGCAATTGATGTGCTGCTCAATAAGGACCTGCTGATGTGGGAGGAGAAGACTTACCTCCCCTTCGCCAGCTTCTCCAATATGGTGACCGCCCCCAGCCGGGAGCTGGCCTGGCGGACCGGGGGATGGGTCCTGACCGATGAGCGGATGACCCCAACGGAGGCCTCCTTGAGCGCCGCTCTGTGGCTCTTGGACCGCGAGGCTGGACTCCCTATGGAGATTGGCCACGGAGGGCTTGTGGCCCGCTTCTGAGAAGCCTGCGGCACCAATTCAATGGTGCTGGATGGTATGACTAAAAACTGATAAGACCTGCCCTACGGCCACCTTGAATGAAGCTTATTGGTAAGAGAAGAACGGGAAGGATATTGCCACAGGAGGTGGCTGGGACAGACGAGGGAGTGATTTCTTGTGAAAGAGAGAAACACTGAGTTGGTTATGGGCCGCTCCTATGCGACCTGTCGGAGAAAGACGCATGTCCCCTCCCCCCATATCGCAGGAAGCCTTGCGCCTCTGCGTGTAGAGAAGCCACCGAGAGCGGCGGTGCGTGTGCGAACGAGGAATACGGGGGTAAATAATGTTTACCGCTAAGGGCCCCAGAGGAAAGGCGCTGGCCAAGTAAAGCGGCATCCCAAGCAAGCAATAATTACCAATATATGGAAATTGCCCCCGTTTACCTCCCCTTCCCTACTTTCAAAACAATACTTATCAGGTAGGGTAAATAATGTTTACCACATGGGGCGCTTGTTTTACGCTTAGCTGCCGTCTCCTACCCCTACCCTACATGGTTGACAGTAGAACATAAACCTAAAAAAATAAAATAAAATAAAAAACAATACGACAAAATAGCCGCCCGTTATGAAGGCAGGACGCCCCGGAAAGCTGGTGCAGATTTGAAGGTTTGCAGGGCTGAAAGGTGGTGCGGAACCTGCCGGATAGCGAGGGGCTAGAGGCCCATGTGGTAAACATTATTTACCCCTAGATGGGGGTGGGCCCCTTGACAGATGTGTACATAAATGGAGCAGGGCTATATCGCCTGGGAGGAGTACGACGGAGCCGTGGCCCAGGAATTGGTCTTTGTCAAGAACTAGGGCCAGGAGAGCACTGACAATATCTATACCTGGTATGAGGAGACTGTCATCTACAAGGTGTAGGATATTATGGCTGGCAAGCGGGGCTGGTCCGACCAACGTACCGAGCTGGTGAGGCAACGGGTGTCCTGCGAATATGGGCAATGTACCATCCACATCAGTGCGCTTGTGGTGGGCCTTGAAGACCCGCTGAATCCCTCCCCCTGGACCCTAGCAACCCCTTTATTCCTTCCTTTGGGGATTGGTTAATCCCTCCTCCCCATGGGATGGTGGAGAAGCCCAGCCTGGGGCGGCGGACAGTCCTGATGGTTTGTTGCCCCCTTATGAAAATATGGCGGGGTGATGTTTAAGTTTTTGAGGTGTTAAACTGCACTTCTGGAACCCATTGGGAACGACATTGGGGTTGACAGGCCTTAAAGAGTGCGGTATATTATATATGTAATCGTGATTCTATACCGCATTGATTGTGGTCGTACTGTATGCCCTATCTTGGGTCGTCTCATGTAGCTTACAGATTACGATTTCCGCCTTGTGCTTATCTGTAATGATTGAGTGCAAGGCGGTTATTTTATTCCAAATAGGAGGTAAAGCCGATGGATTTCAAACCTGCGTCCCCTGCGGTGGTTGCCCGCCGGATAGCTACCCAGTTTTGGGGTGAGGTGCAGTCGCAGAGGAAGGTTGGCGATGGCATTTGGTGGTTAACCACTGCTGGCCATGGCGGCTTCGTGGTCGATGTCGCTGTCCGAACTGAGTTGTCTGAGTTTAAGTCTGAGGTTACCAGAAACGGGTTGGTCTACTCCGACGAACAGCACTTTGCCGCCTTTGAAGAGGACTGCATGGCGGTCATCGTTGAGTGGACCTACCCAGATATTATGCCGGCTGTTCAAAAGATGCTTTGCGCCTATTATGATGGCCCAGTAAAAGAGTGTATTGCTGAACGCATTGAAATTATGCGCAACAGCTTGCAGCGATGGAATCCGGACTGGCTCAAAAAGTGGCCGGAGCCGGGTGTCAAAGTGTATCAAGAATCTTAGGGTAGCCACGCTCTATATTTAAGTGCCTTTGTGTATGTCTCATACTATGCGAAGATGCTCACTTGTAGACCAGGGCGACCGCCCCTATGTTCCAAGTCTAACTATGTTGCGGGGGTCGATTATCATCATCAATGTGGCCTTTGACCACCTCGATATCGGCTACCTGGCAAATTTTTTAATAAACAGGAGGAACAACACGATGAAAATTAAAACATGGATTAAATACGAAGAAAGTTATCTCCCTCCCCGTTGTCGGAAACTCCGTTATAAGGAGTGTGAGGAGTATGTACAAATCAATCTGTCGGAGACCACAATGGATAGTTTGCAGCTTGCTTTTGTGGACACATCTTACTCCGGAAAGGGCAATATTTATTTCTACCGTGGTAAGCTCTGGGTACAGGAGCAGCTGCGCAAAACAGATTGGGTTGAGGAACATGGCTTTCAAACTCCACTGGATGAGTTGATTTACATCCATGAACATTGCAGCACCTACTTCCGATTCAATCGGGACCGAGAGGCTGGACGGGAGACGACCAGGGACAGTGTCATCAAAAAAGCGAGAGCCGACCTTCGCAAGTATCTGTTGGTGGATGGAGTTCTGTTCTCGGTGACCAATGAGCCTCGCTATTGTATTTATACCTTTGGGCTGGGGCATAATCACGGCGGAACCCATCTGGCTGTGGTTTATGGTTATAACCATAATATCACCCAAGACCGGTACTTTCATGCACTGCACGGGGACGAGGCGGTTGCGGAGGCAAATCGTATTGCACAGAAGCGGGGGGATACAAAAGATGTGGGACGGTTTAAGGCGGATATCATCGTGCATATGCCAGAACTGGTCAAGGTAAACCCGAAGCGGAAACACGGCGGCGGGAATAAGCTCCTAAACACCTTTGATACAATTACGGAGGCGGCGCCTGACGCCTTGACCGCCGGATTGCTGTGCATGGCGGTAGCGGCCAGTATGTGATAAAATAGGGGTTAGCCATACCATGGCCGACCCCTATTTCATTGGCGGAACTCGCATCTAAATGGGACGAAAAGTCGATGGTTGACAAATCTCCAGCATTGCGGTAATATAGTAAATGTAATCGTGACTCTTACCTTGTCTTTGACAAGACGTCTCTTTTTAGACTGGTGAAGTCGCGTTTTTTGTTTTTGCTCACGTTCTTGTATGTGTTTACACTGCATGAATGTGAGTTTTTAATTTTTGTATTCGGCCGCAATGCGGTTTTGAATATAACATTATAAAAAAGGAGTGTCTATCCCATGATGAACATCAATGTAAACGCAGAATCTTTGAATGCGGCCCTCGGTCTCGGTGCGCAGTGGGCGGTCCAGGCTATCTCTTCCCCCGTTGGGGTGATGCTGGAACTCAAGTCCAAGCTCTACACCATTACGGTGAATGCAGATGACTATTCCGACCCTGTCGTTAAGTGCGAGAGCACTGGCGTGGGTGTTTACGGGGTAGACATTCGCAGCTGGGACAATCACGCCATTGACCGGGATGTGGTGTGGTCTGGCGAGAACGGCAAAGAAAACGTGCTGGAGGTCGACTTTATCGAACCCGCAGACCTGCAGAGGGCTCTCAAGGAGGGTGGCCCTGGACTCGTGGCAGAACTGGTCGCAGCCATTGACGCCGCCCTCTGTGCGAAGGAGTTGTTCCTTCGCTGGGACGAGGTTGTCGACGCCATTTCGTGGATGGCGCAGCCTGCCGATGTGGCGGCCTAATGAGTACGGCAGCGGATTCTCAACTTGAGAGTTCGCTGCCAATTTTTTTAAGGCCCCTCTCCCCCGCCCTATTATGCAAAGAGGAGGAACAAGAATTGGAAAAAATCAAAGAGTATAAGCTGCCTGGTTTTTACACCGATGGGCGTGGTGCCTATGGCATCGTTATCGGCCTGGTCTATATTTGCTGCTTCGTGAACAGCGAGGACGGCATGTATGACGTCACGGCCGATACCCTGGATGATGCCGGGGATTTTGCGCTCAATCTCGATTGGGAGAGCTACGACCAGCCAAAAGACACTGTGCAGTGTCTGCGCCGGCTCGTAAAAAAATATGCTGGAGGTATAAAGAAATGAGCAAAGAACAGAATCCCTATTCCTATAAGGACCTTGCGGGGCTCTGCAAGAGCAACCCTATGGTCTTCCACATGGCCCTTGCGATTGTATGGGCAGTTGGGGCAGAGCAAATTGCCAATGACGGGGTTAAGTTTGACTCTGGCAACCTCCTCGCTGGGAACCTCAAGAAGGAGACGGAGGACATCGCTGTCCGGTTGGCTGACACCCCGCTTCCCATAATCCTTGCGGTTATTCAGCGTGATATGTTGCCTGTTGAAAACAAGGATATGTTGCCCCCGTTGCCGAAGAAGGACGAGGAGTTTGTCTGCCCTGTTTGCGGGAGCGAAATTTATCCCGAGGATGACCACACCTGGGAGTGCCCTGATTGCGGCGCGTCCGGGACGAACGTGTACGGGGAAGTGTTTATCCGCCACGACAATGTATGTAACGGAGATGGCGACCCCGTGTAAGGAGAATATGGCCGGGAGCTTTCTTGGCCAGAGCTGGGGAGAGGCGGTGTCTCTCCCCTATTTATTTTTTTGGAGGGAATACTATGTATTATCAGGTAATTGTGTGCTATGCCTTGCGTAAGTACAATGGCGAAGCCGCCAAGGCGTATACCACCATCAGCATGGACGCAAAGAATGCCATCCAGGTACTGCGGGGTGAGCGGAGCTCAGTTTCCACCCTAGTGCGGAACCTGGCGCGTCTTCAGGGGTATGCCTATGGGCAGTTCCGCACTGCTGAGCTGGACCAGGTGCAACATCCCGGCGTCACACTAGACGACATCATTGCGCTGGACAGAGGTTGGAGGATTACCTCCGTCGGTAGCATTCCAGGCGCAAGCTATATCAAGCGAGAGGCCAAAGCTGGTAAGTACGACAGCGATAAGGCCGCCGCTGCGGCCGCCGAGGAGGCAGGCGTGAAGCTCGTACATGGGCTCCCCGTCTCTGAGAACGATGAGGGGTTCGGGTACTATGTTGACACCCTGGACAACCAGAAGTGTCTGTCGAAATATTTTCAGGGCAGAGGCTTTGAGTGGCCGCCCCTGAGCGATGGTATTTATCTCCGTGTCGGCACCTACGAAGTGCCCATGGATGATGTGCTGGAATGCCTTGCTGTGAGCATGGGCATTGAGAAGTTCGAACGGTGCGAGGTTGCGCTCGGTCGCAACATCCCTGACGGCAAAGTGGAAGCTATCATGGACTATTTTCAGCCGAAAAACCTTAACGACAGGGACCCGTACCCCGGTGTGGACATCATGCTGCGCCGGGACGGGGAGGACCCCATCCAGATGGTCCATGTGTCCCAGGGCGTAGAGGAAGACACAGAGGAGAAGGTACCGCACACCTACATTTATCACCGAGGCAAAGAGGTGGCGGCGGTGATGCCGATGCCCATCGTCATGGATGAAGAAAACGAGGTTGCCACCAAATTGGTCATTTGCGGAGGCGACCCCGGCGCACCCCTTCACGTCCACTTCGATGAACAGACCGTGACCCGTACGGTCATTCACCTCCCCGGCGGACGCACGGAGAGGTACTAATAGTCAGGCCGTCCCGCTCCAAAAATGTTGTGGGCGGGACGGCTTTTTAGTGAGGTGGAAATTGAAATGGAAAACAAATTCTGGCACGTTACCTCGCTTGAATCTGTCCCAAGCATCCTACGGAATGGGCTGATTCCTCGAATTGGGCCGAGAAGCTCAGAAGCCGGAGAAACAGAGCCAGGCGTATACCTGTTTCCGACTTACGAGGCTGTCGAGGACGCATTGATGAATTGGCTCGGAGACCAGTTCCCGGATGATGCGAACTTGGTGCTCCTTAGAATCCGACTACCCTATGACGCAACGACCTGGCTCGTTGTAACCGATGCTGACTATGAAGTCGTGTCACGAGAGGCTATCCCGGCAAACTGCATTGCAGGAGTCTACGACGAACAGCGGCGGCGCATCACTGCTCTGGACAGCTGATTTTTCACCAAGCCAGTTCAACAGCGGGGCCTCCTCCCCGCCCTACGGGAAAGAGATGCTTTTTGCGAATTGCCTATAAAGTATGCTTACTTTACACCAAAATTGCTGACAGGGGCCCAGGCGCTTTGACGCTTGGGTCCCTGTCTATTGACTTCAGCAAGTGAGGCATGTTATACTCTAATTGTAAACGTATCTTATCTGTCTTGCTTATGCAAGAGCGTATTCCCGCCCACTGATAAGTGCGTTTATATATTTTTGACCGGTCGCTTCTGGGCAACAGAAGAGGGCGGTTTTATATTTTTATGGAGGTGCCATCCATTATGACTAAAAAAGCTATTGAAAGAGCTATCGAGCTGCTGGGCAGCGTCGTGACGGAAGGCGATGAGGAACTGAGCGAACTGGTGCGCCAGCTGTCAAGGATAAATGTCCAAACACCGCGTGACGGCAGCTCTATCAAACTGTACCCGTTGTGCGAAAAGACTCCGGTACCCCATTCCGAGCCGGCCGCCAATGGCTATCAGTTCCGGGCGGATATCGTGACCATTGTTCCGACGGCCTGCCTCGTTGAGGCCATCCAGGCACTGAGTAGGGCGCTGAATAAGGCAGCTGATGCCGATTACGCCGAGTATGCGGAGAGCATTCTGAGAGATGAGGTCAAAACCACAATCGATTGTCTGGCCAACGACATCGAGCAGTTCACCGTCGTGCCGCCCGACCTGGAAATTGTGCCGAGCGCCAGTTCTCTGATTGCTATATCCATGGAGACGGGTGTCATCGTTGGGGCCGATGGGAAGGACATCCCCTGCCGGGCGGGATTCCCCATCAGCTATGCTCTGGGCGGCGCCTGCTGCCAGTGCTATGAGGAATGCCCGCATTACGAGGAGTGCTTTGGCGGAGCAGACGAGGAAATCCCCCGCTATGGCCGCATTTTCCCCATGGACATGAAGGGCGACCTGGACACCCCGGATGATGCCGTGGTCGCATACCTGGACGAGACACTTGGGAACAAGGGCTGAGACTGCAACAGTAAGCATAAGCCGACTCTAATCCGGCTGTGGCAATTTAACTTGCCCCGCCGGATTGGAGCCCACAAGAAAGGAGTATAATCAATGGAGTTGAAAAGTCTTAACGTTCTCTATGATGAAGAATTTAAGTTTGATGAGAAGGACAAAGGGTGTTTCTACTACACCAACGCTGTTGGGGAAATCAACGTCCCCGGCAAGCCGCCCCTGTACTGTGGCCAGGCGGAGGAACTCCCTCCTTATGTCCGGAGCCTCTATGAGAGGTATCAGACAGAAGGAGTGGCTGCGCCAGTATACACCATGAACGTCTGCGGTGTGGTCGGTATGGGCATAGGCTTCCTCATCCCTATCAGCAATCCCATTTTGAAGGAGCGGAACGACATCTCCGACGACTGGAAGTACAAGCTGTGTGAGATGGCCGCCGCTGACCTGGCGGCGTGGCTGTCTGCCTATGAGACACCGGATGTGACGGTTTTCCTCGGACGCAATACTGCCCCAGAGGGGAGCGAGGTGCTCGTTTTCATCCCCAAAATCCGGTGTGAGGAGCTGTTGGGTGATAAATGCCAGCTGGCCGATGCCAACATGGAGAAGGTATGGGCTAAGGGCGATGAGTTCCTGGCCGCCCGCCTGAGCCAGTCGGCGAAGCTGACAATTGCTATTGATGGGCCTGTGGCTGCTGGTAAAACCACGCAGGCCAAGGAACTGGCGAAGCATCTGGGGCTTACCTATTGCGATACCGGCGCTATGTACCGCGGCATTGCGGTGGGACTCGACGCCTACCGTAAGGCTCCGGATGCGAGCCTGGAGGAAACTGTACGGGACGTCCTCCCCTCCTTAACGGTGGAGGTAAAGTCCTGCGATGGACGGCAGGTGACTCTCCTGAATGGAAAGGATGTCACCGGCCGCCTGCGCACGGAGAAGATTTCCCGGCTTGCCTCTGACGCTTCGGCTATCCCGGAGATTCGGGCGCATCTGCTGAAACTCCAGCGCGATATCGCCAGCCGAGGCGGGGTCGTCATGGAGGGCCGGGACATCGGCACGGTAGTGATGCCTGACGCAGACGTCAAAATCTTCCTCACGGCTCCCGCAAAGGTTCGGGCAAAGCGGCGGTACGATGAGCACACCGCCAGCGACGCCGTTTCTTTTGATGAGGTTCTGAAAAACCTCCAGGAGCGGGACGCCAACGATATGGGCAGGGAGAATGCGCCACTGAAACAGGCGGATGACGCTGTTCTCCTGTCGAATGCCGAATTGGGTATCCAGAAGACCACGGATGCCATTTTTGACATCATTTTGCGACACATGTAAAAAACTAGGGCGGCAACTGATAAATCATCAGTCGCCGCCTTTGTCATGTAATGGCCGCTTACAACTGAAGCTTAATGTTAAGCTTCTTCGCAATGTCTTCTATCTGCATCCCTTTCGCTTCTGCGAGTTTAATCAGGGTATCGACCTTCTGGCGCTTGGTAACGGACGGGGGCTTGGGGGTAAGGGCGGCTTTTTTCTTTGCCTCCAAAGTTGAAATCTCCGCCTGCGCCGCTTTGATTTTCATTTCGCAATCTTCAATTATTGCCGTTTTTTTCGCTATGCGCTCTTTGAGCACTTGGATTCTTTCGTCAAAAGATGCGGCTTTCTCCTCGGGCGTCATACGGCGCCTTTTTACTACTTCGGCCATGCGGATTCTCCTTACTTTTCAAAATTGATTTTGTTTTCCATTCTTCTTCAAGGATGCTTTTATTATAGCCGATTTATTAGAAAAAGGCAAGAAAAAACATGCCAAAATCGCCCAGTTTTCTATTTGGAAGAAAAGCGAAAAAATAAAAGTTACGGGTATTGCTTTTCTCCTGGAATTTGCTATAATTGGGAATGATGTATTTCTGATGCACATATAAAAGGAGCCTGATTATGATTTCTCTCGAAGAGGCGGCAGCAGAATTGGACGAAATTGCCGATAATATACCAAACGAGTTTTTCATTCAACTGAATGGCGGAATTTGTATTCTCCCAGACATAAAATACCACCCGGAGCTGCCTTCGGGTAGATATTTTATTTTAGGAGAGTATATCAGAAACTCTGGCCTTGGAAGATATATCTGCATATATTACGGCTCGTTCAGCCAGGTGTATCGTAATGCGCCCAAGCACGTTTGGAGAGAAAAACTTCAGGAGGTGCTGCGACATGAGCTTCGACACCATGTGGAGGGCTTGGCTGGAGTGAATGATTTAGAGGTTGAGGACGCTCGATTTGTTGCGGAAGCAAAGGAGCGAGAGCGAAATGCCAAAATGCCGGGTTGCGCAAACGGCACTGCCATTGCTGGCTGCATCACCGCTTGACGGGAATTTCATTATATGCTATGATTGATAAGTAAACGTGGCTTATTCGGTCGAAAGACTCGTCCTTTGTTCGCCTATAAGGGTGCGTTTTAAAAATATTTGGCTTAAAGGCCGTTGCTTTTCATTTGGAAGGCAGCGGCCTTTTGCTATTTTAAAATTTAGGAGGGATTTCCATGAAAAAACTTACTTTGGATGAAATCATCGCTAAGAGCGCCGGTGAAGTCGTGATGGTCACGACAGTGAACCGTATGCAGGGGGTACCACTGATGACGACCCGGCCCTGTATGCTCGTCCCCATCCAGTTCGATGCCAGCATCAATGTCGTTACCTGGACATCGACCGGCAAGATGGCTGGCGTTGGAGCCGTCGACATTGAGCTGCCCAAAGCAAAGTACGGGGTGGCGTGGTACGGCGAAACTGAGAATTAGCAAAATTTGTCGGAAGGAGCAATCCATATGAAGTTGGTCTTGAACATTTTTTTAAAAAAATCCAACGACTTAATGAGCAAAGGCGTTTTCGCTACTGTATCTGTGAATGAGACGAAGGTCGAACGCGGAATCAATGGAATCGTATTTTTTGCTGGACTGGGCGAGACAACAAAGAGAGTGGCATTTTGCGATAGCAATGATATTCCGAAACTTGGAGAGCGATGCTATTCTATCAGTTTTGAGCAATCGCAGATACCAGTTGAGGACAACAAAAAACTTTGCGCAACTGCAGATATGAAGCTTTTTTTTCTGAATGAGGGCTGTTGCCGCTACTTAGCCATAGACGCAGAGTCGGTTGGATTGGTGGGGCCGGTCGCTGTTGATTACCGCATTGGAATGCCTCCCGCTGAAGATATCCTGGCCTTAGTGGAGGGAAAGGTTTTTGAGACGTGGAGTTGCAAGGCGCTTAATTTTGACTTTGAAACCTGCACCAAATCTTCCTCCTCAGCTAGTTTCCACTTATGCCCCGCTAAAGCCAGACGGCGATATCTTAGGGATATAGAAAGCTTGAAAACCATCAAAAATACAGTAGAGTTTGAGGCAACTGTGGCTGCTGCGAGAGGCGAGATTGAGCGTCTTGCGTGCGCCAATACCTACTGGAAAAACTATACTAAGGAGGCATACCTTGCCGAGAAGGAGGCAGTCGAGATGGCGCTTGATGGCAATATCCAGTTCCGCTATCAACTTCTGGCCCGTCTTGAACTAGATTGTCTTTATTATCTGGGCGACGGTGGTCGTAATGTGAAGCATTTGTGGGCACAAGATGTTTCTGCTCATATCGCATGTATGAGGGCACTGTTGAGCAGTTTCCCTAATGGGGAAGGGCCTTCGGGAATAACGATGGCTGGTATTGCAGAGCTCGAAAGAAAAATGGCCTGCGACTATATTGTACATGCCCCATCTAAGCCAAGCATTGTTAAGCTGCTGAATGGCAGTGGAGACCCGGTCGGCCATCTGTGTGTCGAGAACTTTGATGACGGCTTTATGGCGGCTCTTGAGGCCGTTGAGCAGGATTGGCAGAATGTAGACGAGGAGTACGGCCAGTACATCACCGAAAGACTCACGCAGAGCGGTTATCGGTTGCGCTTTGCTGAGTGCGATGAGGTTGTATCTTACCGGTGCGCTCTCTGATAGTGCCGCAAGAAAATGAAAAGGAGTACTAATAATGGATAAAAACTTCTATATCGTTAGCATCACCGAGGAGAATGTCGATGGCTGTGGCAGCGATGCCACCGAGCTGGTCAAAATCGACCATGTCCCTACCGCTGAGGAGGTTAACCAGCTGGAACAAACCCTTGCTGAGATTAAGCATACGGCTGTGGATGAGGACCTCTGCACAGAGGATATGGTCGTCGAGGCAATGAACCGGACGTTTGGCGGCCGCTGGGAGTATATCTCCAGTACTGCTATCAAGTTCTGATTGTAGTTGGTGCTGAAGTCAGTCGGTATTTAACGTATAGCGCCCCACCCGGAGGTGAGGTGCTATACTGCTTGACAGAGAAATATGGGATATGTTACACTTACCATGTAGACGTGTCATACTTGATTGCCAACAGCAATCCGTTCTTATGGCCAACAACCAGGCCCGTCTATAAACCATTTCAAACGCTATTTGCCGCTCTTGGTGAATGGCGATTTTATTTTTGGAAGGAGAAAAGAACTATGGACGCTAATGCAATGACTTTGCAGCTATACAGCACCACGCTGGAGGAGCTTCAGATTCTGTGCGCCGCCAAGCTCCTGATGAAGGAGGGCAAAATGAGTGCGGAACAGGCCATCAAGTGGGCGCGGCGCCTGAGCAAGGTCCCCACCCGGCTTGGGCTGACCACGGAGGAAGCCGCCATGATGGTTTGCAACCTGGCCGAAAAGTGTGACATCGGTGACCTGGAGGACGCAAGTGATGCGGCCCTTGGGTTGTATCTGGACAAGGCGTTTTTAGGCTCCATGCCTGCAGAGGACCCCCTCCCCCCAGCCGATAAGGACGATAAGGGAGACATGTGGGTTGCACTTGTAATGCAGCAGTGCAATTGTTGCGGCGAACGCTTCCTGCTCCAGTATGAGGGCACCCCGGTTGCGGACAAGAAAAGTGTAATTGGTGGATACCGGTATTTGAGCGAGACCTGCGACTGCGAGGATGGCTTCTCTCCTGTGGACGGGCCGTCCCTTGGGGAGTGGGCTGAGGCCGTTGAGGATGACACTCGGCTTTCGGCGGCCTATTTGGAGACGAAGAAAGCCATCCGGCAGGGCAGCAAAAAGTAATAGCCAATGATAGATAGGAGAAGTAAACCTATGGATAAGAACGAACAGACGAAATTTGATAAGATATTTCCGCCCCCTCCAGAGGGGCAAATCCTGTGCTTCAACGCCCCGAGCGCAAGATACGGGACAGCGGAGATGTTTAGGTTGTCCCCCTACCAGGGAAATCATCCGGGGACACAGAAGTACGGCATCATCAGCTGCGATGTGCCCGGGCAGACGAACCAGTATACTGGACAGCCGAAGGTTCAACGTGCCAGCGTGTTGGTCGAGATTCTTGACCCCAAGGTTGCCGAGGAGGCGGAGGAAATCTACGGTGGCCTCTGTTTCGATTTCTCCAAGCGGTCGGACGGATGGGGAGTTGCTTTCAAGTCGGAAACCATCATAGCTGCCCGCTACCTCAAGCTGAGCGATGCGGATATGGAAAAGCTGATGTCGGAAGGTGGCATTATACTGAAGTAAAATGGCGGGGACGTTGCAATTATGCAACGTCCCCGCCGGTTTTCAAGGGGGTTGACTGAAGCTGTGGGGCGTGGTACACTTATTTTGTAAACGTTTCTGCTTTTGTTTTCTTCGTGGAAGACCGTTTTTATTTTGTCTGCAACGCAGAGCGTCATAAATATTTTAAATAATCGTCATTAGATTGAGGTTTCAGTCTAGTGGCGATTTTTTTATTTTGAAAAATTTTGAAAGAAGGAGTATAATAATGAACAACAAGTTTACAAAGGCAGAGCTGGACACCTACATCACCATCACGGAAGAGGTGGCGAAAACCCCGTTTTTCGGGAGTATTACCCCTCGGTTTGAGGCAATCAAACGCAAGCTGGAATCGGAAGGCCCTGACGGACAGGACGACTGGGCTTTTTTCGGGCGGGGACTTGCGGACGCCATAAAAAATTATGTGGAGTCCATTACCAGAGCTTCGAGATATTATGGAGCGTGCGATGCTGACAGGGAGCGGTTCCAATGCCATAACGCTGTCGTGGCCAAAATCCCTCCTTTGAACCGGCTGGCTGTAAGGTATGGACTGGAGCCGCTCTTTGTCCCCGCCGATGAGGGACAATTTGAAAGGCTGCTGGAAAAATTGAATCAGGGTCTCCCGCAGGGGAAAACGCTGGCATCTGTGCTGCCGCCGGACTTGTGGAAACTCCGTGAGGAGATTCGCATATTCGCCGAGGTCTTTTATTTCGAGGTCGTAATGAATGCCTCGGATGACCAGGCGCTCAACCGCCTCTGGAACGCGAAGACAATGGAGTATATGCGCAGTTTGGAGGCTTAACAGACACAGACCAGCCTGCGGTCGCAGAATGGGGGTGATATGCTATGGAGATTAAGAGAACGCAGGCAGAGGAACAAGGCTCCTTTCGTAAAGTTGAGAAGTGGGTCGGCGGGGACGTTGAACTTGCAATCCACCGTTTTGAGGGATTGCCGCCCTACTACTTCATCCGCTATATGGCAGAGCCAGAATTTGCCCCGGCGGTGCAAATTACCTTGGTAAACGCCAAGGAAAATGCGGTACGAATCATATTCGACGTGGAAGGGAAGGTACATTATCAGGATTCTCCCATGGTTCGAAAAGCCATTAAGGAGATGGAAGAGTTTTGCGCAGCTTGCGAGGCGGCGCAGCTTTTCAAAATCATCAAGGATTGATAGGCTTGCACAGGCGGATTTTAACTTCGCCTGTGCAAGCGCATCTCTACTTGACTATTGACAAGAAGCAATAATTGCTTTATAATGGACACAGAAACCTGCAAGTAACGTGCCTGAAAGCTCTCATCGTATGGAGTTTACAGGTGCGTTCATTTTTTTATGAAAGAGGAGGAAAAACCCATGTTGCATACTATTAAGCGTGACGGTACTGTAGTGCCCTTCGATGGGCAGAAAATCGTCATTGCCATTGAGAAAGCCAACGCTGCAGTTGCGGCGGGAGACCGCTTGGAGCACCCCCTGGTTGTGGCCACTGCCCAGATGATTGAGGCCGAGGTCGGGAAGACATCCAGCAAGTCCATGCCCGTGGAGGATATCCAGGATTTGGTCGAAGACTACCTGTCCTATTTCGGCAAGCGTGTGCTGCGCCGGGCTTATGGAAATTACCGTGAGGGGCAGTCAGTTCGGCGCGCCATTACGACCCCCCTGGACGGAGATATCCTTAGCTTGGTGCAGGGACAGAACCAGGAAATGGCGGAGGAGAACTCCAACAAGGATACGATGCTCGCCTCCACCCAGCGTGATTATATCGCTGGCCTGGCGAGTCGGGACCTGACCCGGCGTAAGCTGCTGCCCAAGCACATTTCCCAGGCCCACGACGAGGGTGCCATTCACTTCCATGATGCAGACTACTTCATCCAGCCTATCTTCAACTGCTGCCTGATTAACATCGGCGATATGCTGGAGAACGGCACCGTGATGAACGGGAAGATGATTGAGTCGCCGCATTCTTTCCGAGTCGCATGCACTCAGATGACGCAGATTATTGCATGTGTGGCCTCCAACCAGTACGGTGGTCAGAGTGTGGACCTGCGTCATCTAGGGAAATATCTCCGCATGAGCAAGTATAAGTTTATGCGGAAGGTCAAGGAAACCAGCCCCGGAATCTCCGATGAAGAGCAGGGGAAGCTGGTAAACATGATGCTTCGGATGGAGCTGTCTGCGGGGATTCAGACCACGCAGTATCAGATTAACACTCTGATGACGACGAACGGGCAGTCCCCCTTCGTTACCCTCTTCCTCAACCTTCAGGAGGACGACCCCTACATTGAGGAAAACGCCATGATTATTGAGGAGGTGCTCCGTCAGCGGTTGCTTGGCATCAAGAACGAGGCCGGCGTCTATATTACCCCCGCCTTCCCCAAGCTGGTGTACGTTCTGGACGAGCATAACTGTCTCAAGGGAGGCAAATATGACTATCTGACCAAGCTGGCTGTCGAGTGCTCCGCAAAGCGGATGTACCCTGACTACATCTCAGCCAAGAAGATGCGGGAGAACTACCAGGGCAACGTCTTCTCCCCCATGGGCTGCCGGTCCTTCCTGGCCCCCTGGAAGGACGAGAACGGGAATTACAAGTTTGAGGGCCGGTTCAACCAGGGCGTGGTCTCCCTCAACCTGCCTCAGATTGGCATCTTGGCCGAAGGGGACGAAGAGAAGTTCTGGAAGTTGCTGGATGAGCGTTTGAACCTGTGCTTTGAGGCGCTGATGTGCCGACACAACGCATTGAAGAAGGTGCGCTCTGACTCCTCCCCCATCCACTGGCAGTTCGGCGCTATCGCCCGGCTGCCCAAGGGGGCGTCCATTGAGCCTCTGCTCTACGGCGGCTACTCCTCCATCTCTTTGGGTTATATCGGCCTGTACGAGTTGACCAAGTTAATGAAGGGTGTTAGCCACACCGACCCCAAGGGAACTGAGTTCGCCATGAGAGTGATGAAGCGGCTACGCAAGGCCTGTGACGACTGGAAGGCGGAGACCAACATCGGCTTCGCCCTCTACGGCACCCCCGCCGAGTCCCTGTGCTACCGCTTCGCCCGCATCGACAAGGAGCGCTTCGGCGATATTCCCGATGTCACCGACAAGGGCTATTACACCAACAGCTACCACGTGGACGTGCGGGAGCACATCGATGCTTTCGATAAGTTCATCTTTGAGAGCCAATTCCAGCCCATCTCCAGCGGTGGCTGCATCTCCTACGTGGAGATTCCCAATATGCGGCATAACCTGGAGGCTTTGGAGACGGTGGTTCGTTTCATCTATGACAACATCCAGTACGCCGAGTTCAACACCAAGAGCGACTACTGTCAGGCGTGCGGCTTCGACGGCGAAATCAAGCTCAACGAGGACCTCCAGTGGGAGTGCCCAGTATGCCACAATACGGACCGGGCGAGGATGAACGTTACCCGGCGCACCTGCGGCTACCTGGGCGAACGCTTCTGGAACGCAGGAAAGACCAGGGAAATCAAGAGCAGGGTGACTCACCTGTAAAGCCTGCCCTTGATACGCAATTATTGGCCCCACTCAAACCGAGTGGGGCCGTTTTTTTGACCAACTTGGTCATTTCCAGGCCCACAGCGGACGCTATATATCAGGGCTGAGAAGAGATGGCAAGCTGTGGCAAAAATAGGTTGACAATGATTGCTGAATGTGGTATAATTAGCGCAAATTGAGCACAAGGGGGAGCGAGCCGATTCATGGCAGTAGTAAAAAAGCTTCCGGCGACGGAAACCGGCGCTGGGGTTACTTACATAACGAAGAGCGGCAAAGAGTATAGAATTTCTCAGAATCCAACGACGGCAAAGCATACGCTGTGGGCGGTCTTGCCAGAAGGATATGAGAAAATTACCACTGCCGCCTCTCCCCTCCCCCTCTATGAAAAAATAGAGTCGCTTGAGAAGCAGCGATAACACCCGGGTGTAGCTCAGTTGATAGAGCACGCGGTTTGGGACCGCGGGGCCTGGGGTTTGAGTCCCCACACTCGGACCACCAATCCGGTCATCGCAAATCCAAACGGGAGGGAGGTGGAAAGTATGGCTAGAAGGTATACTGGTATAGTTCGGCCGGTAGATGAACTTGGGCGCATCGTATTGCCAGCAGAACTGCGTCGTACCATGAGCCTGGATTCGGGCAAGGCTTCTGTCGAAATATACGTGGATGATGATGCGGTTATTCTGCGGCCCCTTGGCATGTGTTGCCGCATCTGCGGAGAGACGGAAGGAGATAAGCTGGTCTCGGTCAAAGACATTACCCTGTGCCACAAGTGCATCGACACATATGCCGGCCTGAAGGATGCCTCAGCGAAATCTTCGCCCCAATAAGACCCTTTGGACTGGGGCCCCCTCCCCCAGTATTTATATCGCGGAGTAGAGCAGTGGTAGCTCACTAGGCTCATAACCTAGAGGCCGTGGGTTCAAATCCCACCTCCGCACCCAGGGCGCAAGCCCGACTCTCTCCTTATCCCAACCCGGAACGGCAAATTACATATGCGAGGGGTGTATGGCATTTGCCGTTCCGGGACCCACAAATGGCCCGGTGGTCAAGCGGCTAAGACACCGCCCTTTCACGGCGGTAACACGGGTTCGATTCCCGTCCGGGTCACCAGAGTGGGAACCCGCTCAGTTTGTTTTCTCTCCCTGTTCCGGCGGCGGGTGGAAGCCCTCTCCCCCGCCGCATCTTTCAATTTTGGAGCGAGATTTATGGCTTGGAAAGCATTCCTGCTGTATGCAGTTATTATCAATCTGGTCGCCTTCATTATGATGGCTGTAGACAAAGAACGTGCCCGACAGCATAAATGGCGAATCCCGGAGGGGTCGCTGTTCCTGGCAGGTTTTGTTGGCGGCAGTGTGGGGGCATACCTCGGCATGAAGTTGTGCCATCATAAAACGAAAAAGTGGTACTTTGTATACGGCCTTCCTGTTTTTATGTTTTTTCACGCAATTTTCTTGGTCCTGTGGTTCATTTCAAGGCTGTTGCCAAGGTGACCGCAACTCCTAGATGTGCTGGTATTGCCCTATTGGAGGGTGCCCACCGTAGAACCGGTCGGGCGAGAGGGTTCGAGTCCCTCTATCAGTTCCAACCTCAAGCTCAGAAATGAGTACCAGAGGGAGCGCAAAAATGAGTCTCTGCGCCTTGTATTGCGCCAAGGCTGACTGTGTAAGCCGACAGGGACTCATTCCAGGAATGGAGGCGGAAATATGACCTGGCCTTAGCAGCGACACAGCATATACGCATGCGGGAGCGGCTCAACGAGTGGGCGTCGCTGAGAGGTCGTTCTTGTTCCTTGGCTGTGTTGGGCGGCCATGGAGAGTGGACAGGTGGTTTACCTCCTCCCTGCCCTCACGGGAAACACCAGGCTCCACAAGGCGTCAGAAGTTGTCAGGGGTCCAGTTGAGACGTTGTAGAGTCCCTCGCTTCTTCTATCCATGAAAAATGGTGTTCGTTTTCTATCTACCAATTCTTCCTTCCTCCGGCCACAGGGATTCTCTCTGTGGCCTCTATTTGGGGGTATGGCGCAGTTGGAAGCGCATCTGCTTTGCAAGCAGAGTGTCGCCGGTTCAAGTCCGGCTACCTCCACCACGCATTTGAACAAACTGAAAGAGCATTGTTTCGAATGCAACTACAAAAATATAGGAGTGAATGGATTGAAAATGAAGCGTGTTCTTGCAGCGGCCCTTGCCGCAATCATGTGTCTCTGCCTTGCGTCTTGCAAGAGGGAGAAGGTGCCTACCGCAGAAGAGCTGTTGGCCAACGGCGGATTGGATTCCGGACAGGGAGTGGACGCCGACATCAAGCTGCTTTTTGAGGCGGACCTCTCTATGGCTGCGCTCATGGGCGAGGGCAACGACGGTACAATGCACATGGGCATTAGTGCTGACATGAATCTGGTGAATGACGGGACGACCACCGCTCATACCGCCGGGACGGTTGGGGTTCAAATGCTGGGTATGGACTACTCAGAGGACATGGAATCCTATACCCTCACAAAGGTGAATGGTTCAAAGACGACCTACACCAAGGATTCTGACAGCGGAGAGTGGACCTATACAACGGATTCCGAGGATGATGGCGTTGGTGGGTTGCTCGCTCTGGACCAAACCCTCTTTACAGACCTTAAAGTGGCTCCAGTTGAAAAGGGCGATACCGTTTATACGGTGACAGGGCGCATCAAAGTTGCCGATGTGATGGACGGCTCTGAAATGGGCGCTGACAGTATTTTGGACCTCGCCGGAGGCGATGGCTCCATCTCCGAAGATATGGCCTTTGATGTGACAATGCTCTATGGGCGGGAGGCCCAAAAGCTCCAGCGGGTGAGCATGGTGCTTGACACTGAATCTGGCTCTGCGGAAGGCATGGAAATCACCACCTTCAGTCTTGAGGTCATCGTCAACAGCACCGGCGATATGATGGTCGAAATCCCCAATGACGTCATTGAAAACGCCCGCCCTGATGAATTCTGATATGTTCTCAAGCAACCCCATTGCGGCGGGGTAACCCGCCGCTCTATTTGCTGGTGTAGCTCAGTTGGCAGAGCAGCTGATTCGTAATCAGCAGGTCGCCGGTTCGAATCCGGCCACCAGCTCCAATTCCTTCAAAGGGGGGTTCTATGAATTATTTTGTAATTGCGTTTCTTGTTTTGGCGGTGCTTGCTGGCACTGTTGCAGCGGCTTTCCTATGGAGCGTCCAGGCGTTCGGGAAAAATGCGAAAGCAACGGTGGCCACTGTGGTTGGAATGCAGGGCAAGTGGCCCCTGGTGTCGTTCAGGCATGATAAGCGTGTTGTGACGGCACCTGCAGCTTCGTTTGACGGTGCTTCCATCTCGGCGGGGCAAAAACTTCCGGTCAAGTACCTACCAAACGAAAAAGCTCCAATGAAGTGGGATATCCGAATTATTGGGAAGGCTGGTTACGGCCAAGTTAAGATAAGACGGATATCCTTTGGATGCGGGGCCGCATCAGCAGTATTTATTATCTTGGCAATCGTTTTCGGCATTGCCTTTTAGCGGGCCTTTAGCTCAGCAGAGAAGAGCATCCGGCTCATAACCGGACGGGCCTGGGTTCGAGCCCCAGAGGGCCCACCAAATTGTTGCGCATCGGCGCACCCCATTCCGACAGGAATAGCACTCCCCTCCCCTGCTACTCAGGCGCCAGCGGGTGCCCGCTGGCGCCTCTGCTTAGACTTTAATGTTGTGCGAAACCGGATTTGAAAGCGAGGGCGCAGTATATGTCAAAGGGAGCAGTGAAGCATGTCCTTTATAAGATATTCTATTCAACACCAGACGGTGACTGTCTGGTTTACTTGGGGCGAACTAACCAGCCCATAAAAACGAGGTTGCGTGGCCATTTTACCTCAAAGCCAATGATGCGCAAACTCGACCCCCGCCTGGTATCCCGCATTGAGTGCGTTGAGCTTCCCACAGAGGCAGATATGTTCCTGTATGAAATCTACTACATAAATCTCTGGAAACCAGTGCTGAACTGTGATGATAAATCACGTGAAGAACTGACGGTTCGTATGCCGGAACTGGACTTCCAGCCGCTCGACCTGGACGAAATCGGACTCCAAAAGTTTATCGACAAGGTTAATGAGGAAGATGAAGCCCGTCGCAGGAAGGCGCAAAAGTCCGCAGAGGCGAGGGAGGCGTTTGTTGCCCTCCGGCAGGAACGCAGAGAAGTGATGGCCAGGTTCAAGCGAGGCGAGATTTCCGAAGATGAAATGAATAGACTGGATGACGAGCTAAGCACTCGAATCGATGAAGCGGCCTTGGTGGCAATGGGCGCCACAGGACGCAGGCCTTAAAAAGCCACGGCCTCGGTACTTTTACCGGGCCGTGGCTTTCTTTTGTAGAAGGGGCGTCTAATTGCGGTCCATCCGGCGCAACACATCTGCCACCAAGGGGCTGCGCTCGCACTCATCATCCGTGAAGGTGACCTGCCAGCACAGAGGCGACCCTCGCATCCGCTCGCTCACAAACGTCAGCCCGCTGGTGAACTTGTCCAGATACATGTCGTCAATCTGTTCGACGTCGCCGGTCAGGACGATTTTAGTGCCAACATTGGGCCGGGTAGCGAGGGCCCGAAGCTGCTCCGGGGTGGCGTTTTGGGCCTCGTCGATGATGATAAAGGAAGACTGGATGCTACGACCGCGCATGAAGGTCATGGCTTGGAGCTGAAGCACGCCCTTGTCCAGCAACTCAGTCGCAGGCGAATATGCCACTCCATCCTTCTTCCCTTTAGATGCGTTCGGAAGCAGGGCCTCGACGTTATCGAAGATAGCTCGATTCAAGGGCTCCACTTTCGAGCGTTCATCGCCCGGTAGGTAGCCGACTTGTGCGTCAATTACAGAGTTCCCTGGGCGGGATACGATGACGCGGTTGTAAGTGCTGTCGTTATACGACTGCTGGAGTCCACAGGCAAGACTCAAGAAGGTCTTGGCTGTACCAGCTTGCCCCTTGAGGATGACCAACGGAGCGATGTCGCAGGGGGCCATCAGTGCCTCCAGAGCGAAGCACTGACCGGCATTTCTAGGCTCTACATCGAATGGGCGGGAATCTACATAGTTGAGCGCATACAGGCAGCCTTGGGCGTAACGGGCCAAGTATGTGCTCGTGGGATTATCTGCGTTGTGGATGGTAAGGAACTCGTTCTCCGACAGACGATACCCCTTGCCGCGGGGCTTTTCTACAACGCCGTGCTGTGCCCCCTCGCTATCGGCATAGTAAATGTCTGTCCCCTTGGGTAACTGGGTTTTTTTCTTGGAGGCGAGTTCGGAAATCGTGGCCCCGGGAAGGTAGATGATGCTCCTTCCGCTGTAGAAGCGGTCATCGTCCAGAATGCGGTCGTGCCGGTAATCCTCGGCCTTGAGACGGCGGGAACAGGCAGCGAGGCGCTGCGCAGTGTTTTTGGTCACCAGAATTGCACCAAGGGACTCTGCGGTGGCAAAGATACACCCATCATGGTCGGGGAAACCGACCGCTGGCTCATACAGGGCCAAAATCCCCCCTGTGCTGGGGATGACATTGCACACCGTTGCCCTCACGGATGTCAGGGCGTTGATGCAGGAGGAGTCGATGCCGACTTGGGCTAATAAATCAGTCAGCTTCTCCCTCTCATCAGTAGATTTGAAGTCAGGCTTCCCGCCGGAGATGATGTTCCAAAATTGGGCCAGTGCTTGACGGGCGTTTGCGCCGCGCTCCCCCGGCAGTTTTGTCGCTGCGTCCAAGTCGGCTATTACTGCCCCTGGCACGACAACAACGTTTTGCTCAAAAGCGTAAATGGCATTGGGGTCGTGCAGGAATACGCTGGAGTCCACGACAAAAATCTTAGTATTTTTCTCCATTGATATGAATTATCTCCTTTATGAAGAAATTGACTCCGACCGTGTATTTGCGTACTTGAGCACGGCCGGAGTGCGTATGGAAATGTCAGCCCCCCACGCGCTGCTTTAGCAGGGCGGAAGCGGTGAACTTGACTCGATAGCTGGCCGGAATGGGGATAGGCTCTTTGGTCTGGGGGTTCCTTCCCATTCGGGCGGGCGAAGGCTTGCTTTCGAAAGAACCGAAGCCGCCGATAGCGACTTTGTCCCGCTCCTCCATAGCCTTCGAGATGACCTCGAACGTAGCGGCGATGACCTCTTCTGTCTTGGTCTGGGAGATAGCGCCATCCCCCATGGCCGCACGTACTTTCTTGATAAACTCGTTTTTCTGCATAACTGACGTCCTTTCGAAAATGAATTCTTGGGCCGGTATGCTCCCAATTCAGAGCAATTATAGCAGAGAACAGCAATGATTGCAATACCATATTATGAGATTACTGCGATAAATTCGCCATGTGGGTGCATCATGTACTGTGATAGATGACCAAGTTGGTCATTTGATGTGGGCAGGCGGGCTATTGGATGTGAGGGGTCTCTGCAAAAAATCCCTCGGATAATCGGCATATTTTCTTGATTTTTGTGCGAGAACATGGTATAATTTAACCATAAAGGCTACGCTTGGCTATAAAGCCCTTGGCCGCTATGGAAAAATCATTGATTGGGAGGTGTAACACTGTGAGAGGCCAAATGGCTATTATTGTGCCCTCTGAACGATACGGGCATGAACCCGGCATACTGCTTGAGTTCATGGATTCCATTGTCGCCGCCGGCGAAGTCGAGGCGCAGACAGCATATAATTACTATATGACAGCCAGGACATTGGTGAAATACCTCCATAAGTGCCGTTACGGCGTGGAAGCCCCTTTGGACGAGGTGGTGCTCACAAGGGTCTCAACCGAGGAGCTACTTTCGATTACGCCAGATGAGTGGGCAGGTTATCTTGACTACTATGTGCGAACCGTGCGTGAGAGGGCAGGCCCGCTTGCGGTCAGGATAACTGTGTTCAGGCGCCTGTACGGTTGGCTTGAAAACAAGACCGGGCGTCCAGCCCCAAAATTCGTCATGAGCACCAAGAGGCCAAAGTCCCCAAATAGTGCCCAAAGCACGGCGGCATCGCCACATTCGGTGCAAGAAATCATTTCAAGCCTGAAGGGAGAGTTCAGGGCCAGAAACATCAGCATTGTCCTCTTGGCTGCCAGGTGTGGAATCGGACTGGATGAGATTGTCGATTTGGACCTGGAGGATGTGAAGCTCAATTCCATCTGCGTACAAGGCCTTTCTGGCCGCCTGAGAGAAATCCCGTTGGATGATATGACTAAGGCGATGCTCGACCAATATATTGAGGAGCGCATCCCCCCAATTGATGGGGGAAACCCGTTGTTTGTTTCCAAGAAAAGAGGGCGGTTGAAGCGGGGCGCAATGCAGAAAATGTTGCGAAAGGCGGTCAGGAACACCTCGGAAAAGACCCAGGTGGTTACATTCAGGGACTTGCAACAGGGATGGATGAGGCAAACGGCCGAACTGGATAGCCAAGGGCTCATCAAACATGGGCGCGTTGGTAGCCGAAAATACATTAAGAGAAAATACCTGGCTCGCAACAGCGGGGCCAACGAAACGTAGAGGAAGGAAGAACGTGATGGATAGTAGACATCCCTATTTGACTATGAATAGAGAAGAACGCAGCGCATATCTGGCTCTGTCCAATAGAATATCGGCGTACAGGGAAATGCGCGGATTGACACAGCGTGAGTTCGCTCAGGAAATGGGGCTTTCTTGGTCCCAGCTTTCGGGCTGCGAGTGTGGGGCAAGGGGCATCACTCTTAGGCTCGCCCTTGCTGTGGCGGATTACTTTGGGACCTCTGTATACTCCATGCTCGGCCTTCCTCCCTATGAGGAACTGCTGGCGCTAAAGTCTCCCAACGTGAATCTCCCATCGGATTTGGAGCTGGCGGTGGATGGCCATTACAGAGAGCTGTCCTATCCGGAGAAAGCTACGGGATATTCCTTCCCTTGCCGAAACAACGGGATTTTGCGTAAAGCTGCAAACATGGACATGAAAGATATTAGCGCCATCTTTAATAAAAGTGTTAGCATGGTCAATGGTTGGGAGAATGGCAAATATCCACCTCGTTTAGTATCTGCGGTAGAACTCTCCTGTTTCTTTGGCGTAACGCTCTGTCAGCTCCTGGGGGTCCCAGAGACGGCGAAGCCGATGAAGAGCTTGTATCTTCAAAACTGGGTAGACGCTCTACCCGAGGAAGTTGTGCGGCGTGGCATGGAGTTAGAGCAAAGGCTGGCGCGAGAGTGGAAGCTCGGGACGGATTTTATCTTGGATGTACCGGAGATGTTTGCCCCGTTCCGCCTTACTAAGCCGAGGGACCTCAAGGTTGTCCTGTTGGGAGGGGCCCCCTGGTTGGGGCCCCACAATCAAAACAGGTTCCAGAAGATTTTGGTCGCAGGGTTGTGCGATGAATATGGCTTAACAGAAAGTTATGACCAGACGATGACTCGGTTGGGTAAAAATGGCGTTATGTATTTGCAGTTCAATTTTGAACGTGTGAAGGATAGCGAATCTGGAACGCGGGATGCGCTGCCCCCATCCACTAGGTTTGTTAAAGATTTTGTCGGCGCCTGCAGTGATATGCCACAACCAATTGTCTTTGTTGCCTTTGGTGATATTGTGGCTAGGGCGATGCTGGAGCGAGTAGATGCCACGAGAGGAGATAAAGCGATTGTCAGGCATGACGACTTGTGGCGGGCCCCCAAAATAACGGATGGGTTATTCCACCGCATCAATGAGTTGCTGATTAAGATGGGCGGAGAACCAGTACAGTGGACACCGGACTGATAGAGAAGACACCCCCTTCTGGGGGCGTCTTTTTCTGTTTTAGATGCTTGAAAATCTGCTCATCATATGATATAATTGCTATAAATTGGGCGCAAAATCAGGAGGCCAAAATCAGCCTATGGAAATTTTCAAGCGTGTGGGCCTGCGATGGGCAGAAAGCAACCGAACGAAGGCGGACATCAAGTGGGATAAAAACAATACCATCGTCCGCAATGCCAAGGACAGGAGCCATCTGTATGCTTCCCTTGGCCCTTTCAACCGAATGGATGAAGGTGCTGATATGCTGTCCACATCGTTGAGTGTGCTGGGGGATGGGCCGGGAACGATAGAGTTCATTGCACTACCTTCTGCAGGATACAAATCATACTTGGAGAAGCTGAGGCGGCCGAAGGATACGTTTGGGAATAGACGCAAATACGTACTCTCTGCTCCGGCGGAGCTCCTGGAGCAAGATTGGGTTGCATCTGGCTGCGGCATGACAGATATTGCTGTGACTCTCCTCTTCTCAATTCCTCTCCCGCAAGATGCAAGTGGAGACAAAGAGTACACCGGGAATTTTCGGCTTACGCAAGATGCTTGCCGCCATATAACGAAGGTGCTTGAGGAGTTTTATGGTGGCGGGTGCAAGCTTTTTGTTGGAAGAGAAGTAATACACTGGGGCGACTATTTACAAAATCCGGGGAGGTTTTTCGCCGATGGCGCTGCAGTCTTGGATGGGGGGCCCAGAACGCACATGGGCGAAGACCTTGTGCAACGCTTTGGGTCGCCGATGGACGCTCGATACATGGCACCTTTGCTTTGCCTGCCTGTCGTTTTGCGGCGGCCACTCCCCCGGATTTTGGATAAGGATGAGGGGTACCAGTATTTGCAGGAGTGTATACCGCCGTTCCATGCAAGAGAGGCCGACGCTATATTTGAGCAGCTCTACGGCTCAGAAATACCGGCCAACCTAATCTACAACAGGCTGATGCCGCAGACACTTATAAAAGACGAGCTTAATCAAATTTTTGAGAGTAAGGGGTGTTCTTACAGTGTCCAATAATACCAGTTGGGGCCAAGCCACTAGCTACCGCGAGATGAACATGCGGAACATCTATAAGTATACGACCAGAGAGAGAATGCTGGTTATGAGCATGGACGCATTCGATTTTTATACCAAAGATGGCCCGGCCCCCAAGATGAAGATAACGTGCTCCAACTATGATGTGAAACGGACGGAAGGAGCACGTATCACAGACTCGGTAGATGCCTATATCCCGCTGCCGAAGTTCCTTGTCCTGGCGCACGACATCGAAGCTGGCGTGCTGGCACGAAAAAAGATGGCACGGGGAGACGCTCCGCAAACAGGTGCGGCAAACGAACCGTATTTCTGCCACTTTGGCGGCACGTTCCCGAAAAACGGCGACCCCAGCACTTGTGTGTCTAGGCGTTTGACCCTGGTGGAGGGACTCGGCTCCGCCAGCTTTGCTTTCGTAGCAACAGCGGGGCCGGGCGAAGTCGACCAGAAGACAGGACTGATAGTCCCAAAAGCGGGGACAAAGCCGACAGTGTCGGTCTTCATCAATATGCCTGACGACAAGCTCAAGGAGCTTTCTATAATCGGGCGTATCTATGCTGAACAGTTCATCGGTCTTCTCTTGCAAGAACAGCTGAAGTCTGTGCGTCAGCAGAGAGAGGCATATCGAGAGAGCAGGGCCAGCGATGGAGGGTATGAGGCATGAGCTTAAAGCGATTTGAGAGGACGGCCAACGAGCTGCGTGTGGTAGAACCCTTGCCAGGTGCTGCCCCCGGTGCCCGTAACTATATAAAAGTGGCCGGGCGAGTCGGGATATTCGCCCTCAAAAGGGTGATAAGAGCAGTTCTGGCTTTTGCGTTAGTCTACATCGCTGTGTATGTATTCCACGAGATGCAGGCGCAAGGGCTTTTAAACCGGTAGGTGGGGGTGTAATCTATGGCAATGTATTGCCCACATTGTGGGGCACAAACGGACGAGAACGATAAATTCTGTGTTATTTGTGGGGAGTTAGTTCATGCCACGGCCGTATGTGGCGCATGTGGGGAAGTTATCCCCATGGCGGCTGCCTTTTGCCCGGCGTGTGGAGTTAATTTCTTAGAGCATCCAGAGCTTTCGTTGCAAGGGGCGCAGCCGATGCAAGGGCGGGGCATAGTGAGTAAGCCCATTGAGGAGCCTTTGGAGACGGAGGAACCCGACCAGGAAGGAGTTAGCGTGGAGCAGGAGGGTCAATCTGGCGATGAGATGGATGCCGGGGAAGAGTTCGAAGACGACGGGGGACCGATGTCGGCCCGAACAGGCCCCAGGCTTCCCCGTGCCTTGAAAATAGCGCTAGGGATGAAAGAAGGAAATGATGGTGACGCCGAGAAATTGGAGGCACAGCAGGACGAAGAGCCAGAGCCCCAGCAGGAATCCGAACAGCCCGATGACGAAGGTGGCGATTCTGAACCAGAGGAGAGTGATGATGAACCCGCCTCAAGAAAGCGTAAAGGTAAATTCTCACTGAGGAGAAAGAGGAAAAGAGCGTTGCGGGAGGAGCGGCCAATGAGGGAAGAAGCCCCTGGTGATGCCGCAGGTTCTGACGAGGATTCCACCCCAGCAGAGGGTGACGGGAACCCCCGCCTCTCACTCATTCAAAGACTGAGAAAAAAGAAGGATGGAGAAGGGGAAGGAAAGGGCATCTTTGCTCGGTTGCTGGCTCGATTCCGCAAATATGACGATGGAACCGAGTATGACGACGAAGATGAAGACGTCGAACAGGACGGCGAAGATAACGAGGAAGAGAACCTGTCCAAGGAACCAAAGGCCAAGAAGACCGGATTTTTCGCACGGCGAAAGAAAGAGAAGAAGGCCAATGTTGCCGAAGCGGAGGCATTGAAGGAGTTTGCAGAAAAGGCGAACTATGATGGCTATTATGATGATGTCCACCCGCTGGATTACGGTGAGAACGAAGAGGAGCACGGGCAACTTGACATTAAAGCTATTGTGTTGCTGGTCCTTGGATTGATTATCTTCTGCGTTGTCGTTATCAAGCTGCAGTCCATGCTCTAAGGGGGTAAGGTAATGGTTTTGGTGATTACGGACAACATGGATTTGTCCATGGTTTATGCTACCTCCTTGGGCGGGGTTATGGTCGGGAAACAGAGCATCCGTCGCAAAAATCTGGAGGAACATAAAGCCCTCCTGTTGCGTAAAGCGGAAGCGGATGGGTTCCTTACAACATTTTTCCGCGGGGAACAGTATGTCTTCGTTTGTATTCCTTACGGGGCATACGCCTTGAACCGTATGGTGGACTATCAGGAGGATTACAGGGCTTTGGAGAATCGCCCAGTCCCCTTCTTCCCGGATAACTTTGGGTACCGCTGTTGTGATGAGCGGCTTGAAAAACTGCACAGCCGTATTGAAAAGCTCTGTAACGATGCCTCCGGTATCGTGAATGCAACTACGGACTCCATGACGGGGATGCTCGCCTTCTTGCACTTCCAGAAGCATTTCCAGTTCAATAAGACGATTACGCGGGCCCGGCCGTCCGCATTGTCCGAGGAGAAGATTCTGGAGGCGTTCAATGCCCGGGAAGACGCCGTGGAATTTAGAGATTTTTCCGATGCGTGTTTGCTTTTTGAGCGGCTTAATTGGCTCGTCAACTGCAATGTGTCTAATGCGGTGATGCAGGCGACAAACGGACGTGCTTCGATGGCGGCTGGTCGTATTGAGGCCATCCTCCTGAATGTCATCAAGGGCGAGACTTGCTCCGTCAATGGCGTTGGGCGGGCGATGGTGCGCAATAACAAGAGCGGCCGCAAACTTCTGTGCAAGGTAACGGCCTCCTCCACAAAAGTTGATTTAACGACATTGCGCAAGGGGACGTATTGTAATCCAGTCGAATCAAACAAGGAAGTTTCGCCGGCGAAACATATCGGGAATTGCTTCTCAATACTCGTGCGGGGCGGGATGGAGTATGGAATGCCTCTCAGGGCGACCGCAGGCGCGCTCTGGCGGCTTTTTGTCGAAGGGTATATAACTTGGCCATCCTCGTCACAGAGCACGCCCTGGGGCCTTAAAACGGCGCTCACGGCGGCTGCGTCTCAGCTGGCAAAACAGCCTGGATTTAAGGGACGTATTTCCCCCGCAGATATAGAGCGGTATGTGGGGTGGGACGCCGAGGGAGCATCGGACGGGCGAATGGCCACTATTGTGACGGACAAACCTCCTATCGGCCTTTTGGACGCTGAACAACACGTCTATAATATCGTTGGCGAAGGTATCATCCGGGAGTTTGCGATGCAGGGGGATTACGTCACGCCGGTGTTCGACGCCAGCGGACTGACGCTGACGGCCCAGGAGCAGATTCCTCTGTGCGAAATGGGCACCGGTAAGTGGACCGTTGAGAAGGCGTTCCAGCCGGGCGAGCTCCCGTATCAGGACTATCACCTGTTACAGGATGTACTTCCGTTTTTCAATACAGCGCTTTGCGAGGACTATCGATACTTCCTCCCCCCTCTCGACAATATCCTCGCATGGGGTATGGCTGAGAGGACGGACGATGGAGGACTGCATGTTACTAAGCGTGGAGAACTACTGCTGAAATACGTCAGCTCCACGCCTCTGGTTGACCCAGTTGCCACGGCGTTTTGGGACAGCCGCCTACTGAAAGTAGCCTCTGGAACTGCATCGGCAAAGGGGGTACTGGCGGAAGTTACTCCCTATATCACGGATTTGGTAAATTACGTGAAGGTTGCGGTAGACGTCATCCAGGCAACTGGAGGCATTGCTCCTAGTGATTGCGTGTGCCCTGTGTGCGGAGCGGCGCTGGAGTGGGATAGTGAGCGAAAGGGCTGGGATTGCTCAAGCACAAAGCAAAGCTGCACGTTCTTCCTTCCGGGTGTGTTCCACGGGCATGGCCTGTCTGTTCGTGATATGGCGCTTCTCCTCACTAGGGGTGAAACGGAGCTGGCCTTCGACTTCTCCAGCGCAAAAGGGACGTTCCCCGCACGGATGATACTGAATAAAAATTATCAATTGGAACTTTCCTTCCAATCCCATTGTTTGTGTCCGAAGTGCAGGCGGAAATACATGAATGAGTTCCAATGGGGCCTTGCGTGTCCTGACAAGGGATGTAACTTTACAGCGAAAACACAGTGGCGCGGTGTCCGACTGACTGAGAAAGACGAGGAGGACATCTTTAGCGGGAGGCGCACCCGGTGGATTAGTGGGTTTGTTTCGGCAAAGAACAGGCCATTTACAGCTCGCTTGTATCTGGATGAAGAACTGAAAATCGCATTTGAGTTCCAGCCTAAAGCTAACGGACAGGGGAGCGGTAAGTGATGAGAAAGTTGTTTGCAAATCTGTGCCGAGGACTGGGCGTTATCTGCATTATTGCGGCCCTTGTGATAGCGTGGCGTAATTCCCAGGACGAAAGGATAGCAATGCAATCGGCGGACACGTTGTCTGAGCAGGTGCGGGTCAGTATTGAAGCAGCGAAAGCGGTGTACGCTGAAGCAGACAATACGGTAATACCGGATTACATCCTCAACCCGGATATGGCTATGCCGGCTGTTGATGTGGGTGGGAAACAGGTTATAGGCGAGGTTATTATTCCCTCTCAAGATTTGGAACTCCCTGTTCAGGCCGAATGGAGCGTTAAGGACGCAAAGAATGCCCCGTGTCGCTATAAAGGTTCCGCCTATACAGACGACATGATTATAGCCGGGCATAATTATAAGAGCCATTTCCAACGGCTGGCGAACCTTACCATCGGAGACGAGGTGCGCTTTCGTGATATGGATGGCAATGAATTTCAGTACACAGTCAGCGAGATACAGGATATCCCCGGAGAGGATATTTCAAGCATGTCTGCGGGAGAGTGGGATTTGACACTGTTTACCTGCACTTATGGAGGCCGCTCGCGTGTGACCATACGATGTACCAGATTGAGTGCCAATGAGCGTGGATAAGCTCTCATCTGCATATTACCTGACGGGGCGGGAAATGTAAACTTTGCGTCCCGCCGTTTTGGAGCAGGATATTGACAAGGATAAATAATCGTGCTAACATTTTATTTGTAAACGTGTCCTTTTTGCTGCAATGATAGCAGCCGTTTCATTGGTAGCGATTACTCGCTAACGTAATTTCATATTGTGATATTCCCGCACATGAAGTAATTCTAGTGAAGACTTCATGTGCGGTTTTTTTATATCAAATTTTTAAAATTTTTGGAGGTAAATTATGAGCGTTTTCAGTCGGTACATTGAGGAGTATTCCGATACCTGTGGCCTGAACCCGGAGGATACCCGCATCCTGTTTGAGAATTGCTGTGACAATCTCTACGACGGGAACATGGATAGATTCCTGGATGACCTGGCAGCCGGGCACATCGTTACCGAGGATGGGCTGGTAGGGGTTCGCCAGCACATCTATGCCCAGATGGATGAGATGTGGGGCTAAATGACCAACTTGGTCATTCCCAAGGCGGCCGAAGAAAAAATATGGGGATGACCAAGTTGGCCATCCCCAACCGAAAGGGGTAAAAATCTATGAGCACTACCAACGTAAAACCCGGCGAAACCACTAAAGAATGGGTCCTTACAGACCCTGACTGTAATCAGTACGGGAAACAGTTGAGCGACTTTTCCTGGTCGTACATCGAGTCCCGGCTACTTGGCAATGGCGAGTATGCTGTCAGCCAGGCCGTTGTTGACCTACAGGATTACAGCCTGGACGAATGGGAAGAGTATATCAGCGGCTACTACAAGTCCATTGAGGAAGTGGTGTCCAGCTACGGGTTCCGAAAGGCGCTCCAAATTATCGCCGAGTGCATCTTTGAGCAGCTCGACTTTGATGAAGTGGAGAGCAACTGGACCTTTAAATTGTGTGAAGACGCTTTTGACTTCATTTACGGATGGATTCAGAAGAACTAACAACCCGCCGGACGGGGAATTCCCAAGGGAAGGAGGTGAGGTCTCGTGGCGGATATCTCGCAACTTACGCGGAGCGGAATCATAAGCTCTGAGATTCGCTGGCAAAAGCTAAAAAACCCTGACGGGACACTGACGCCATTCTGTTATTTCAGTGTTGACTCTGAAATCGATGGCGCAGTCGAAACGCTCAAGGTGCTGATGCAAGGGCAGCTCTGTGAGGACTTTGCGGAGATGTGCCCAAGCACTGGTGACCGCATACTTGTGCGGCAGACTACTCCATATATCAAAGATGGGGAGCTGTGTACAAGGCTGCTGACTAAAGACCAGGTCCGCATAACATCAGCGGGAGGCCTTGCATCAGATATTTCTCGTCTGTCCCAAAGTGGGGCGATAGGCGAGATTCATATGAATAAACTGAGGGGTAAGGATGGAACGTTGACGCCGTTTTGCTATTTCGACGTTACCTCTGAAATTGATGGCCCCTCGGAAACCCTCCGGGTTCTTCTCCAGGGGGGGCTGTGTGAATCCTTCTTGAAGCTAAATCCGGCGGCTGGCGACCACATACTGTTGCTTCATGCTGTGCCCTACATTAAGGATGGGCAGTTATGCACAAGACTGTATGCTGGAGACCAGATTCAGTTGATGCCGGAAAAGGCTAGGGAAGGGATGTTTGGACTCCCCGCAGAGGCTTTTGTTTCGGCAAGATTCCTATTTGGAGGGGAGTAAAAATGTTAGAAGAAATGAAAAACTGGATATGCGGGTTCGGCCCGGACGACATATACCACTTCCCGTTTGGGGATTGGAACCTCTCCGTGGCCGTTGGTTCAGACGGCAAAAGCCGGTTGAGACTTGGGCCTAATATTATCTTTGCGACAAGCGCTTTCCTGCAAGGGAAAGCGTTTGTCGCTCTTACTACAGATAACGATGTGCTGGTGGAAATGCCGGTCGATGATGGGGAGGCTATTGAGCTGCTGGTTTACGATATGAAAACCGGTGTCGTCAAGGCATCGCTTTACAACAGCAGCTCCGGGGAGCTTGCTCCAATGGCTGTGAACGAAGATTCTGGTTGCGGCGTTGCTCTCCTGTTTTTAGTGCTGCAATACTTCTATGCAACGCAAACGCCCAAAGCAGGGCGTTTGCAGCCGGCTGAGGCTGTGGATGTACTTTATGACACCGCAAAGGAGACAAAGGTCAGTGTAGCGCACCTCTGTACCCTTGTGGAAACCGGCATCCCCAGCCTCATGGCAATTGCAGCCGCTATGGACACCTGGTTTAGGGATAGCGGGTTCTTTACCCCGGATAAGACATGGCGCTGGGACAGCGTTGGGGATTTGAGCCACTTGGTAGGAAAAACTCCTAAGCTCAGCGTTGCCGACGGGGTTGTGGAGCCTCTACTGGATTGGGATGAGGTCGAGCGATATGCCCGGAAACAGGATGCGGCGGTCACATTGAATGCCATCCGTATTTTACGCCTGATGGCGGCGTACGGTGTCGCTGCGGAGCCGACTGTGTTTCGTATGCCTGGGCAGACCGTCCCACAGGTGCCAGAAAGAACAGAGGTGGAAGAAGAAATGACCATAAGCATTGAGGAGTTACAAGGGAAGTATAGACTTCCCATTCATCCGTTGACTGCGAAAGAGCAGGCAATGGTTGCGGAGCTGGATGCTAACTATGTCTGCGATAAGAAGATAGTTAAAATCGCAGAAATCATCCATGCGGATTGGCATTTACCCCTGACTGACTTGGCCCCCAATATCATTCTGGAAGGAGATAGTGGGTCGGGGAAAACGGCCGCTACAAAGTTCCTCAGCCATGTGTGGGGTATCCCCCGGACGAAGATGACAATGTCCCCAACATTTGATAGCGACAACTTGGTGGGGGCCCATTACCCGGTTTTCAACAGTGTAGAAGACTGGAAGATACCCGAGTGTGACAAGGAGGCTCTGTTGGCCGCACAGAGCGCCCTGGAGGCCGTTTCTTTGGCTGGTAATGACGGGGCCTCCTTGGATGTGCTGACGGCGCTTCGGCGCGGGCTGGCGCAGGACGAGGTCAGAGAAACAATCAGGCTATCATACGGCATCCCTACCATTGAAGAAATCATGGTGGACCCGGAGACCGCCTGGAAGAAGCTCGGGCATGGGAATAACCCGCCGACAGAAGACGCCATAAGAGTTGAGGCCGACCGAAGGTTCGAAG
>ERZ779632.232-NODE-232-length-36177-cov-18.030757_pt1 | contig 36177 bp, 31 predicted proteins | sample MGYA00514194_ERZ779632 | MGnify/ENA primary metagenome ERZ779632 (study PRJEB29562, sample SAMEA4376704) | mouse gut metagenome | isolation source: Cecum | study: EMG produced TPA metagenomics assembly of the A DSS colitis mouse model was used to assess the... | reverse complement strand
GTCCCACCGCTCCGGCGAGACCGAGGACGCCACCATCGCCGACATCGCCGTGGCCACCAACGCCGGCCAGATCAAGACCGGCGCCCCCAGCCGCACCGACCGGGTGGCCAAGTACAACCAGCTGCTGCGCATCGAGGAGGAGCTGGGCGACGCGGCGGTGTATCTGGGCAAGGACGCCTTCTTCAACGTGAAGTAATCAGCCCCTTTATGAAGTATCCCGGGCGGCGGAGAATACCTCCGCCGCCCTTGTTTTGCAGATGAAAGGAGAAAACCGATGTCAATTCAGCGGGTAAAGGAGTATTTCCGCGCCTTTGGCATGGAGGGCCGGGTGCTGGAGTTCGACGTGTCCAGCGCCACGGTGGAGCTGGCAGCCCAGGCCCTGGGCTGCCAGCCGTGCCGCATTGCCAAAACCCTGTCCTTCCTGGCGGACGGCCGCCCGATCCTTATCGTGGCCGCCGGGGACGCCAAGGTGGACAACCCCAAATACAAGGCCCGGTTTGGGACCAAAGCCAAAATGCTCACCCCCCAGGAGGCGGAGGAGCTGGTGGGCCACGCGGTGGGCGGCGTGTGCCCCTTCGCCGTCAACGAGGGCGTGACGGTGTACCTGGACGAATCCCTCAAGCGGTTTGAGACGGTGTTCCCCGCCTGCGGCAGCAGCAACAGCGCCATTGAGCTGTCCATCCCCGAGCTGGAGCGGTATTCCGGCTTCGAAAGCTGGGTGGACGTGTGCAAGGGCTGGCGGGAGGCGTGAAAAAGCGGCGCGGGAGAGTTCCCGCGCCGTTTTCTCATAGTCCCGTCAGATCGAATTGGGGGATAAAGCCCTCCCCGCAGGATTCCAGCCCCTGGACATAGCCTGCCAGGCCCAGGTTTTCCATGTATGCCCTGGCGGCGCGCAGCTCCGACGGGCGCAGGGGCCGCCCCAGCTCCGGAAAGCCGTCCAGCCCTCCCACGGGGGTGTACTGGGCCATGAGGGAGAACAACACCGCGCCGGGCGGGAAGCTGTCCGCCACCCAGTCCATCACCCGCCTGGCTTCGGCCACCTGCCCGGGCAGGATGAGGTGGCGGATGAGCACGCCGCTCTTCAGCAGGCCGTTTTCCAGCCGTACCGGGCCCCGCTGGCGGAACATCTCCAGGATGGCCGCTTTGGCGGCCGGGGGGTAGTCCTTTGCCCCGGAGTATTTTTCCGCCAGGGCGGGGGTGAGGTATTTCAGGTCGGGCAGGTACACGTCCACCTTGCCCTCCAGGGCTTTGAGAACGTCCGCCCGCTCGTAGCCGCCGCTGTTCCATACCACGGGCAGATTGCCTGGGACAGGCCGCCCCAGCACCCGGGAGAGCGTGTGGGTGAACTGGGTGGGGGTGACCAGCTCGATACAGCAGGCCCCCTGGCCCGCCAGCCGCCCAAAGACGGCGTATAGTTCATCCGGCGTCAGCGTTTTGCCGAAATTTTCCCGGCTGATGGGGCGGTTCTGGCAGAACACACAGCCCAGGGTGCAGCCGGAGAAGAACACCGTCCCCGCCCCGGCTTGGCCTGAGATGCAGGGCTCCTCCCAGAAGTGAAGCGCGGCCCGGGCGCACACGGGCAGGGAGGGCATTTGGCAAAAGCCCTCCCCGCGTGTCTCGTCCCGCAGGGCCCCGCACCGCCGGGGACAGAGGGCGCAGAGCATGGCTGCCCTCAGGCGGGGAAGCGGCCGGGGCGCTCCCCCGCCGTCCCCTTCTCCGCGCCTCTCTCCGGCCCTAAATTCCCGGCCTTCCAGTGCCGCCGGCACAGGCCGATGTAGCAGTCGTTGGCCCCCAGCACCACCTGCTCGCCCTCCTTGACCACCTTGCCGCTGGCGTCAAAGCGGGCGTTGCAGATGGCCTTTTTGCCGCACCAGCAGATGGTTTTGACCTCCTCGATGATGTCGGCGCAGGCCAGCAGGGCCTCGGAGCCGGGGAACAGCCGCCCGCTGAAGTCCGAGCGCAGGCCGTAGCAGATCACCGGCACGTTCATATCGTCCACAATCCGCGTCAGGTAGTCCACCTGGGCGTGGGAGAGGAACTGGGCCTCGTCCACAATGATGCACTGGTGGGAGCGGATGGCGTCAGGGGCCATCTGCTCCAGTTCCTCAAACCAGACGCAGGGGAAGCTCAGCCCAATGCGGGAGTTGACCACCCGCTCCCCCTCCCGCTGGTCGATGGCGGGCTTTACCATCAGGGCGCTTTGGCCCCGCTCCTCGTAGTTATACCGCACCATCAGCGCGTTGGCCGACTTGCTGGACCCCATTACGCCGTAGCGGAAATACAGCTTTGCCATGTCATGCTCCTCCGTTCAGTCTCTCATTTGCCATGCGCAAAGCCATCTCAAAGGCGCTGGGCACGGCGTATGTTTCGTGCAATTGCGTCCCATCGGCCCACACCCAGCCCCCGGGCAGGGCGTCTGCCTCCGCCTCCGCCGTCCGCAGGGTCATGTGCCACTCGATATGGGTGAAGATATGCCTGGCCTGCCCGGCATACGCCGGGGCCAGGGAGTCAAAACCCCAGGACGGGGGCGGGGGGCCGTCCCCCGGCTCGTTGGGGAACTCCCACAGCCCGGCCAGCAGGCCCTTGCCGGGGCGGCGGCGCAGGGCCACCCGGTTTTCGTGGAAGATGAGCCACACGGTGCGCCGCTCCGTCCGGCGGGGCTTTTTGGGCGCCTTGACGGGCAGCTCCCCCACCCGGCCCTGGGCCAGGGCGGCGCACAGGCCCCTGGCCGGGCACTTTTCACACAGCGGCGCACCGTTGGGCAGGCAGACCGTGGCCCCCAGTTCCATCAGCGCCTGGTTGAAGGCCCCCGGCGCATCCACGGGGATGACCCGTTCCAGCGCCTGGGCCACCTTTTTTTTCATCTGGGGGGTGGAGATATCCCCGCCGTCCCCGCAGATCCGGGCGTATACCCGCAGGACGTTGCCGTCCACGGCGGGGGTGGCCAGGCCCAGGGCGATGGAGCACACGGCCCCGGCGGTGTAGTCCCCCACCCCCGGCAGGGAGCGGATTGCGGCGTAGTCCGGGGGGAACTCCCCGCCGTACTCGGATACAATGACCTGCGCCGCCCTTTGCAGGTTCCGGGCCCGGGAGTAGTACCCCAAGCCCTGCCACAGCTTCATCAGCCGCTCCCCGGGCAGGGCGGCCAGGGCGGATATGTCCGGCGCTTCCTCCAGAAAGCGGGCGTAATAGCCCAGCACCGCCGCCACCCTGGTCTGCTGGAGCATAATCTCCGACAGCCAGACGTGGTAGGGGGTGGGGTCGTCCCGCCAGGGGAGGGGCCGGGCGTTGTCCCGGAACCACTCCAGCAGGGGGGCGGTCAGCTGTTCCAATTTATCCACGGCGCGCCTCCCGGCGGGGCGTCAAATTCCCCGCAGCATTTTAAAGTGCGTCTACTATACCACAAAAAAGGCGGATTTTCAACGGTGGAAAGGGCGGGGCGCCCCGAGGCGCCCTTGTAATTTTGCCGGAGGTTTGGTACAATGGGGAAAACCGCGTTTTTATGGAAAATGGAGCATAGAAGGGGAGCGCATGATGAAAAAACACGTGATGGCCGCGCTGCTGGCGCTGGCATTGGCAATTGGAATGCTTCAGGGGGCGGCCCTGGCGGCCAAGCCGGGAGGGGACCGCGTCCAGGCAGGTCAGGCGGGCAGCCGGCTGACGGGGGTGGACCGAGAGGTGTACCGGGTGCTGCGGGAGGAGGTGGCAAAAATTGCCGGCGGGAACAGGAGCAGCACCGCCATCCGCATTCCCGACCTGGACGCCCTGTGCTGGAGCCTGAAGGAGCTGGGGGCGGAGGGGAAGGATCAGCAGACGGTGGTGGCCAAGCTGGATGAGAGGCTTGAGCAGGCCTTGGATATAGACAGGGTGTATACCGCCCTGTCGGCAGACTGCCCCTATGAGCTGTATTGGAAGGATCTGCGGTACGGCTGGTCCTATGACCGGGTCGTCCGGGGCAGCCGGGCGGAGATACGCAATCTCACCGTCAGCATCAAGGTGGCCCAGGCATACCGGGGGGACAGCGACACTGTGGTGAGCCCCGGTAAGGCGGCCCAGGCAAAGCGGGCGGCGGACAGCGCCCGGGCCATCGTGGAGCGGTACAAGGAGCTGCCCGATTACGAAAAGCTGGAGGCCTACCGCAGGGAGATCTGCGCCCTGGTGTCCTACGACGCGGACGCCGCCAAGGCCGGCGTCCCCTATGGCGACCCCTGGCAGCTGGTGTATGTGTTTGACGGCGACCCATCCACCAACGTGGTGTGCGAGGGGTATGCCAAGGCGTTCCAATATTTGTGCGACCTGACCCGGTTCGACGGGGACGTGACGTGCTACACCGTGTCCGGCACGATAGACGGGGGCAGCCATATGTGGAATGTGGTGCGCATGGAGGACGGGCAGAACTACATGGCGGACGTGACCAACTGCGACGACGGCGCGGCGGGGGCGCCCGACAAGCTGTTCCTGGCCGGCGCGTCGGCTGCGGAGGGCGGCCGGGTGCACACGGTGAGCAGGCCGGAGTGCGGCGCGGTATATGCCTATGGGCAGGATCAGCAGGGGCTGTTTGTGGACGGCTGGCTGACGCTGAGCGGGGAGGACTACGAGTACGACCCCGCTGCCCCCCGCCCGGTTGTGAATACGGGCTTTTCCGACGTGATGCCGGATGCCTATTACGCTGAGGCCGTGGCCTGGGCGGTGGGGGATGGGATCACCCAGGGCACCACGGACGCCACCTTCTCCCCGGCAGAGCTTTGCACCCATGGCGAGATCCTCACCTTCCTGTGGCGGGCGGAGGGCAGGCCGGAAGGCCAGGGCTGGTCCCCCATCCCCCTGAGCGGGGAGGAGTTCTACGCCCAGGCCGTGTGCTGGGCGGCCCAGGAGGGAATCATCGGCCAGGACTTTGATCCCGCCGCCCGCTGCACCAGGGCGGACGCGGTGGGCTATATCTGGGCGGCCTTCGGCAGGCCGGACGCCCCGGCGTGTGCCTTTGGCGACGTGCCTGCGGGGGAGGCCTATGCCAGGGCGGTGGCCTGGGCGGTGGACAGGGGTGTGACCAACGGCGATTCCGGCGCCACCTTCAATCCGGGTAAGGTATGTACCCGTGGGGAGATCGTCACCTTCCTGTACCGGGCGTATCATTAAAAAAGACACGGCAGAGGGCCGGACGCAAAGCGTCCGGCCCTCTATTCATTTCAGGCAGGCGGCGGCCTGGGCCAGCATGGCCCCGCCCCCCACCCGGTAGCCGCTGGCGGCGTAGACCGCCCGGCCCGCGCCGTCGCACACCACCGCCAGGGGCGGGGCGTCCGGGTCGCAGCCCAGCCGCCGGGCAAAGTCCTCCAGGTCGTAGGCCCAGTCGTCCAGCAAAACCCGGGCGGAGGGCCAGCGGCCCAGAACCCCGGCCAGGGTAGGCTGGGCGAGGGCCTCCCGGCGGCGCAGGAGGAACAGCATGCTTATCCCCAGGCCGTCCAGGGCGGGACGCTGGCCGTCCAGCTCGGACAGCAGGTGTTCGGTGGGCTCGGCCCCCTCCTCCGCCCACACCAGCAGGGTGGGGCGGCCGTCCAGGCGGAAGATGTCGTCCACCTGCCCGCCGTCCGGGGTGAGGGCGGGGGTGGGGGGCATGGGCAGGCGGGTGAGGGCCTGGGCCAGATCAAAGGGGCGCAGGCGCAGCTGGGCGTCCGCCGTGCCGCCGGGAGGGACGTCCAGCTCCCGCCGGGCGGCCAGCTGGTTGCCGTTGGGCAGGCGGGTGGAGGTGGTAAGGCGGTAACGCCCGGCGGGGAGCCGGACGGCGAGCGCGCCCTCTACCCAGTCCCCGCTGGGCAGGAAAAGCGCCTGCCAGCCCTTCCCCGTCCACCGGGAGAGGGTCCAGTCCTGCCCATAGGCGGGGGGTGCGCCGGGACAGGTGAGGCGCAGCGTCCCCGTCCGCTCCGGGCGGACGGGGCGGAAGGCGCCGTCCCGCCAGAACTCCGGCGCGCCGTCCAAGGGGCGCAGCCGGGCGGGGACGCCCAGGGCGCGCAGGGCGGCGATGAGCAGCACCCGGCGGCTTTTGTCATCGCACCGCCCCGCCCGAAGCGCCGCCTCCGGCGGCCAGTACAGGGGGCGGTAGGAGGCGCTGGGAGGGCAGGAGCCCACCCGCTCCTCCAGCCATGCGGCCAGGGTGGCGGGGTCGTCCCCCAGGGGAGGCAGCAGCCTTTGCAATACCCCCCGCCAGGGGGTCAGCGGCTCCAGGGCCACCCGGGGGCAGGCCAGATACCGCCAGTAGACCTCCTCCGGCACGCCGGGGGGCGGGGGAGGGAGGGCTTGCAGGTGGTCTTCCAGGACGGCGGAGAGGGCGTCCCGCAGGTCCTTGGGAGAAAGGGTGCGGGCCAGCGCCTCCCGGCGGGGGCCGCCGTCCCGGGAGAGGAAGGCGGCGATCTGGCTGAAATTCCCCCGCGCCCCCCGGAGCAGGTCCTCCCGGCCGGGGAGGGCCTGGCCGGGATCGTATTGCTCCGCCAGCCGGGCCTCCCGAAGGGCGGCGCACCGGGAGAGCTCCTCCGCCCGCCGCCGCTTTTGCTCCGGGGCGAGGGGGAGGGCCTTGGACGGCTCCGGCTCCGGGGCGCATACATCCAGGTCCGCCCAGCCCGTATCCCCCGCCGGGAGGGGGCAAAGCTCCAGCACGAGGGAATCCCCATCGCAGTCCCCCTCGGCCATAAGGCCGTCCAGGCGGGCCAGCACGTGGATGGTTCCCAGACCCAGCTCTATTTCGACCCGGCCGTCCTCCCCGGCGGTGAGGACGGCGATGGTGTGGAAGAAGCCGTCGTTGAGCAGCTGCACCTCAAACCGGGCCCCGGCGGCGGGCCCGCCGCCCAGCAGCGCCTGGAGGAGGACGGGGCGGGTTTTGGCGTACCGGGGGGTCTGGTTATACCAGCCCACCCCGCCGTCCCGGCCCAGGGGCGCGCCGTGGAGGGGGGAGGAGCCGTCCCCGAACAGGCGGCTGTGCACCAGCACTGCCCGGGAGGCGGCGGTGTTGAACCAGCCCCGGTCCAGCACCGGCTCCAGCTCACAGGCCCCCAAAAACCGCCACCGTCCACCGCACAGCGCTTCCACCCAGGCGTGGTTGTCGCCGCAGTGGGCCCAGCGGGGGGCGTATACCTGCCGGGCGGCGACGCCCACGCTGCGCAGGGCGGACACCAGGAAGGCCGACTCCTCCCCGCACCGCCCGCTGCCGCAGCGGTACACCGTCAGCGGGGAGGCGGTGCGCTCGTCCTGGGCCTGGTAGGAGGCGTGCTCGCAGCACCAGCGGTTGACCTCCAGCACCCGCTCCTCCGCAGAGGCCAGATCCTTTACACGGGGCCACAGCTCCCGGTGGAACAGCGCCCGGTGGAAGGACAGGTCCTCGTCATTCACCCGGGGGAAGAGGACGTAGTGGGCGAAGAGCTCCCACTCCAGCTCCCCGCACCAGGGGGCCTCGTCCCGCAGGGCCAGGGCGTGGGCGGCAAAGCGCAGGAAGAGGGAGAAGGGGTAGCAGTCCAGGTCGCTGCATGGCAGGTGGTTCCGGAGGAACTCCATGGCCCGGCGCCGCTCCCCGTCCAGGGCGGCCAGCTCCTCCGCCCAGTATTGGTCACGCCCCATCCGCCAGCCCCCGGCACAGCTCATACAAGGTGGACACGCCCGCCCCGGTGGCCCCGGCGGTCTGGTACTCCCAGCGGGGGCGGTCCACCCAGGCGGTGCCCGCGATGTCCAGGTGGGCCCAGGGGCGGTTTTCCGCGAACGCGCCCACGAACAGCCCCGCGGTGATGGCCCCGCAGCCGTCGCTGGACTGGTTGCACAGGTCGGCCACCGGGCTTTCGATCATCTTGTGGTACTCGGGGAAATCGGGGAAGCGCCAGTACTGCTCCCCGGCCCGCTTGGCGGCGTTCATCAGGGCAAGGAACAGCCCCTCGTGATTGGTGAGCAGCCCCGCAGTGGTGAAGCCCAGGGCGGCCACGCACGCCCCGGTGAGGGTGGCGATGTCCACGATCTTCGCCGCGCCCTCCTGCCGGATGGCGTAGGTGATGGCGTCGGCCAGGATCAGGCGGCCCTCCGCGTCGGTGTTGTTCACCTGGATGGTCTTGCCGGACATGGAGCGGATCACGTCGCCGGGGAGGAAGCTGTCCGCCGACAGGCGGTTTTCCACCGCCGGGATGACCGCCACCGCGTTCACCGGGATTTTGTTTTCCGCCAGGGCCAGCAGCGCGCCGCACACCGCCGCGCCCCCGGCCATATCCCCCCGGGTTCCCTTGAGGCCTGCGGCGGTCTTGAGGCAGTAGCCCCCGGTGTCGCAGCACACGCCCTTGCCCACCAGGGCGATGGGGGGCGCGCCCTCCTTCCCGCCCCGCCAGCGCAGCACGATGAGCCGGGGCGGGTGGGCGGCGCTGTCCGCCACGGCGTGGTAGGCCCCCATGCCCAGTGCGCGGGTGCGCTCCCCGTCCAGGATGTCCACCTCGATGCCCAGCTCCCCGGCGGCTTCGGCCATCCGCCGGGCCATGTCCTCCGGGGTGAGCAGGTTGGCGGGGCAGTTCACCAGATCCCGGGCGAAGCACACCGCCCGGGTCACCGCGTCCGCCCGGGCCAGGGCGTCCTCCAGCCCCTCCGCCCCGGCGAGGTGGAGGGTAAAGGGCTTGTCCTCCCCCTCCTTCCAGCTGGGCTGGCGGTAGCAGGCCAGCTGGGCCCCCTGTGCCAGGGCGGCGGCCCCCTCCGGCCCCAGCGCCTCGACTGCCGGGGCGGCGTCCAGCACGGCGCTCTCGACTCCCAGTTCCCGCAGGACCTTTACCGCCTTGGCGGCGGCGCGGCGGGCGGTCTCCGTGCCGGGGGCCTTGCCCAGGCCGAGGATGAGCGTCCGGCCCTGGGCCCCCGCGCGCAGGGACAGGGCCCCGCCCGGCCCGTCAAGCTCCAATTCGATCCGCCACTGGGCGTTTTCGTTTTGCCAAGGTTTGACCATCAATATCTCCTCCTTGTTTATTATGTGTCGGTTTTCCAGGTGATCCCCACATAACACAGCTCCTCGGACGCGCTGGCGGGGGGAACATACACCCCGCCCACAGGCCGTATCACGGTATAGCCGCCCGCCCGGATGCGGAGCCCCTTGTCCGTGATGATGGGCGCCAGATGGGAGAAGGGGTCCTCCTCCCCGCCGCAGAGCGCGGGGTCATATCCCTCGAAGGGGCGCAGACGGTAGGGCCCGTCCTCCTCGTGGAGGAGGATGGACAAGAGGAAGTCCTCTATAAAGGCGGCGTAGTCCCCATAGCCCAGCTCCTCCCATATCTGGGGCACGACCTGGCGCAGCTCTGTGCCCTCCCCGTTTTCCAGGTGGGCAAACGCCTCGCTGCCGCCCCGGTTCTCCACAAAACAGGCCAGGAGGAGCGCCAGCGGGTAGTCGTGCCGCATATTCCCCCAGGTAAAGATGGACAAGCCGTCCTGACGCGAGAAACCGCTTTCCCGCAGGTATAGGTCTGCGCCGTCCCCGGCCAGGTCCTCCCAGACGGCCTTGTCCGAATACCACCAGGGGAGGAAATGGGAAATGTACGCGCCGGGATAGACGGTCTCCTGGGCGGCGGTGGCCAGGAACTCCGTGAAGAGGATCCGGGCATTGGTCCCCAACATGGAAAATGTACTGGAAGCCGGTCTGCCAGCGGTCCCCGTCAGTCAGCTCGTAGCAGGGGTCCGCCTGCCGCGCGGCGTCGGTCAGATAGGGATCCGCCTCGTCGTAGAGCCCGGCGGTTTTCAGGTAGGTATCGGGCCGGGTGGGGACCCGGTGCTGGGTGGTCTCCACAAGTCCGTCCAGGGAGCCCATGGGCTTGGACCCGCTGTCCCACAGGGCAGGGTGGTAGACCAGCACCAGCTCGCCGGCGTATCCGTCGCTGCCGTCCCGGTCCAGGATGCTGGTGAGCGTCTCTTCGCCGGTGGGCAGCGCCGGGGAGGCGGTGGCGGCAGGGGTGGGCGCGGGGGACGCGTCCGGCGCCGGTTTCGGTTCTGAGGTCTCTCCGCACCCGGACAGGAGCAGGGCGAAGAGAAGGAACGCGGGGGCACAGGCCCTCGCAAGCTGCGCCGCGGCGCGCTTGACTGCTTTCATCGCGTGACCCTCCTTTTCCATGTGAATTTGTTATGTTCCGGGCCGGAGGCGGATCTCCAGCACCGTGTCGGTCTGGTCGGGCAGCTCCGGGTCGGGCCCCAGGTCGGCGAAGGCCAGGGCGGGGTAGTCGCTGTGCACCCAGCTCTGGGACAGCTTCACCTGGCTGCCGTCCGCCAGGCGGCGGATGGACAAAATGTCCGCCGGATCCACCCCGAACAGGGGCAGGGGGCCCACGGTGTTCTCAAAGATGTGGGCGTACAGCGTGTCCCCCCGGCGGGTGTAGCGGCCAAAGTCGGGCTTGGGCAGCCCCGCGCCGCCGCAGCCGTAAATGCTTTCCCCGTTTTTGTCCATCCAACGGCCCAGCTCCGCCAGGATGGCCAAGGCCTGGTCCGGGAAGCGGCCCTGGGCGTCGGGCCCCACGTTGAGCAGCAGGTTCCCCCCCTTGGACACGCACTCCACCAGCTTTTTGACCAGCATGGGGGCGCTTTTATAAAAGCGGTCGTGGGCGCAGTAGCCCCAGTGGTTGTTCATGGTGACGCAGCTCTCCCACACCAGGGGGCGGCCCTGGGCGTCGCGCAGGCCGTCGGGCGGGACGATCTGCTCGGGACTGACGAAATCCCCGTGGAAGGGAGTGGGGGCGCAGGCGGCCAGCGAGCCGAAGCCCTCCCCGCTCACCTCCAGGCGGTTGTTCACCACCACATCGGGCTGGAGGGCGCGCACCAGCTCCATCAGCTCGGTCCCCCGCCACGCCTCCCCCCGCAGCTCATCATAGGAGAAGTCAAACCACAGAAGATCCAGCTTTCCGTAGTTGGAGCACAGCTCCCGCACCTGGGCGTGCATGTAGTCCAGGTAGCGGCCGAAGTCCCGGCCCCCGTTTCCATAGGCCGGGTCGTCCCGCATGGGGTGGTTGCGGTCGCCGTAGTGGGGGAAGTCGGGGTGGCGCCAGTCGATGAGGGAGAAGTACAGCCCGGCCCTCAGCCCGGCCTCCCTGGCGGCGTCCAGAAATTCCCGCACAAAGTCCCGCCCGGCGGGGCTGTTGGTGGACTTAAAATCCGTATAGGCGCTGTCGAACAGGCAGAAGCCGTCGTGGTGCTTGGCGGTGAGGACGGCGTACTGCATCCCCGCCCCCTTGGCCGCCGCCATCCACTCCCGCATGTCGCAGTGCCTGGGGTCAAATTCTGTCATGAGGGGGTCGTACTCCCCGTTGGGGATGCGCTCCACGCTGCGCACCCACTCCCCCCGGGCGGGGATGGCGTACAGCCCCCAGTGGAGAAACAGGCCGAACCGGGCCTGGACGAACCAGGCCGTCCGGCGCTCATAGGCGTCCCGGTCAAATACAAAGGACATCAAACCGCCTCCTCTCCAGGCTATTTTACCGGGTTCCCGGTCGGATGACAAGCCCTTGTTGACAGCGGGCGGGGAGAAATATATAATAACCGGGAAAGAACTGAAGGGGGACGGGGAGATGGGAAACATTCTGCTTGAGGTATGCTGCGGCAGCGCGGACGACGTGATTGAGGCCCACCGGGGCGGGGCGGACCGGGTGGAGCTGAACTGCGATTTGTTCCACGGGGGGCTCACCCCCACCCTGGGCTCCCTGCTGGTGGCCAAGCGGGAGACGGGGATGAAGATCATCGCCATGGTGCGCCCCCGGGAGGGGGGCTTCTGCTACACCCGGGCGGAGTTTGCCGCCGCTGTGGAGGACGCGAAGCTCCTGCTGGACCACGGGGCGGACGGGCTGGCCTTCGGCTTCCTCCACGGGGACGGCACGGTGGATGTGGAGCGCACCGGGGCGCTGGCGGAGCTGTGCCGGGAGCGGGGGAAGGAGGCGGTGTTCCACCGGGCCGTCGACGTGACCCCGGACTGGCGCGCGGCGCTGGACGCCCTCATGGGGCTGGGGGTGGCCAGGGTGCTCACCAGCGGCCAGCAGGCCAGCGTGCCCCTGGGGGCGGACACCATCAGGCAGATGGTGGAATATGCCGCCGGGCGCATGGAGATCCTCCCCGGCGGCGGCGTCAACGCCCGGAACCTGGAGTGGGTGGCCGCCCAGACCGGGTGCGCCCAGCTGCACATGTCCGGCCACACCGTCCGGACCGACCCCTCCGCCCGGAACGACCGGGGCATCCACTACGGAGGCTGCCTGTACCCCCCGGAGGACTGCTACAAGGTGGTGGACAGGGCGTATGTATCCGGCGTGGCGGCGGAGCTGAAAAAATAAGGGCTTGACAATCCCGGCCAAAAGGGATATACTTGGCATCGCTGTAAAAATTTCGTTGGAAGGAGGCGCGCAACATGCTGAACACTCTATTTTTCGGTGGGAAGAACGCGGGGAATTTGGGACTTTTGGGATATTTGCGCGCCTGGGGGATGGAGTAATCGGGTTTCCATTCCCGGTCATTTTGTGGTACGCGGCGTCCCTTCTGTCCAGAAGGGGCGCTTTTTGCGTCCATTGGGAAGGAGTAGAGTATGGAATCACAGACAAAACTGTCCCGGCGGGAGAAGACCGGCATGGTTATGCGCCATCTGCGGGGCTGCTGGGGCTTTTTCGCCGGGGCCATTGCGCTGGCCTGGATGAACACCGCCTGCAACGCGCTGGTGCCCCAGATCATCAGCTTCACCGTGGACTCGGTGCTGGGGGGCGAAGCCCCGGACCTGCCGGGCTTTCTGCGCCCGCTGGCGCCCCTGGACCGGCTCCGGGCCGATCCCCTGCCCTTTTTGTGGCTGGCGGCGGGGGCGGTGGTGCTGGCGGCGGCGGTGCGGGGCGTGTGTATTTACGGCATGCGCGTCAACCTGTCCAAGGGTTCCGAGGGCTTTGTGAAGAGCCTGCGGGACGGCCTGTACGGCCACATCCAGCGCCTGAGCTTTGAATGGCACACCGCCCACGCCACCGGCGACATCATCCAGCGGTGCACCTCCGACGTGGAGGTCATCCGCACCTTCGTTTGCAACCAGCTGATGGAGGTGGTGCGCACAGTGTTCCTCATCGCGCTTTACACCGTCATCATGCTGCAAATGAACTGGCAGCTGGCCCTGGTTTCGCTGGCGTTCATCCCCATTACCGGCGCGGCCTCCGGGGTGTTTTACGGCAAGATCTCCACCCGGTTCAAGACCGCCGATGAGGCGGAGGGGGAGCTGACCACCTGTGCCCAGGAGAATCTCACCGGTGTGCGGGTGGTGCGGGCCTTTGGCCGGGAGCGGTTTGAGATCGACCGCTTCGGGGAGAAAAACGACCGGTTTTCCGCCCTCTGGGTGGAGCTGGGCAAGGTGCTCAGCATTTACTGGGCCTCCGGGGCCTTTCTCACCTGCCTTCAGGTGATGGCGGTGGTGGTGGCCGGAACGGTGGCGGCGGTGGAGGGCGGGCTGTCCCTGGGCGACTTCCTGGCCTTTGTCACCTACAACGCCGCGCTGGCCTGGCCGGTGCGGTCTCTGGGCCGGGTGCTGTCCGACATGAGCAAGGCGGGGGTGTCCATGGACCGGGTGGGCTACATCCTCCAGGCCGGCGAGGAGCGGGACGGCCCCCAGGCCAAGGCCGTGCGCCTGGGCGGCGACATCGTGTTCGACCACGTCACCTTCGGCTACGAGGGCCAGGAGGTGCTGCGGGATGTGTCCTTCACCATCCCCTGGGGCTCCACCTTCGCCATCCTGGGGGGGACGGGGTCGGGCAAATCCACCCTGGTCCACCTGCTGGACCGCCTGTACGACCTGGGGGAGGGCCAGGGGAGGATCACCATCGGCGGGACGGACATCCGGGATATCTCCCGGGAGGAGCTGCGCCGCCAGATCGGCCTGGTGCTCCAGGAGCCCTTCCTGTTCTCCCAGACCATCCGGGAGAACATCGCGGCCACCCGCCCGGACGCCACGGAGGAGGAGCTGCGCGCCTGCGCCCAGATTGCCTGCGTGGACGAGGCCATCACCGAGCTGGCCGACGGCTGGGACACGGTGGTGGGCGAGCGGGGGGTTACCCTGTCCGGCGGGCAGAAGCAGCGGGTGGCCATCGCCCGGATGCTGCTGCAAAACGCCCCGGTGATGGTGTTCGACGACTCGCTGTCCGCCGTGGATGCGGAGACGGACGCCAAGATCCGCGCCGCCTTGAAGGAGCGCATGGCGGACGCCACCGTCATCCTCATCTCCCACCGGGTGACCACATTGATGCAGGCCGACCGCATCCTGGTGCTGGATGGGGGACGGGTGGCGGACGTGGGCTCCCATGCCCAGCTCATCTCCCGGCCCGGCATGTATAAGGAAATCTACGACATTCAAATGAGCAGCGACGACCGGGCGCTGGTTGAGAAGGGGGGCGGGGCGTAATGGCTGCTTTTGACGAGAAAGAGTATACCAAATCCTTTGACCTGAAGATCTGGAAGCGGCTGCTGCCTATCCTGGCCCGTTACAAAAAAATCATTGTGCTGATGGTGGCCATCAACGGCCTCACCGCCCTGATGGACGTGATCCTTCCCCTGTTCCAGAAGTACGCCATCAGCCACTTTATCGAGCGGGGGACGCTGGACGGCCTGCCCGCCTACACGGCGGCCTATCTGGGGGCCATTGCGCTGGAGGCGCTGATGGTGGTGGGCTTTGCCCGCCGGGCCATGTACGTGGAGATGTACCTGGGCCGGGACATGAGAAGGGATCTTTTCGGCCATTTGCAGACCCTGTCCCTGTCCTTTTACAACGTCACCCCGGTGGGCTACCTCATCACCCGGGTGATGAACGACACCAACCGCATCGCCGGCAACATCGCCTGGAACCTGACGGACATGGCGTGGGGGGTGCTGTACGTGCTGAGCAGCTTTGCGGCCATGCTGGCCCTGAACTGGCGGCTGGCGCTGGTGGTCATCCTCATCGTGCCGGTGGTGGCGGCGCTGACGGGCTGGTTCCAGCCCCGCATCCTCCACTGGAACCGCAAGGTGCGCAAGCTCAACTCCAAGATCACCGGGGCCTTCAACGAGGGCATCACCGGGGCCAAGACGTCTAAAACCCTGGTGATTGAGGACCAGAGCATCCAAAGCTTCCGGGAGCTCACCGACACCATGCGGGGTTCCGGCGTGCGGGCCTCCCGGCTCAACGCGGTGTATATCCCGCTGACCCTGTTTTTCTCCACCCTGGCGGTGGCCATTGTGCTGCTGCGGGGGGGCTACCTGACGGCGGAGCAAGCGCTGGATATCTCCACCCTGGCGGTCTTTATCTCCTATGCCATGGGCATCTTTGAGCCCATCCAGATCACCGCCGCCAACCTGGCGGAGTTTATCGCCCTCCAGGCGTCCATCGAGCGGGTCACCGACCTGCTGGGCGAGGAGCCGCAGATCACCGACACCCCCGGGGTCATCGAAAAATACGGCGACTCCTTCAACCCCAAGCGGGAGAACTGGGAGCCCCTCAAGGGCGAGATCGAGTTCAAGGACGTGACCTTCCGCTATCCCGACGGCGGGGACAACGTGCTGGAGCATTTCAACCTCCACATACCCGCGGGGACCACCGTGGCCATCGTGGGGGAGACGGGGGCGGGTAAATCCACCCTGGTCAACCTGGCCTGCCGGTTCTTTGAGCCCACCCAGGGGCAGATCCTCATCGACGGCCGGGACTACCGGGAGCGCAGCCAGCTGTGGCTCCACTCCAATATCGGCTATGTGCTGCAAAGCCCCCACCTGTTCTCCGGCTCCGTGCGGGAAAACATCCGCTACGGCCGGCTGGACGCCACCGACGCTGAAATCGAGGCGGCGGCCCGGGCGGTGTCGGCGGACCAGGTGGTGGCCAAGCTGGAGCAGGGCTGGGACAGCAACGTGGGCGAAGAGGGCGACCGTTTGTCCACCGGCGAGAAGCAGCTGATCTCCTTTGCCCGGGCGGTGCTGGCCGATCCCCGCATCTTTGTGCTGGACGAGGCCACCTCCTCCATCGACACCCAGACGGAGCAGTATATCCAAAACGCCATCGACCACCTGCTCCAGGACCGCACCTCCTTCCTCATTGCCCACCGCCTGTCGACCATCCGCAAGGCGGATCTGATCCTGGTGGTGCGGGACGGCAAAATCGTGGAGCAGGGCACCCACCAGTCCCTGCTGCGTTCCCACGGCTACTATCACGCCCTGTATAGCAAGCAGTTCGCCGAGGAGAACGCGGCCAAGGTGCTGGGGGCGTAACCTGCCTGCGGATGCGGCGTTTTATCGGGGAACGGAGAGGTTCGTGACAGCGTAAAACGGCCCTGCCGGAGTTCCGGCAGGGCCGTTTTCTGTCCTGTCTGTCATGCCTGAACGTTGACCTGGGGGGCCTCCATGGGGGCGTCCACATCCGCGGCGGCCAGCTGGACGCCGGCGGAATAGCCCTGGAGCGCGGCGTCCACCGAAGCGATGGAGCCCAGCTGCTCGGCCTGGTGGCGCAGCTCCATTTTGGTGGCAGTGAGCTGGTCGGCATGGCGGTTGGCGATGTCCGTCTCCCGGAAATATCCCGATTCCCGGACGGCCCGCATGGCCTGGCTGCGGCGCAGCTCCTGCTTGATGCGCTGTTCCTCCCGGCGCTTGTTCTCCTGGGCCATGCGTTTCTGGCGGGCCCGGGACAGCTGCTCCCTGGTGAGTTCCAGCTTTTTGCGCCCCGCCCGGCTCACCGCCTTTCTCAGCTGCCCTACGGCGGCTTTGATCTGGTCGGCGTGGTCCGGGTCGGACCGCCGGGCGGCCTCCAGCTGGACAATGCGGCGGCGGGCGTACCCGGCGGCGGAGCCGGCCTGGGCCGGGGTGCGGGCGCGGCTCAGCCGGGCGTAAGCCTCCAGCGGGGCGTCCCCATACCGGGGGGAGGTCTTGGCCAGCTTGAACTTTTCCCGTTGAGCGTCCGCCTTCTCCTTGGCGTCGCGGATCATTTCGGTGAGGGAGATACGGCTCTCCTCCTGCTTTTTCAGCGACTGGGCCAGCAGGCTGCTTTGCTGCTGTTCCTCCCCGTCCTCCCGCCCCACGGCGGCGATGGGCTGGATAGCCATAGATTACCCCCCTTTCCAGTTTCTCTACCCTTTATATCGGCCAAGGGAGGGGAAAAGGAAAGGGGGGCGGGATCATTTTTTCCCAGTTCGGGGGGGCAGGGGGGTGCCCTCCGCCGCCATGCGGCGAAACAGGCGGGTGAGAATGACCGCCGCGGCGGCGGCCAGCACCACCTCCGCCACGGTCTGGGCGCAGGCAAGGCCGTAGAGGGGGGAGAAATAGTTGAGGATATACAGGGCGGGGATCTCCAGCACGATCTTGCGCAGCAGGGCGAACACCAGGGAGTACTGCCCCAGGCCGCAGGCCTGGAACACGCCCACCGCCAGGAAATCCAGGCACAAAAACGGCTGGGCCAGGCACATGTACCGCAGGAACCGGGTTCCGTAGGCCACCACCGCCTCCGTTTTCATGAACAGGCCGATGAGGGGGCCGGAGGCAAAGAAATAGCCTGCCGACACCACAACCATAAAGGACAGCGAGATTTTTGCCGCGAACAGCACGGCTTTTTTCAGCCGGGGGGCGTTTCCGCTGCCATAGTTGTAGCTCACCAGCGGCATCAGGCCCTGGGACACGCCCATGGCGATGTACATGGGGATCATGTTGATTTTGTAGGCAATGCCCATGGCCGCGATGGCGTCGGGGCCGAACACGGCGGTGAAGTTGTTGAGCACCGTCATGCCCGTGACGTTGAGCAGGTTTTGGATGGAGGCGGGCACGCCCACCCCGAACACCCCCCGCACCAGCTCCCGCCGGGGCCGGGCCATGGCGGGCAGAAGGCACACATAGGTCGTGCCCCGCCGGACGAAGAGCAGCACGAAGAAGTACAGGCAGGCAAAGCAATTGGACAAAAAGGTGGCCAGCCCGGCCCCCGCCGCCCCCATGCCAAGGCCCCAGGGGAGGATAAAGATGGGGTCCAGCACGATGTTGAGCAGGCAGCCGCTCATGGTGCCGATGCTGGCGTGGAGGGTGGCCCCCTCCGAGCGCACCAGATAGGCCAGCACCACATTGAGTATGGCGGGCGCCGCGCCGAAAAAGACGGTCCAGCGCAGGTAGCCCAGGGTGGCCTGGGCGGTGGAGGCGTCCGCCCCCAGCAGGGCCAGCAGGGGCGCGCGCAGCGCGGCGGTGAGCACCGAGAACAGCACACCGCACAGCAGGGCGCAGTAGAAGCCGAAGGCGGAGCTGCGGCGCACGGTGTCGTAGTCCTTTGCGCCCAGGGAGCGGCTCATCATGCTGGAGGAGCCTACGCCGAACAGGTTGTTCACCGCGTTGAAGGCCAGCAGCACCGGCGCGGCCAGGGTGACGGCGGAGTTCTGGATGGGGTCCTGGAGCATGCCCACGAAGTAGGTGTCCGCCAGGTTATAGAGCACCATCACCAGTGAGCTGAGCACGGTGGGGACGGACAGGGTGAGCACCGCTTTGGGGATGGGGGTGCGCTCAAACAGCTCCGCTTTTTTCACGTCTTCCATGGGTGTCCCTCAATTTCGTAAAATAATCAATAAACCTTAGAAGCTGTACCAATAGCCGGAGGATTCAGATGTGAGCTGAGGCCATTGGTATAGTTTCTGATTATATCACCAAAGGGGAGGGAAGAAAAGGCGCACTTTGAACAAGAAAAAGTCCGCCTGGGGGCGGACTTTTTCAATACGTTCCCGCAAAGCGGACCTCCAGCGTCAGCCGCCCGGCCCCATATCGGGCGCTGATGGTCCCGCCCATGCGCTCCGTGAGGGCCCGCGCGATAGACAGCCCCAGCCCGGTGGAGCTGCGCCCCGTCTCCACGGTGTAAAAGCGGTCGAACAGCCGCCCCACCTGCACCTCGTCCAGCGCCGGGGCGGCGTTGGACAGGGTAATGGCGCCGTCCGGGGACAAGGCCACGTCCAGATCCCCGCCGCTGTACTTCAGCGCGTTGGTGAGCAGGTTGCCCAGCACGCGGGACAGGGCCGCCCGGTTCAGATTGCGCGCCACCCGCTGCGCAGGGAGGGAGACGCGGGGGATTATCCCCGCCTCCACAAACGCCCCGTAGAGGGCGGCCACCGCCTCTTCCACCGCCCCGTTTAGATCCACCGGCTCCAAATCCAGCCCGCCATCCATCCCGGCGGCCACGGAGTAGCGCAGCAGCTCCTCGGTCAGCTGCCGCATGGCCTCCGCCCGCCCGGCAATCAGGGCAAGGTAACGGGCCTGCCGGGGGGTCTTGTCCTCCTTCTCCAGCAGCTCCAGATAACCGCAGATGGCGGTCAGCGGGGTGCGCAGGTCGTGGGATACGTTGGTGACCGCCTCTTTCAGCTCCCGGTCGCCGTTTTCATACCGCTGGCGCTGGCGGCGCAGCTCCTTGAGCTGGACGTTCAGCGCCGCCGCCAGCCTGCGGGCGTGGGTATCCCGGGTGGGGAGGAAGATGGGGTTGTTGGTGTCGGAACCCAGCCGCTCCCCCAGCTGGTCCGTGATGCCGTCCAGGCCTTTTTGGAGCAGGCGGACGCGGATAAACAGGGCCAGGGCCAGAGCGGCAAACCCGCCGCACAGCAGCCAAGGGAGCATGGAATCACCTCACTTCAAGTCTTTTTTGCGGAACAGGAGGATGCCAGTCCCGGTGGACAGGGTAATGACTGCCAGCGAGTACAGCGGGAACCAGTTCAGGTTCTGTGTCTCGCGGCTGGCGTACTCCACGGCCTGGCTGCTGGGCAGCAGGGCATAGAGAAGCTCAAAAACGGCCCGCTGTGCGCCGCCCAGGTATTGGGGATTGGGCGTGGGCCCGCCCGGGATGAATTCCCCCTTTGTGTTCCAGACCCCATTCAGATATTCGGGGGCCAGCAGGCGGCTCCTGACGTAGACGGCGGCCAGCAGCAGGAGAAAAACGCCCAGGACGCACGCCACAGCCGACACGCTCTTTTTGCCGCAGTTCATCGCAATGAGGGTGAACAGGGAGCAGAACGCCGCCATGGCCGCCAGCGAGCCCAGTATGAGGGACAGGGCCGCGGCGGGGGCCATTTCTATGAACCCCACCAGCGGCGCGCCCACCACAGCCACCGCCGCTATGTGGGCCAGGCAGAACAGCAGGGACGCCGCCAGAGCCGTTATCAGGCCGGCCCCATATATATGGGGGCGCAGGTGCCCTGCCGCCACCTTGTTTCGGATGGCCCTGTCGCTGTATTCCCGGCCGAGAAACAGGGGAATAAAGACCGCCGTGAGAATGGCCGCCGTCAGCGGATAGATGAAAAACGCTCCGTCCAGAGCGATGGGCTCTATCCGGCTCATCTCGTAGTAATTGAAGGCGACCAGGGCCCCAAAGCCCGCGCTGGCCGCCAGCAGGCCCCAAAACAGGGCGCTCCTTCGCAGACGGAAGAGGTTTGCCGCCAGCAGATTCCCCATCCCACCCACCTATTTCAAGTCCTTCCGCCGGAACAGCGCGGCTCCGGCGGCGGAGAATACCGCCGTCACCAGCGCCGACAGCCCCATCAGCTTGACCGGGTCGGTGAAGCCCAGCGTGGTGTACTGGACGGACTGCCCCGTGGGCAGCAGGTCGTAGAGGAACTGGTAGACCTCCCGCTCCAGCCCGGTGAGATAATGGGGGTTGGGCTCCGGTACGGCCTGCGAGATTTCCCCGCCGACAGACAGCTCGTAGCCGCTAATGAACTCCGGGGCCTCCAGCCGTGCGTTGAGATACACGGCGGCGAACAGCAGCACAAACACCCCCAGCAGGCAGATCACCGCCGAAGTGGACTTTTTGGAGCAGTTCATGGAGGCAAAGGTGAAGATGGCGCAGAACGCCGCCAGCATTACCACTGACCCGGCGATGGCCCAGAGGAGCAGGGGGGCGGGTTTGGTGAACCAGCCCAGCAGGGGCGCGCCCACCGCAAGGCAGGACAGCATATAGCCCGCCATGCACAGCAGGGAGGCGGCAAAGCCGGTGATGAGGTTGGCGAAATAGATAGACAGCCGGGACCGGCCCACCACAATCTTGTTTCGGATGGCTCCGTCGCTGTACTCGGTGCCGATGAACAGGGAGATGAATTCCGCCGCGAGTATGCCGATAAAGGCGGCGTACTCGAAGAACTGCCCCTCCAGCAGGGCCTTGGCCTGGGCCACCTCCGGCAGGCTCAGGTCGGCGCCCATGCCCACCTGGAACCGGAACTCCCCCAGGGCCGCCAGCGCCCCCAGGCCCACGCATACCCCCAGGGAGCCCCAGAAGGTGTTGTTTTTCCACAGCCGCATAAAGTTGGCGCTGAGCAGCTCAGTCATGGGAACCACCTCCTACCAGGTTGACGAAATAACTCTCCAGGCTCTCGTCCCGCTCCTGGGCGCTCAACAGCTCGCAGCCCTGGTTGTCCAGCGCCTTGGACAGCTGGGAGATGTTCACCTGGGCGAACACGTCCGCCTTGCCGTCGTCCAGGATTTTGTACTCCACGCCCATGCCGTCCAGCACACGGGCCAGGGCCCGGGTGTCGGTAACCTCAATGCGCAGGCACTTGCGGCAGGCGGCCTCCAGCTCCCGGGCGGACAGCTCCTTGACCATGCGGCCCGAGTCGATGAAGCCGTAGTGGGTGGCCAGCCTGGACAGCTCGTCCAGAATGTGGGACGAGATGAGCACGGTGATGCGCCGCTCCCGGTTGAGCTTGAGGATCAGCTCCCGTATGTCGATGATGCCCTGGGGGTCCAGTCCGTTCACCGGCTCGTCCAGCACCAGAAAGTCCGGGTCCCCCGCCAGGGCCACGGCGATGCCCAGCCGCTGCTTCATGCCCAGGGAGAAGTTGCGGGCCTTTTTCTTCCCTGTGTCCTCCAGGCCCACCAGCTTGAGCAGCTCGCCGACACCCTCGTCGGAGGGCACCCCCAGCACCCGGAACTGCTCCTTCAAATTGTCCTGGGCGGTGAGGTCGAGATAGATGGACGGGGTTTCCACCACCGCGCCTATCCTCCGGCGGACCTTGGCGATGTCCTTTTGGGCGCTGTCCACGCCGTAGAGGGCGTAGGAGCCGCCGGTGGGGGATTGCAGGCCGCAGATGAGCCGGATGAGGGTGGTTTTGCCCGCGCCGTTGCGGCCCACGAAGCCGTAAATGCTGCCCTTGGGCACGTGCATGGTGAGGCTGTCCAGGGCCTTGAAATCCTTGTAGCGCTTGGACAGGCCCTGGGTGACCAGTACATAGTCCATAAAAAGACCTCCGTTTCCTTGGATGCGCCCATGGTAGCATGGAACCGTCCAGAAAGCGGTCAAGGAAACCGTTGAGAAATGGTTGAGATTTTGTGGTGGGGGTGGCTGGGCTTTGGTTCGGGGCTCACTTCAGCTGGTCGCTGAACGCCTTCAGCTCCCGCTTCCTGTCCGGGGGAAGGCTGTTGAACTCCACGCCCCGAATGGCCCCCTCCAGGGCGTAGAGGTGGACCAGGCAGACCTGGGGGAATACGGCTTTCAGCCGGAAAAACGCCCCCTCTGCCCCCTCCGCCGCCAACTGCTCCGGGGTGTGTATGCCCACAGCGGCCAGCTTCCGGGCCATCTCAGACCCAATATTCCTCATAGTGGTCAATGCCGCCATATTCATCTCTCCTGTTCTGTACGCATTTTGAACCCGATCCCCCATACGGATTCGATGGGGTCGCCCGCCCCGGCGTCCCGGAGCTTGCGGCGCAGGTTGCTGACGTGGGTTTTCAGCGAGCTCTCGGTGCAGTCGGGGGTGTCCTGGCCAATCTCGTCCAGCAGCCGGGATTTGGTGACCACCTGGGCGGGGCTTGCCATGAGCAGCCTCAAAATGGCGTATTCCGTCCGGGTGAGGCGCACCTCCGCGCCGTCCACGCAGACCGAGCGGGCGTCCGGCTCCAGCCGCAGGGGGCCGAAGGCGAGGGGGCTTCCCGCCCGGGCGGGGGCCTCCCGCAGCCGCACCGCCACCCGGGCCAGCAGCTCCCGCAGGGCGAAAGGCTTGGCCACGTAGTCCGCAGCGCCCCCCAGCAGCAGGGCGGCTTTGCTGTCCACATCCGCCTTGGCGCTGACTACGATGACGGGGACGCCGGCCAGCTTGGGCAGAACGGCCTCGCCGGACAGGCCGGGGAGCATCAGGTCCAGCAGGATGAGGTCGGGCCGTCCCCGCTCCAGGGCCAGCACCGCCTCGGTGCCGGAATAGGCCCGGCTCACCCGGTAGCCCTCGGATTCCAGCGCCTCCTGAAGAAGGTTTCCGATGTAAATGTCGTCGTCGACGACCAGGATGTGGCTCATATCCCGCACTCCGTTTCCTGTTTTTTTCTATTATACGGACAGCGGGGGAGGGACGCAAGGGAAAAGGGTTGAAGAAATTCTTAAAATGGCGTATACTGAAAATAGCCCAAAGGATGGAGGGATCAATGATGTCTGTTGAACTTGGAATGAAGGGCCGCGCGGAAGCGGTGGTGGCGGACGGGGATACCGCCCAGGCCATGGGTTCCGGCTCGCTGCCCGTGCTGGCCACCCCGCGGATGGCCGCCCTGATGGAGAAGGCCGCGGTGAACGCGGTGCAGTCCGCCCTGATGCCGGGGAGCACCACAGTGGGCACCCGGCTGGACGTGACCCATGACGCCGCCACGCCGGTGGGGATGAAGGTGGAGGCGTGGGCGGAGGTCACCGCCATAGAAGGGCGTAAAATCACCTTTGCCGTGTCCGCCTGCGACGGCAGGGGGAGAATTGGCGGCGGGGCCCATGAACGGTTCATTGTTGAGGCGGACAGGTTTCTCGCCAAGGCCCAGGCGAAGTGAGAAGCCGTACCAATAGCCTCAGCACTCATCTTTACGGCCAAAATCGCCGCTGGCGGCGTTGAACAATCTTGAAATACGCAAAGTATTTCTGCGCAAACCGCCTTGCCCGGCGAAAAAATTCCTCGCCGCTGGGCATATTGCCAATTTTCAAACGGCGCCTATTGGTACAGCTTCTGAAGCGGAAAAATTCCCGGCGTGGGCCGGGAATTTTTTTGTTGACAAAAGCCCGCCGTATATGATAGGATAACACTACCCCCCAGGGGGGTATTAACGGCGAGGAGGAGACGCTTCATGATGGCAGACCAGAAAGCGGTGCTGCGGCTGCTGAAAACCGCCCGGGGCCAGATCGACGGCATTATCAAAATGGTGGAGGACGACCGGTACTGCATGGATATCTCCCAGCAGGTTACCGCCGCCGACGCCATGCTGAGGCGGGCCAACCGGGAAATCCTCACCGCCCACCTGAAGCACTGCGTGGAAAATGCGCAGGACGGCAGGGAACGGGCGGAAAAGATCGACGAATTGGTAAGCGCCTTGGGAAAAATACTATAGCTGTGTTTTCAATGGGGTGAATCGTATATGAAACAAAAATTCAACGTCACCGGCATGACCTGCTCCGCCTGTTCCGCCCATGTGGACAAGGCGGTGCGGAAGCTGGACGGCGTGTGCGAGGTAAACGTGAACCTGCTGGGGGGTTCTATGACGGTGGACTGGGACGGGGGGCTCACCCCGGAGCAGATCGTGTCCGCCGTGGAAAAGGCGGGATACGGCGCGTCCCTACCCGCCGCACCGGGACAGGGCGCGGCACAGACCCAAGGGAGGCCCGCCGCCAACGCCATGGAGGACGATCTGAAAAACATGAAGGCCCGGTTGGTCTGGTCCTTTGTCTTTCTCATCCCCCTGTTCTACCTGTCCATGGGGCACATGATGGGCTGGCCCATCCCCCATTTTTTCCACGGGACACAGAACGCCATGACCTACGCCCTCACCCTGTTTCTGCTCACCGTGCCCATTATGGTCATCAACCAGAAGTATTACCGGGTGGGGTTTAAAACCCTCTGGCATCTCTCGCCCAACATGGATTCCCTGATCGCCGTGGGTTCCGCCGCCGCCGTGGTGTACGGCGTGGCCGCCCTGTACTGCATCGGCTGGGGGCTGGGCCATGGGGACACGGCCCTGGTGGAGCACTACTCCATGGATTTGTACTTTGAGTCGGCGGGGATGATCCTCACCCTCATCACCCTGGGCAAGTACATGGAAACCCGGTCCAAGGGCAAGACCGGCCAGGCCATCGCCCGGCTTATTGACCTGACGCCCAAGACCGCCGCCGTCCTCCGGGACGGCGGGGAGGTGGAGGTCCCGGTGGAGCAGGTGCGGGCCGGGGATCTGGTGCTGGTGCGCCCTGGGGCGTCGGCGCCGGTGGACGGGGTGGTGGTGGAGGGCGCGTCCAGCGTGGACGAATCCGCCCTCACCGGCGAATCCATCCCGGTGGACAAGGGCCCCGGCGACACGGTGATATCCGCCTCCATCAACAAGTCCGGTGTGCTCACCCTCCGGGCCACCCGGGTGGGGGAGGACACCACCCTGGCCCAGATGATCCGGCTGGTGGATGAGGCGGCCTCCTCCAAAGCCCCCATTGCCAAGCTGGCGGACAAGGTGGCGGGGGTATTTGTCCCGGTTGTGATGGCCATCGCCCTGGTCACCGCCGTGGCCTGGATGCTGGCCTCCGGCTCCATTGAGCGCGCGCTCACCTCCGGTGTGGCGGTGCTGGTGATCTCCTGCCCCTGCGCCCTGGGGATGGCCACCCCGGTGGCCATCATGGTGGGCACCGGCAAGGGGGCGGAGCACGGTATTCTGGTGAAGTCCGCCGAGGGGCTGGAACACCTGCGTGCCGTCACCACGGTGGTGCTGGACAAGACGGGCACCATGACGGAGGGAAAGCCCCGTGTCACCGACCTGTACCCCCTGGGCAGGACCACCGCCGAGGAGCTTTTGTGCGTGGCCGCCTCCCTGGAGAAGCCCTCCGAGCATCCCCTGGGCGCGGCCATTGTGGAGGAGGCGGCAAGCCGGGCCATCCCCCTGGCCCCGGTGGAGCGGTTTGAGGCCGTCCACGGCAAGGGCGTGCGCGGAAGAATCCAGGGTGCGGATTATCTGGCGGGCAACTCCGCCATGCTGGCGGACGCCAAGGTGGAACTGGGCCAGGATGCCATGATCGCTGATGAACTGGCTAAGCAGGGCAAGACGCCCCTGTTCTTTGTGGAAGACGGCAGGCCCATCGGCATCATTGCCGTGGCGGACACAGTGAAGCGGTCCAGCCGGGCGGCCATCCAGGGGTTCCAAAAGCTGGGGTTGAAGGTGGTCATGCTCACCGGGGACAACCGGCGAACCGCCGAGGCCATTGGCAGGGAGCTGGGCCTGACCCAGGTTGTTTCCGAGGTGCTCCCCGCCGACAAGGAGAGGCAGATCGCCGCCCTCCAGGAACAGGGGGAAAAGGTTGCCATGGTGGGGGACGGCATTAACGACGCGCCCGCCCTGGCCCGGGCGGACGTGGGCCTTGCCATCGGCGCGGGGGCGGACGTGGCCATTGAGAGCGCCGACATCGTGCTGATGAAGTCCGACCTGGCAGACGCGGTGACGGCGGTGGAGCTGTCCCGGGCCACCATCCGCAACGTGAAACAGAACCTGTTCTGGGCGTTTTTCTACAACGCGGTATGTATCCCGGTGGCGGCAGGGGTGCTGGCTATCTGGGGCGGGCCCCAGCTCAGCCCCATGATCGCCGGGGCCGCCATGAGCTTCAGCTCGGTGTGCGTGGTGGCCAACGCCCTGCGGCTGCGGTTCTTCAAGCCCAGCCTCCAGCCCCATTCCCATGTGAAATCCGGCGGGGAACCCGCCGCTGAAGTGAAAGGAGTTCAAAAAGCCATGGAAAAGAAGGTCGTTATTGAGGGCATGATGTGCCAGCACTGCCGCGCCCATGTGGACAAGGCGCTCAACGCCATCCCCGGCGTGTCCGCCACCGTGGACCTGGACAGCAAGACCGCCGTGGTCACGGGAGATGTGACCGACGAGGCCATCCGCGCCGCCGTGGAGGGGGCCGGGTATCAGGTAGCCGGCATTTCCTGAGCGGGGGAAGAGGAAAGCCCCGGCCCAGTCTCAAGGACTGGGCCGGGGCCTTTTTACAGGATGAAGGTGATGATGGTGGAGCCCAGGTGGCACAGGGTAAAGCCGGCCGCCGCCAGCAGGGCGGGGGCGTTGCCGCGTGCCAGGGAGAAGAGCAGGAACGCCCCGCAGGGGGCGAGGCAGAGGGTCAGGATCACGCCGGCGCTTGCCGCCCCGGCGTAATAGCCCGCCCACCCGGCGAAGTACAGCGTGGCGCACAGGGCGGCGCCCGCGGCAAAGCCGCGCTTTATGGGCCTGTCCCGGGAGACATTGACCAGCAGGCACAGAGCCGCCACCATGATAATTTGCAGGCACTGCCCCAGGCCGTCAAGCAGGGGCGCGGCGGATTCAGCCCGCAGGATATCGTTGGGGGCGGGAAGTGCGAACCACGCCAGGTTGGGCAGCATGATGAGCAGGAACAGCCCCAGCCCCCATGGGTCGAACCCGAACCTGTAACATTTTACGCTCCACATGGCCTGCTCCAGCGGCGGACGTACATCCGGGAAGGGCAGGTGTCCCCGTCCCCCTGGGCCATGCACAGAAACCGCCAGCCGTACCGCTCATAAAAGGACGTGTGGCCGGTGAGCAGGTACAGGGTGCCTACCCCCAGCTCCGCCATGTCCGCGCAGGCGTGCTCCAGCAGCGCCCCGGCGACCCCCCGGCAGCGGTATGCCTCCTCCACATAGACGGCGCACACGTTGGGGGCGAGGTCCTTGCGGTTGTGAAAGTCGTTTTCAATCACCCCGAGGCCGCCGGTGATTTGTTCCCCGTCCACGGCGACATACCACTGGGGTACGGAACCCCTGTGCGCCAGGCACTGCCCTATGCTCTCCCGATAAGCGTCCAGGGGGACGCCCCATTTGGCATGGAACCACGCCGCCGCTTTGTCCCGCAGCCCGGGGTGCTCCCTGATGTTTAAAATTTCGCAGGCCAAACCCCTCACCCCTCTGGAAAGTATTCGCGGACAAAATCCACATCCTCCACCGCCCACTCCCGGCCGTTCAAATGCTCCAAACACCCGGCGTCCGTGGTGAACTGGAATTTCAGTTTATAGGAGTACAGCGCCTGGAACCTGCGGTCAAAGTGCTTGCCGTCCCGCTCCCGGCCATACTTGCCGTCCCCCAGCAGGGGATGGCCCGCGGCGGCGAACTGGGCCCGGATCTGGTGGGTGCGCCCGGTGATGAGGTCGCACTCCACCAGGGACAGCCCGCTGCGGGCTGCCAGCGTGCGGTAAACCGTCACCGCCGTCTTGCCGCCGGGGACAGGGTGGCCGAATACCTGTACCTGGGCCCTGCCCTCATCTTTCAAAATATATCCCTTCAGCTGGCCTGCCCGGGGGGACATCTCCCCGTGTATAACGCACAGGTACAGCTTTTGCAGCTCCCGGTCCCGGATTTTCTGGTTCATCACCCGCAGGGCCTCGGCGGTTTTGGCGGCGATGACAATGCCCCCGGTATTGCGGTCGATGCGGTTGCACAGGGCGGGGGCGAAGGAGCTTTCCCACCGGGGGGACCACTCCCGTTTCTGGTACAGGTAGGCCTGGATGTGGGTGATGAGGGTATTGATCTGTTCCCTGCCGTCGGGATGGACCACCATGCCGGGACGCTTGTTGAGCAGCAGCAGGTGCCCGTCCTCGTACAGAATGTCCAGCTGGGGCCGTTCCACCCGCAAAAAGGCGTTGTCGGGGGTGGGGGTTTCAAAAAATTCATCGTTGACGTACAGCTGGAGGACATCCCCCTGCTCCAGCCGGGCGTCCCGCTTGGAGCCCCTGCCGTTTACCTTCACCCGCTTGAGCCGGATGTACTTTTGGGCCAGGGCGGCGGGGAGGAGGGGGACGGCCTTGGCCAGCCAGCGGTCCAGCCGCTGGCCCGCATCGTTGGGGCCGATGGTAAATTCCTTCATGGCGCGCGCCTCCTCCGGGGAATTCAGATTCCCGGGCATTGTAGCAGAAACCAGGGGAAAAGGCAAGGCGGTAAAAAAACACCCGCCGCAAAAAAGCGGCGGGTAATAAAGCCCTTTCCCTGATATGGTGGAGATAAGCGGGATCGAACCGCTGACCTCTTGAATGCCATTCAAGCGCTCTCCCAGCTGAGCTATACCCCCAGATGCGGAAAAGAGCATTTATTCAATTTGAGCAATCCCTGAAATGCGCGATTGGGGCTGGATTCCCAACGAAGCTACGCCCCATATTTGTGCCGCTCTTGCCTAACGCAAGGAGAATGATAACAGATAGGGCGGCATTTGTCAACACTTTTTTTCGTTTCTAAGCAAAAAAACTTGGCCGGCTGCCCGTCCGTCAGCCGGCCAAGGAAAAAGGCGCCTGTGCCCGCCGCTCACGACCGCTTCCACGCGCTGCCGCTGAACAGCACCAGGATCGGGAACATCTCCAGCCGCCCCAGAATCATGGCAAAGGACAGCACCAGCTTGCTCAGCACCGAGAAGTCCGCGAAATTTCCCGCGGGCCCCACCAGCTCCAGGCCGGGCCCCACATTGCTGATGCAGGTAATTACCGCCGTCAGCGTGGTGCCGAAGGAGAAGTTGTCCAGCCCCACCACAATTGCCATTCCGAAGACCAGGAACAGGTTGGCGATGAAATAGCACTGGGCGGTGCGTACGGCGCCCTCGCTCACCGCTTCCCCGTCCAGCCGGACCACCGACACCGCGCGGGGATGGACGATGGAGCGGACCTCCCGGGCTGCGGAGCGGATCAAAATCAAGATCCGCCCGCATTTGATGCCCCCGCCGGTGGAGCCGCCGCAGGCCCCAATAAAGGTGAGCACCACCAGCAGCATTTTGGAGAACTCGGGCCACAGGTCGTAGTTGTCGGAGGAGAACCCGGTGGTGGACACGATGGACGACACCTGGAAGGCGGCGTAGCGGAGACAATCCCCCACCGTCTCGTACACATCCCGGATATTCCAGGCGATGGCGAGGGTGGACACGGCCACCATGACAAAGAAAAACCGCAGCTCATCGCTCTTCAGCGCCTGCCGGAGCTTGCCGGTGAGGGCGAGGAAGTAGACGGAAAAGTTGATGGAAAACAGCAGCATGAACGCCGTGATAATGATTTCAATGGCGGGGCTGCCAAACGCCCCCACCGAGGCGTTCCGGTCGGAGAAGCCGCCTGTGCCCGCCGTGGACATGGCGTGGGTGACGGCGTCGTACCAGTTCATCCCCGCCAGGCGCAGCAGCAGCGCCTCCAGTGCGGTGAGCGCCAGATAGATGGCGTACAAAATCTTGGACGACTGGGAAGCCCGGGGCACCAGCTTGCTCTTCACGGGGCCGGGACTCTCCGCCCGGATGAGGAAGTTGGAGCTGATCCCCAGGAAGGGCAGCAGGGCGGCGGTGAGGATGAGCACCCCCATCCCCCCCAGCCAGTGGGTAAAGGACCGCCAGAACAGCAGCCCCATGGGCAGCCCCTCAATGGCGGTGAGGATGGTGGCCCCGGTGGTGGTGAAGCCGGAAATGGTCTCGAAAAAGCAGTCGATAAACGGCCCGAACCGGCCGGAGAACCAGAAGGGCAGCGCCCCGAACACCCCGAACAGCACCCAGATCAGGCCCACGGTGAAGAAGCCCTCCCGGGCGAAAAAGTCCGGCTTGGGCTTGAACAGGAACACCGGTACGGCCGCCGCCGCCAGGATGATGAGGATGGCGCTCAAAAACGGAATGGGGCTTTCCCCATAGAGCAGGGCCACCCCCATGGGCAGCAGCATGGCCGCCGCCTCAATGATCAGGGTGAGGCCGGTGATGCGCAGCACCAATTTGAAATTCATACGCCGCCACCCTCGTAGATGTCGTTCAGATCCAGAATGCCGCTGTCCCGGGCGATGACAATCACGTCGTCCCCCTGCTCCAGACAGGTGGAGCCCTCCGGGATGATGACGTGGTTCCCCCGGACAATGACGGCAATCAAGATGCCCTTGCGCAGCCGCAGCTCCTTCAGCGGCACCCCCAAATTCCGGGTGGCGGAAGACACGATGAACTCCATGGCCTCCGCCTTCCCCCCGGCGATGCGGTACAAGGCGTTCATCACCGTGCCCTTGGAGTTTTGGAGGCCCCGGATAAACCGGAGAATGAGCCCCGCCGTGGCCAGCTTGGGGGACACCACCGACTCCACCCCGGCGGACCGGGCGATGGCGGTGTAGTTCTGGCGGCTGGACTTGGCCACCACCTTGGGCACCCCAGCCTGGTGGGCGTAGAGGGAGATGATGAGGTTGTCCTCATCCCGGTCTGTAAGGGCCACAAAGGCGTCGCTGGACGCCATGCGCTCCTCGGTGAGCAGCTCCGGGTCGGTGCCGTCCCCGTGGATGACCAGGGAGTGGGGGAATTCCTCCGCCAGCTCCCGGCACCGTTCCTCGCCCTTCTCCACCACCTTGCAGCTCATGCCCAGCCGCTCCAGCTGGACCAGCAGGTAGAAGGCGATGCGCCCGCCGCCGATGATAAACACATCCCGGATACGGTGGGTCTGGCGGCCCAGCAGCTTGAAGAACTGGTTGATGCCGCTGGGCGTGCCCGCAATGGACACCCGGTCCCCGGCGCGGATGAGGGACGCGCCGTTGGGGATGAACACCTCGTCCCCCCGCTCCACGGCGCACAGCAGCATGGGCAGGCCCTGGATTTTGGAGGACAGGGAGGCCAGGGTGCGCCCCGCCAGGAAGTCCCCCTCCTGTACGGTGAAGGACACCAGCTCCACCCGCCCCCGTGCAAAGGAGTCGATGTTGGCCGCGGAGGGGAAGCGCAGCAGCCGGGAGATCTCCACCGCGGCGGTGAGCTCGGGGTTTATGAGCATGGTGATGCCGAAGTCGCTTTTCAGGGTGTCCAGGTCGCTGACGTATTCCGTGCCCCGCACGCGGGCCACCGTGTAAGGCACCCCCAGGCGGTGGGCGATGTGGCAGCACAGCAGGTTGATCTCGTCTGAGCCGGTGGCGGCGATGAGCACGTCGGTCTCCTTGCACCCCGCCTCCAGCAGCGCCTCCCGGGACACGCAGTTGCCCTTCAGGCACATCACGTCCAGCTGGTTGGACAGGCGGTCCAGGGTGTCGCCGGACACGTCCACAATGGTGACGCTGTGCCCCTCGCCGGCCAGATGCTCGGCCAGGGTGGCGCCCACCTTTCCGGCGCCCGCGATAATGATGGTCAAGTCAAATCAACTCGTTTCATGATCTATATAGGGTAGTTCAGCGGGCCAGCCCCCGCCTTTGGGCGGCGGACAGCAGCCGGTCCAGGGCGGCGGACAGCACGGAGCGGGGACAGGCCAGGTTGAAGCGCTCAAAGCCGGGCGCGCCGAAGGGGGCGCCGTGGCTGAGGTACAGCTGGGCCTCGTCCTCCAAAAAGCGGGCCCGCTCTTCCGCGCCCATTCCCAGGCAGCTCAAATCCACCCAGGCCAGATAGGTGCCCTCCATGGGGGCCACAAAGGCGGTGGGGAAGCGGGCCTGCATAAAGTCCCGGAGGCAGCGGTAATTGTCCCCCACATAGGCGATGAGCTCGTCCAGCCAGGGGCCGCACTGCTCATAGCCCGCCTCCAGCGCCCGGACGCCGAAAATGCTGTAGGTGCCGCAGCCGGATCTCCCCACCTCCCGCTCCAGCGCCGCTTTTTTCTCGGGGTCGGGGACCAGCATGTTGGCGCAGCACAGCCCCGCCAGGGAGAAGGTCTTGCTGCACGCGGAGCCCACCACGGAGTTTTGGGCAAAGGCCTCGCCCAGGGAAGGGAAGGGGATGTGGCGGAAGGGGGGCTGGATGAGGTCGCAGTGGATCTCGTCGCTGATGACCAGCACATGGTTTTGCAGGCACAGCTCCCCCAGCCGGCGCAGCTCCGCTTCGCTCCACACCCGGCCCACCGGGTTGTGGGGGGAGCACAGGATGAGCGCGGCCACCTCCGGCCGGGCCAGCTTTTCCGCCAGGTCGTCGAAGTCCATCTCGTAGCGGCCGTTTTCCAGCTTGAGGGGGCTCTCCACCAGGGTGCGGCCGTTGTCCCGCACCGCCCGGAAAAAGGGCGGGTACACCGGGGGCTGGATGACGATGCCGTCCCCCGGCCTGGTCAGCGCCCGGACGGCGGCGTTCAGCCCCTGCACCACCCCGTTCACCCGGACAACCCACTCCCGCCGGATGTCCCAGCCGTGGCGGGACGCCATCCAGCCGCGCAGGGCGCTGAAATAGCGCTCACCCCAGCCGGTGTACCCCCACAGGCCGGAGCGGGCGGTGTCCTCCAGCGCTTTGATAATGGCGGGAGGGGAGGCAAACTCCATGTCCGCCACCGACAGCGGCACAATATCGGGGCTGAGGCCCGGCTTCATCAGATCCCACTTCTCCGCCTCCACGCCCACCCGGGCGGGGACGGGCCGGTCAAACTGGCTTTCCATAGCGCGGCTCCTTTTATCTTATGTCATAGTGGCAGCTCCCGCCTCCCCACACGGAGAGGGAGGGTGCAAGTATGACACATTATAACACCCTTCTCCCCAAGAGGCAACGGGGGAAGCGCTTTTTTCCCTCCTCCGCCTTGCGCAGGGGGGCGGAATGGGATATACTGTACCAAAACGCAAGGGAGGCGGAGACATGAACATATTCAGGCGGTGCTGGTGCCGGGCGTTCCAGGGGGCCTTCCGGCTGGCCATCCCCCTGCTGCCCTACCGCAGGCCGGAGCAGCTGGCCGACGTGGCTGGACTGCCCGCCAAGCTGGCCCGGCGGGGCTGCGGGCGCGTGCTGGTGGTCACCAGCCCCAGCGTGGCCGGAATGCCGGGTACCCGGCGGCTGCTGGACGCGTTGGCGCAGGAGGGCATAGGCTGGACGCTCTATGATAGGACCGTCCCCAACCCCACCACCGACACGGTGGAGGAGGCCCTGGAGCTCTACCTCCGCGAAACGTGCCAGGGCATCATCGGCATCGGCGGCGGCTCCAGCCTGGACTGCGCCAAGGCGGTGGGGGTGCGGGCGGCGCTGCCCCACAAGCCGCTGTCCAAGCTGGGGGGCGTGCTGAAGGTGCGCCGCCCGCTGCCCCCGCTGGCCGCCGTCCCCACCACCGCCGGGACGGGGAGCGAGACCACCATCGCCGCCGTCATCACCGACGCCAAAACCCGGGACAAGTACGCCGTCAGCGATTTCCCCCTCATCCCCGACTACGCCGTGCTGGACCCGGAGATGACCCTCTCCCTGCCTCCCCATCTCACCGCCTCCACGGGTATGGACGCCCTCACCCACGCGGTGGAGGCGTTCGTCGGCCGTTCCACCACCCCGGACACCAGGGAGGACGCCCTGGCGGCGGTGGGGCTGATCTTTGCCAACCTGGAGCGGGCATATCAAAACGGCTCCGACCTGGGGGCCCGGCGGGCCCTGCTCACCGCCTCCTTCCGGGCGGGGTGCGCCTTCACCAAGTCCTATGTGGGCTATGTCCACGCCGTGGCCCACTCCCTGGGCGGGGCGTATAACGTGGCCCACGGCTATGCCAACGCCGTCATCCTCCCGGTGGTGCTGCGCGCCTACGGCCCGGCTGTCTACCCGCGGCTGGCCCGGCTGGCCCAGGCGGCGGGGCTGGCCGGGCCGGGCTTGGACAGCCGGACGGCGGCGCTGGCCTTCCTGGACGGCCTGGACGGCCTCAAGGCCCGGTGCGGCATCGGGGATACCATCCCGGAGCTGAGGCAGGAGGACATCCCCGACCTGGCCCGCCATGCCGACCGGGAGGCCAACCCCCTGTACCCCGTCCCCGTGCTCATGGACGCCGGGGAGCTGGAGGGGATCTACCGCCGGCTGCTTTGAGGCCTCCTGAAAAAAGAAAACCGCCCGCCTGCCCAAAATTGGACAGGCGGGCGGTTTTAGCCTTGTCTGGGCGCATGGCCTCACGCGCCGCCGGGGCACTGCCGCCCGGTGTGGTCGATGGAGTAGTCCTGGCCGCACTCCCCGGGCAGGATAAGCTGGGAGATGGGCACAAAGGTATACCCCTGCTGCAAAAGGGCTTCGATGATACCGGGCAGGGCCTCCGGGGTGTGGAGGGCGGCGTTGTGGAAGAGCACAATGGACCCCGGCTGCACCTTGGAGGTGACCCGCTTGGTGATGTCGGCGGCGGACAGGTCCTTCCAGTCCAGGCTGTCCACGTCCCACTGGATGGGCTCGATGTCCATGGAGCGCACGGCGTTAATCACATGGTCGTCGTACTCCCCGTAGGGACAGCGGAACAGGGTGGGCCGCACCCCCGTCACCCCCTCGATCTTGTCCCCGCAGGCGGTGAGGTCGGCCACGATCTCATCGGCGGACAGGCTGTTGAAGTGGGCGTGGGTGTTGGAGTGGCTCATCACCTCGTGGCCCGCGTCAAACAGGGCCTTGACGGACTCGGGGTATTTGTCCACCCACTCCCCCACCACAAAGAAGGTGGCCTTGACGCCGTACTTATCCAGGATGTCGATGAGCTGCTGGGTGTCCTCGTTGCCCCAGGCGGCGTCAAAGCTGATGGACAGCACCTTATAGTCCTTCTGTACGCAGTAGATGGGCAGCTGCCGGGTGGAGGCGGACGCCCCCACCACCGCCGGGTGGTTCACCACCCAAAACATCATCACGGCGGCCAGGGCGAAGGCCGCCCCGGCAATCACCTTCCGCCGCAGGTAAAAAATCTTGGTCTGCTTCATACCGACCCCTCCGTTGCTCAAGTGTCCCTACACCTTATGCGCCGGAGGGCGGTTTCATGTTAGCGCCCGGACTTTCCTCCCAGGCACAGCTGGTACTGGTAGGGCCCCAGCGTCCCCGACGGGCAGCACGCCCTTTCACCGGAAATCAGGTCGGAAAACTCCCCCTCCAGCCCGTCCAGCCATACCGTCTGGGCCAGGCCGGAGAAATTGAACAGGCACGCCATGGTCTCGTCCCCCGTCCGGCGGACGATGGCCAGCACGCTGTTGTTGTGGGTGTCCCAGGTGGTCACCCAGGCCCCGGGCCCGAAGCAGGGCTGTCCCGCGCGCAGCTTTTCCAGTTGCCGCAGCCCGTCCCAGAGCCTCTGCTGCACAGTCCCCGGCGTGGTGCGCCGGGCGGCGTTGTCCCAGCTGAAGGGGGTGCGGTGGAGGTTGCGGCTGTCCTCCCGGAGGATGGGGTCGTCGTGGTAGCCGTAGCCGTTGAGCTGGCCGATCTCGTCCCCGCTGGACAGCATGGGGAAGCCCGCCATGCACATGACGGCGGCGTGCATCATCAGATCCCGCCGGACGCCCAGCGCGACCTGCCCCTCGTCCCCCTCGTACAGCCCCTTTTCAATGCCGCACAGGCTGGCGGTGGTGCCGCAGGTGCGGGCGTCCTGGGTGGCGG
>ERZ779632.230-NODE-230-length-36239-cov-17.207357_pt1 | contig 36239 bp, 39 predicted proteins | sample MGYA00514194_ERZ779632 | MGnify/ENA primary metagenome ERZ779632 (study PRJEB29562, sample SAMEA4376704) | mouse gut metagenome | isolation source: Cecum | study: EMG produced TPA metagenomics assembly of the A DSS colitis mouse model was used to assess the... | reverse complement strand
GCTGGTGACGGCGGTGATCCAGTCCTCCTCCGCCTCCATCGGCATTTTGCAGGCCCTGTCCATCACCGGGGCCATCAGCTATGAGGTGGCCGTCCCCATGGTGCTGGGCATGTGTATCGGCGCGTGCGTGCCGGTACTGCTGTCCGCCATCGGGGCCAACGCCAACGGCAAGCGCACCGCCGTCATCTACTTATACTTCAACATTGTGGGCTCCGCGCTGTTCATGATCCCCTTCTATCTCGTCCACGCCTTTGTGGATATGCCCTTTATGGCCGAGCCCGCCTCCGCCTTCGGCATCGCCGTGTTCAACACCGTGTTCAAGGTGGCAGCCACCCTGGTGCAGCTGCCCGTCACCGGGCTGCTGGTGAAGCTGGCGGTGCTCACCGTCAAGGAGGAGGCCGCCGAGGACGAGGAGGAGTTCGAGGAAAACCTGCTGGACGAGCGCTTCCTGGCCTACCCGCCCCTGGCCCTGGAGCAGAGCGGCCACACGGTGGAGCGGATGACCGCCGCCGCCGTGAAAAACCTGAACCGCTCCATTGAGCTGTTTACCCGCTTCAGCCAGGAGAAGTATGACAAGATCATGAGCCGGGAAAACGCGGTGGACCGCTATGAGGACAAGCTGGGCAATTACCTGTTCCACCTGAACAGCCGTGGCCTGGACGAACGGGAGACCCTGGTCAGCTCCCACTACCTCCACTGCCTCACCGACCTGGAGCGCATTTCCGACCATGCGGTAAACCTGGCCGAGCTGGCCCGGGAGATGGACGCCAAGGGCATCGCCTTCTCCCCCGACGGCCTGGAGGACATGGCCCGGGCCAGCGGCGCGGTGCTGGAGATCGTCTCCCTGGCCCAGCGGGCACTGGAGCAGGAGGACACCGGCCTCGCCCGGCAGGTGGAGCCCCTGGAGGAGGTCATCAGCACCATGCTGGAGGGGATGAAGCTGCGCCACATCCGGCGGCTGCAAAACGGCATGTGCACCCTGGAGATGGGCTTTATCCTCAACGACTGCATCAACAACTTTGAGCGTGTGGCCGGCCACTGCTCCAATGTGGCCCTGGCCGTGCTGGAGCTGCGGTACGCCGACCTCCAGTTCCACGACTACGCCCGGGACGTGCGCCAGGGCGACCAGCCGGAGTTCCGCCGGTGGCTGGCTTTCTATAAGGAGAAATACCTGGGCCCCGCCCCGGTCTGAACACAAAAAAGCGCCCCGCCCAAGTGGGCGGGGCGCTTTTTTGTCACTGTCCGGGGTTTCGGGCCACATCCAGGATGAGCTGGGCGCAGCGCTCCACCCCCACCAGGCTGGAATCCAGGGACAGGTGGTAATTCTGGCTCATCCCCCAGTCCCGGTTGGCGTAGTGCTTGTAATAGGCCCGGCGGCGCTTGTCCTTCTCCTCCAGGCGCTTCTCGGGGGACAGGTCGGACTCGCCGTACAGCCGCACCACCCGGTCCGCCCGATAGGGGATGGGGGCGTGGATGAACACGTTAAGCACGTCCTCCCGGTCCCGCAGGATGTAGTCGGCGCAGCGGCCCACGATGACGCACGGCCCCTTCTCCGCCAGGTCCAGGATCACCCGGCACTGGATGACCCACAGGAAGTCGGCGGTGGACAGCCCGCTGTTCACCGGGTGGCGCAGCCGCGCGCCGCCGGGGAACGCATAGGACATCAGGGACTGCCAGGGGGAGGCGTACTCCCCCTCCTGCTCAATGAATTTCTCGTCAAAGCCGGTCTCCACCGCCACCTGCTCCACCAGCTTTTTATCATAATAAGGCACGTCCAGCAGCTCGGCCACCCGCTTGCCCACGGACCTGCCGCCGGAGCCGAACTCCCGGCTGATGGTGATGATCTGCTTGCTCATATACAGCCCTCCTTTTCCACTGGGCGGCCCCGCCGCCGCGTATGGTCCGGTACACCCATATTATAACAGGACGGCGGGAAAAATGCAAGGCGGGCACGTCCCTCAGTGGTGCGTATGCCCGAAGATAAGCAGCACCCCCAGGGCAAAGCCCACTACCGTGGCCAGGATGGACCACCGGGACTTCCACTGGAGGGACGCCTCGGGCAGCAGCTCAAAAAACACCACGTACAGCATGGCGCCCCCCGCGAGGCTGAGGGCGGCGGCCAGGGCGGCGGGGGCCTGGTTGCCCACCAGGTATCCCGCCAGCGCCCCCGCCACCGTGGGCAGGCCGGACAGCGCCGCCACGCCGATGGCACCCAGGGTTTTGGACCCGTCGTGGAGCAGGGGGATGGCGATGCTCATCCCCTCGGGCAGGTTGTGCAGGCCGATGGTCACCGCCGCCAGCACGCTGGCCAGGCAGATGCCCTCCACCGCCACCGACGCCCCCACCGCCATGCCCACCGGCACGTTGTGCAGGGCCACCGCCGCCGCCAGCACCAGCCCCGCCGTGTGCAGGTCGTGGTGGCCGCAGGCACAGTGATGGGGATTGTTCTCGTCCTCATGGTGGGCGCTCTTGTCGATCCAGCAGTTGAGCAGGTAGGTCACCACAAAGCCCGCCACCAGCACCAGCGGCGTCATGGGCGGCCAGGGGGCGGCTTCCATGGCCTCGGGCACCATGTCCAGGGCCACGATGGACAGCATAAGCCCCGCGGTGAAGCTGAGCAGCAGGCTGGTCCCCCGGGGGGACTCCCGCCTGACGAGGGCGGCCAGCGCGCCCCCCAGGGCCAGGCCGCCCACGCCGGTGGCGGCGGTTAACAGTATGACAAACAAGATGGGATTCATGTGCAGGCGCTCCTAAAACATAGTTGCCGGGCCGGCCAAGAAGGCCAGTCCGGCAAACAGCATATTACCACAGCCCGCCTGGAAAGGCAAGCAAAATTATCCTTTGCGGAACAGTTCCCGCAGACCGATGAGGATGAGGAAGCCTCCAAAGCACTTGCGCAGCACCTCCACATCCAGCGCGGTGGCCGCCCAGGCGGTGAGGGCGGAACACACAAGCCCGGCGGCGATGGCGGGCAGCAACGCCCCCTTCTCCACATAGCCGTTTTTCAGGTGGGCAGGGAGGGCGGTGGCGGCGGTGGGCAGAAAGTAGAGCAGGTTGACCCCCTGGGCCAGGGTCTGGGGCACCCCGGCAAAGGTGGTCATGTAGATCAGCAGCAGCGAGCCGCCCCCCACCCCGAAGCCGGACAGCACCCCGGTGGCCGCCCCGGCCAGGGCGGCGATGATCCAGTCCTTCATAAAAACGCCCTCACCCCGCCGTACAGGATCAGCAGGGCGAAGATCCGGCGCAGCCAGGTCATAGACAGGTTTTTGAACACCTTTCCGCCCACAAAGCCGCCAATGAGCCCGCCTGCCAGGTAGGGCAGGGCCAGCAGGAGGTCCAGCTGCCCCCGGAACCAGTAGATGGCGGCGGACAGGGCGCACAGCGGCGCAATCACCGCCACCGAGGTGGCAAACGCCTTCCTCTGCTCCAGAGCGCACTTCCCCGCCAGCATGGGCACCAGCACCTGCCCGCCGCCCCCGCCGAAAAAGCCGTTGACCACCCCGGCGGCTCCCCCCGCCAGGGCATACCACAGCATCTTGCCCTTTTTCTTGTTCATTGCATTCACCCCGGTTCAGTTTGCCGCCGGATCAAAAAAATATTCCTTGACAAAATTTCCCGAGTGTCAAGTCCCATTTCTTGCGCCGCCCGCCAAAACCCGGTATAATGTTTCAAAATTCCAGAAATGAGGGACCGATGTGCCAAAGTCTACGAAGGATCAAATCATGGCCGCCCTGGCGGAGCTGCTCCAGGCAAAGCGGCTGGATGACATCACCGTCACCCAGCTGGTGGAAAAGTGCGGCATTTCCCGGCAGGCCTTTTACTACCACTTCTCCGACCTGTACGGGGTGGTGGACTACGGCATCCAGATACTGCTGGATGAGCTGGGGGCCGCCCGGCCCGAGGAATGGCACGTAGCTTTGGAGCGGACGCTGTCCCTGCTGCGGGAGCACCGTACCCTGGTTCTCAACGTGTACCGGGCCTATGAGCGCAGCTATGTGGAAAGCCATGTGCGCCGCTGGGCCGCCCCCCTGGTGGAGGCCCGCACCCGGCTGGCCGCCCGCAGCTACGCCGTGACGGAGGACCAGATCGGCTTTATGACCGAGCTGCTCACCCAGGGGCTGGCCAGCATCGTACTCAGCTGGGTGGAACAGGGGATGCCCTCCAATATCATTGAGCGGATGGATGATTTCGACATACTGGTGGGCGGCTGTCTGGACTACACCCTGGAACGGCTGGCCCAGAAAAACGAGCGCTAGGCGCCAAAGCCCCATTATTCGACAAAATTTTACATCCCCGAGGCCCCTGTCAGAGTTTTGACAGGGGCCTCTTTCCTGTCTATGGAAACTACCCGCCTCGAGGGGTATTATGTCGCTGAACACGACAAGGGATAAGCGGAGGCTCCAACCCGCCGCTTATCTGCCGGGACAACGCGAAGAGAAAGGAATGTGTAAGCATGACCATGATGAACAGTGTGAAACGGGCGGGCTTCCGCGCCCTGTACGGCTATCTGGACAAGGACCCGGACGCCAACATCCCCCGCCTGATGGACTGGGTGGACCGCTTCGCCGGGGACGGCCCCAACAGCTTCCCCGCCCAGCGCGCCGCCTTCCGCAAGGTGATCGAAAACCCGGACAACAATTGGTACCGGCTCATCCGGTCCATGTGGACGGACATCGACGGCGAGGTGCGCAAGACCTTCTTCGAAAACTTCATGCTCAACGGCAACCTCATCGGCTGGACCATTCAGGAGGAGGCGCGGACACGGTACGGCTGCAATATCCCCTGGGCCATCCTGCTGGACCCCACCTCCGCCTGCAACCTCCACTGCACCGGCTGCTGGGCGGCGGAATACGGCAATAAGCTCAACCTGACCTTTGACGAGATCGACAGCATTATCACCCAGGGCAAAAAGCTGGGGGTATATATTTACATCTATACCGGCGGCGAACCCATGGTGCGCAAAGACGACCTCATCGCCCTTTGCAACAAGCACAGCGACTGCGAATTCCTCTGCTTTACCAACGCCACCCTCATTGACGAGGAATTTGCCGACCAGATGCTGCGGGTGAAGAACTTTGTTCCCGCCATCAGCGTGGAGGGCTTTGAGGAGGCTACCGACAGCCGCCGGGGAAGCGGCGTGTTCCAAAAGGTCCGCCGGGCCATGGAGATTCTCAAGGCACGCAAGCTGCCCTTCGGCACCTCCTGCTGCTATACCAGCGCCAACCTGGACTCCATCAGTTCGGAGGCGTTCGTGGATGAACTGGTGGAGTGGGGGGCCAAATTCGCCTGGTACTTCCACTACATGCCGGTGGGCAATGACGCCGCGCCCCAGCTGATGCCCACCCCGGAACAGCGGGAAACCATGTATGAGCGCATCCGGGCCTACCGCAAGACCAAGCCGCTGTTTGTCATCGACTTCCAGAACGACGGGGAGTACGTGGGCGGCTGCATCGCCGGGGGGCGGCGGTATCTCCATATCAACGCCAACGGGGACGTGGACCCCTGCGTGTTTGTCCACTACTCCGACTCCAACATCCGGGAAAAGTCCCTGTTGGACTGCCTGCGTTCCCCCATGTTCATGGCCTACCACGACGGACAGCCCTTCAACGAAAACCACCTGAAGCCCTGCCCCATGCTGGAGAACCCGGAGAGGCTGCGGGAGATGGTGGCGCGTACCGGGGCGAAATCCACCGACCTCCAATCCCCGGAGACGGCGGAACACCTGTGCGCCAAGTGCGACGGCTACGCCGCCGCCTGGGATTCTACCGCCCAGCGTCTCTGGGCGTGCGGGCACAGCTGTGAGGGCTGCACCCAGTCCTGCGCACAGCACAGGGCCGCCGGCTGAACCGAACCCGGAACCCGGGCCAGTCCCTTCAGCAGAACCCCTGGAAGGGGAGCCTGCGGCAAGTTCCGCCTCCGAAATTGAAAAAATCCCCGCCCAAGATGGGCGGGGATTTTGCCTGTGCCGGAATAAATTACTCGTTCACGTCGATGACAACGCCGGAACCCACGGTACGGCCGCCCTCACGGATAGCGAAGCGCAGGCCCTTCTCAATGGCGATGGGGGTAATCAGCTCCACATTCATGTCCACGTTATCGCCGGGCATGCACATCTCAGTGCCCTCGGGCAGGGTGATGACGCCGGTCACGTCGGTGGTACGGAAGTAGAACTGGGGACGGTAGTTGTTGAAGAAGGGGGTGTGGCGGCCGCCCTCGTCCTTGGACAGGACGTACACCTGGCCCACGAACTTGGTGTGGGGGTGGATGGAGTTGGGCTTGCACAGCACCTGGCCGCGCTCGATCTCGTCCTTGTTGACGCCGCGGAGCAGGCAGCCCACGTTGTCGCCGGCCTCAACATAGTCCAGCGTCTTGCGGAACATCTCCATGGAGGTGACGACGGTGCTCTTCTTCTCTTCCTGCAGGCCGACGATCTCAACGGTCTCGCCCGCCTTCAGCTGGCCGCGCTCCACACGGCCGGTAGCCACGGTGCCGCGGCCGGTGATGGTGAACACGTCCTCAACGGGCATCAGGAAGGGCAGGTCGGCCTTGCGGTCGGGAGTGGGGATGTAGCTGTCAACAGCGTCCATCAGCTCCTTGATGCAGGCGAAGTCGGGGTCGTCCACGTTGCCGGACTCGCAGGTCAGGGCGTTCAGGGCGGAGCCCTTGATGATGGGGATGTCGTCGCCGGGGAACTCATAGCCGGACAGGGTCTCGCGGACCTCCATCTCCACCAGCTCCAGCAGCTCCTCGTCGTCCACCTGGTCGCACTTGTTCAGGAACACCACGATGGCGGGCACGCCCACCTGGCGGGCCAGCAGGATGTGCTCCTTGGTCTGGGCCATGGGGCCGTCGGTGGCGGCGATGACCAGGATCGCGCCGTCCATCTGAGCAGCGCCGGTAATCATGTTCTTGATATAGTCGGCGTGGCCCGGGCAGTCGACGTGGGCATAGTGGCGGGCGTCGGTCTCGTACTCCACGTGGGCGGTGTTGATGGTGATGCCGCGCTCGCGCTCCTCGGGGGCCTTGTCGATGCTGGAATAGTCCTCGTACTGGGCCTGGCCCTTCAGGGCCAGCCACTTGGTGATGGCGGCGGTCAGGGTAGTCTTGCCGTGGTCAACGTGGCCGATGGTGCCGATGTTGACGTGGGGCTTGGTACGCTCAAACTTTTGCTTGGCCATTTTGGGTTTTCCTCCTTGTACTTGTTAAATAAATAGGTTGAGGTGAACAGGTTTATGGGCCTATTCTATCCTATAGCGGCAGAAATTGCAACCACTAATTTACGCAATGCGCGCGGCCGCCAGCGGCGGGCGCACACAACGATCAGTCCTCTTTCCGGCCGCGCTGGGCGATGATCTTCTCGGCGATGTTCTTGGGGATCTCCACATAGCTGTGGGGCTCCATGGTGTACTGGCCGCGGCCCTGGGTGCGGGAACGCAGGTCGGTGGCATAGCCGAACATCTCGGACAGGGGGACCAGGGCGTCGATCTGCTGGGCGCCGGGCCGGGCCTCCTGGCCCAGGATCTGGCCGCGGCGGGAGGTCAAATCGCCGATGACGTTGCCCAGATACTCCTCGGGGGCGATGACGGACACCTTCATGATGGGCTCCAGCAGGCAGGCCCCGGCCTTGCGGCAGGCCTCCTTGAAGGCCATGGAGCCGGCGATCTTGAACGCCATCTCGGAGGAGTCCACCTCGTGGTAGGAGCCGAAGGTCAGGTGGACCTTTACGTCCACCACGGGGTAGCCGGCCATGACGCCGGCCTGCATGGCCCCCTGGATGCCCGCGTCAACCGCCGGGATGAACTCCTTGGGGATGACGCCGCCGGTGATCTCGTTGAGGAACTCATAGCCCTTGCCGGGCTCGTTGGGCTCCACGGTGATGACCACGTGGCCGTACTGGCCCTTGCCGCCGGACTGGCGGGCGTACTTGGTGTCCTGCTTGACGGACTGCTTGATGGTCTCCTTGTAGGCCACCTGGGGCGCGCCCACGTTGGCCTCCACCTTGTACTCACGGAGCAGGCGGTCCACGATGATCTCCAGATGGAGCTCGCCCATGCCGGCGATGATGGTCTGGCCGGTCTCCTCGTCGGTGTAGGTCTTGAAGGTGGGGTCCTCCTCGGCCAGCTTCATCAGGGCGATGCCCATCTTCTCCTGGCCTGCCTTGGTCTTGGGCTCGATGGCTACCCGGATGACGGGCTCGGGGAATTCCATGGATTCCAGGATGACCGGGTGCTTCTCCTCGCACAGGGTGTCGCCGGTGGTGGAATTTTTGAGGCCGATGACGGCGGCGATGTCGCCGGAGTAGACGGTCTCGATGTCCTCCCGGTGGTTGGCGTGCATCTGGAGGATGCGGCCGATGCGCTCCTTCTGCTTCTTGGTGGAGTTGAGCACCGACGTGCCGGTGTTCAGCGTGCCGGAATAGACGCGGATGAAGGACAGCCTTCCCACAAAAGGATCCGTGGCGATTTTGAACGCCAGGGCGGAGAAGGGCTCGTCGTCGGAGGACGGGCGCTCCTCTTCCTCCTCGGTGTCGGGGTTGATACCCTTGATGGGGGGGATGTCGGTGGGGGCGGGCATATAGTCCACAATGGCGTCCAGCAGCTTCTGCACACCCTTGTTCTTGTAGGACGTGCCGCACACCACGGGAACCATCAGGTTGTCGATGGTGCCGCGGCGGATGGCCCGGCGCAGCAGCTCCTGGGGGATGGGCTGCTCCTCCAGGGCCAGCTCCATGACCTCCTCGTCGATGTCGGCGCAGGCGTCCACCAGCTTGGTGCGGTACTCCTGGGCCAGCTCCAGCATATCGGCGGGGATCTCCTCCACCCGCATGTCCTTGCCCAGGTCGTCGTAATAGATGTCGGCGTTCATCTCCACCAGGTCGATGATCCCCTTGAAGGTCTCCTCTTTCCCGATGGGGAGCTGGATGGGCACGGCGTTGGCCTTGAGCCGGTCGTGGATCATATTGAGCACGTTGTAGAAGTCGGCGCCCATGATGTCCATCTTATTGACGTAGATCATGCGGGGGACCTTGTAGTGGTCCGCCTGGCGCCACACGGTCTCGGACTGGGGCTCCACGCCGCCCTTGGCGCACATGACGGTAACGGAGCCGTCCAGCACGCGCAGGGAGCGCTCCACCTCCACGGTGAAGTCCACGTGGCCCGGGGTGTCGATGATGTTGATCCGGGTCTGGGGGAACTGGTCCTTGGTGCCCTACCAGTAGCAGGTGGTGGCGGCGGAGGTAATGGTGATGCCGCGCTCCTGCTCCTGGGCCATCCAGTCCATGGTGGCGGTGCCGTCATGGGTTTCGCCGATCTTGTAGTTCACGCCGGTGTAGTACAAAATACGCTCCGTCGTGGTGGTCTTACCGGCGTCGATGTGGGCCATGATGCCGATGTTCCGGGTATTCTCCAGTGTAACTTTTCTTGCCATATTGGTTCTGCTTGCCTCCGTCCTTACCAGCGGTAGTGGGCGAACGCCTTGTTGGCCTCGGCCATCTTGTGGGTGTCCTCGCGCTTCTTCACCGCGGAGCCGGTGTTGTTGGCCGCGTCCATGATCTCGCCGGCCAGCCGCTCCTTCATGGTCTTTTCGCCCCGGTTGCGGGAGTAGCTGGTCAGCCAGCGCAGGCCAAGGGTCTGGCGCCGCTCGGGACGGACCTCCATGGGCACCTGGTAGGTGGAGCCGCCCACACGGCGGGACTTGGTCTCCAGGGAAGGCATGATGTTCTCAATGGCAGTGGTAAAGACCTCAAGGGGCTCCTTGCCGGTCTTGTCCTTGATGATGTCAAAGGCACCGTAGACGACCTTCTGGGCTACGCCCTTCTTGCCGTCCAGCATGATGCTGTTGACGAGCTTAGTGACTAGGACGGAATTATACAGCGGGTCGGGCAAAATTTCCCGCTTGGGTACGTTTCCTCTTCTGGGCACTTCGCTTCCCTCCTTCTATATAGAATTAGAATTCACAGGTACTCGAAGCCTTGAGCGGCGTCCCACCGGGCCATGCTTCGTTGCGGGAACCTCGCGGCGGGTCACATACGGCAAGTATGCTCCCCTCGCTCGGAACCCCGCGCCCCGTCTGGCGCGGCGATACTTGCTCAAGCAATACCTCGTGCAATGCCTGTCCGAGGTTTCCCCATTCGTCGAAGGAAACCCGCTCCATTTCGCTTCCGGCAAAAGAACGCCGAAAGCTCCATATCCGCAAGTTCCCTTCTCCTCTCCCCGCAAAAGCTGGGGCCCGCTTTTGCGGGGGCCCCTTGCGGGATATATGGAATAAACGCTCGGCAAGGCGGTTCGCCTTGCGCGTGTGCGCAAAACTCGTTGTGGGTGAAGAGATTACTTCTTCTTGGCCGCCTTGGGCCGCTTGGCGCCATACTTGGAGCGGGCCTGCATACGGCCGTTGACGCCCTGGGTGTCCAGTGTGCCGCGGATGATGTGGTAACGGACGCCGGGCAGGTCCTTGACACGGCCGCCGCGGATCATAACCACGGAGTGCTCCTGCAGGTTGTGGCCCACGCCGGGGATATAGGCGGTGACCTCATAGCCGTTGGTCAGGCGCACACGGGCGATCTTACGCAGAGCGGAGTTCGGCTTCTTCGGGGTGGAAGTACGAACGGCGGTGCACACGCCCCGCTTCTGGGGAGAGGGCAGGTCGGTCTCCTTGTTCTTCAGGGTGTTCAGACCGTGCTGCATGGCGGGAGAGTTGGACTTGTAGGTGCTCTTCTCGCGGCCCTTACGGACCAGTTGGTTAAAAGTAGGCATGATTTTCCTCCTTTCAATAAATATATATTTTAACGGATAATCCGGGGATTATTCGCTAAAACCGGAAAAAGTTGGGGCGGGGCTCACGACGGCTGCGCACGCAGCCCCCACCGCGATGCCGCAGGCGCGGCCCAAAGCCTTCATGGACTCGGCCTGAACCACCTCCACGCCCCGCTCCTGGGCCAGGAGCTTTATGGGACGGATGAGCTGGGGATCGGCGTCCTTGGCCAGGTAAACACATTTGGCCCGGCCGTTTGCCAGCGCCCGCCGGACCTGCTTGACGCCCACCACCTTGGCCGCGTGTTCCAGTTCGTTCAGCATCGGTCAAGGCTCCTTTCCGCGCACCAGCGCAATTTGAAATTATAGCATATCATTTTGTCCCCGTCAAGCGGATTTTATCCTTTTTCTTCCCCATTTGGGGCTTCCGGGGCGGTTTTTCTCCCCGGCCGTCCTCCCAGGCCAGCAGGCGCCCCCGCCGGGCGCGGTAATAGCCCAGCCCCGCGGCGTCCGCCAGCGCCCAGCCAATGGGCACCGACCACCAGATGCCCACAACCCCTATGGCCGGGACAGCGCAGAGCAGATAGGCCAGCGCCACCCGGGTGCCCAGGGAGATCACCGTCAGCACCACCGACATCCCCGGCCTGCCCAGCGCCCGGTAAAGGCCGTAGAGCAGGAACAGGCAGCCGATGCCGCAGTAGAACGCCCCCTCAATGCGCAGGTAGCGCACCCCCTCCAGGATGGTGGCCGTCTCCCCCGCCTCCACAAACAGCCCCATGAGGGGGGCGGCAAAGACCCACACCAGGGCGGATACCGCCAGGCAGAAGGCCATACACGCCGCCACGGCCCCCTTCAGCCCCGCCTGAATGCGGCCCTCCTCCCCGGCCCCGTAGTTCTGGGCGATGAAGGTGGAAAAAGCGTTTCCGAAGTCCTGGACGGGCATGTAGGCAAAGGCGTCGATTTTCACCGCGGCGGCAAAGGCGGCCATCACCGTGGGGCCGAAGCTGTTCACCAGCCCCTGCACCATAAGGATGCCCAGGTTCATCACCGACTGCTGCACGCAGGTGAGGATGGAAAAGCCGGCGATCTCCCGCATCCGCCCCCAGCGCAGCCGGAACCGGCCCCCGCCGGGGCGCAGCCCGGGATGCTTTACCAGGGTATAGGCGGCGATGCCCGCCCCCGACAGGTACTGGGCAATGACGGTGGCCTCGGCGGCCCCCGCTACCCCCCGCCTGAGCCCCAGCACAAACCACAGGTCCAGGCCGATGTTCACCAGCGCCGACGCCGCCAGAAAAACCAGCGGCGCCACCGAATTGCCCACCGCCCGGAGGAAGGAGGCAAAATAATTATAAAGGAAGGTGGCGGCGATGCCGCAGAAGATGACGGCCAGGTACTCCCGCATCATGGGCCACACCTCACCGGGCACCCGGAGGAACACCCGGACGCCGTCCAGGCAGAGGAACGCGGCCGCATTCAGCGCCAGGGTGATAGCGGCGATGAGGGCGAAGGCGGCATGGGCCCCCTCCCGCAGGCCGTCCCGGTCCCGCTGGCCGAAGCGGATGGAAAACACCGCCCCGCTGCCCATGCACAACCCCAGGAGGATGGAGGTGAGGAAGGTCATCAGTGTGAAGGACGAGCCCACCGCCGCCAGGGCGTTTTTACCCAGATAGCGTCCCACGATCAGGGTGTCGGCCACGTTGTAGCACTGCTGGAGCAGGTCGCCCAGGATCATGGGCACGGCGAAAGCCAGCATGGAGCCCATCACCGGCCCCTTTGTCAGATCCCTGTTCACCCCCGCTCCCCCCTCACTGCCGGAGCGGCGGGTTTTTTCTCACATTCATCCGGAACAGGTTCTGCCCCGCCACCAGGTTGTCGATCTCAATGGCGTAGTCGATCTCCAGCTCGCCCCCCGCCTCGCCCACCGTGGAGCGCATGCGCCGGGTATTCACCCCGATGGACAGCGCGCCGTAGGGCGTCTCATACATGGACAGGTGCCGCCTGCCCTCCTCAAAAACCATCTGGGAGTTGGTGTTCCCTTCCCGCAGCAGGGTGACGCGGCCCCCGTCGATGTGCACCCGCGTGGTGGTGCCCTCCAGGCCGGTGAGCTCGCTCTCCTGGTAGGAGATGGTGCACCCGCCCTGCCCGTCCCGCTCCATGGTGCCCGCGGTGACCAGCTCAATCTCCTCCGGCGCGCACTCCGCATAGAGCTGCTTTCCCTTTATGGATATGATTACGTTGTCTGTTGTCATGGGTTCCCCTCGCTATGATATTCAGGATGCCGTACTCAGTACGCTGTGATGTCGATCTGCTCCACCCCGCCGCGGACGTCCTCCCCCAAAAACGCGGTGGCCAGCTCGGAGAAGTCCCCGGCGCTGTCGCTGACAAAAAAGCGGTGCCGCCCCGCGCCGGGCCGCTGGTTGCGCAGCCCGTCCCATTCCAGCTGCTTTTTCACCCACCGGGCGCACTGTTCCCCCGCGTCCACCAGGGTCACCCCCGGCCCCATAAACGCGCCGATGATATCCCGCATCAGCGGATAGTGGGTGCAGCCCAGGATGAGCGCGTCCACCCCCGCCGCCTTTATGGGGGTTAAGTACTCAGCCACCACCGTCTCCGCCACAATGTCGCCCGGGCGGAAGCGTCCGTTTTCCACCAGGGAGACCAGCAGGGGGCAGGCCCGGGCCGTGACCTCCACACCGGGCTTCAGGCGGCCCAGCTCCCGCCCGTAAGCCCCCGAGCGGATGGAGGCCCGCGTGCCGATGAGGCCCACCCTCCCGTTCCGGGTCACATGGGCGGCGGCGCGGGCGGTGGGCTCCACCACACCGAATATGGGGATGGGATTCTCCTCCCGGAGCGCATCCAGGGCGGTGGCGGACACGGTGCCGCAGGCGATGACGATTGCCTTTGGGTCAAAGGTGCGCAGGAAAGCCACGTCCTGCCGGGCATACCTGGTGATGACCTGCGGGGAGCGGCCGCCGTAGGGCACCCGGCCCGTGTCGCCGAAGTAGACCAGATCCTCCTCCGGCATCAGCCGGGCCAGCTCCCGCAGGGCGGTGAGCCCCCCCAGTCCGGAGTCAAATACGCCGATAGGCCGCGTGTCCATAAAATGCGCCCTCCCTCTCAAGCTAGAAACCATGATATTATATGCTAATCTTATCGTAAAAACAAGAGCGGATTTTTTGAATTTACCGTAATATAATTGTAACATTGGGCGGACGATTTCCCCTTGCATTCCCGCAAACGGTGTGGTATGCTATCATACTACAATGAGGAAAGGGGGACGCCCGATGGCGAAGCAGTCCACCAAGCAGATCGCCTCCAACCGGAAGGCGTTCCACGACTATTTCATTGAGGACAAGTACGAGGCGGGCATCGAGCTGGCGGGTACGGAGGTCAAATCCATCCGGCTGGGCGCGGTAAACCTGCGGGATTCCTTCTGCTCGGTGAAGGACGGGGAGATGTTTTTATATGGGATGCATATCTCCCCCTATGAAAAGGGCAATATTTTCAACAAGGACCCCAGGCGCACCCGGAAGCTGCTGCTCCACCGCCGGGAGATCCGCAAGCTCCAGGCCAGGGTGCAGCAGGACGGCTATTCGCTGGTCCCCCTCTCGCTGTACTTCTCCGGCCCCCGGGTAAAGGTGGAGCTGGCGCTGGCCCGCGGCAAAAAGCTCTATGACAAGCGGGAGGCCGCCGCCCGGCGGGACGCCAAACGGGAGATGGACCGGGCCTCCCGGGGCCGTTATTGAATAGAGAAAGGGATGGTAACCATGAGCAATCCCATCGTCACCATTGAGATGGAAGACGGCGGCGTGATGAAAGCCGAGCTGTACCCCGAAACCGCGCCCAACACGGTGAACAATTTCATTTCCCTGGTGCGGGCCGGGTTTTTCGACGGATTGATCTTCCACCGTGTGATCCCCGGCTTCATGATCCAGGGGGGCGACCCGGACGGCGCGGGCACCGGCGGCCCGGGCTACTCCATCAAGGGCGAATTCTCCCAGAATGGATTTCGGAATGACCTGCTCCACACCCGCGGCGTGTTGTCCATGGCCCGGGCTATGGACCCGGATTCGGCGGGCAGCCAGTTCTTTGTGATGGTGGATGACGCGCCCCACCTGGACGGCGGGTACGCCGCCTTTGGCAAGGTGTTTGAGGGGATGGAGACGGCGGACACCATCGCAGGCGCCAAGCGGGACTGGAACGACCGGCCCAAGAAGGATCAGGTGATGAAGCATGTCACCGTGGACACCCAGGGCGTGGACTACCCCGCGCCGGAGAAGGTCTAAAGCGGTTTTTCACTTCGGCGGCAATGCCGCCGGATGAAAATAAATCAAAACGCGGCAGCGCCGCCACCAAGTTCTCCCGCAACGCCGCCCGCAGGGCGGCCCCAAATCGCAGCCCAGCGAAGCGGCTGCGATTTGGAGGGGAAGCGCAAGGGAATGCAGTGAGGGATGCCCGTAAGGGCGTCCCAAACGGAATGGACTTTGCGCCGACGGGGGGGCGTACTGGTTTCGACGGGGGCGCCGAAGCAGGAATAGCGAGCGGATGCGCCTGACATCCTTAAAACGGGCAGCTTATAAATTAAAGAACAACGATAACGTAGTTCTCGCCGCGGCTTAACGCGGCCGTCCCGCCCGGAAGGACCACGAGCCGGGTTGGGGCGTCATCTCAGTGGTGAACATGAGTACGGAAAGAGTTGACCGTGCCATGGATCATGACTCTACCAAGTTCAGCAGTTTGACGGCCTGCGGCTGAGCGAGGGAATGTAACCGGCCGTCTGCGCTCGGAGAGGTTCCTGTGGACGCGCTTTCGGACAGGGGTTCGACTCCCCTCGCCTCCACCAACCGGACATTGGACGAACACCTATTATTTCAAAGGCGGCTTCGCTGTGATGGTGTGGCTCTGATGTCGAAACGAACAGCGGAGGTCAAGGTGTAAAAGCCTTGGCCTCCGCTGTTTTTATCGGATTATTCTTTTACCTTGTGCTTCCTGCCACTCCGCAAACTCCCGCTGGCCCTGTTCGCTGTCATAGTATTTCCGTATTTCCGGGACGAGGAACCGGGCAAAGATTTCTATGATAGCCTGCGGCAATTCGATTTGACAGGTTTCAGTTCTGATTTCAGGTTGTTCTTTCGTCAAAGGCATTTCCCCTTTCCAAGACGCAGGACAAGACCCGCAGGCGGGAGGAACAGGGAAAGGGTAAGCTGTTCCTCCCAGCCGGGGCTGGTTGTCAGTTCACACCTAGAATGGCTCGGATGAGCTTGTTTTCAAGACGGCTTTTCATGTACTCGTCCAGGCAAGCGTGGGGACAGCCGCTTTCGTCGTAGACTGTCCGGGTACACAGCTTGTTTATGTAGCCCTCATAGTAGCGTAAGACCTGTTCCACAGCGTCAGCATCCCCGGTCTGGGCCGCATCGCTCACCGCCAGCGGCAGCAGCTCACGGCCCTTGTAGTTCCGGCGCTTCATGGCGCTAACCTCCTTTCCTCGCTGTCAGCTTCGTCCGCAGGACATTCAGCGATTTTGTTCTGCGCCGCTGGACGGCACTCCGGGACAGACCCAGAGCCTCGCCAATCTCGGTGTCTGTCAAATCCAGCACCAGGCGCAAAATCAAAATGCTTTGCTCCTGCTCCGGCAGACTGGCAAAGGCGTCGGCCACCTGTTGGCTTCTGATCGGCAGGTCACAGCCGCAGTACGAAAACACATAGCTGTCGCTGGGGTAACTGTCCGCCGAACACAGCTTGTCCATCGCCGTCTGGGGCAGACGCTCCAAGGACGTTTCCCGGCTGGCCCGCCGCTTCATTTCCCGGATGTAGTCGATTGCCTCATGCTTCAACACGGTCTTGCAAAAGGCGTCAAACCTGCACCGTTCGCCATAGTCGCGGGGGTTGGTTTCCATCTTCTCACCCCCTTTCGTTGGGGGATGGTGGTGGTACTTTCCCTTTCCGCTAACAGAGCGTTCAGCGGCACAGGTTTTGCGCGCAAAACCGCTTTCCGCAGAGAAAAAAGTGAAGAAAATTTTTCGGGCCGCAGGAAACGACAAAAATTGCCCGGCAGGTTACAGACCCGCCGGGCAAAAGATGAACAATAATGTATAGAACCTACACTGTATAGTACATACTCGTGGTCGCAATAGTCCCCGGTGGAGGCCGGGCTTTTTTTGACAACTGCTCTCCTAATTGTCTATAGTGTAATACCCACATAGCGGCTACCTCCCAAAGCCGCCAAAATCACAGCGGCGGCACTTTTTACCAAAGTACCGCCGCCATGTGGAACCTATATAAAGCCAATGTGGAACCTGTGTGAAACGGGAATTTTTCTTACTCCTTGGGCGTGACTACAATAACCCCTGCTGCTATTTGGCCTCCCTGCTTCCCGCTTCCGTTCCCTTCCCTTCCGGCGGCTTTGCCGCTCGTTCCCCAAGGAAAGGGGTAGGGGAAAGGATAGGAAAGGAAAGGGTAGTTGTCATAAGGAACTATGCGCTGTGTTGATTCGACATGATTTGAGCCGCCATCTCAGCTTTCGTCCTTCTTCTGCTTTTCACCTTTTCTGCGGACATATCAAATTGGCCGACAAAGTTGTAATGGATATCAATTTGCTGAACGCGATGCCCGCTTGACCTGTCGGGTGAATGTACCACAATCTTTTCAACAAACATATGCAGAATTTCCGGGGTGAGCTCTTTGGGTTCTGTGTAGCTTTTAACCAGCCGAAGAAAACTATTGATATTAACTTTCTGATTTTCACAAGATTCAACCGTTTTCTTCAGTTCAGCCGAGCTCGCTATCAGCTCTTTCTGCTCTTGCTCATAAGTGGCGCTCATTTTGGCAAAACGTTCATCTGTCAATTTGCCGTTTACCATATCCTCAGAGAGCTTTTGTCAAGGGTAAATTTCAAAACACAAGCTGCCAGTCCACATTACTTAAAGATATTGTCAAGTAGAATGTAGGATTTGAACGCTAACCATTGTTTATGTACTCATTTCAACACATATTTTATTGTGCAAAATCTTCATAACAAACAACAAAGCACTGTATCCGCTTGCTCGTGTATGTTGAGTTCAGATTCATTGTCAAATTGTGTTGACTTTGGATTGATTTGCACAATTTTAGCGTTAGACCTGATATACGGATAATACACACCCCCGTAGCTACCCTCTGCGCCGATAATCAAGATCAGCTCCGCTTGTGCCACCCAGCTCCTTGCCTTTCGCACCTCACTATCCAGCAGCCCAATATGCTCATAGACAGGAAATGCCCCCACCACGCCCCCGCAGCTTTCGCAGCGGGGGCATTTCCCGTGATTCCAAATCTGCACATCGTCATAGTGCTGCCCACATTTCAGGCATTTGTTGACAGAAAAGCTCCCTTGAATTTCTGCCACATTTTCAGAACCAGCCAAGCTATGCAGGCAGTCAATATTTGTGGTGATGATTCCCTGAAGTTTTCCCTGCTGCTCTAACTGTGCCAGCTTTTGGTGGGCCACAGTCGGACCGTTCTCAAACATAGGTCCGAGAAATGCTTTTCGTGCCATTTTGTAGTAATGCTCTGGCGTACTTTTCAAAACAGTCACAGAGGTCATTTGCATCACGACTGGAAAATTCATACCGGCAAATGCCTTAATGCCGGAAGCAACGGAGATTCCAGCTCCAGTGATTGCAACTGTGTATTGGCTGGTGTCAATCATCCGCTGCAAAAGCGCAATCTTTTCGTTCATTCATATCCCCTCAGAAAAACCAGTTGATGCAGGCCAGCACAGCGCCTAAAGCGCAGAGCGCAACGCCTGTTACCTGGTTTTGTTTTTTTGCATCGACCTTATTGGCAAAGAGAGCGGATGCCCTTGCTCCGATCAATGCAAACACAACGCAGACCACCAATGCGACCATATTAGGCACACCGCCAATTACAATATGGGAAACAGCGCCGGTCAGTGCCGTAAACGTCATAATAAACGTACTTGTTCCGACTGCCGTTTTCAGGCCATAGCCCAGGACGGATGTTAAAGTGATTAAAAGCAGAACGCCGCCGCCTGCTCCGACAAATCCGCAGAACAAGCCAATGTGAACACCCGACAGCAATGAGCGGATCACCCGCTGCTTCGGCTCCAATTCATCCATTCTGGATGTTGTCTTTGTAATCGGGGCCACCAGAAACCGGATGCCCATAATGAAGGTCATCACATAAGATGTTCCGCCTAAAACCGTGTTCGGAACCAGGGAGGAGAGCCAGCTTCCTATAATTGTGAACACAAGAACGGACAACATCATTAAAAGCCCGTTTTTGATGTCAAGATTCTTGTTTTTTCCGTATGTATAGGCGGTTATTGCCGAGGCCAGCACATCGGAGGCCAAGGCGATCCCAACCGCTTCATAGGCGGAGAAACCGCAGAATGTTATGAGCATAGGAGAGATCACCACGGCGGCGGATAGTCCGGCAAGACCCGTCCCGATTCCTGCGCCAAGACCTGCAATGACGCAGACAATAAACAATACCATGTTTCGTGTCCTCCTGTTTACGATGCTATCTCAAACTGGCTGTTATACAGCTCCGCATAGAAGCCTCTCTTTGCCAGAAGTTTCTCGTGTGTGCCGCTTTCAATGATGTCGCCGTCTTTCATCACCAATATCATATCTGCATTTTTGATGGTAGACAGCCGGTGGGCGATCACAAAAGAAGTGCGGCCTGCCATCAGCTTATCCATAGCGTTCTGGATCAAGATTTCCGTCCGTGTATCCACCGAGCTGGTAGCTTCATCCAGAATCAACATAGGCGCGTCCTCGATCATGGCGCGGGCGATTGTGACAAGCTGGCGCTGCCCCGCAGAAAGATTAGTGTTTTCATTCAGCACCGTGTCATATCCCTGGGGGAGTGTCTGAATAAAATGGTGCAGCCCTACGGCTTTGCAGGCGGTAATGACCTGTTCCTCCGTTACATTCGTTTTGGAGTAGATGATGTTTTCCTTGACAGTCCCTTCAAAAATCCAGGTGTCTTGCAGCACCATTCCGAACAGGTTATGGATATTTTCACGGGTCAGATGCCGGATTGCTGTGTCGTCAATACGGATTTCGCCTCCCTGTGTCTCATAAAATCGCATGAGCAGATTGACCAGCGTAGTCTTTCCCGCCCCCGTGGGGCCGACGATGGCGATTTTTTGACCGGACTTTACAGATGCGGAAAAATCATGAATGATCGGTTTGCTTTCGTCATAACCGAAACGAATATGCTCAAATTCCACATTACCGGCCACGCGGGTCAGTTGGAGAGACTTTTTGCTCTCGTCCCCCAGTTCAGCTTCCCCTAAAAATTCAAAGACACGCTCACTGGCCGCAGCAGCGGATTGTAAGCTGGTCGCAGCCTGGGCCAGTTGGGAAAGCGGCTGTGTAAAGAGCCGGACATATAGCATAAACGCAACGATCACGCTGAAAGAAATGGTTCCGTTCATAGTGAGAACTGCTCCGGTCACACATACGGCCACATAGCCAAGATTTCCGACAAAACCCATAAGAGGCTGCATCAGGCCGGACATAAACTGGCTTTTCCAGGCGCATTGATAGAGCTGCTGGTTCATGCGGTGAAATTCTTCCTTTGCAGCTTTCTCGCCGTTGTACGCCTTGACTACATTGTGACCGGAGTAGGTTTCCTCAATATGGCCGTTCAACGCGCCAAGCTCCCGCTGCTGTTCCCGGAAGAATTTTTGTGAATGGGAGATCATCAGCATCATCAGCCCAAAGCCCGCCACCGCCGCCAGGACTGCGGAAACCGCCATGACCGCATTGGTGTAGAACATCATCACCAGAGAGCCGACAAACATAGTCGAGGCTGTTACCAGCGTCCCCACGCTCTGATTGAGCGTCTGACCGATGGTGTCCACATCATTGGTCACACGGGAGAGGATATTGCCGGTGCTGGTCTGATCGAAATACCGCAGAGGCAAACGGTTGATTTTCTGCGAAATATCTGTCCGCAGGGATTTGGAGACCCGCTGTGTAACGGTTGCCATGATAACGCCTTGAATCACGCTGAACAGCCACCCCAGCCCATATAAGCAGACCAGCAGCCCCGCGATCTCTACCACGGCTTCCACGTCAATGCTGCCCATCATGCCCTGGGTAATCAGATTTGTCATATCAGCTACTTTGCCGGGGCCAATGAGATTGAGAATGGACCCTGCGGCGGCTAACACCACAGCAACTACGATTGCCGGGAGAAACTTCCGGCAGTATCCCATCAGGTCTTGAATCGCCTTGCTGAAATTTTTCGCCTTCTCTCCACCCATGCGCCCGCCTCCACCGGGGCCGAAACTCCGGCGCGAGGTCTTATCTTTTTGGGCGTCGCTTGTGGCCGCTCTATTCTCAGGCACTTTCCATCTCCTCCTTTGACAGTTGGGATTCCGCAATTTCACGGTAAACCGGGCAATTCTCCAGGAGTTCCCTGTGACGCCCCTTTCCAACGATTTTTCCTTGATCCAGAACGATGATCTGGTCGGCATCCATGATCGTTCCGATTCGCTGGGCAACGATCAGCGTAGTGGTAGACCCGGTTTCCCGCTTCAACGCCTGCCGCAGCGCCCGGTCCGTTTTGAAGTCCAACGCGGAAAAGGAATCGTCAAAAATGTATATCTCAGGTTTCCGATAGATGGCGCGGGCGATAGCGAGACGCTGTTTTTGTCCGCCGGATACATTCGTGCCGCTTTGGGCAATGGCGGCATTACAGCTCCCCTCCATAGCCTGCACAAATTCACCAGCCTGGGCGATTTCAAGAGACTTCCATAGCATTTCTTCCTCTATGCTCCCGCGCCCGCTGTCACCATAGGTCACATTGGAGCGGACAGTTCCCCGGAACATGACCGCCCGCTGGGGGACGTAGCCCAGCTTTTTATGAAGGGCCTCCTGGGTGTATTCCTTAATGTTGATGCCGTCTATCAGAATTTCCCCCTCTGTTGCGTCATAAAATCGAGGGACAAGATTGATAAGCGTACTCTTTCCGCTGCCGGTGGAGCCGATAAAGGAAACAGTCTCACCACGGTGGGCGGTAAAGCTGATGTCATGCAAAATCGCTTCCTCTGCGTCAGGATAGCGGAAGGTTACATTTTTGAACTGGATTTCGCCCTGCTCAAACAGCTCGGAGCTGGTGACAGTTCCATCCTTGATTTTTGCCGATTTGTCCAAAACCTCATTGATACGCCGGGCAGATACCAACGCTCTCGGCAGGATAATGAAGGTCATGACCAGCAGCATAAAAGCCATAATGATCTGCATGGCGTAGGAGGAAAAGACGACCATATCAGAAAACAGCGCCAAACGCTCCGCCATTGCCGCGCCGTTGATGATATATACGCCGATCCAGTAAATCGCCAGTGTCAGCCCGGACATAATCAGCGTCATGCCGGGAAAGAGCATCGACATCAGACGGCTGGTGAACAACTGTGTGTTTGTCAGGTCATTGTTTGCCTGTTCAAACTTCTTTTCCTGGTAACTCTCCGCATTATAGGCGCGTACCACACGGATTCCAGTGAGATTTTCCCTGGTCACGCGGTTGAGGTTATCGGTGAGCCTCTGCATATTTTTGAATTTTGGCAGCACCAGCGCAATCACCGTTCCCAGCATAGCGGACAGCACAGCTACGGCCACGCCTGTTGCCGCTGTCCATTGCCAGCCCTTTCCGGCGATCTTCCATATGGCCCACACCGCCAGAATGGGAGCCTTAATGATAGCCTGCAAGCCCATGGCGGCAAACATTTGAATCTGCTGAACATCATTGGTGGTGCGCGTGATCAGGCTGGCGGTGGAGAAACTGCTGATCTCCTCCATGGAGAAGTCCATGGTTTTGTTGTAGACGGCCTCCCGCAAACGCATAGCCAGCCCTGCCGCGATCCGGGCAACAAAGAAGCCTGTTACAGCAGTCGCCGCCAAACTGCCCAGCGCACACAGCAGCATGGAGCCTCCGGCCCGGAGGACCGCTCCCATCTCGCTGCCGGGGGTCTGCACAAGAGTTGTGATCTCCCGCATATAGTCCGGCAGGCGCAGGTCCAGCCACACGCCGCAGACAATGAATACCAGTCCGCACAGCGCATACAGCCAATCCCGCTTTTTCATATATTTCAGTATTTTCAGCATAAAAGCCTCCTGTCCGCTACTCGGTCCGCAGAGCTGTTACCGGGTCTTTCTTTGCGGCGCGTTTTGCCGGAATCAAACCGCCAATCAGAGTAATTACCATACTGAGAGCGACCAAAAGCAGCGCCGAGACTACCGGCAGGGATGCGGACAGCGTGGCCGCACCCAAAAGATTCTGGATGATAGAATTGATGGGGAACGCCAGCAGCATGGAGATACCCACGCCCAGCACTCCGGCACACAAACCGATAATCAGTGTTTCCGCATTGAACACATGAGAAATATTCTGCTTGGATGCTCCCAGCGCCCGGAGGATACCGATTTCCTTGGTGCGCTCCAACACGGAGATATGGGTGATGATCCCGATCATGATGCAGGAAACCACCAGCGATACGGCGACAAACGCGATCAGCACATAGGAGATCACATCAATGATAGAGGTGACAGAGCTGGTGAGCAGCGCCACATAGTCGGTATAAGTGATTTGATTTGCCTCGTCTTTATCTGCATTGTATCGGTCAATGCAGGCGGATACCGCTTCTTTGTTCTCAAAGCTGTCTGTATAGAGGCTGATAGCAGCGGGGGCGTCATAGCTGGCTGCTCCGAAATTCGTCATGTTTTCTTCCAATGCCGCACCGTCAACATAAATACGATAGGCAGACAGAAGGATTTCCCGGTCAGGAGTGTTTTCCAGCCATGTGTCCAGCGCCTCGGCCATAGCAACTTCGTCACCGATCTCCCGGCCCTCCAGCGCGGCCTGCTGGCTCGGAGGCATAGCGGCCTCCTGCGAATGTTCCTCACTGTCACTTTCCGTTCCCTCTGTCAGACGTTCCATAATCATTCCATACATCGCCGCTTTATCGGAAACTCCCAAGGACGACAGGTAGCTTGCGGCATCCTCGGCCTTTTCATCGTCTGTCTCCGCCTTAAATCGCAGTCCATTCAGCACATTGATCTCTGGCGTGGATTCCTGTGCCATCACCACAGGGCTTGCGTTGGTATGCTGAATCACATAGTCGGTCAACAACGCTGTATATAGGAGTAGGCAACGCCGTTCTCTCCAAGGTACTGCCAGATTACGCTGTCTTGATCGTTCAGATACTGCCGAAACGCAGTCAGGTTGTTTTCTTTGATGTTGCCAGCCATTGCTTCACTGGATTCTATCTCGCTGTAATCCGCATAAACGCCAGAGCGAACTTCTTCCACCTCAGAGCGTCCGCTCCGCATACCGCCTTGGGTTCCCATTGCCCCGGCCATATCAATGGTCTGTGCGCTGATGGTAATGGGGTAGGAGGTCATTGTGTCCCGTTGAATATCCGCAATGTAGCGGTTCACACCGTTGGAGAGGGACAAGATCAGAGCAATTCCGATAATGCCAATCGACCCAGCCAGGGCCGTCAAAATGGTCCGGCCCTTTTTAGTCCGCAGATTGTTGAAGCTCAAGGCGAGGGATGTGAGAAAAGACATCTTGGCCTTTCCCATTTCCTGATGTTCCTGCGGTGGCGTATTCTGGTCTGGCGTGTACGGGTCAGAATCCTCTATGATCTGCCCGTCCCGCAGCTTGACAATGCGGGTCGAATAGGCTTCGGCCAGTTCACCGTTATGCGTCACCATGACCACCAGCCGCTTTTCAGCCACCGTTTTCAACAGCTCCATGATTTGAACGCTGGTTTCCGAATCCAATGCGCCGGTCGGTTCGTCCGCCAGCAGGATACGGGGTTCGTTGACCAAGGCGCGGGCAATCGCCACCCGCTGCATCTGTCCGCCGGATAGCTGGTTGGGCCGCTTGTGGAGCTGATCGCCCAGCCCGACTTCTTCCAGGGCTTTTTTTGCGCGGTCACGGCGCTCACTGCGGGAGACGCCGCCAATCGTCAGCGCCAGCTCCACGTTCGTGAGAATGGTCTGGTGGGGAATCAGATTATAACTCTGAAACACAAAGCCGATGGTATGGTTGCGGTAGGTGTCCCAATCCCGGTCTTTGTAATCCTTGGTGGAAATACCGCTGATGATCAACTCCCCGCTGTCGTAACGGTCAAGTCCGCCAATGATATTGAGCAGCGTGGTCTTTCCCGAACCGCTGGGGCCGAGGATAGAAACAAATTCATTGTCCCGCAGGTGCAGACTAACGTTGTTGAGAGCCTGTTGGATCAGCTCGCCCGTCCGATACTGTTTAGAGATATTTTTTAGGCAGAGCATGGATATACTCCTTTCTTCAGCGCACCAATTTAGAAGGGTTCCTTTTGCGCTTGACCCTATCATGCACCGCCAATCTCAATTCAAACTCAACCGAACCTCAACTCAACCTCAATTTTTGGCCCGATGTGAGCGATGTTTTCCATGCAGTCCCAAGTGCGTGAACATCATTACGATATACAGCAGTGAGGCAAATCTGTGAAGCGTTACCGCATAGGCCACACCGCTTATCAGAATAACGAGTACATCTGCCAGGAGAGAAAAGTTCAGCACAGTCTGTACCCAACGTCTCCGGCTGTACCGGCCCAGGCCAACGCTCCCTGTCAGCGCCGGAGTGATTTTGTAATTTTTCGCCGAACGGGGAATGTAAGAAAATGGCGAATAAGGGTGTGCAGCCTTTGAATGATTATACTTGTCGTTTTCGCCCGTCAAGTCTAAAATGCACTGATAAATCAGGACTTGACGGGCTTCAAGCCGACAAGTAACGGGTAATCAAGGCTGCATACCCACCGCATGCTGACCGCAAAAAATGACATTCCATTCCGGCGAAAAATGACATTTTCCGGTTGGCGTTGACACTCCCCCACCAGGAGGCGTTTAAGGTATTATGTATGACCAGCAGGACAAAAAGGACTACGCCCAGCAGGATATAGAGCATGATCCCCGTTCGTTTGGAAGCCATCAGCAGAACTGTAACTGCCAGCATCGCTGCGTCAACACATAAGCGGCATATCTTTTTGATTTTCATAAGCGTGTCTCCTCTGTGAAAATGGGGCATCTCCGTTACGAGATGCCCCGCTTTTATTGTTGAAGTTCCATTTCTGTCAAGAAGTCCTTTACTCCGTCCTCACTTCTTGCGGACAGGCCCTCCGCTACGACTGCATCAGGGCAGACAAACTTGATCTGCTCCGGCCCGGAGCCAAGCCCAAGGGCCTGACTGGTGGCAATGGGGACAATGATCTTTCCGGCAAAATCGTATTCCTCCAAGAATGTCAAAACCGGCTGCGGGAGGCTGCTGAGCCAGTTGGGGTAAATGAGGATCACCGTATCATAGCAGTCCACCGTTTCAAGGTGTTCCGTCAGCGCGGGCCGGATGGGGCTTCCCATTTCGCTGTGGTGGCGGTCAAAAGCGCCGCCATAGGTTTCCGGGTACAGATCATTGACTTTTATGGGGAACAGATCTCCGCCAGTGCTTTCCTGTGCTGCGATTGCCAACAATTCCGCATGGCCATACCCCGTACCGTCACGGATTTTTAAGCTGGCTGACGATACCGCGTCTACCTCGCCGGATGGGTATTCCCGGTTATTGGTCAGGGAGAAGTAGGCAATCAAGATGTTGCTTTCCCCTGTCACCGATATGGTCCCCTCCGATATTTGATTTGGGGAGATACTTTTGGCAAGAGGATTGGGGAAGAATGTACAATAAAAGACCGCTCCAGCGGCAGCAATCACAATAAAAATTCCAATGATGATTGCCGTCACAATTCTCCGGCGGTTCTGCGGCTTTGATTTTTCACTGTCCACGACATCACACCGTCCTTTCTGTGCCTATAAGCATAACATCCAATTCTCAACTCAACCTCAACGGAGCGGAATTTTTCTTTTTTCCTGTGGCAGTTGAGGTTCAGTTGAGATTTGCGGTATAATGTAGAAGTCATAAACTGGACACAAACCTATGCTATCATCCAGATGGAGGTGCAGAGATATGTTTCAAATTTTAGTGGTAGAGGATGACCGGGAGTTGTGCGACCTGTTTTGTACGGTTCTGACGGACAATGGCTACACCGCCGTCTCAGCCGCTGATGGCATAGCTGCCTTTGATGTGCTGGACAGCACCAATATTGACTTGATCGTTTCCGATGTGATGATGCCCCGAATGGACGGCTTTGAAATGACAAGGGAACTGCGGGACGCTGGGTATACCATGCCGATCCTGATGATTACCGCCAAGGAGAGCGCCTCTGATAAAAGGGAGGGCTTTCGTGCCGGGACAGACGATTACATGGTAAAACCGATTGATGTAAACGAAATGATCTGGCGGGTGGAGGCGCTGCTTCGCCGCAGTCAGTTGGTCAATCAGCGAAAAACAAAAATCGGAAAAACGGAGTTTGACTGCGACACACTGACTGTCTCCACACAGTTGGACACCATAGAGCTTCCTCAGAAGGAGTTTTATCTGCTTTACAAGCTGGTGACATCCCCGAATCATATTTTCACGCGGCGTCAAATCATGGATGATGTATGGGGGCCGGACAGTGAAGCGGATTCCCACACGCTTGATGTGCATATCAGCCGTCTGCGGGAGCGATTCAAAGACAGCGAGGACTTTGAAATTGTCACTGTGCGGGGCCTTGGATATAAAGTGGTGAACCGTCATGGATAAGAAGAAGTATCCCGGAAAACGGCTCTCGGTCATGTTTTCATTGCTGACCCTGATTACCCTGACTTTGACGCTGCTGTTTACGGGCGCGTTTGCGTGGCTGCTGATACGAGCCGGTTTGCTGGTAGAACGAAACCGCTCCATCATGTTTTTCATTATCGCGGTAGTCAGTGTCCTTGTGGGAACGGTGATTTCCCATTTTGCGGGCAGGCATCCGCTGTCTGCGATCATCGCTATCAGTTCCGCCACACAGGAGGTTGCAAAGGGAAACTTCTCTATTACATTAGATGAAAACATTGAAATCAAAGAGCTTCGTGATATGGCCCATAACTTTAACCGCATGGCAAAGGAATTGGCGGGGACGGAGCTGTTACGCACCGACTTCGTGGAAAATGTGTCCCATGAGTTCAAAACGCCCCTATCCGCCATTGAGGGATATGCCACTTTGCTACAAAAGCCGGGGTTGTCCGAGGAAAAGCGGGGAGAGTATACTGCAAAAATTTTGTATAACACCAAGCGCCTTTCTGCGCTGACAAGCAATATTCTCCTGCTGTCCCGATTGGAGAATCAGGAGATCGACATTCCAAAGGAATGGTTTTGTTTGGATGAACAGCTCCGGGAAGTGATCCTGTCTCAAGAAGAAGGCTGGGTTGGCAAAGAGCTTGATTTGGAAGTTGATTTAGATAGTGTGGATTACTGCGGCAGCAAGGACCTGCTGGCCCACGTCTGGCAGAATATTTTAAGTAATGCAATTAAATTTGCGCCTGTTCGTGGAACGGTCCATATCCTGCTGCGTCAGGAGTATGGCTGTTTGAAAGTCAGCATTGCGGATAATGGAGCTGGCATGAGCGAGGAGGTCAAGCGGCGAGTGTTTGAAAAATTCTATCAGGGGGATTCGTCCCGCTCCTCTCAGGGAAACGGCCTGGGCTTGGCGCTGGCTAAACGGGTCATTGATCTTCACCACGGCGAAATTGCAGTATCCAGCAAGGAGAACAAGGGAACGACATTCACAGTGTCCCTCCCCATAAACATAGCTCAGGAAAGGAGCAGCAATATATGACTACATTATACGAAACGATCTTTATCCGCAGGCAGGTGCGAAATTATCTTGGAGGCTCTATTGAGGACGGTATACTGAATGGCATATCAAAGTGCGCTGCCGAAGCGGAGCAGCTCACCGGCCAGCATGGAGCGTTCAAGCTGGTGTCTGCGGCGGAAGTCTCTGCAAATCACGGGGCCTCTCACTTTCTGCTGGGGTACTGTGATTCAACATTTGCCGCTTATGCCAATGTCGGCTTTGTCCTGCAAAAAGTTGATCTGTATGTCCAAAGCATCGGGTTGGGCAGCGGGTGGTTTATGGACATTAAGCCAATCGCTGATGCGGAGCGGTTTTGCATTGCCCTTGCGATTGGAAAGACAGATGTTCCTGTGCGAGAAAGTGAAATGGAATTTAAGCGAAAACCGTTGCCGGCAGTCTGCGCTGAAGAAAACAAAGTGGCGCAGGCGGTCCGCCTTGCGCCCTCGTCACTAAATTCCCAGCCTTGGAAGATGGAACTGGGAAATGGGAAGGTCCTTATAAAAGATGCGGGCAGGGGTGTTTCCCGACTGATTCTGAAAAACAAGCTCAATAAAATTGACATCGGAATTGCCGCCCGCCATACCGTATGCGCGTTGATGCAAGAGAGTAAGGAAATTGAGAGTATCATCCCCATCACCAACGGGAAAGAATTTTACATTGAAATCAACTATCAATAGGGAGATTTGCTATGAAAACATTGATCGTTTATCACTCTGAACACCACGGAAACACAAAAAAGCTCCTGGACGCCATTGCCGCGCAGGGGGATGTTACTCTGCTGGATGCCTCCAGTGGAGCCGGTATGGATTGCGGCGGTTTCGATCTGATCGGCTTCGCGTCCGGGATCTACTATCAAAAATTTCACAAGGATGTACTGGATTGGGTGGAGAGGAACCTGTCTCCGGGGAAAAAGGTTTTCTTTCTCTATACCTGCGGCATGAAACGGGACAGCTATGCGGATGCTATTGCGATGGCTGTGGGACACAAGTACGCGCAGCTGGTTGGGACTTACGCCTGCCTGGGGTACGATACCTTCGGCCCCTTCAAGCTGGTTGGTGGTATTGCCAAGGGACGGCCAAACGAGGAGGATGTTGTTGGGGCAGTTGAATTTTTCCGAAGTATATCGTGAGGCCTTGGACACGGAGTAAAGGTAGCGGCAAGCAATGCCCCGGTATATACCGGCGCGTGCTTGTTGGTGGCTGACGCCCCCAAGCCCCCGTAAGGACCGGCGCAAATGCGCCGGTCCTTTTAAGCCGCCTTCGGCGTCTGCTGTTACCCGCAGGGAAAGGAAAAATCATCATCGCGCTCCCTGCTGGCGGTCACGATTTTTCTCTTTCTCCGTCACGCCCAAAATCCGCTCCACGTTGTTTTTGGCGGTGAGCAGTTCTATCATTTTTTCCCGCGCCTGCTTGTACTCTGGATACCGCTTTTTGTTCTCCGCCTCCAACTTGGCATACTCATGTTTCAGTGATTGTATGGACGGCAGCTTCTTCAAACCGAGGGAATCAAAGTACCGCTTCGCCGCTTGACAGGCCGTGATTTCGTTGCTATGCTGTTCATAAAATTTCTCCCTTTTCCTGCCCGTCAATTCCCGGTACTGTGCGTAAATCTCCCGTGTCTTACCGTAAGCGCCGATGTGTTTTTGTAGTTCGGAAATATCCTTCATTCTTGCGCTGGCGACTTTCGACTGGTCGGATAAATCGTTGAATTTCTGAACCGCCGCATCACAGGCTTTCTCCAATTCTCCAAGGTCAGTCAGATTGTTTTCTTGCAAGTATATGACCGTCTTTGCCATCTCCTTGAGGTTGAATGTTTTTGCCCACCGCTCGAATCCAGGCGAGTTGGCCTGCTGCATCTTCGCTTGAATATCAATCAGCAAATTGGGCTTGGACTTCACCGCCGCCTTTGCCCTGGGAGTGACGATCCGCTTGCCGGAAATGCGTTCCATAATCGCCGCTTCGGAGTAGTCCGCGCCGAGAGAATCACAGCGGACGAATCTCTTACCATTAGGGATTTTGAAGGCAAGATGTTTGCCCCGCTTTACCTCCACACCTGCTGCTTTCATAGCGGAGAGGAAACTGTCAAAATCCTTGCAGCCTTGACCGAGGGCGGTGTCGATGATCTGCTCCAACTGTCCCCGGACGGTAGGTGGTTTGTCCTCCCCCAGCCATGTGCCGTAGCTGCCCCGGCTGGGCTTCGGCTCCGCAATCACCGACAGGCCATTTTCCAGACACAGCATATCGGAGATTTTACGAATTACAAACGAGGACCGCCAGAAGTTTCGGAATTTTCTGGTGCAGTCTATGGCGGTCGAGTTGAACACGATATGCGAGTGAATGTGATGTTTGTCAACGTGGGTACAGACGATAAAAGCGTGTTTCCCCTTTGTCAGCGACATAGCGAGGTCATAGCCTATCTTATTTGCCAGCTCTGGCGTGATCTCCCCTGGCTTGAAGGACTGCCGCAGGTGATAGGCGATCACGTCATTGTCTTTCCGTTCCCTGCCGGTAATGGCGGTGTACTGCCGCTTGGAAAATAGAAATTCCTGGTCAGCGATAGACGGATTACACTGATAAGCTGTGACCAAATCGCCGCCATTGGTTTTCTCTGGATTCTCTACATAGTCCGTCACCCGGCCCAGGGCCTCGGCCACAGACCGGCCCTTGCCGCTGTGCAAGGGCATCAAGCGCGTTGTTGCCATCTTCAAAACCTCCCATAAAAAGAAAAAGGTGGTGAGCGAAAAAACTTCGCCCACCACCAGACCGTTATTTGATTTTTGATAGCTGCTCCAAAATGTTCCCGAAAAGTCCGCTGGTCTCCGCCAGCTTACCGCAGATTTCGTCCACTTCGTCAGGATAGACCCCGCCGCCAGAGTTGACCCGGCGGGCAATCTGATTCACATTGTTGGAGGTATACCGCAGGAGCTTGGCACACTCGTCCAGTTCCTTGATTTGCAGTTGGACAATGTAGCCGTCAATGCACATCTTCCGAATATAGGCGCTCATGTTGTGAACGCCCATCAGAGCCATCCTCTGCTTAATCAACCTCCGTTCCTCGTCCGTAACTTTGAAATAGATGCCGCCGCATTTGCCTTTGGCGCGTTCAGACATTGGCGCGGGCCTCCTTAACAAAGCTAAGATAGTCCTCCAGTGTTTTCCGGCAGGAATCAGTCAAACCCATCAAAGTGTGAAGCTGCTCCTGTGAAAGAGCGGGCAGCACTTCCTCATAATTGGGCAGATGGAAACTCTCCACACCTCGCTGAACTCTTTCAATGAAGGCGCTGTATTCCAAAATAAAGACTTCCGGCGACTGTCTGCAATCTTTGGTAGGGTCCTTCAGGTCTGCAACACTCTCCAAAAATTCCGCTTTCTGCTGACGGGACGATTTTGCGTGTCCTGAAGCAGTGTGTACTTCTATGGGCTGATACTCGTCCAAGGACCGAATCTGACCGGAAGCCAGCAAAATGGAGGCTGTTTTCTGCTTGCCGGGGTCCATGCGCGAGATTTTCATCGCATTGCTCTGATTGAGCTTATAATGGGGAAAATGGCGAAAAACTTCCCGTGCATCTTCTGTCAGACCATTCATCATCTGCACAGTCCGTTCTACCGTTCGGGGAGATACGCCCAGCTTTTCGGCGGTGTCCTGGGCAAACGATCTCATCGTCGCCGACATTTTGTCGCTGACGTTGTTCCCAATCGCCCGGTTCATCCCCACTGCCTGAGCCTGCCCCGCTTTCGTCTCCGGGTGGATGGATTCATAAATCTCCTTCCGGCGCTCCAGCAGTTCCCCGTACTCTATCACGGACAGTTCGGTGCGCACAACATTCTCGTCAATTTCGGCCAGTTCCGTTTGCAGGGCATCAAGAGTACAGATGTTGCACTCGATCTCCGTCCAACCCAGCCGCTTTGCGGCTTCCAGACGGTGCAGGCCAGCAACGAGGGTATGTTCCTGGTCAATGGTAATGGGGTTGAGCAGGCCAATCGCAGAAATACTCCGAGCCAATTCGTTGATCCCTTCCAGATTGACCGGACGCCGCCCTGGATTTACTTTGATCTCGCTGATTGTGATTTTCAAAATCTTCCCCTCCTTATCTCCGCTTCTGCCATACGAGGTCGTAGCCAAGAGCGTCCGCCAACTCGACCGCCTCCTTGTAGCGCAGGGATTCCCGGCGCAGCTTGTCGGAGAGATTGGGGACGCTGGGGCTCCATCCGTACTGCTCCGCCAGCTTTTCCACCAGCTCGCTCATGGTGAAGCCCTCCCGGACAATATAGGCTTTGATTTCGTTCCTGATGTTCATAAAAATCGTACTCCTTTTCAAAATTGTATCCGCCATCCGGCGTAAGATTAGAAAGCGCCCCCAGCGAACCGGGCAGGCCGTTCACCATGCCCAGCTCACGGGAGCGCACATCGGATTTCAGCATTCAGCGTGATGTTATACGGAACGATGAAATACCAACAGAGAACCGTATACTGTATTCGCTGCCCAGCGTTGCGTGTTTTCGCGATAAATTGTTGCGCTGGTGCTGTTTTGTTCGCTGATTTCACATGGATTGAAATTCACAGAGCAAAAAGGGGGCCTGCCACATGGCAAGCCCCCGTAATGGGTTATGCACTTTTTTCCTGCCCTGACCGCTTTTGCTTGTCCCGTTCCCGCTGCCGCTTACTGCGCTCACGGTAGTGCCGTCTTTCACAACAACCGCAGGCTTCTTCTCGGTGCCGTCATAGATAAAGCTGTTATCGGACAGTTCAATGGTCGGGGTGCTGACGGCCTTGGGATTGATTGTCAGCGTAATTGTTTTGCTGGCCTCCCCATAATTGCCGGTGGCCTCAACCTTGGCGGTGACAGTGTAGGTTCCCGCGTTCGTGGGCCAATCATTTCCAGTGGCGGTGCCGGTGTAAGAATAGACGATTTTTACGCCATTCACATTGGCGGTGGCTTTTGTGACCGTCTCTCCATAAATGATTGTTTGGTCCGCAAAAGTAAGTGTGACCTCAATGGGGGTTATACTGGCGGTGACGGTTTCCGGGTAATGAACATCGTAGTTTTCCGCATTGGTGCCGGTAACGCTGGCGTTTGTGGTGTTCACCGTAACCGTCTTGTCGGTTCCGACATTTTCATCAACAAAGGTTCCGGTCACGCCGGAGATCGTGATGCTGTCGCCGCTTAAAATTCCTTCTGTTACGGTGGCGCTCATTGTCGCGTTTGGAGTGCCATCATAAGTCTTGTCAGCGGCAGTCACAACAGCGGTAACGGGCTTTTTCGCGATACTGAAGGTCAGTTCCTTGGTAAAGGTATACGGCGCGGTGCCGTTGACAGTCACAGTGGCGGTTCCGGCGTCTTTGTTGTTGGCGTAGACTACTGTATAATGCTCCGCTGTCAGTACCGTCCCGTCCAGCGTGACGGTGACAGCAGGTTCCTTCGCTGTACCGTCATAGGTCAGCTTCAGGTCAGCGGGCAGCGTGACCGCCAACGTGGAGCCGCAGGCGCACCTGCCGGTTGTCGCATCGTAGCTGCAAGTCTCAGCGTCTTTCGCATTCCCGCAGGCCAGACAGGTTTCAGTGTGGGTGCTGGTGTTTTCGTTGTGGACATAAGCACAAACGCCCTCGCCGTTATGCTCACACTGCTTCACTGTCACTGGGCCAGCCAGATTGGCTTTTGTGTCAAGTGATACTTCCCCCCAGGTGCTACTATCCACCCATCCTTCTGCTTTTGTAATGGGCAGATCATTTCTGTGATAGGCGTACCCCTCCGCAAGCAGACCTTTCAATGTGACAGACGCATCGTTATGTACTCCTATTGCCATTCTTCCAGTGAAGGTTCCGCCGGAGAGGACTGCTGTTCCGTTTCTCTCCACTAACAATCCTACGTCATTATGCTCATGGCCGCAGGGCTGGCCCTCGGTGGGGGCGATGTAGCCGCACTCCCCGGTATGGGCCGGGTGATGGGGGCAGAGCGCGGGGTCCGCCTCCGCCGCAAACGCCCAGGTAGGGCAAAGGCTCAGGCACAGGGCCAGAGCGGTGATGATGCTCAAAATTCTGCGTTTCATAGGACATCCTCCTTGGAAATAGAAATTAGAGGTTTTCGGCCGAAACCATGCCGACGGGTTTAACAGGCAATTTATATTGGGGGTGGATATCACCAGCCAGGAACCGCTTGACCGCCGCCCGGAAGTCCGCCTCGTCAAAGGGGCGGGTCAGGAATTCAAAAACCTGATAGCGTATCGCCATTGCCGCGAAATAGCGGTCGCTGGTGATCCAGACAACCATTGTTTTGTAATTGATCTCCCGGTGCTTGATAGCCAGCTCCATCCCCTTCGCGCCGTCCACGCTCACCACCACAAAACCCAGTTCCGATTCACAGTGAAAATGGCCGTCGTCGGGGTCACGGATGATCTGCGCGTCCGGCGCTTCCTCCCGCAGTATGCGGGCAAACAGGTTGTATTCCGCGTCGGACGGCGTGTAAATAACTGCGTTCATGTAATCCCCCTTCATCGTGATTGTACCGTTGCGAAAAATCTTGCCTCAAATTGAGGTAAATTAGTTTTTCGAGGTTTTGGAAAAACGAACCTCAAATTGAGGCAGGTTTTTTCCCGGTCATAGCAGGCCCAAGCCCCGCGCCGCCAGCAGCGCGCCCGCTTTGTTGGTCGCGTTCAGCTTGCGGAAGTTTTCCCTGACGTGGTATTTTACATTGTCCCGTTTCAGCCCCAGTTCTTGGGCAATTTGGTCGATGGTCAGGCCATCGGCCTGCAATCGGAGGATGGTCAGGGCGGTGCCGCCAAAATCCGCCGCCGCTGCCGCTGGCTTTTTTAGATAGAGGGGATAGCGCCGGGACATTTCCTCCGCCTCGGCCAGCAGGCGGCGCAGCCAGTCCTTGTCCAGCGTTCCGGCCTCCCGCAGCGCCTTTTTCTCCCGTTGGAGCAGGGGCCACACCGCCGCGCCTTCCTCGGTGATCAGGCGCAGAAAGCGGTAGTGTTCCGCTTCTTTTAGAACGGCGGCCAATTCCTCCTGCCACGGCCCGCCAGCCCGCTCCTTGGTGATGGCGGACAGCAGCCCGGTTTCCATGCGGATATAGGGGCGGCCCGTCTGCTCGGCATAGTAGACGGCGCCGCGGGCATCCAGATAGGCGGTGATTTCGTCCCGGCCCATTCGCAGATCGTTTTCGGAAATCACAACAAAAACGCTCTTGATATGCCGGGGCATGAGCCAGGCCGGGAGAGGGCTTCGGCTGATTAGGATCAGCCAGATATCCTCCCGCTCCTCCAATGCCAAAATATCCCGGCGCAGTTCCTCGCTTTTCAGCCGGTGCAGGTCGTCGATCACCACCACCCGGCGATTCTGCCTGCCCGGTTCCACCGGGGGCAGCGCCCCGGCCTCCCAGGGTAGCTCCTCACAGGAGAGGTAGATGTACCTGCGGCCCGACAGGTACTGGCGTACCAGTTCCGTCTTGCCGTAGCCGGTGGCCCCGTAGAGGTAGACCGTCTGCGGGATGCTCCGGGCTGTTTTCAGCTTTTTCAGCGCAACCGCTGGCGCGATGTAGTTTTGATCCACTGTTCAGCCTCCCCTTTTCCTCAAATGAGCGCAAAAAGGCCGCCCGGACAGCGAAAAACGCTCTCCAGGTGGCCTTTGGGGTTGAATATGGGGCTTGACAGGGAAAAAGAGGGCGAGTAACCTTTTACTGGCTGGCTGGCTGGCTGGCTGGCTGGCTGGCTGGCTGGCTGGCTGGCTGGCTG
>ERZ779632.228-NODE-228-length-36384-cov-17.674090_pt1 | contig 36384 bp, 52 predicted proteins | sample MGYA00514194_ERZ779632 | MGnify/ENA primary metagenome ERZ779632 (study PRJEB29562, sample SAMEA4376704) | mouse gut metagenome | isolation source: Cecum | study: EMG produced TPA metagenomics assembly of the A DSS colitis mouse model was used to assess the... | reverse complement strand
GGCGGGGCCCACAGGGGGGGCCGGGGTTGCCTGGCCGGCGGGGATCTGCAGCTTTACATATCCAGTAATTTTCTGTGCCATTTGAAACAGCACCTCCTACAAAAAATGTGGTGGTCGCGAAGCCCGCTTTGGGGCCTCTCCCACTGACTCGTCGGGGCAAAGTCCGCTCAACTGCGCCTCCGCCTGTGGCGAAAGCCGCGTCCGCTCCCTTGCCCCGCCTCTCCCACGCAAACCCGCTTCGTTGGGCATTGCGTGGGGCGCTTGCTTCGCAAGCGATTTTTTAGGGCACTTAAATGGTTTCTACCTGGTCGAGCTCCAATTCGACGGGGGTTTCCCGGCCGAACATGGACACCACCACCCGGACCTTGCCGCGCTCGGTGTCCAGCTCCTCCACCGTGCCGATGAAGGAGGCCAGGGCGCCGTCGGTGATCTTCACGCTGTCGCCCACGCCGTAGCTGACCACCACTTCGCGCTTTTCCACACCCAGGGCGGCGATCTCCTCGTCGGTGAGGGGGATGGCCTTGTTGGCCGCGCCCACAAAGCCGGTGACGCCCCGGATGTTGCGAACCAGGTGCCAGGTCTCGTCGGTCATCACCATTTTCACCAGGACATAGCCGGGAAACACCTTGCGTTCCACGGTTTTGGGGCCGTTGTCGGTAATTTCGGTAACGGTTTCCAGAGGGATGGACACCTCGGTGATGAGGTCGTGCATGTTGCGGTTTTCCACGGCCTGCTCAATGGACATGGCTACGGTGTTCTCGTAGCCGGAGTAGGTGTGGGCCACATACCACTTCAGTTCGTCAGCCATGCCGCGACACCTTAGCCCAGGAACTCAAACAGCGCAAACAGGGCCTGGATGACCGCGCGGGCAAGGTAGTCGAACGCCCAGATGAAAATGCCCACGAGGATGACGCACACGATGACGACGCCCACGTTTTTGACCGTGTCCTTGAGGGAGGGCCAGGTGACCTTTTTCAGCTCACCCTTCAGGTCCTTGAGCCAGCGCAGGACGCGGTTGGGCTTCTTTTCCTTCTTCTTGGGGGCCTTAGCCTTCTTGTCGGAGCTTACGGACTCCTTCGGAGTGGCGGTGTTGTCCCGCTTTTCCTGTTCAGACATTTACGTTAACCCTTCTTTCCTTTGAGCGGCGCCCATTACTTGGTTTCGGTGTGCTTCGTGTGCTTTCTGCAGAAGGGGCAGTACTTGTTGAGCTCCAGGCGCTCGGTGGTATTGCGCTTGTTCTTCTTGGTGTTGTAGTTGCGCTGCTTGCACTCGGAGCAGCGCAGCACGACCTTCACACGGTTTCCGGCTTTCGCCATTCTCGGCACCTCCTTTTAAATTGACCGGGCGGCAAAAAAGCGCCGGGCCGGCCTCTGCCGACTCCAGCGCCTGAAACGGGCGTAATACGCCTGTTAGAAGCTACGGGGGGCCGGCTTAATTGCCTCCCTGCGGTCCTCCGGGGAGGGGTCAGGGTTTTTGCGCCTATCCCGTAAAAATACGCACAAAAAGAAAGCCCTGCTCACAGGTGCTGATAATATATCACACCTTGGGGGGCTTGTCAAGCATTGTTTTGGCGTCATGCGTCATGTTTAGGTATAGTGTATCCGTTTTACTCCGCTAAAACGAACTTGACTTGGTTGCAGTGAGGAAGTATACTTTGCTTTACTGCTGATGGCAACAAGGGAAAGCTAGGGTGGAGGATATTAAGGATGATTACATATAAAGAGTTTGGGTGTGAAATGTTAGAACAGGTTATGTTACTGTATCGGTCAGAGAATTGGAATATCTATGCAGAGCGGGATCAGGTAAGGAGCGCATTTGACCATTCCTTGTACATACTTGGTGCCTTTGAGTGTGAAAAATTATTAGGGTTTATTCGCTGCCTTGGCGATGGTGAATATGATATATATGTGTCTGATTTAATTGTTGATCAGGAATACCGGCGGCTGGGTATAGGAAAGGCTTTGCTGTCAAAGTCCATGAAAAAATTTAATCATGTTGAGAACTTTGTTTTAATGACAGGCTTAGAGGAGGAAGGCAACAAGCGTTTTTACCGAGCTATGGGCATGAAGGAGTTCAAAGAAAATCGGCTGATTGGGTACATTCGCTGAATCAGGCCTTTCAAAGGAGGGATCAAAATGCGCGTGATGGCCATTGACTACGGGGACGCCCGGACGGGGGTGGCGGTGTCGGACGCTGCCGGGCTGCTGGCGGGGTACACCGCCGTCATCCAGGGGCGGGACCCGGAGCGGGTGGCGGAGGAGCTGGCCCGGACCGCCCGGGAGCGGCAGGCGGACGAACTGGTGATGGGCTTCCCCCGGAACATGGACGGCACCGAGGGGCCGCGGGCAGAGCTGTACCGTTCCTTCGCGGCGTTGGTGGAGGAGAAGTCGGGGATGCCGGTGCGGCTGTGGGACGAGCGGCGCACCACCATTGAGGCTCACCAGATTCTCCACGCGTCGGGGAAGAGGATGAAGGCCCACAAGAAAAACGTGGACGCGGTGGCGGCGTCCCTCATTTTGGAGGGGTATCTGGCATACAAGGCGCGGAATTCGTGAGCAAATCCCCCGGCGGATTTCCGCCGGGGGATTTGCTCAATACGATGTTGCCACGCTGCGAAGCGGCCAGAACGCTCGGTCGCTTTCGCTTCATCTCGGCCTGGTCTGCGGGGCGCACAGCGCCCCTGCGCTCAAGTCTCGCCTTCGGCTCGGCCGGCGGTGGACGCTTGCCACCGGCAAGCACCGCCCTCGCTCCGCTCCAAGCTCCCGCGCTTCTTATACCAACGCCGCGGTCTCCAACGCGATCATCAGCTCCTCGTTGGTGGGGATGAGCAGCACCTTCACCTTGGAGTCGATGGCGGAGATGATGGCCTCCTTGCCCCGGATGTTGTTGGCGTCGGGGTCCATCTTGACGCCCATAAACTCCAGGCCGGAGGCAATGGCCATGCGCTGCTGGGCGTCGTTCTCGCCCACGCCGGCGGTGAAGATCACCGCGTCCACCCCGCCCATGGCGGCGGCATAGGCCCCGATATACTTTTTCACGCCGTAGTTGAACAGGTCCAGGGCCAGGGCCGCCCGCTCGTTGCCCTGGTCCCGGGCGGCGCACAGGTCCCGGAAGTCGGAGGACACGCCAGACACGCCCTGGACGCCCGACTTTTTGTTGAGCACATTGAGCATCTCCTTGATGTCCATGCCGTGCCTGTTCATCAGGTACTCCAGGATGCCCGCGTCCAAGTCGCCGGAGCGGGTGCCCATGGGCACGCCCGCCAGGGGGGTGAAGCCCATGGAGGTGTCCACGCTCTTCCCCCCCGCCACGGCGGCCACGGAGGAGCCGTTGCCCAGATGGCAGGAGATGAGCTTGAGGGACTCGATGGGCTTGCCCAGCATGTCGGCGGCCCGCTGGGTGACATACTTGTGGCTGGTGCCGTGGAAGCCGTAGCGGCGCACCTTGTCCTGCTGGTAGTATTCATAGGGCAGGGCGTAGGTGTAGGCCACGGGGGGCATGGTCTGGTGGAAAGCGGTGTCGAACACGGCCACCTGGGGCACGTCGGGACCCATGACGGCGGAGCAGGCCTTGACGCCCAGGATGTTGGCGGGGTTGTGCAGGGGGGCCAGGGGGATGCACGCCTCCATGGCGGAGAGCACCTGGCCGTCGATGCGCACGGAGTGGGCGAAGGTCTCGCCGCCATGGACCACCCGGTGACCCACCGCGTCGATCTCCTTCATGGAGGCGATGACGCCGTTCTCCGGGTCCACCAGGGCGTCCAGCACGGCCTGGATGGCCTCGGAATGGGTGGGCATGGCCACGTCGCGGGCGTCTACGGTGGTCTTCCCAGGGGCCTTATAGGTGAATTTGCCGTCGATGCCGATGCGCTCGCAAAGGCCCTTGGCCAGCACGTTTTGGCTGCCGGTGTCCAGCAGCTGGTATTTCAGGGACGAGCTGCCGGCGTTGATGACGAGAACTTTCATGTTCCGCACTCCTTTAGTCACGATTTCCAGCGTTGGGGATGGGACATAACTGGGTATTTACTTTGCCCCGCCTTTAGGCGTATAATAACGAAAGGCATGGCCGGATAACGGACATATTATACTACGGCGGACGGCGTACCGCAAGCGGTTTTCGCGATTTTGCCGAAAAATAGTGGGAGGAGGGGGGCCATGACCGTTGCGGGGGTGGTGGCGGAGTACAATCCCTTCCACCCGGGGCACGCCCTCCACCTGCGGGAGACCCGCCGGGCGCTGGGGGAATGCGCCGTGGTGGCCGTGATGAGCGGGAACTTTGTGCAGCGGGGGGAGTGCGCCGTCTTTGACAAGTGGGGCCGGGCCAGGGCCGCCCTGGAGGGGGGCGCGGACCTGGTGCTGGAGCTGCCCACGGTGTGGGCGGCGTCCTCGGCGGAGGCCTTCGCCCGGGGGGCGGTGGAGCTGCTGGCGTCCACGGGGGTGGTGACCCACCTGTCCTTCGGCAGCGAGTGCGGGGCGGCGGAGGGGCTTGAGCGGCTGGCCCTGTGCCTGGACAGCCCCGCGTACCGGGCGGCCCTGCGGCGGTTTTTGGACCGGGGACTTCCCTTCGCCGCCTGCCGCCAAGGGGCGGCGGCGGAGCTGCTGGGCGGGGCGGAGGCGGAGCTGCTCTCCCGGCCCAACAACAACCTGGGGGTGGAGTATATCAGGGCGCTGAACGCCCTGAAGAGCGACATCAGGCCCGTTGCCGTCCTCCGGGCGGGGGCGGGGCACGACGGGGGGGCGCACCCGGACTACCCCTCCGCCTCCTATCTGCGGGGGAAAATCCTGGCGGGGGAGATCCCTGCGGAAAATCCCGCCGGGCTGGCCTATGGGGAGCGGGCCGTGCTGGCCCGCCTGCGCTCCATGGACGAGGGGGAGTTCGCCGCCCTGCCCGACTGCGGGGAGGGGCTGTCCCACCGGCTGTACCGGGCGGTGCGCCGGGGGAGGACGCTGGAGGAGGTATATACCCTGGCCAAAACCAAGCGCTATGCCCACGCCCGCATCCGCCGGGCCCTTTTGTGGGGGGCGCTGGGGCTGCGGGAGGCCCACCGGCCCGCCCATCCGCCCTATCTCCGGGTGCTGGGGGCCAGCGGGACGGGACGGGTCTTGCTGCGGGAGATGAAGGGGAGGGCCGCCCTGCCCGTCCTCACCAAGCCCGCCCACGGCAGGGGGGAGTCCCTGCTGGAGCTGGAGGCGGGGTGCACCGACTTCTACCAGCTGTGCCGGAAGAACCCCGGCCCCTGCGGGCTGGAGTGGACAGCCAGCCCGGTTATGATTTAGGTCCCATCAGCCCCAGCTCCATGCCCAATTTTAACGCGGCCTCAAAAAGCGCCTGGTCATGCTGTTCCATGTGCTTTGCCTCTAAAGTCGAATAACATCTAGGGCTTGTTTGAAAATTGGCAACACGCCCAATCGGCGGGCCTTTTTCCGCTGAGCCGCGTTGATTTGCCTTGAAATACACAAAGTATTTCTGCGCCAAATCGCCTTGCCCGGCGGAAAAATTCCTTGCCGCTGGGCATATTGCCAATTTTCAAACGGCGCCTAGTAAAGCGACAGCTTCTTTTCCTGTAAGCTGTTCCAGTTCATCTAAAATGGCGAGTTTTGCTTTTGCAAGAGCACAAAGATTTTCTTGATAATGTGGAGAGACGGAAAGCTGGCCGTTGATTAGTGCATATGGCGTTTCAATGGCAGGGTTCATAATTTATCCTCCAACAACGAAGTAGGAAATTTAAATCCTGTGCTTAGCACATAGGAAATATAAGTCCTTATCAAGGGGGTTATCATGTGAGATTTCAGCGAAGTGCTTCGAGAGTTGCGCTCGGAGAAAAAAGTGTCCCAAAAAGTCTTAGGCGAGGTTCTGGGGGTCAGTGATCGAAACATCCGGTTCTATGAGACGGGAGAGCACCGCCCTGATTTCGACGGCCTGCTGACATTGGCCGACTATTTTCAGGTATCTCTGGATTATCTGGTCGGCAGAAGTGAAGAAAGGAAGTAATGGTTATGCGCGCTTATGAACGTCTTATCAAGTACGTCCAAATCTACACCACCTCCTCCGAGGAGACGGGGGTGACCCCCTCCACCCCCGGCCAGTGGGATCTGGCCCGGGCGCTGGTGGACGAGCTCAAGGGGCTGGGGCTGGAGAATCCCAGCGTGAACGGGCACTGCATCGTCACCGCATGGCTGCCCGCCTCCCCCGGCTGCGAGGGCGCCCCCGCCCTGGGCCTTCTGGCCCACATGGACACCGCCCCCGCCTTTTCCGGGGAGGGCGTCAAGCCCATCCTCCATGAGCACTACGACGGCGGCGACATCGCCCTGCCCCAGGGGGGCCGGGTCATCAAGGCGGCGGACTTCCCCTTCCTGGCGGGGCTGAAGGGGAAAACCCTCATCACCGCCGACGGCTCCACCCTGCTGGGGGCGGACGACAAGGCGGGCATCGCCGAGATCATGACCTTGTGCGAGCGGGTTATCGCCGAAAACCTGCCTCACGGGCGGCTGTGCGTGGCCTTCACCCCCGATGAGGAGATCGGCGAGGGGCCCGACCACTTCGACGTGGCCGCCTTCGGGGCCAAATACGCCTACACCGTGGACGGCTCTGCGGCGGGGTCCATTGAGTACGAGAACTTCAACGCCGCCTCCGCCAAGGTGGACATCACCGGCGTGTCCGTCCACCCCGGCACCGCCAAGGGCGTGATGGAAAACGCCCTCCTCATCGCCCAGGAGCTCAATTCCCTGCTGCCGCCCGAGGCCGTCCCCGCCAGGACGGAGGGGTACGAGGGCTTTTTCCACCTGGACGCCCTGACGGGAACCACCGCGTCTGCCCACATGGAGTATATCGTCCGGGACCATGACCGGGAGAAGTTTGAGGGGAAGAAGGCCCTGCTGGAGCGCTCCGCCGCCCAGGTCCAGGCCGCCCATCCCACGGCCAGGGTGGAGCTGGCCTTGAAGGACAGCTACTATAACATGAAGGAGAAGCTGGCGGACTGCATGCACCTGGTGGACAACGCCAGGCGGGCGGCGGAGCTGGCGGGGCTCACCCCGGCGGTGGAGCCCATCCGGGGGGGCACCGACGGGGCGCGGCTGAGCTATATGGGCCTGCCCTGCCCCAACCTGGGCACCGGCGGCTACAATTTCCACGGCCCGCTGGAGCTGGCCTGCGCGGAGGAGATGGACGCGGTGGTGGAGGTGCTGCGCCACATTGTGGAGCTCTACAGCAAATGATTCACAGTTTATTGATTATTTCCCAGCCCGGTTGGGGTAGAATGGTGTCAATGAGTGAAAAAGGGACTGCCGGCAAAGCCGGCAGTCCCGAAAAGGAGACTTGTCCATGATGTACCGCAACGACCACTATGGCCCCATCGACCGCTTCTGCGCCAAGCATCCCAGGTTCGGCGTGCCCAACCTGATGCTGTACATCGCCATCGCCCAGGTAATCATCTTCTTTCTGGACCTGTTCACCCGCGGGATGTTCAGCAGGCTGCTGGGCTTCTGGCCGCCGGACATTCTCCGGGGGCAGGTGTGGCGGCTGGTCACCTTTATTGTAGTGCCCAACAGCTCCAACCCCTTCTACCTGCTGCTGGGCTGCTATTTCTACTACTGGGTCGGCTCCATGCTGGAGCGGGAGTGGGGCACGGCCAAGTTCAGCCTGTACTATCTCAGCGGCATCGTGCTCTCGGCGGTGCTGGGCATGGCGTTCAGCTTCCTTCAGTGGGATCTGATCAGCCAGTTCGACCTGCCCGGCATGTCTGTCAACCTGTCTTACTACCTCAACCTGTCCATCTTCCTCATCATCGCCACCCTGTACGGCGAGATGCAGGTGCTGCTCATGCTCATCATCCCCATTAAAATGAAGTGGGCCGCCCTCATCGACGTGGTGCTCATCCTGGTGGACGTGATTCAATACGTTCAGATGGGCTGGTGGGCGTTTGCCCTGTTCCCCCTGGCCAGCTTTATTAACTACTTTATTTTCACCTGGCCCTTCTGGTCTATGAAACTGGGCTTTGCCCGCCGCCGGGCGGACCCCCAGGTCATCAATTTCAAGAAGGCCCAGCGGCAGGCCCAGAAAAAGGCCAGGGAGACCGGCGGCTACCTCCACAAGTGCGCGGTGTGCGGCCTCACCGACCAGGACGACCCCAACATGGAGTTCCGCTACTGCTCCAAGTGCGACGGGTACTACTGTTACTGCGCCAACCACATCAACAACCACATCCACATCCACAATGATTGAGGGCAACCCCCGCCGGCGGCGGGGGTTGCCGTGTTTCACAATCCGCCCCTTCCCGCCATAGGATAGCTTGCGGACCGTCCGCGGGGCGGCCCGCGCGGGAAAGGAGCTGTTCTATTATGTATGAAGCGCTGCGCTTGTCCGCCCTCCGGGAGGGGGAGAGCGCCTATGTGACGGAAGTGAGCGCGGGGCCCGCCATGGACCGGCGGCTGGCCGACCTGGGGCTGGTGCGGGGCACCCGGGTGACCTGCGTGCTGCGCAGCCCCGCCGGGGACCCCTGCGCCTACCTCATCCGGGGGGCGCTCATCGCCCTGCGCCGGACGGACGCCGACGGCGTGGCCCTGGAGCGGCGGGTCCAGGAGGTGGCCGCCGGGGCGGTGGCCACATGAACCGGGTGGCGCTGGCGGGCAACCCCAACGTGGGCAAGTCCACCCTGTTCAACGCCTTGACCGGACTGCGGCAGCATACAGGCTATCTTAAATATGGCTAACAGGTTTTACAAAAAAATGATCGTCATTTGTTATTACGATCTGACTAATTGTTCTGATCCAAAACTCCTTCTTGTTCTGGCTGGAGAGTTCGCTGTATGCGGATAGAGCGTTCTGAATGGAGAGGATGTTTACAGGCTGGGGTGGCCTTTGCGCCGGAACGTTTGCCTCGCGGAGTTCGTCACGCAGAGCAGTGTAGTCCCGCTCATAGGTATTGCGGTCGATGAGGTCGTTCAAATAGAGGTCCTTCAGTTTTTCCATTTTGCGCCTGATTTTGAGTTCATCGACCTGGGGGTGTGAAATGGCAGCGCCCTCCTTGATGGCGAGGTTATAAGCCTCGAAACTATCAATCAGATTATCCAACAGCCATTGTTCCAGAATCAATTCGCTGGTTCTTTTTTTATGCGGGCATAAATGGAGCTTTTCGTATCTTGTACAACGATAGTAAATGTATTTTTGGCCTACTACATGGGCGCTAAGGCTATTGCCGCACTCTGCGCATCGTACGAGGCCTGTGAAAAGGTATACCCGGTCCGAGCGGGCTAAATTTCGCTGGGCGCGCTGGGCCAGGAGTTCTTGAACTTGCTGGAATTGCCCGGGGCTGACAATTGAAGGGCAGAAATCATCCTGTCCGTGGGCACGGCCAATATACCGCTCGTTTTCCAGCATGGCCCGAACGCCGGAATGGCTATAGATCAAGCCATAGGTGTTCATTATATATTCCCGGAGCGCCCGGACAGAGCGGATTACAGTGTACTGCCGGAAGATATCTTGGGCAATTGGGGCGGTTTTGGGGTCGATGGCCAGCCGTTTGCCTTCGACGCAATAACCTAGCGGGATTTTTCCGCTGATGATCTCGCCCCGCTTTACCTTGTTGTCAAATACAAACTTGATGCGCTCCGAGGTACGGTCTGATTCGTCCTGCGCAATAGACAGCTTGATGTTTAGGTGAAGCCGTCCATTAGCGGTGGTGGTGTCATAGTCCTCCTCAGTGGCAATCCATTGGACGTGATGGGCGTCCAAGATGCGCTGAACCTCATAGTAGTCGGACACAGAGCGGAACCAGCGGTCTAATTTGATGAAGAGAATGATATCGATCAGGCCGTTCTGGACGTCTTGGAGCATGCGCATAAAGGCGGTGCGGTTTCGGTATTTTTTGCGGGCGGTAATCCCTTCGTCGGCATAAATGCCCACTACCTTCAGCCCGTTTTCCTGGGCGTATTGGGTTAAGGTGTCCCTCTGTGCGGGGAGGGAGCGTCCATGCATGGCCTGCTCTTCAGTGCTGACACGGATGTACAGCGCAGCGCGTTGCACGGAGGAGGATTCTAGACGGCCATTCTTTCTTGGCACAGGAGTTCACCTCGCTTTGATTTAGGCGGTATAATGCGAGGGCAGAGTGTCACCCCAGACTTCTGCCCTCGCACCCCGCTTCGGTATTCCAGCACCGGGGCGGGGGAATCTTTATTTTCTGTTGGTACAGCCGCTTCAGTTGATTTGCAGTGTAGTCCACCCCATAGTATTTGTTAATCAACTGCACGGAAATAGTCCAGCTCCAATGATAATGGTCAACATAGCGGATGAGGACGGGGAGGATATATTCGTCCATAACGGTGGGGATCATTGGGCCTTCTCCAGCTCGGCGATCCGCTCAGACATAGCCTTGACCACAGATTTCAGCAGGGCCACATCGTCCTCCAGCGCTTCCACCCGCTCCTTGCGGGCCAGTTTCTGCAAAAGCATCTCGTGGCCCTCGGCCAGCAGCTTGATCTGCGGGATCACCACGTTCTCCTGGGTGACAGCCACGCGGGTGAGGGTGGTTTGCATCTGATCCACCCTGTCGTTAAGGCTTTCGAGCATCTCTCCATGCTTTTTGAGCATCTCTCCATGCTTTTCGAGCAAGGCCAAAATTTTTTCTTCGTTGTTCATGACAGGCTCCGTTCTGTTCCCCGCTTCGGTGCTGCCGCACCGGGTCGGGAATTTTTAAATATTACCAGCAGTCTTTGCAATAATTGTACCCTTTGGCCTCAGCCTCATATAGCGTCATTTCCCTGTAATTTTTCATTCCCGAGCAATCGTGTAAAGAATGTATTGTGTTGCTCCTGTCGCTTACATAGACGGTCATGTATGGATCGTGACCACGAATGGGCTGCAATATGGGACCTGGATCCTGCGAGGCACTAAGGCGCATTAATGTGACCGTTTTTGTAGCCGCATCCCAGCCAACATCAAGGCCAAGCGCCCCGGCGACAGCCCGGACAGGGAGGTATGTTGTGCCGTTGATGATGAACGGCTCCACGGGGTTCCCGTTGGCGTCCACCAGGTTGACCGGCGCGCCATCCATGGTCACTGTGATGTTGTTGTACTCAAGCTCAGCGGAGGCTTTCCCCACAGTGGCGGCCGCTGTTCCGATGGAGCCGACAAGGAGCAGGGTGACGAGGACGCCGGAAATAAAGCCTTTCATCTGGTTTTTCATTTGCAGTCTCCTCTCTATTTTTACCGTCCTCCGACGGTTGGGCTCTCGGGAATGTGCCCGATTCGGACACATCTTATTTCCCCTGCGAACAGGATGTTGCTGCGCGAAAACTGCCAATATTTACTTGCTGACAACGTAGTGGCGAACGCCTACAATTGGTGTGGAGGTGTTCGCCGTGAGCTACAGAGATTACCAGGCGGTCCGGGACGCGGCATGGCAAATCCTGCTGGACTGCGAGGTAAACCGCCTGCCCGTCAACCTGAGCGCGGTTTGCCGGAGGCTCAAAATCCTGGTGCTCTCCTACGGGAAAAACATGGACCTGATCGAGCGAGTCAATTTGGGCCGGCTCGTGGGGCACACGGACGGAATGACGTTTTACGCCAAGGACATGCCGGTAATCTTCTTCGACGAACAAAAACCGCTGCCCCGGGTGCGCTTTACGGTCGCCCACGAGGTGGGGCACATCATTCTGGGCCATGTGCAGCCGGGCGGCGTCACGACGGCAAACCGGGAGCCGTCGCCAGGGGTCTCCCCGGAGGAGCAGGCGGCCAACCGATTCGCGGCCCGACTGCTGGCTCCGGCCTGCGTCCTGTGGGGCCTGGATGTACATACGGCGGAGGACATCATGGATCTGTGCCAGATCAGCCGCGCCTCCGCCGAGTTCCGCGCCCAGCGGATGGCGGAGCTGTACCGCCGGGACAAATTCATGACGTCCGCGCTGGAGCGCCAGGTTTACCGGCAGTTTCAGCCGTTCATCATGGAATTTCATCACTCTCGTCGGGGAGGGTGAGGTCACCCTCCACTTCTGTCACAATCCGGGAGCCGTCCCGGGCGGCAATATACAGTTTAGTGGAGTGCGTAGACGGGGAATCACTGTGGACGGCTAGGGCCCGAGCATATTCTTCCATCGCTTCCCATTGCTCTTCGCTCAGTCTGGACAGTACGCTGACCAAACGACGCTTAAAGTCTGCTGGTTGGTCAGGCATGAATTGTTCCACCATGTCACGTATTTCATCTTCTCTGGACTGGGGAAGGAGCATTTCTCCCTTTCCATCAAGGAGCCACTCCTCGCTAATGCCAAATTCACGGCAAATATTTTTTATAGTCCTAACGCTAGGCGTAGAAACGCCGGAGCACATTTGGGAAACAAATGACTGAGAAGTACCAATTCTCTTCCCAAAAGCGGTCTTTGTAAGGCCGCTTTTTTTTAAACATGCTGAAATTCTTTTGCTCATCTCACTCATATGCTCACCTTCTCAACCTGATTAAAGCATATTACTTCTAAAAAGTCAAGAAAAATATAAGCAACTTATAGAATATACACTTGACAACATGAGCTACTTATGGTATATCATAAGTAGCTCATGTTGGTTATAAGCAAATAAAATGAGGGGGTGACGATCATGGATGCGGTTCATGTCATAGCAATAGCCATCAATGCCGTGTCGGCTGTGTGCAATATCATTTTGCTGGTTCTGTTGTGGCGATGGTATGGCCCTAACGCAAAGCGATAGTCGCAATCAGGCCGCCAACAGCTGCAACGCTGCCAATGAGCGTGACCACAAATGTAATCCAAAACCGTGTTTTCTCAATATGCTGTTGCTCTTTTTCGGATATTTTTCGGTCGTCGTGCTCAGCGTCAAGTCGTTGATTAATCGCTTTTAACTCAGCAAGTATATCCAGAGGGGCTTGATGTTGTGCGCGTTCCATCTCTTCAAATTTCTCAAAATCAGGTGCGGACATGGGGCGGAATTCGGTGGAGGCTAATTCCTTGTTTGCTTTCTCCATATCTCTTTTATATTGCCGCTCACCATCAATTGCCACTTTGAAATATTTTTCGTGTTTTTCAATGTCTTGAAGCATGTGCTCATCCCCTTTCCCCGCCGCAATTCTACCACGTTGGCGGGAAAGGGGCAATACAAAAAGCGTCGCCCCCGAGGGGAGCAGCGCGTGGGGATGATGGCAACGACGAAACACAGAGGGGGTGAACATGATGGCAACGACGAAACACAGAGGGGGTGAACATGATGGCTGACGATCCGATGAAGGGCTTGCGCTGGTTACTATGGTTTATTGCTGGCGCTTTTGTTGGGCTTGTGCTTATGAAAACCATGATCTTATGAGGCTTGCCAGCACAGAGACAAGGATGCCGGAGACAAATCCATACATGCGTTCCTTCCAGCGTTCCTTTGCTTCAAGCCGGTTGAATTCTTCGTAATGAAGGCCTTTGTGGTCGAGATAAAAGCAGGCCGCGACATCGGAATTATTGTAGTACGCAAATTTAATGTGCCCCTGCTCGCGTAGATACCGCACCGCGGATCGGACGGATTCGCTGTCAGATGCAACCGCTTCCGCAAGTTCATCTAAATCCTCATCAAAATTGTAGTAAGTATCACTCGGTTGTGGTTGTTCGTTCATGTGTTGCAGTATCTTTTTGCTTAATTTGTCAAGCATAATAATTCCTCCTTCGCCAAAATTCTACCACACCAGCGGGGAAAGGGCAATACAAAAAGCGCCGCCCCGAGAGGGATGGCGCGTGGGGATGATGGCAACGATGAAACACAGAGGGGAGGGCAAATAGTTGGATGATGCTGACATTAAGGTCACTATCTTATATGCAGATAATGCCCCGTACCAGGCAGAAGTACGCTTCGCAATTCCCGGTGAGAGATGGCCTGAATTTGAAATGTCACCCATGTATCGGCGGCTAAAGGACTATGTTCACAGCCTACAAATTCCAGATAAACAAACTGGGCAGAACGAGGCGGAATACACAGCGGGAATCGAGGCGTCGTCACTCCATTCCAAGCATCAGGATCGTTGCGAATCATTTTGGGTTCGAGTTCGCAGACTGTTCCGTGGAACACGACTTCGGTAATGACCAGCGGAGCATAAGATTTATTAACGATAGAGACAAAAAACTGACTTACATATCTAACCTGGGTATAGTCCAAGACCGAAAACTCAAAAACAGTTCGATTTTTAAGAAACCCGGAAATTGCAAGAAAAAGCGACAGGCATAGGCCCGCCACTCCGGCCAATTTTGAAAGCAAATCTATTATTTGTGAATTCATAACACATTCCCCCGTCAAAATTCTATCACATCGGCGGGGAAGGGGCAATACAAAAAGCGCCGCCCCGAGAGGGCAGCGCGTGGGCAGATGATAGCAACGGTGAAACATAGAAGGGGGTGACACACAATGACGGAAAAGCAAATAAAGTTTTTGAAGAACATGAGCAAGCTGATTCCCTATTTGACCGACCTGGATCAGGAGCTGATGTTGGCGTTTGGGGAAGGGCTGGCCTTTAATAACGGGATGAAGATGAGGGTCGGAACCCCAGATGGGCAGGACTGCGCGTGAGTGCCAGGATAAGAGCGTCCCGTCACAGGAGAAATGCCCTAATCATGGGACAATCTCTTTGTTTCATACTCTGGAGCGAGGTGATTTCCATGTCGTCTGGAATTTTTGATCCCTATTATGTTGCAAGCGTGCTGGCCGATCTGCTGGGCCGCCAGCGGGGACGCGAGGTTACAATTGAACTGACGCCAAAGGAGCCGCCCGCAGAGACCCCTTCGAGCAACGCTGGCGGTTAAGCTATCAAAATCAAATCAAGACAAGGGGGATATCCTGAACATATTTTATGTTTTGCCCAGATAAAACGCCCCCGGCGGGATGGGGGTCCCGCAGGGGGCAGGTAAGCGGGGTGCTTACCATGGGGTGCGAAAACAGTATACCACAAAAGGACAAGGATTGCAAGGGGGTGGCGGCGTGAAAAGGATAACTTCTACGCAGGTAAGACTGTCAGAGGAAATTCATTCGTATATTCAGCAAGAGGCTGGGCGGCTTGGGATTGCGCAGAATGCGTTTTTGCTTGTGCTCTTAGATCGTGGCAGAAAGCTCTGGGAGGCAGAAGTCAGCCAGCAGGTCCGAGAACAATAGGGCCATGTTCCTTTTCGTAGGCTTCGATGCCTTTTTTCATAAAATATTCGATTTGAGCGTTGATGGATCGCAACTCTGCTTCCGCAATAATCCTTGTCTTTTCGTACAGCTCATACTCGTATCGCATTTGGGTAGCAATCTTTCCCATGGTGCGCCCCCTTCCATAATAGCAAAATAATACTAAACCATCTTGACATTAAAGTCCAGTAGTGGTATAGTTGCAAAATAGTAGCAGTAGAAGAAAGCAACTATAAAACAACTGGAGGGTGTGGCGTGGAAAAAACAATCGACTATTTAGAAGACCTTGGCATATCTCTAAGGCGGCTTTCCAGCCTGTGCGATTCCCTGAGCTGTGCACAGGACGGTAAGCATTGCCTCCCATCTGCAAACACTATCGCGGAAAGTTATGCGGCACTTTGCGACGTTTTGGAAACAAAAGCAAAGGAAATCGACTTGATAGTGAGCGAGTACTATAAAATCAAGTCTGCGGAACAAGCTAAAAATCTGCGACACCAAAGGAGTTGAGACAATGCGTACAAGAGATGATGGCACCAGATGCTTTTCTGTAGACAATGCAGTTAATTTTGGAGTGGATGAAGCCATTTTTGTTCAGTATTTGATGGATAAACTGCAAGCGGCTTGTGTGCTTCTCCAACAGGGGCGCGGGCAGGATAATTTCGAATTGGTGGTTGAAGAGGGTCAACCATGGATGCCTTGGACTATAGACGATTTTTCCAAAGAGCTTCCCTTCTGGTCTATAAAGCAAATTCGCAGAATCATTGCATCGTGCAAAGGGCAAGGATTGATTAAAACTGGAAATTATAATCAAAGCCTCTTGGAACGCCGCTTATGGTACACATTGGAGGGGGTGACCGTCAATGAGTGGCAAGGAAATTGAAATTATCAACGACGATGACCCATATACCATGGTACTTAATGAGCTTATTTTTGACGAGACTCTCCGTCTCCAGGCCAGAATGGTGCTTATCATGATGACAAGCTTTCGCCCCGATTGGGATTTTTCAGTTCGGGGAATGGCCGCTATTGCTCACGTTACAAAGGACACGATGTCAAAGATGCTTGCAGAGCTTGAGGAAGCTGGTTATGTACGAAGAAAAGAGCAACCGCGCAGTGTGGCGGGACGGTTTGCAAAAGCTGGGTATTTAGTTTCAAGAAAACCAATCTTCAAAGAGTCTGCGGACACCGAGCATAAAAATTATGACACGGAGCAACCGTGTCATAATTTACCGTACCCGGTTGAGCCGTACACGAAAAACTCGTCACAATTAAATACTAAACAACCAACGACTAAACAATCAACTTCCCCCTGTAGTCCCCCAGGGGGGGACGGCGCTCCCGCTGATCCTGAAACAGGGGCCCCCATCGAAGCCCAGCGAAGCGGGTTCGATGGGGAGAGGAGGCACAGCGGAGCGGACGAGCTTTCCCCGCAGGGGGAAGCGAGTGCGCGGAGCTTGTGCCGACGAGCGGACAAGCCCGCGGCAGCGGCCAAACGCCCCCGGCGGGAAAAATCGGCGCCGGACCATAACCCGGAGGCCTTTGAGATCTTTTGGGAGGCCTACCCCCGGAAGGACGCCCGGAAGAAGGCCATCCAGGCATGGGACAAGCTCAAGGCGGACAGGCCCCTGTGCCGGGTCATGTACGCCGCCCTGAAACGCCAGCGGGGCTGCGAGCAGTGGGCGGAGGATGGGGGGAAGTACATCCCACTGTTTTCCACCTGGCTCAACGGGCGCAAGTGGGAGGACCGGGGGGTAGACCTGTCCCTGCTGGACCAGCCCCAGTCCGGGGGCTCCTGGGCGGACGCGCCGGATTGATGGGGGTGCAGTCATGGCAGTTCTTGACCGGGCCTACGAGGCCCAGATCTCGGTGCTCGGCTCCATGCTCATCGACGGGCGGTGCATCCCCCTGGTGCTGTCCAGGCTGACCCCGGAGGACTTTACCGACGGCACCTGCAAGGCGACCTTTCAGGCCATCCGGAAGCTGGCCCTGGAGGGGCGGCCCGCAGACCCGGTGACGGTGGTGGACGCCATGCAGGGCGGGGAGAGGTACATCGCATGGGTGAGGGAGGCCATGGAGGTCACGCCCACCGCCGCCAATGTGGCGGAGTACATCCCGATGGTGCGCAAGGCCGCCGTGCGGCGGCGGGTGCTGGAGCTGTCGGAAAAGCTGGGCGAGGCGGACGACGACGGGCTGGAGGCGCTGGTGCGGCAGATGGCGTCGTCGCTGTCGGCGGCGGAGCGGATGCCCCGGATGACGGGGCCGGAGCTGGCGCGGGACTTCCTGGCGCGGATGGGCAGCAAAGAGAAGCCGAGATACCTGCCCTGGGGATTGCCCACCGCGGACCGGAACACCTACGCGGAGCTGGGGGACGTGATTTTGCTGGGGGGCTACGCCTCGTCGGGCAAGACGCTGCTGTCCCTCCTCATGGCCATGGCCCAGGCAAAGGCCGGATACAGGGTGGGGTACTACAGCCTGGAGACCAAGCCGGAAAAAATGGCGGACCGTATGTTTGCCTCGCTGTCCAAGGTTCCCCTGGGCAAGATTAAAACGCGGGGCTTCAGCGAGGGCGACTGGGCCAGATTTTCCGAGGCGGCCAACTGCGTGGCCACGGTCTGCCCCTTTGACATGGTGCGGGCGGCGGGTTCCTCGGTGGACGATATCACCGCGGACGCAATGGGGCGCGGCTACCAGATCGTTTACGTGGACTATGTGCAGCTGCTCCAGGCCCCCGGCGTGCGGGATTCGGACGGCTACGCCCGGGTCACCGCCGTGAGCCAGGCGCTGAAAACCTTCGCGCAGAACACCAATACGGCGGTGGTGGCGCTGGCCCAGCTCACCAGGCCGAAGGCGGAGGATTCGCAAAGCGAAAAAAAGAGGGACAAGCCCAACATGCCCACGATGTACGCCTTCAAGGAGTCGGGGCAGCTGGAACAGGACGCGGACGTGGCGTTCCTGGTGTTCCCGTCCGAAATGGGCGACAATGATTCGGCGCGGTTTTTCCGCATCGCCAAAAACAAGGAGGGCCGGCGGCCTGAGCCGGTAAAGCTGGCCTTCCGGGGCGACATCCAGACCATGGTGGAGCTTGCGCCGGAGCCGGACCGTTCGGTGGCGCGGGAGCTGTCGGAGCGGGGGAACGCGGCGAAGCAGGCCAACCGCGCGGCGGCGCGGGAGGCGCAGTTCCGGGAGGCGCGGGGCAGGGATGGGGATAATCCGTTTGAGTGAAGATAAGGCCATAAAACTGTGATATGGGGGGATTATTATGGGAAGCGGAAAAAACAGCTGCAAGATGGCGGCGGTGATGAGCCTGCTGGGCAAAGGCCCGGAGCAGGAGCAGGCCGCCCCTGCTCCCCAGGTGCGGGACATTGAGACCATCACCGGGGAGATCCTGGCCGCAAAGCGGGCAGGGGGCGAGGCCATCCTCACCATCGGGCGGGGGCTCATCGAGGCAAAGGCGCTGCTGTCCCATGGGGAGTGGCTGCCCTGGCTGACTGAGAGGGTGGAATTTTCGGAAAGTACAGCCCAGCGCTTTATGCGCCTGGCCAGAGACTGGTCAAATCCGTCAGCGCTGACGGATTTGGGGGCGACCAAGGCCCTCCAGCTGCTGGCCCTGCCGGAATCGGAGCGGGACGCGTTTTTGCGCGAGACGCACCAGGTGGACGGCGAGGAAAAGACGGTCATTGATATGACCTCTCGGGAGCTGGACCGGGCCATCAAGGAACGGGACGAGGCGCTGCGCGCCGCCGCCCAGGCCCAGGCGGATCAAAAGGCGGCAGACGAGGCCCGGGAGAAGATGGCTGCGGATATGCGGCTGGCCAATGAACGCATCGCTGGGCTGAACGCGGAGGTGGAGTCCCGGTATGCTGAGGCTCAGGCGCGGCAGGCGGAACTGGAACAAACCGCCGCCGAGCTGGAAAAGTTGAAAAGCCGCCCTGTGGACGTGGCGGTCCAGGTGGACGAGAAGGCGGTGGAGGCCGCCCGGAGGGAAGCGGAGGCGGCAATGCGGGAGAAGCTGGACAAGGCCAAAGCCGCCCAGGAAAAGGCCCGGGCCGAGCTGATGGAAGCCAACAGCGCCCTGCAGCGGGTGAAGCTGGAACGGGAACAGGCGGAAGCTGAGCTCCGAAAGCAGCTGGCCCGGGCGGAGAAAAAAGCGGCGCTCACCGCCAGCGAAGACCTGGTGCTGTCCAAAGAGTTGTTTGACCGGGCCCAGGAGCAGATAAACAGGCTGTGCGGGGTGCTGATGAAAATGCGCGGCAAAGACCCGGAAAAGGCCCAGGGGCTGACCAATGCCCTGTTGGCGCTGGCGGATAGAATCAGGGAGGTGGCCCGGCAATGAACGAATGGTATGGGCAGGCGGCGAAAAAACTGGAGGCGGAGAAAAAAGCCGGCAAGTATGACAGGTATGCGGAGGTCATGAAGGACGCGGTGTGCGAGGCGCTGGACGGGTTCTGCCGCCAGGACGCGGAGTTTGCCCAGGCGGTGGTCCAGGGCAAACCGTTTGAGGCGTGTATGCAGGCGGTGTCGGTGGGCTGCGGGAGCGCGATTTCGGACCTGGAGGCGTTCCGCCGGGCGGTGAGGTTCTACTTCCCCGGGGCCGATGTGAAGTTCCACATGACGGTCAACCTCTGCGCCGACGTGGAGGCCGGGCCCGGACGGCAGGCTTCCGCTGCCGGAGCTAAGATCCTCGACCTTGAGGATTTCCTGTGAGGGGGTGCGGAAAGTGTCTGGCATGGAGAAAGCGGGGCAATTCGCCGGCAAGGCCCCGCCCTTGAACCAGGCGGAGCGGGACGCCATCAACGCCCTGTTCCCCGCGTATATCTTCCGCCGATCCAAGACCCGCGAGGTGTGGACAAGCTGCTGCCGCCGGCACGAGACCCTGCGGCCCTTTCCTGGGCGGAGCAGGGAGGAGGACGCTGTTCTGGCGGAGCCCCACCAGCGGGAGCCGAAAAACCGCTGGCAGGGCGCCCCCAAAGAGACTGTGCGATGCCCTTTCTGTGGGAAATGGGCCGTCGTAAAGGAGGTGGGCCGCGCGGGGAACCGGGACAATCTGAGCCGGTACCGGCGGGCGGTAGTCCTTCGGTGGTGCCGGGGGGCGCTGTGGGCCAGGGCTTACGACTGCGGCAAGCACTACAGCAGGGATAAAGGGTACAGCCTCACAGGCGAGCCCAACAACAAGCTGGTGGGCGTGTACCGGTTCAAGCCCGGGCTGGCGGAGGCGACCACCAGGGATTGGTATTGGGATCAACCCTTTATGTCGGTCGAGCGGCAGGATGGGCCGCTTACCAGGGGGCGCTGGAATATCCAAGGCCCTTGGCATGCCAGCGCGGAGTACGGCGCCGGCTATGATGTGATTGGTCTGGATGAGGTGCGCAAGAGCCCCTTCCGCTACTGCATGGCGGCGGAGGCCGAACGGAAAACCGATAAATTCCTGCAATTTCTGACCGCCTGCTGTTTCTACCCCCGGCAGATCGAGATGCTGATGAAGGCCGGAATGGACGGTGTGGTCATGGATCTGGTTGAACGGGGCGTGAAGCACGCCGCGCTCATCAATTGGGAGGAGGTAAACCCGGCGAAAGCCTTCAAGCTGACCCGGCAGGAGATGAAAGCCTTCCTCGGCGCCGGCCGCGACATCCGGACCGCAGAGCTGTACAAGCGGCTGAAGGGACACGTCCCCATGGCGGAATGCGCCAAGTGGCTGGGCGAGGATCTGAACATCCCGAAAACCTTCTCCGCGGCAAAGAAGTGGAGCCTGCCGCCGGAAAGGCTGATCCGGCACCTGGACGGCAATATGGGGTGCGCCGGGCATGGCGGAACGGGCAGCCTTGGATCGGCCCTGCGGTTCTGGGAGGACTACCTCACCGCCGCCGAGGCCATGGGTTACCAGCTCCACCGGGAGAGCGTCCTGCTCCCCCGGGACCTGGGGGCGGCCCACGACAAAGCGGCAGGACAGCATCGGGCCAGGCTGGAGCGGGAGCAGCGCATTGCGCGGGAGCGCTGGGAGGCCCAACGTTGGGAAGACCAGCGGGAGCGCGACCGCCTTATAGCCGACACCTATGCGGAGCGGAGGGCCAAGCTGGAGGAAAAGTACGGCTTTGAATTGGACGGCTATATCATCCGCGTTCCGGCCAGCGGAGAGGAAATCTTGAACGAGGGACGCAAGCTCCGGCACTGTGTGGGCGGCTACGCCGACCGGCACATGAGCGGCGCGGTGACCATCCTTTTCATGCGGAAGGTCAAAAAGCCGGACGAGCCCTGGCTGACTATTGAGATGAGCGGCAACAGCCTGGTTCAAATCCACGGCTTCAAGAATGAGGGCGTACATGCCGCCAAGGGGCGCTTCGCCCCTGACCCGCGGGAGGTCTACCGGGAGTTTTTGGACGCCTGGCTGGACTGGCTGAAACGGGGCAGCAAACGCGATGCGCAGGGCAATCCCAAATTGCCCAGGAAAAGGAAGGGTGCGGCGTGAGGCCGGGCTGGTGAAAAGAATATTGGAGGTGTAATCAGATGCGGAGATATTTTTGCGATGTGTGCGGCGCAGCGCTGCCTGCCCGGCGGGAAAATGTGGCAACAGCAAAGCCGACTGGCCAGGCGGTAGAGTTATGCGGGCTGGAGGATCTGTGCGAAGGCTGCGTCAAGCTGGCGGCGGAGCTGGACGTGCCCGCCCTGGTAATGGAGGAGCTCCGTCGCCGGAAGAAAAAGGAAGGGAAGAAACCCAAGCGGGCCGCCGCAGCGGGAAGTGCCGGCCCACCCCCTGCGCCTGTGCTGACGGGCCCGGCGGCGAAGGAGAAGCGCGGTGTGCTGGAGGCCCTGGAGCGCGCCCGGCGGGAGCTGGGCCCCGGCGCGGTGTCCGCTGTGGCGGAGCGGTCCGGGGTGGACGAGGCTGTCATTCGGGATATGATTGTGAGGGCCAAGGTTCCCATGGCATCCTGGCGGGCGGTCGGAAAGGCGCTGGGCGTGCCTGGTTCGGGTGCAGGGGAGGCCTTGCCATGAGCTTTGTGATTGCGACTGTCAGGATAGAGGACTTTGGGGCGGGGACGCTGGGGGTAAAGGAGACGCTGGCCATGAGGCTGGAGCCGCTGGGCGGGGTGCGGGTGCTGCGGGTGGAGGTCCGGGAGGAGGAACAGGTGAGTATGGGAGGGATGGGCGGTTGAGGGCGATTAAGCACATCAAGGCGGGGCTGTTCCATGTGGAGGCCCTCGGGACGGCGCCGGAGCAGGGGCCGGGGCAGCGGCGGTCCGGCCGCTGCCTCCCCACCAGCCCGGCCCAGCAGTTCTACAATGACAAGTGCTCCTGGAAGGAGTGCAGGCTCTCCCTGGCGGCCAACTTCGCCAGGGGGGACTGGGTGGTCACCCTCACCTATGACGGCGCCCACCTGCCGCCGGACAGGCGGGAGGCCGACAAATGCCTGCAAAAATTTATCCGCAGGCTCCGCGCCGCCCGGCGCAAGCGCGGGGAGGCGCTGCGGTACATCTACGCCACCGAGGGCCTTCATGGAGAAGAAGCGGATAAAAGCTATAAGGCAGAGGCCCCCGCCGGAGCCCAGCGAAGCGGGTCCGGTGGGGAGAGGAGAAGCAAGGGAGCGAACGCAGTTTTCGCCGAAGGCGGAAACGAAGATGAGCGGAATTTGCTTCGACGAGAGGACCGCCGCCTTCACCACCACATGGTGCTCAACGGCACGGGGCCGGGAGATTGGGAGGAGATCCGCAGCCTGTGGCAGGGCGGCGGGTATGTGCGGATTGAGCCGGTGGATGTGCACTACTATAAGGAGCTGGCCAAGTACCTGACCAAGGAGGCCCGGGAGTTCGGCCGGGCCAGGCCCGGGGAACGGAGCTGGCGGGGGAGCCGGAACCTGTTCAAATACCAGGTGGAGTACATCGAGATACCGTCGGACAGCGTGACCCTCTCCGCCCCGCCCGGCGCGGTGGACTATGTGCAGTTTACGGAGAAGAACCCATACGGGTATGCGGACTGCGTTGTGGCGGAGTATCTGCTGTTTGAAGATACTGCCGTCCCGCGGTACAGTTATACCGAAGGGCGAAAAAAATAGCTTCCTTATAATTTTTGAACTTGAAACCACTCTTAATAATTGGGAGGGGGCGGTAGAAATGGAGGGAAAGGGATTGCAAGAGAAAGGGAATTGTGGTAAACTGACAGTGAAAGATGGATGGCTGCTGTGTCCTGTCTGCCGGAAGGGAAAGGTCCTGAAGGTCCGGGAGGACACGGAGGTCAAAAATCTGGAAGTACGCTGCAAGCTGTGCGGACAAAAAAGCATCGTGAATATCAAGAGCCTGAGCCAGAGCCGAAGCGCCAGCGCCTGAGCCTATGACGATCCTAATGGGACGTTGTGGCTTGGGCGCTTTTGTTTTGCCCGGAGGTGATAGCCCGATGGCACAAAAGCCCCTGCGCCCCTGCCGGCGCCCTGGCTGCCCGGAACTGACCCGGGACGGCTGGTGTCCAAAGCACAAGCCTGAGCCGATCCCTCACAGGCGGTCAGCCCGGCGAGTATCCGTTGCCTGGCACAGCTGGTACAATCTGCCCGTGTGGAGAGATGACCTGCGTCCCAGCCAGCTGCTCCGGGAGCCGCTCTGCCGTGAGTGCGCCCGCCGGGGGCTACGCACCGAGGCTACCGACGTGGATCACATCCGGGACCACAAGGGGGATTGGGCTCTGTTCGCAGACCGAGACAATTTGCAGAGCCTGTGCCATGCCTGCCACTCCCGCAAGACCATGAGGGATCTGTGGCAGAAACGGAAGGAAAATCAATATCGTTTTTAGCCGGAAGCTACGTCCGCGCCCTGGCGCGTGCCCGCATCTCCGCGGCCGCGCACGGCGATGCGGGCGCGGGGAGCCCTACGGGCTTGCCCCTCCCCCACCCCAAAAAAGTTTTGGGGTGGGGCACGGAGACCGCACGGCAAGCTGCTTCCGCGAGAAAAATTCCCCCATCGAAGTTTTGGGACGGCTGTGGAGGTGGGACGATGCCGACGGCGGCGAAACCAAGCGAAAACATGACCAAGCACCTGACCAAAACGGAGCTGGAGGCCAGGGAGCAGGCGGAGTCGGCGGTTCTGCCTGACCGGGGCCGGGAGGCCAAGCTGAAGAAGCCCGCCATCGTCAGCGGCGACAAGCGGGCCAACGCCTACTGGAACCAGATCCTCAAGCAGATGGAGGGGCTGGTGCTGCTGGACGATCTGGACAGCACTGTGCTGGCAGGGTACTGCTCCATGCTGTCCCGGCGGGATCAGACCACCCTGCTCATTGGCCAGCTCATGGATCGGCTGGGCGTTCAGGATGCGGTGGAGAAGGGCGCCAGGCGGCGCAAAAAGGACGCCGCCCTGTCTGACCGGGAGTGGGAGGACTCCGCCAAGTCTAAATCCGTCATGACGCCGGACGATCTGGTGGAGGCGGTGGGCAAGCTGGACGCCCTCACCGGTAAGCTCCAGGCACTGGAGCGGAATATCCTTCAGTACGCTGAGAAGCTGGGGTTGACGCCCTCCGGCCGTGTGCGGCTGGCCCAGAAGCGGGCCCAGGCCGCCGCCGAGGACCCGGACAGCGACCTCTTCGGGGACTGAGATGGCAGAGCGGTGGAAATCCGGGCTGCACCACCCGGTGAGCGTCTACGCCAAGCAGGTGACCCAGGGGAGGCTGCGGGATCAGTGCTGTAAATATGAGATATTGGCCTGCCGACGGCACCTGGACGACCTTCGGCGGCAGGGCACGGAAGAATTCCCCTACGTGTTTGATACCACCCGGGCGGATCGGGTGATCCGTTTCTTCTCCCACTGCATTCAGAGCCGGGGGGTGGAGGCGGGCCAGCCTATTCAGCTCCAGCCCTGGCAGGTGTTCGACCTGGGCTGTACCTATGGCTGGGCAGCCAGGGACACAGGGGCCCGGCGGTTCTCCAAGACCTACAACAAACGGGCCCGGGGTAATTTCAAATCCACGGAGAAGTCCGGCCAGGCGCTGTATCACATGTGCGCCGACGCCATGTACCCGCCCTACCGCCCGGAGCTGGCGGTGTTCGAGGCGGAGCCGGAAGTGGAGTGCGCCGCGGTGGACCGCGGCCAGGCCATGCGGGTGTTCGGCGATGCGAAAAAAATCGCCCTGGCCAGCCCGGACATCGCCAGGCGGCTCATTGTCCCCCGCTCCAACCCGGTGGCCCACCGCAAGCGGGGCGGGTACATGCGAACCCTGTCCAAGGACACAAAAAACAAGGATTCCGGCGCGCCCAGTTATTTCGTGGTGGATGAGTACCACGCCCATCCCACTTCCATGATCTACGATTTGGGGCTGAACAGCTTCGGCAAGCGGCCCCAGGCCCTGCTGGACGTGATTACCACCGCTGGGGACGACGCCCAGTCCAAGCCCTGTTACACCGAGGAGGGCTACGCCAAGCACATTCTGGAGGGCGTCGAGCGGGACGAGAGCTACTTTGTCATGATCCGGGAGCTGGACGAGGAGGATAACCCGCATGACGAGGCGGCGTGGCTGAAGGCCAACCCCTGCCTGCGCTATCCAAACGACTACAGCCGGTATCTGCTCAAGGAAATCCGGGACGAGCACCGGGCGGCCTACGGCTCCCGGGACCCCCACAAAATCCGGGCCTTCCTCACCCGGCGTATGTGCCTGTGGCAGACGGGCAGCGTGAACCGCTACTTAGACGAGCACTGCATGGCGCTGGCTAAGGCCGCCCAAGTGAGCCGGGAGGACTTTGCATCCCTGACCGACGGGCTCCACTGCCACTGCGGCTTTGACCTGGGCAAACGCATTGACTTATCCGGCGCTGGGGCGGTGTTCCCCCTGCCGGATGGGCGGTATGCCATCAAAGCCCATGGGTTTATGCCGGAGAACGGCGCGGACCGCCACGAAAAGACGGACCGGGTGCCCTATCTGGCCTGGGCCAAGGATGGGTACTGCACCCTCACCCCCGGGGACGTGACGGACAACAGCTACGTGGACAACTGGATTTGCGCCGGCGAGCGGGAACACGGCTGGCGGGTGGACGAGGTGGACTACGACGGTCATAACGCCACCGACTTGGCCATCAAGCTGGGCCAGGAACGCAACAACGAGGATTTTTGCGTGGAAGTGTCTCAGACCTGCGCGGGGCAGAACCTGGCGGTGAAGGGATTCCGGGAGCTTCTGCTCCAGGGAAAAATCGTGATAGAGGAAAGCCCGCTGCTGATGTGGTGCTTGGCCAACGCTATTGAAATCCAGAACAACTACGGGGATATCAAGCTGTCCAAGAAGCACAAGGATGACGCAGAGCGCATTGACCCGGTGGCGGCGGTGATGAACGCCCTGGCCCGGGTACTGGTGAAGCGCGACGCCAAGCCGGACCTGGCCCAGGCCATGCGGACCAGGAACTATCACTTGTAGAGGGAGGGGCTTATGAAAAAAGTAGTAAACGGCCTGATGAAGCACCTGGGCGAGCTGGCATTGCTGTCGGGCGCCGCCGCCGTGTCGGTGGGGTGCGGGATGATCTATCTGCCCGCCGGGGTCATCGCCGGGGGCGTGCTGGCCATAGCCGGGGCGGTTCTGTCTGTGTGGGGAGATGATGGCAAATGAGCCTGCGGGCGGGATTGGTCCGGGCGGGCCGGAGCAGGGCTGCCCCCAGGAAGTCTGCCGGACTGTCCCCCACGGTGCTGACCCTGGAGAGTGCCAGAGGCTGGCCAGGGCTGGATGGGGATGGAATTGCCATGAGCCGGGACCGGGCCATGAAGATCTCCACGGTTAACCGGTGCGTGGAGGTGCTGTCTACCTCTATTGCTGTGCTTCCTGTCTACATCATGGACGAGAACACCAAAGAGCGGCTGAAGCGTCACCGGCTGGGCCGGGTGCTGTGGGGGCGGGCCAACGAGGCCATGAGCACCTTCGACTATGAACGGTTGATGATGTGCAACCAGCTGCTGCGGGGAAACGCCTACGCCTGGATCTTCCGGGACCGGGCCACCGGCCACCCCCTGGAGTTGATCCCCTTGCCGCCGGATCATGTGGAGCCGTGGATCGACCGGGACGGGCGGCTGTGGTACCGCTTCTGCCACCCCCGCACTGGGGCGCTGTACGACCTGCGCCCGGAGGAGATGCTCCACTATAAGGCGTACAGCGAGGACGGCATACGGGGCGTCAGCGTGCTGCGCAGGGCGGCCCTCACCCTGGACACGGCCCAGGCCGCCCAGCAGTATGAGAACAGCACCTGGCGCAGCGGCGGCCAGCCCTCCGGCATCCTCACCACCGACGTCGACCTGGGCGATGTAATTGAGGTTCCCCAGCCGGACGGGACTGTGCTGGAGGTAGACCCCAAGGAGCATCTGCGCCAGTCCTGGGAGAAAATCCACCGGGGCCCGGACAACGCCATGCGGCTGGCGGTGCTGGATCTGGGGTTGAAGTACCAGCCCATCTCCATGAACAACACCGATGCCCAGTTCGTGGAGAGCAACGAGGTGCGGGTGGCGGATGTGTGCCGTTTCTTCGGGGTGCCCCTGCATTTGGCCTACGCGGGCAAGCAGAGCTACCAGAGCAATGAGCAGAACGGCATTGAGTACGTCAACTACACCCTGCTGGGCTACGAGACCCAGTGGGGCCAGGAGGACAGCTATAAGCTGCTCCTGCCCGGTGAGCGGGCCCGGTCCCTGCGGGTCAAACGGGAGCTGAAGGTGTTCCTGCGGGGGGACACCGCCGCGCAGGCGGCCTGGTACAAGGCCATGCGGGAGGTTTCCGCCCTGAGTCCCAATGAAATTCGGGCGCTGGAGGATATGGGCGCCATCCCCGGCGGCGATTCCTACTATGCCAGCTGGAACTATGGCCCGCTGGACCAGTGGGCACTTTTGAGCGTGCTCCGGGCCATGGGCAAGGCGGGCGGCGAACCACGACCGAAGGAAGGAGAGAGCGATGGATAGGATCTTAAAGGCTGCCACGGTGGCCAAGCAGGCGGTGGGGGAGGCGGAGCTGTCCCTCATCAACGCCCAGACCCTGCGGCCGCTGGGCGAGGAGGAGGTATTCACCTTCCGGCTGGCCGCCTGCGACGACCAGGTGGACCGGGACTATGAGCGGTTCACCGCCGAGACCCTGGAGGGGCTGGCCGCCCTGTTCGTGGGCAAAAGCGTGCTGATGGACCACACATGGCGGGCCGGAAGCCAGACGGCCCGGGTGTACGCCGCCGGGGTGGAGGACTCCGGCGGGGTGAAGCGGCTGGTCCTGCGGTGCTACATGCCCAGGACGGAGCAGACCGCCGGGACCATCACCGCCATTGAGGCGGGCATTTTGCGGGAGTGCAGCGTGGGCTGCGCGGTGCGCCGGGCGGTGTGCTCTGTGTGCGGCGCGGACCAGACCAAGACCTGCTGCCCCCACATCCCCGGCCGGGAATATGACGGCCAGATGTGTGTGATGGAACTGGACGGGGCCAGGGACGCCTATGAGGTGTCCTTGGTGGCGGTTCCGGCCCAGCCTGAGGCGGGCGTTATCAAGACCAAGCGGTACGGAGGCGCGGAGGCGCCGGAACATGAGCCCCAGGGGGCGGAGGCCCCTGACAATATCCTGCTGCTGGCCCAGGCGGCCCAGGAGCTGGAGGAAAAACGATATGGAGGGAATTTTACATGACGTATCAGGAACTGCTGGAGCTGAAGCACAAGCGGGCGGAGCTGGTGGCCCAGGGCAAGGAGCTGCTGGCCAAGAAGGACCTGGAGGGCCACAAGGCCCTGATGGCTGAGATCGACAGCCTGAACGGGGAGATTGAATCCGTGGAAAAGCAGCTGGAGCTGGAGCGCCAGTTCAGTGAAGAGGGCGGGGGGCCCATCGTTAAGATGTTCGCCCCCGGCCAGGAGCGTGAAGAGGACGGTTATTCCCAGGCGGTGAAGTCCTTCGCGGCGGCGGCGCGCAGCGGCTTCCCCAAGACCAAGGCGGCCGGGGACTTTATGTCGGAGAGCGTGGACGCCGACGGCGGCTATACTGTGCCCCAGGACATCGTGACGCGGATCATCCATCTGAGGGAAGCCAAGGAGAGCCTGCTGGATGAGGTGCGGGTCATCCCCGTTACCACCAAGAGCGGCAAGCGCACCATCAAGAAGCGGGGCCAGCACCAGGGCTTCGCCACGGTGGCGGAGGCGGCCAAGTTCGGCAAGGCGGCCACGCCCCAATTTGCCGTGCTGGGGTATAACGTTGAGAAGCGCGGCGGCTACCTGCCCGTCACCAACGAACTGCTGGAGGACAGCGACAATAACATTGCCGCCATCGCCGAGGAATGGCTGGCCGACGAGGCCCGGGTGACGGCGAACAATGAGATCCTGGCGGTCATCCAGGCCAAGCCGACGCAGGACCTGAAGGACCTGGACGGCGTGCTCAAGGCGTGGGTGGGTCTGGGTTCCGCCTTCCGCGCAACCTCCAAGCTCATCACCAACGACGACGGCCTGCTGTGGCTGGGCACGCTGAAGGACGGCAACGGGCGGTATCTGCTCACCCCCAACCCCGCCGATTCCAAGGAGCTCCGGCTGTGCGTGGGCCCCCATGTCCTTCCCGTCAAGACTTACGATAACAGCACCATCCCCACCAAGGACGGCAAGCTCCCCATGATCCTGGGCGACCTGAAGGAGGGCGTGGTGTACTGGGACCGCCGGGTATTCAGCGTGAAGGTGTTCGACCAGGCCACCATCGGCGATTTCAACGCAGCGGAGCAGGATATGACCATCTGGCGGGGCTCCCTGCGGGACGACTGCACCGCCCGGGACGACGGGGCGTTTGTCAATGGGTATATTTCCGCCGGCTCCGGGGTTTCCGGCGGCGGGGGCGATGACAAGGGCGGTTCCGGCGGGCAGGAGCCCCAGGGCTGACAGGAGGTAGCTGTTATGGCAAGGAACAAAAAGGATGCCGCGCCCCCTGAGAGCGCACAGGAGGCCCGGGACGGGCTGGGAATGGGCATGGATATCCCCGGGCCCCAGGAGGCCGCTGAGGGGGCCGCAAACGGCCAGATCAATGGCCCGGCGGACGAGATCGGGCCGCTGGACTGTCAGGATGAGGCGGAGCTCCAGGAGGGCGGGTTGACGGAGTATGCCGTGACGGCGGAGGGGGGGCTGCGGCTGCGGGAGCGGCCAGATTTGGAGGCCCCGGTGCTGGCGGTGCTGCCCTGGGGCGCGGGGGTGTTCGCCGACGAACCCCAGGCCGGCGAGTGGCTCCCGGTGACCACGGGGCTGCTGTCCGGCTATATGCTGGCCAAGCACCTGGCCCCGCTGACCGCCGCGCTGAAACAGGTCATTGAATATGACTGAGGATCGCAAAGCCTCCCTGCTGGCCTACTGCAAACTCACCGAATTGGCGGATGACCCGGAGGTGGAGGCCCTCATTCCGGCGCTGTACGAGGCGGCGGTGGGGTACCTGGCGGGCGCCGGGGTGCGTGTGCCCGAATCGGGCACAGCCCGGACGGCGCTGTATGACCTGTGTGTCAATTATCTGGTGCTGGACAGCTGGGATCATCGGGACTTGGCCGGCGGGACAGTTTCCGATAATCCGGCGTTCCGGCGGCTGCTTAACCAGCTCAAGCTGACCGAAGGTTTGTCCGCCGCATTCTGAATCAGGAGGTCGGTCTTATGGCAAAGCAGGCCCAGGCCGGGGAGCTTCGTACCCGGATCTACATACGCCGCACAGTGAAGACCACAGACCACGAGGGGTCGCCTGTCCAGCGGGAAGAAAGCGTGTTTGATCCCAAGGAGCCGGAGCGGGTGTGGCATTGCAAGTGGGTGAACGCTTACGGTGTGGAGGCCTTTACCGCTATGCAGCTCCAGGTGCAGGAACCCGCCACCCTGACGATGCGGTATTCGGCGCTGATCCGGCCGGACTGCCTCATCTATAAACTGGGCGACCCCGTTCCCTATGAGATTATCAGCGTAAACGATGTGGAAGACCGGCACTGCTGGCTTGAGGTGAAGGTTCGCCGAATGGGGGCGGCCCGATGAGCGTTGAATCCAGAATTGTGGCCGCCCTGGGCGTGTTTGGGGACCCGGTGGAGAAATCCCAGCTCTATGCTGCGGCCAGCGAGCGTCCGCCCCGGTATTATACGTTCGTCTGCGAATCCTTTGGGGACGATTTCGGTGATGACGAGCCAGGCTGCGAGCGCTGTCTGGTGAACGTCCACCTCTTTGCCCCAGTGGGGGAGAGCTGCCTCGCGCAGGTTAGAGAAACCAAGCACGCGCTGTTCCGGGCCGGGTTCACCTGGCCAAGGACAATAGATGCCGCCGATCAAACCGAACAGCACTATGTATTTGAGTGTGAGGCGCTGGAGTCTATTGAGGACGGGGGGATGGATGATGGCGCGGATAACGGTTAATGGATTGGAATCGCTCATGGTAGATCTGGAAGCGTTGATCGCCATGCCCGATAGCGTGGCCGAGGCCATATTGGACGCCGAGGCGGACGTTATTGTCCCGGCCCAGCGCTCAGAAATCGCCAGCCGCTGGAAGGGACCGTATTCCATGGGCATCTCGGCAAAATCCGTAAAAAAGGGCAAGGCCAAAAAAACCGAGGATGGGCATGCCGTCCATGTCTATCCGCAGGGGTCCCGGCGGCGCGGAAAACAGAGCGTCCGCAACGCTGAAATTGCCTTTATCAATGAGTATGGGGCCCGTGAGCGCGGGATCGCCCCCCGCCCAGCCGTCGGAACCGCCAACGCAAAGGCGGAAAAACAGGCGGTGGAAGCAGGCGAACGGGTCTTAAACGCCTATTTGGACAGTAAGAATCTTTGATTTTCGAGGAGGATAAAACATGGCCAGTTTTGGAGCTAAATTTCCCTATTTCTGCCCGGTGGCGGATGAGCCGGAGGGGGCCCGCCCTACCTACAGCGGCGAACCCATCCGAATCGGACGCCTGGTCAAGGCTGATCTCTCTATCACCTTGGCGTCCGGCAAGCTGTTTGCGGATGACGGCCTGGCCGAGACCGTTGATGAGTTTGCCGGAGGCTCTATCGCCATGGAGACCGACGACATGGTGGATGAGGTGGCGTCCGTTGTATACGGAGCGGAGGTGGAGGACAAAACCGTCCACTATAATGTGGGGGACGACCCTCCCAAGGGCGGCATGGGCTATCTGAAGAAGCTGATGCGGCGCAAAAAGGTGTTGTACAAGGGGTACTTCTACCCGCTGGTAAAAGCGGCGTTAGGCAACGACACCGCCCAGACCAAAAGCGACAGCATCACCTTTGGAACCAATTCCACGACGTTTACGGTTTTCGCCTGCGAAACCGGGGACTGGCGCGACACCCACGAGGCGGCCACGGAAGCCGAGGCCCTGGCGTGGCTCAAGGCGCAGTTTAAGACGGCCTCCGGGGATGGCGGCGCGCCGGGGACAAGCGGGGAGCTGTGACATGAAAGCGGTAAAAGCCGTTTTGGCGGGCAGGGCGCAGTATCTGGCGTTTACTGTGGACGCCATGTTTCAGATCCAAGAGGAATTCGGCGGGCCGGGCGGGCTGATTGAACTTTTGCAGGGCGATGGAAGGGAAAGCTATTCCGCCGCCTGCCGGGCCGCGGTCATCCTGGCGGAGCAGGGCGAGCTGGCCCGGCGGGCGCTGGGCTACGATCCCGCGCCTATGGTGGATGCGGCGGCGATTTCTGCCACCCTGTCGCCGGAAGAAGCCGTAGCCTTGAAGCGCGCCGTCATCGCCGCTATTTCCCTGGGCTTTGGCCGGGAGCTGACAGACGAGGACGACGAGGTTGACTTGGGCCTGGCGGAGCTGAACGAGCAAAAAAAAACGCCTTAACCCGCGCCCATTACCTGCGCATAGGGACAGCGTCCGGGCTGACCAAAAAAGAAACCCTGCTGTCTGCCCCGGGAGAGGTTGCAGACCTGTGGGAGCTGTACCTCCAGGCCCACGGGGTGAAAAAACGGCCGGAGGATGAGTAAAGCCGGAGGGCGCAGGCCCTCCGGCGGAAGGGGCGGCGTTTATGAGTACGCGAACCATATCCACCAAGCTCGCCTTGGAGGGCGAGGCGGAATACCGGGCAAAAATCAAAAATATCAACGCTGAGCTGGGCCTCCATAAATCCGAGCTGGAAAAGGTACAGGCGCAGTACAAAACCAGCGCCAATACATTGGAAGCGCTGTCGTCCAAGCAGTCGGCCTTAAAAAATATGCTGGAGACGCTGAACAAGCGCCACGCCGAACAGGCTGAAATGCTGGAAAAGGCCCAGAACGCGCAGCAACGGTTTGCCGATGAGGCGGACAGCGCCCGCGCCAAGCTGGAGGCCCTGAAGAATTCTTCCTCAGCCACGGCGGAGGAGGAGAAAAAGCTGGCCGATGAACTGGCCGCCGCCGAAGAAAACATGCAGAAGGCGGCTAACACGGTCACCGACTATCAAAAGCAGCTCAACAACACCGAGCGGGACCAGGCAAAGCTGAGCGATGAGCTGGCGCGAACAGAGCAGTATCTGGCGGAGGCTTCCAGCAATACGGACAAGTGCGCAAGCTCCATAGATGAGTTTGGGAAAGAAGTCGAAAAGGCTGGTGACAGCACAGATTCTTTTGCTTCCAAGGTAAAAGACGGCCTTTCCGGGGCGGTGCAGGTCGCTGGCGCGTCCATCGCCGCCGCTGGTGCGGTCGCTGCCGCAGGGGTAAAGCTCTTAAACGATATTGCGGAATCCACGGAGGAATATCGTGCGGCGCAGGGGAAGCTTAATACAGCTTTTGAGGCGGCGGGTTACTCTACCGAAACGGCAAAGGCCGCATACCAGGACTTGTTTGCCGTTCTTGGAGACACGGACAACGCTACAGAATCAGCCCAGCTTTTGGCTCAACTGGCAAGAAATGAAGAGGATATCGCCAAATGGGGAGAAATTGCGGCCGGGGTGACGGGAACTTTTGGCGATGCGCTCCCAATAAACAGTTTGATTGAGGCGGCTAATGAAACGGCTAAGGTAGGGCAGGTGACAGGTGCTCTTGCCGACGCCCTGAATTGGGTCGGCATATCTGAAGATGAATTCAATCAAAAGCTGTCTGCCAGCGCGGACGAGGCGGAGCGGACAAAACTCATTACTGAGACGCTCTCCACCGCATACGAGAACGCCAGTGATATTTTTGAAAAAAATAACTCTGTTCTCATGGAAGCAAATCGTGCCCAGGCAGAGCTTGACGATTCTATGGCCAAGCTGGGCGGCGCAGTGGAGAAGGTCAAGACCGAGTTGACGGCGGAATTCGCTCCCGCCCTTTCAGACGTGGCAAACGCTTTCTTCGGCCTTGCCGAAGGCGCGGAAGGCGCGGACGCGGCATTTGCCCAATCTATCGACAACTTAATCGGTAAGGCTGCCGACAAGCTGCCCGAGCTATTGGAGTTCGGCACAGATATCATTATCAATGTAATCAGCGGGATTGCAAATGCCGCCCCGCAGCTGGCAGAAGGCGGCGTTACTGTTATAGCATCACTGACAGATGGGCTTATTTCCGCTCTTCCTCAGCTGACCGATGGCGTAATTACTGTTATAACTGCACTGACAGACGGGCTTATTTCGGTGCTTCCGCAGCTGGCAGAAGCAGGGGCCCAGTTAATCAACGGGATTGTAACAGGGGTTGCCGGCGCGGCCCCGGAACTTATCCCCTCCGCTGTTGAGGCGGTGACGCAATTTCTTCAAGCCCTTGTGGACAACGCGCCGCTTCTAATCGATGGCGCCCTACAGCTGGTGACTGGCTTGGCCGATGGCATACTGGAGGCAATCCCCGTATTGCTGGAGGCAGCTCCAGAGCTGATTGAAAGTCTCGTGGAGGCTATTCTGGATGCGATTCCACAGATCATAGACACCGGGACGAAGCTCTTGGGGTCTCTTGTAGAAAACCTGCCGGGAATTATACGTACAATCGTTTCTGTGCTGCCGAAAATCATTTCGTCTGTCTCAAGTACACTCCTGGACAACATACCGACCATTGCCAAGGCAGGGGTAGAGCTGCTGACAGCCCTGGTCAATGATCTTCCCCGCATCATCGCCGAAATTGTCAGGGAGCTTCCGCAGCTTATAGCCGGTATGGTTGACGCGCTGGGAGCAGGAATTTCTAAGTTTGAGGATGTGGGGGCAAACCTGGTACGAGGGCTTTGGTCTGGCATTCAATCTCTTGCAAGCTGGCTGTGGAATAAGGTCTCCGCATGGATCAGTTCTATCTGGAACGGGATTACCGACTTTTTCGGAATTGCTTCTCCCTCAAAGCAAATGGCTTGGATAGGCGAAATGCTGGTGGAGGGGCTGGCTGGGGCAGTCGATAAAAACGGGGATAAAGCGGTCAGGGCGGTTAAGGGGATGGCTTCGGATATGCTGTCTGAGGTGCAGTCCGAAGCAGGAAAAATTGAGAATGCCTTAGAGCATGCTGCTGGTCAAGCCATTCAGACGTCTGTTGAAAATATGGAAGAGCGCATTGCTGAACAAAAAGTGCTCATTTCCGAAATGGAAGCAAATTTCAGGTTGCGCGAGCGTCAGGTGGCGGCTGAACTCTCGAAATCCAAGGCTCTATTTGATTTCAGGGCGCTGGAGCAAGCCGGACGCTACGACATCCAGGGCGTCATTCAGGGCGCCAAGGGGGAGCAAGCCAATCTGGAGCAAACCTATGAAGAGGCGGCGCAGGCGGCCCTGCACGCCATGGCGCGCTTCCGCATCCCCCGCATAGATATCCTTGCCCCATCCGCCGAGCTCAGCAGACAGAGCATATCCACAGCGCACGCCACTGCCGAGCAGTGGAACGGCGCGGAACCCTTCAGCATTCATATTGACAAGGTGGAAGTTCGAAATGATTCGGACATTCCCCGCATTGCCCAAGAGCTGTATTACCTGACGGAACGGAAAAGACGGTCGAGAGGAGGCGGGCCGCTGTGAGCGGATTCTCTTTCCGGGGCGTTCACAGCAGCGCCTTTGGCATACTCACCCAGGACCAGAGCCGGTCCATTCTGCCGCCCCCCAGGGAGGGGAAAATCACGATTCCAGGCCGTTCCGGCTATTATGCCGGAATGACCGCGGGCGTGTATGACGAACGGGTGGAAGCCATTTTGTGCTCATTTAAGCGCCTCCAGGGAAAGACAGTCCCGGAGATGTGCAGGGAGATCGCGCACTGGCTGTCTGGCACAGGCCGCTTGTACTACGACAAAGAGCCAGATAAATACTACATGGCCCGCATTTCCGGCGGGCCGCCCATGGAACAGCATTTGAAGTATGGGCAGTTTACCCTGACCTGGGTATGCAACCCGCCCTTTGCCTTTGGGCGGACAGTGACCCAGCCCATCGCCTCGGGGGAGAACCGG
>ERZ779632.223-NODE-223-length-37054-cov-11.286251_pt1 | contig 37054 bp, 38 predicted proteins | sample MGYA00514194_ERZ779632 | MGnify/ENA primary metagenome ERZ779632 (study PRJEB29562, sample SAMEA4376704) | mouse gut metagenome | isolation source: Cecum | study: EMG produced TPA metagenomics assembly of the A DSS colitis mouse model was used to assess the... | reverse complement strand
CTGCCCTAATCTGTCCCCAGTTCTGTCCTAAATCTCGATTTTTGCCCATTGGAACCTTTTTTGCGCCCACCCTGAAACGGTGCGGTTTTTGCGGTGCCGGCACCTTACAAGCCCAGCCGCCGCAAGGCTTTCAGCGAGGACAAGGCTGACAGAACCAAGCAAGAAAAAATCTATAAAGCGGTAGGACTTCAAAAGACTCGAAATCAGTTGTACCTCACGGTACCGTGGGTTCGAATCCCACCGTCTCCGCCAAGGCGGTTCGTACCGCGCAAGAGAGCTGCAAGGGAAACTTTGCGGCTCTTTTCCATAAAGGCCGGAGATGGGGAACGAGTTTGTCTTTTGCACGACAAAAACGTAGAAGGAGGAGTCATTGTGAGAGGTTCAGAGTCCAGGCTGATAGAATATATGGAAGGGGCTAAAAAGCGCTTTGTCATCCCGGTCTACCAGCGGAACTATAACTGGAAAACGGAAAACTGCAAACAGCTTTTTGACGATCTGCTGAAAATAATCCGGAATGGGAGAAAAAGCCACTTCTTTGGAAGCATCGTGTCGGTCTTTAACCCGGATGGCCGCTATACCGAGTTTCTTGTGATCGATGGACAGCAGCGGCTTACTACCGTGTCCCTCCTGCTCCTTGCCATATACAACTTAACAAAGGAAGGCGTGATCATTCCGGCCACACCCTCTTTGACCCAAGAAATCTATGAGGGGTACCTTGTGGACAAGTTCCAGCCGGAGGAGACGCGCATCAAGCTCAAGCCTGTCAAGAATGACCAGCGCGCGCTGGGAAAGCTGTTTGAGGACAAAAAGGAGCACATAAAGGATTCCAACCTGACAGCAAACTACAGCTATTTCTATGACCGCATCCAGAAACAGGAGATTACCATCGATGAGCTTTTTGACGCAATTTGCAGGCTGGAGGTCATTGATATCCGGCTGAACAACGAGGATAACCCCCAGCTCATTTTTGAAAGCCTCAACTCTACTGGCCTTGATTTAAGCGAGGGCGACAAGATTCGCAACTTTGTCCTGATGGGTCTACCTTCAAAGGAACAGGAAGTCTATTATGAAAAGTATTGGAACCGCATTGAGGAGTGCACAGGCTATGATGCCAGCTCTTTCATTCGAGACTATCTCAGCTTAAAGCAGCAGTCCATTCCCTCACAGAAGCGCGTCTATGTGAATTTCAAAGAGTATGTGGAGCTGGGTAAAATGGAAACAGAACCTTTACTCAGAGAGCTCCTCGGGTATGCCCAGCGGTATCAGGTCTTGCTGAAAGGCGGCACCGCAAGCAAGGCTTTGAATGCTTGCATCATCCGTCTGAATCGTTTGGAAACAACGGTCACCCGGCCGTTTTTCTTGGAAGTCCTGCGTCTGCACGATGAGGGTACTCTGAGTATTTCAGAAGTCACGGAGATTTTTCTGATTGCCGAAAATTACCTGTTCCGCCGGAACATCTGCGATTTGCCCACCAACGCCCTGAACAAGATTTTCCTTATGCTGCACCGGGAGATCACCCGCTATGACGGCACGGAAAAGGATTATGTGGATAAATTCAAATACGCGCTTCTCTCAAAAAAGGAAAGGGCGCGTTTCCCGGATGACGAAGAATTCGGCGCAAGCTTTACGGAGCGCCAGGTCTACCAGATGACCAACAAAAACAAGGTTTACATTCTGGAGCGCCTGGAAAACTATGGCACGCTGGAAGACAAGGACATTTATGCCCACTGCGACGATGGAACGTATTCCATCGAACACATTATGCCCCAGCATCTCACACCCGCGTGGATCAGGGAGCTTGGCGAGGACTATGAACAGATACACGAGCAGTGGCTGCATAGAATCGCCAACTTGACGCTGACCGCCTATAACTCTGCCTACAGCAACAGCTCCTTCCTTGAAAAGAAGAGCATGAAGAATGGTTTTGATGACAGCGGCCTTCGGATGAATACATATATCAGCAGAAAAGAGAAATGGACCCTGACAGAGTTAGAGGACCGCAGTCAGTATCTGCGCGGGCGGGCCATTGAGATCTGGGCGGCGCCTGTTACCATTTTCAAGCCGCAGGAAAAGCAAATGGACACCTATACTTTGGATGATGACGAGAATTTGAGCGGCCGGACGATTATCCGGTTCCGCTACAAAAACGCCGAACAGCCGGTGACCAGTTGGGTGGAGATGTTCCAGAAGGTGTTTCAGATCTTGTATGCAGAGGACAAGTCCGTCATAACACGGCTGGCAGTATCCTACGATGAAAACATCGGCTACCACTTTTCCATAGGCCTCCATGAACTGCTTAAATCGGTGGAGATCGGCGATGGGATTTATGTGTTGACAAATACAAGCACACAAAGCAAGCTTTCTGTCCTGAACCGTGTATTCAAGTTATATGACGCCGACCCTTCAGACCTTGTGTTCTATCTCCGGGATGAAAGCGAGGCCCTGGAGGATGAGAATGGCCCGCGTTATGCTCTGAGGAGGCAGTAGTGGGCATACGCGCTGCCGATTATTAAAGAGGCCCACGGAGAAAACGGCCCTTTCAGCAATGTCAATCCGTCCAGTATGAACTGGGTAAATGGGTTCTATGGTGTTAATGGTTTTAATTTGTGCTGTGTTGCGAACTATGACTCTGCCCGGGTGGAGGTTTATCTTGGTCACGCAGACCGGGACGTTAACAAACAGACATTTGACGCGCTGATAAAACACAAGGGAGAGATTGAGTCTGCGCTTGGGATAGCCCTCCAATCGAGCCGTGGCGACGATATCAAGTCGTCAAAAGTGTACTATATGCTGAACAATGTAAGTATAGAGCATGAGGTGGATTGGCTGCAGATGGCTCGCTTTCACGCGGAATGGAGCAAGAAATTCTATGATGTTATCGTGCCGTACCTATTGCGCACCTGAAGTTAAGAAGTCATACACAGAAACTCTGCTATCAGTTCCCTATATTTTTCCACTCCTGGTTTCCTCAACATCTCCGGCGAGGCACAGTAAGCAATAAACTCTGCTTTCCCACAGTACCGCATCCCGCCCACACTGACGCTGCTGATTACCCCCTTCCGCATCCAATCCCCCACCCTTTGGGGCGCACAGCCAATCAATTCAGCGGCCAGCTTTGTGGGCAGGGCGTCAGGATAGTCGGCCCACTTCATCGTCAAAAAATCTTGAAATGCCGCGCAATTCTCTGGCGTAGGCTCAATCAATTTCTTCCTCGGCTTGTAGATATCAGAATTAAATTGCCCGTATAGCTCCGACAGAAATTCCGCCTCAGTATCCATTCTGCGCTTAAACTCCTTCGCATCGCTTGCCTTTATCAGGAATCGATGCGTCTTTTTCCCGGTATCAATGCACGGAATATAATCGTTCTCCAGCAAATACTTCAACTTTCGCTTTGAGATATGCAGGTAACGGTACAACTCGTCTGCGCTGAGATACTTCGCCATCTTTACCCCTCGCTCTTATTATCAAAAATACCCGTGATAATATCTGCGCTGGCCTGTTTGCTGGCCTTGTCCAGATGGGCGTAAATGTTAGCCGTAGTGCTGATGTCACTATGCCCAAGGAAGTTGGAAACATTGATAAGTGGTACATCGTGGCTAATGAGTATACTAGCCATTGTGTGTCGAAGGTCGTGATAGCGAATTTTGCGCAGCCCATACTTCTTGATGATATCACTAAAATGCTGTGTTACATACGATGGCCGAATCAGTCTGCCAAGCTGGTCGACGCACACAAAATCCATGTACCTTATATCGTAACTTTTTCCGAACATCTTGCGGTAGACTTCCTGCTTTTCCCTCTCTGTTTCGAGCATTTCCCGAACCGGAGCCGGTAACGGTAATGTCCTTCTGCTGGATTTGTTTTTCATTTCTTCCACAGGCTCCACAATCTTTTCACCGTTACGCTCGTACTCAACGATTTTTGTATCCAACAGCACCGTGTTCTGCTCCCAATCAATTCTCGACCATCGCACGCCGAGAGCCTCACTTCGGCGCAAGCCAAGCCCTCCTGCCAGTAGGATTGCGGGATAGATTGGGTCGGAGCGAGTAAGTTCCAACAGCGCTTTCAGCTCGTCCTCGGAGTAATTCTCGCCGTGAAATTTATTCTTCTTGGGCCTGTCCACCCGGTCGAAAGGATTGGCGTCGATCAGACCATCTTTGAACGCCTGACTGAACGCTCGCCGCATTATGGCATGGTAATGGATAACCGTGTTGGCAGTCACGCCGTCAGCGAAGAGGGAATCGTAAAAGTCCTCGATATCTTTTGGCTGCAAATTACCAACCGTCAGCTTTGTTTTAGGCTCAAAGTACTGCCGGATTTTTCCATAAATCATGCCGTGATAGCTCTCATAAGTGTTGATTTGAATACTCGATTTAGCCCTGTTCAAGTAAGCACAGAGATAATCAAAAACCGAGAGACCGGCTGCAGGGTTTCCCCTGCGCACCAGGCTCTCAGCGTACTCAATCTCAAATTTGCTTACCACTTCCCGATAAGCTTTTTGCACCTTTGATTTCCCTGTCCCCTCCGGCAGGCCAAGCGCCCGCCAGACCGGCTTTGTTTTGCCGTCCTCCTTGACTTGGATCACAGCGTAGAGACGCCCTTTCTTTGATTGTACGCTGGCCGCAAATGAATTTTTATCTGTCATGCTGACCTCTCCTTTCCGCCGACTTCTCCGGCACCACACACACTACCACAAGACCTGCCGGAAGTCCATACCGCACCCGCAGAGTTTTCAGAACAGACACATTTCGGGTTCGGACCCCCTTTATCCTTATTGCGCAAATAGGATATGAGAACGCTTTTGGAAACGCGGTTCTCTCGCCCAACTTTCACTGCCGGAATTTCACCTTGCCTAATCAATTTGTAGACGGTCTTGGTGCATACGCGCAAAATTTCAGCCACCTCAGAGGCGGTCAACGCCTCCGGGTAGCTGGACAGAGCTTTTTTGTATTCCATTTTTGTCATTCACAAACCTCCATACTCATTTGAATTTGTGGTCAAACTCATCATCATTTTCTTCAGCAATTTCAGAAATTGCACCCGCCGCAAGGCCGAGTAAGGCCCCCAGCGCCTCGCCATTCTCCTGAGCCTCAATGCGTTTGCGGCGCTCCTCGGGGTCTTCATTATCGTCACTCAGAGCAGCCAGCGTATACATAGCAGAGCGGACAGCGCTGCCCCCAGCGCCGAGGACAGTATCGACACCACGATGATGAGCGCCCAGGTTTTCCAGCTCCGTCGTTTCGCTGCCTTGGCGATAGCCGTTTCCAACTGCGAGCCCTTTGCCAAGGAATCGTTCAAACTCTTTTCGAGACTCTTCCCAGCCTGTTGTGCGAGGTTCTCCATCTGCGCTGTTGAAGTCTTTATCTGTTTCACGAGCTGGTTGGAAATCATCTGCTCCTCGGCAATCTGCTGTTTCGCTAGCGAATACAGCTTCGGCTGGAAATTCACTGTGCTCTCCAGAAGATCCACCATCGTATCCCAATCTTTCTCCTGGATAGGCACCATTACCGGCATACTCGGGCCATTCATATTCTTTATAGCGCTTGCGTTTTTTGCGACTAACTCGTCCATAGTGGGCCTCTCTGTATTGTAACTCATAAGCTAAATTCTCCTTCAAAAATTTGTCATCGTGCAATTTTACATCTCTGCATTTCATCTTATTTGGGCAGGTGAACGTGATATATTTGCGCTCGTCCGTCCAACGCACTTGGTAGCCATACCGCTCCATCTCAAAGATGAAGTCCTGCTTGCTGCCACTGCGGTTCATGGCGGCGCAGATATCGGCCATCAGTTTGAACTTCCAACTCTCGCCTTTCAGAGCGGCGCGGTACTCCCTCGTGGACATTTTCGTACCAGATTTCTCATAGGGCGGGAGCACCGACAACCCATGCACCGCGCATATTTCGTCATTGAGAGCCCGCAACTCAATCAGAGTATTCGGGCTTTGCCGCAGCTTTTTACCGTTCTCAAAGCCAACGGAGTTGATAACGAAGTGTGAGTGCAGGTGGTCGGCGTCGCAATGCGTTGCCACCAAAATCTCATGACCTGGCCATGCCCGCTCCGCAAACTCTCTGGCGACGGCGTGAACCTCCTGCGGAGTAATGTTTTCGTCGGGTGAGAACGACTGGACGTAGTGATAAAAGTTGATGCCGTTTGTCTTGCGATACGCTTGTTTCGTCGTCAGAAATTCTATAAAAGAGTTTTCACCATCGCAAGAAATGCCACTGACCATGCGCTGGCCGGTGGCATTGTCCGCTACTTTCTTCTCCTGTAGGCAGTAAGAAATCACACCTTTCATGGCGCTGAGCGACTGCCTGCTCTCGGGAATAAATTTTATTGTTGCCATCATCGACCTCCCGCTATGCGAAGGAGTTGCTCGAAAATCATTCGTTGACCCTGAATGACCTCTGAGAAATCAGCCGAGTGAAACGCTCCCGCATTGATTTTCATGGTGATTTGATTGATGTTGTTGCCGATCCTTTTTAGCTCGATCAGCAGCGGTTTGACGTCCTCGGCAACGTGAATTTCCGTGCGCAACGATGTTGCAACAAGAAAATCTGTAATGCTGAGTTGAGCTTTCTTTGCTTTCTTCTGAATCATCTCTTTTTCTGCTTTGGTCAAGCGAATCGTCAGTGTTTCCGCTCGCTTTCTGGTGTTTTGCATACCTTTCTCCTTTCTGAAGTGGGTCCGGGCTACTGCCCGGTTCTTAACGTGCGGGGCGGACAGCCACGCGCTCTGCTTGCCCCAGCGGGAGGCCCTTACGAGCCTCCCCTGCCGGGAAATCCGGCCTCCGCGCCTTGCCGCAAAACTGGGCCACAAATGCCCCAAAACGGCCTTCTCGTGGCTTGGTATAGAACTATCTGGATACCGCCGCAAAACGCCCACACGAGCCTGCTGTGGCCTCACAGGGGCGCAAGTGCCGAAAGCAGCGGCTCATGCCGGACGGACGTTTTCCTTAGAAAATCCAGGGGTTTCAGCACTATCAGGGTCGCAAGGGACGGTAAATTCGGCACTGCTCAATGTTGCGTCACTTGCGGCACTTCCGTCACTATCGGGTGGGGCAGAAGAAAAAGAAACGGTAACCAGCCTCTGCCCATTGCTTCGATGGCTGCGAAAGAAAACACCCTTTTCCTCTAAAATATAGCGCCAACGGTTCATCATCTGCTTGAGGGACTTGGGTGCAATCTCCTTTCCGACCAGCTTACTGACCGCACCGGCAAGCTGCGTATTGTTGCCGCTAAATGTCTGTATCGAACGTACAAACTCAGTGAGTGCCGTCAGTTCCTCTGGCATTTCTATTGAACGATTTTCCAAGCTGTCCTGCACCAATTCCCATGAGCAATCGGATTTTGAGAAACGCAAGTCTAGCTTTCGGGTTTCAATGTCCCGTCCAGTGCAGACCAAAGTTGCCGCGCCCTCACTGCGCTGGCCCCGGTCAAGAATGAAGATGGCGTCCATTGCACCGCTGATTCCTGTGGTGCCAGAGAGTTTATTGAGCGGGTCGCTGGCGCCTTGCTTACGCAAATGGTGAACGAGCAGGATGGAGATTTGCAATTCGTCCGCCAGCTTTTTCAGCTCGCGCACTTCGGCATAGTCGGAGGCGTATGAGATATCCTGACCGCCGGAGCGAACGATTTGAAATGTGTCAATGGCTACCAGCGCGGTGTCGGGGTGCTCCCGGACAAATTCACGGATCTGTTCGCACAAGCCCTGGTCCAACTTCTCAGCGGCCGTAGCAAAAAATGCGTTTGGAGGAGCCTCATCTGTAAGCTGGAGCAGTCGGTCTTGCACCCGGCGGAGCGGGTCTTCCAGGCAGAGGTAGAGGATCGAGCCTTGCTTGACTGGTAGGTTCCACACCGGTTCACCCTTTGCAATCCTCACACACCAGTCCAGCACCATCCAGGATTTGCCGTTCTTGGGTGCGCCGCCTAGCATGGATATCCCTTGAGGCAGGAGCGTATCAATGCAGAATTTGCCCGGCTGAAACCTCATGTCCTGTAGGGTTTCGCCGTCAATGACGGCAAGTCTTTCGATGGGTTTTGGCATACACACATCAGTCCTTTCGGTAAAATAGAAACGCTCCCAGCTTGAAAAAGTGGGAGCAGTATTCATATTGCAAATCGGAAAGGATCCTGGTATAATTTTGGCGGGAGGTGAACGGTATGCCGCAGGTCAGGTATAAAATCTATACGTTGTCTGCCAGCGCTCTCATGGCCTACGCGCAGGAAGATGCGGAGAGCGGCTATGCCTTTGCGTTGAACGCAAAAGCAACGGAGAAATGCAAAGTGTTGACCGCCCTCCACGAGCAGCAGGACTGTGCGCTGTTCTTTCAAGCTTTGTGTATTCTGCATGGGGATAGCTACCAGTTACCGATGGAGAACACTCTGATTAGTGACCTGTCGGACGTGATCTGCTACGTGGATTTCAGCAATATCTTCGACCGGAATGCCGCACAGAACCGTCATGCCGTCCGGCAGAAAAGGACAGAGAGTATGTTCCGGCCTGAGGGCATTGTGCTGGATTTTGGCGCTGGCCCCTGTCGGTATCTGGCATTCGAGCGCTCCAACAGCATGAGCCGCAAGGCACAGCTTTCTTTTGTTCGGGAGGACATTTACGAGCCGCTGCGCCGGAGAATCATGCTGGATATGAAAATTGGGTCGTGCCAGTTGAGCAAACTTTATGCCTACAATGGGCTGATGCTCTCCGGTGGAACTCGAATAGTCGGTGTTGAAATTGACAGGCCCCACCGGGTGATTGTAATTGATAACCCCGAGGTAACTGTCCATGATGTACCGGTCATTACGGTTGAGGACGATGGGAGCGCAGGTAACATCCGCAAGTATCATCGGGTAGAGCGGAGAGAGGAGATCCCAGTAACTCTATTTGACGGCGAGGGCTTGATTTCAAAGCAGTACGCAGAAATCATTGATAAGGCTTACTGCGGTAAGCATATCCACACGTCGTTTCAGATACGCTTACCATATGTAAAAGGTATGCTCCATCAGGTTGACTTCAAGGATTTTTTGACCAGCGGGGGCTGTGACACCATTACAGACCTATGGGGCGTTCAGCACAAAGTGCGTGATGTGGATATCATTTTGACAAAGTCCATGTTCAAAGGATATGGCTGGCTGACGGAAAATAAAATGAATTGGAATGACTACTGGAGGGCGTTTTCTAAGTACCGATATGCGCTTTACATAACGCAGACCAGCAAAGAAAAACCGGAGGAGCTTACTACTCTGAATTACCAATTCTTGAACACGGTTTCCATAACTGCCGAAGAGTTTCGGCCACATGATCTGCCGTTAGGATGGAAGGATTCACCGGCAAAGGACGAGCGTTGCTGGCTCACAAAAGAAACTGAACTGGTCTATTATAGCTACTGCGCGGATGAGAAATTTCGCAAACAGTACTTTCTATCAGCCCTGGAGCGCAGGTGGTTTTCTAAGAAAAGCAAGGCGTACTACATGGCAAAAATCGTGAAGAAGAACTCGCTATTCATCAATGAGCCTGTCTACACCAAAGAGCTGGACGCGAAGGCAGAGCAAATTTTGAAACAGTATGCAGTCGGACAACTTATCGTCGCAGGTGACAACCGGTTTTTGTCTGGCGATTTGCTCGAGTTCCTTACCTTGTTGCTCCCAAAACAGGTGCCAAAAGATAGAGCAAAACGAACTTTCTTAGCGGTGGCAATCGGCAATCAATTTGCAAATAATTCTTTCTATGCACCGAAGGCAGCTTATGAACATGGCCGTGAATGTACTCTGCTCCGTAATCCACATATTGCCCGCAACGAGGAAATTCAGCTAAATTGTTACACCGATGTGGAGCAGATGCGCAAGCATTATTTGGGTCATCTCACTGATGTGGTGATGGTGGATTCCCACACGCTGGCGGCAGAGCGCTTGGGCGGTGCGGACTTTGACGGGGACATGATAAAGACGATTGCCGACCCGATTTTAAATGCTTGCGTGAAGCGTAATTATCAGGAGTATGCCACCGACTTGACCAGGCAAACCAGCGGGAATATACCTCTTTTGAAAATACCCGCCGCCGATCCGCAAATCCGTGACGCTAACGACTGGTATGCCCGGTTTGAAACGGTACGCAACACCTTTTCATCTCGCGTGGGGCAGATATCAAATGCCGTGTTGGATAGAAGTGTGATCGCTTACAATGAAAATTCTGACTCAGATTTACGCCAGCGCTGCAGGGAAGAAACGGAGATTCTGGCTATTCTAACTGGCCTTGAAATCGACTCAGCCAAGAGCGGTGTCAAGCCTGACTTGTCGGAGTATCTGAACAAGAAAGTCGTGAACCGAAGTCTGTTCTTGCAATATAAAAAGCTGCTGGATTCGGCAGAAACTCGCGGCAAATGGTATGAGCCTACCTTCGAGCAAAAGCACAAGGCGTTTTTTGAGAAGACGGACTGGAGAAAGGTAGACTCTAACTTGGAGCGGTTGCCGTATTTGGCGTATCAGTTGAAGAAAAATACACCGAAGTTGAAACCTAAACCTGCAAAAGATAGCGAACTTTTTGTTTTCGCACGGGAGCGTGATTGGAAAAAGAGCCTTGACCCGCAAATCCTTTCTTCTGTATCGGCACTTTTGAGTGACTACGAGGCTTGCCTATCCCGCATACGTGCTTGCCGAGTGCCGGTGCAAAATAAGCAGAGGAAGAATGATATCGAGAGAATTTTGTTCAGCCGGGGGCAGGAGGATATTTACGATGCAGACGAGTTGTACGTAGCTTTCCAGGATATTTCTGCGAAGCGGGTTGCGGAAATCCGTGCGGCCATTGTAGAGAGCAAATGGCATTTTATGGACAGTGAGGCCCGATTTGATTTTCTGGAAAGCCATCTGCCGGAACTCGATAATTATCATGAGCTGTTTTCGGATTTCAGACATAGCGGCTATCGTATTTTAGGTGATTTGATTTGTGATATCGATGATGAGAACCAGGCTACAGACAGAAAGAAATACTTGCGGGATACTGATTCAGTAGCTTTTCAGCATATGATGAACGCTTATCTCGAGCAACCTTTGCGGCATGATTACAGGGAAGTTGTGGCCTTAAAATGCAGGGAACTGTTGGATAGAGTTGTGCGGCCAAGGTCGGCAGTGCAGTATGTAGTTGCGCTGGATAAGCGAGATTTGCTATGGGATTTGCTCATAGACCACATCGAAGAAAATGTTCTGAAGGAGGTACCCCCATGCTGGATGAGCTTGAGGAATTTCGGGCGTATACAGAACCGACGGTCTATTCAGCGGCAAACAAGCGCGATACAACCTATATGGGGCGGTTCACGATGGACATGATTCTTGATTTCAATGGTCTGGCTCGGGTACTGACGGTTCTTGCCCGGGGATATCTGTTTGCAGATGCGGACGAGAATCTCAGAGCTAGAATTAACTATGCTCGCCGGGCGCTCTGCGCCTGGTGCAGTGTTCCGGATAAAAAGAAAGCCAGCCCTAAAGAGGAGTGGCAGTTCAAAAGTGATTTCAGGGAGTTGCATGGTGAGTTTCTTGAGTTGGTGGACGAAGATGGCATGGGTTGGTTTTGCCGCCATGTTCACGGTATCGCACGCTTTATGAAGAACAATCCTGATAAGGTGAGCAAGACGGCGTATGGCAAAGCAGATGTCATAGATAAAGAATTTGATGCGGCTTGGCGAAAGAAGGTTGTGCAGTTTCAAGTGCCGATCTTTTCGCAGGGTACGAGTGGTGCGTGGGTTTTGAGGTTTGATGACGTGCTGGCTGACGCTCTGGAACTGGGGCCGCTGCGAAACAACAGCATTGACTTGCCGGACGATATTCTCAATCGAATGGAAGCACTCCGGCCTGAGAAGGTACCGGCTGAAGTTATCCGCACTTTAGTGGCATATTACATTGCAAATAAGCCGGAGGATTCTGAATGGGTCGTGCTGCCGGTCACAAACTTTGACGCATATTTTGGCAGTACCATGTTCAGTAGGAAGTGGCTACCAGCTATTCCTGAGAGCATTATCATGCGGGAAAGGGAGCGTACTACAGTGAAAGTCATCTTAGTTTATTGGAGCGGCACCGGCAACACTGAGGCCATGGCCCAGGCCGTTGCTGAGGGCGTGCAGGCCCAGGGCGGCGAGGCCGCACTGTTCACTGCTGGGAAATTTGACGTTGACATGGCAGGCGCCTTTAACGCCATCGCTTTCGGCTGTCCATCCATGGGATCAGAGGAGTTGGAAGAGAGCGAGTTCGCGCCCATGTTCGCCGCCTGTGAGCCGGAGCTGAAGGACAAACCCATCGCCCTGTTCGGCTCCTACGGCTGGGGGGATGGGGAGTGGATGCGCACCTGGACCGATACCTGCAAATCTAACGGCGCTATATTGGCCTGCGAGCCGGTCATCTGCAACGAAGCGCCAGACGAAGACGCCCTGGCCCAGTGCAAAGTGCTGGGCGGAGCACTGGTCTTAGCAGGGAAATAAGGGAGTAAATATAGATGGAGCCGGCCTTGAATCCGTTCACGCGGCAGGCCGGTTCTGCCTTTGATGGGTGCGTTTTGCAAGCCCAGGAATGTCCGATATTCAAAACCTACAAATCAAACTATGGTTTACCGTGCTATCTATCGTGTTTCTACAAAGTTTCAAATTCATTGCGGCCTGCATTGACAATACCTACATCTGATGATATAATTTTGCTTAGATTAGTTATCGCTAACTCGATGTCATGTGTTAATAGAGGTTCAATGCAGATTGCATCGTAAGGTTAGTTTCTGCTAATCGAATCGTATCTAAAGGAGACGTCCACCATGAGAAAACTTATCCCCATTCTTCTGACCGTACTGATTCTCTGCTCCGCCATCCTCACTGGATGCGGCTCCACTCCAGAAACAAACTCCAGTGAGCCAGCCTCTACAGCTTCTTCCGAGGGGCAGTCCGAAAGCGTCGCATACCCCATCACGGTTTCACACATCTATGGCGAGACCGTGATTGAGTCCAAACCTCAGCGTGTTGTCAGCATCGCATGGGAAAACTCCGCCGCGCCGCTGGCCCTGGGCGTGACCCCGGTAGGTGTGTCAGAAGCCAACTACGGTCTTGTCACCGAGCACAAAATTCATCCCTGGACAGACGAGGCTTTCCAGTCCCTGGGCGTAGACAGCCCCCATGTTTTCAACGACACAGACGGCTTTGATTTTGAGGCCATCAGCGATGCCGAGCCTGATTTGATCTTAGCTGTGAACTCAGGCATGACCCAAGAGGAATATGACACCTTAAGCGAGATTGCCCCCACTGTGGCCTACCCGGAAAAACCTTGGCAAGTCAGTTGGCGTGATTCTGCCCTCATTGCCTCCAAGGCCATTGGCATGGAAGAAGAAGGGAAAAAGCTGGTAGAGGACACGGAAAAGCTGATTGCGGAGAAAGCGGCCGAATATCCGGCCCTGGCGGGTAAAAAAGCCATCTTCTGCTGGATCAGTCCTGATGACCTGAGCACCTTCTCTATCTACCTTCCCGGTGATTCCCGGGCCGACTACTTGAACGATTTCGGTTTGGAACTGCCGGACAGCATCCGTGAGTTAGCCCAAACTACCAGCGATTTCTACATAAATGTCAGTCGAGAAAACGCAGACCAGCTCAGCGATGTGGAAATGATCGTAGTCTACGGCAATGCCGCCAACCTGGAAACGATCCAGGCCGACGCCTTAATGAACCAGATCCCCGCAATCAAAAACGGCGCGGTGGCCTTTATTGACGACACCTCCGCTCTTGCGGGCGGGGCCTCTCCCAGTGTGTTGTCCATCCCCTACAATATCGATACCTATCTGAAACTGCTGAACGATGCAGCTGAGGCAGTGAAATGATCAGGAGGCGCACATTATGCCTGCTGTCCCTGCTGGTTTTCCTGATTCTGTGCGCTGTGGCCTCCGTATCATATGGAGCCAAACCCGTCAGCCTCCACAGTATATTTGCGGCGTTGGGGCTGGGCAGCGGCCCGGAGTTTGAGGTCAGCGTGGTACAGGCCCGCATCCCCCGCACACTTTTCGGGGTGATCGCCGGGGCGGCCCTGGGCATCTCCGGCGCACTGATGCAGGCCCTTACCCGCAACCCTATTGCTGACCCCAGTATTTTAGGTATTAACACCGGGGCCTCTCTATTTGTGGTCAGCGGCATGGCGTTTTTCCACATCAGCAGCAACAGTCAATACATCTGGTTGGCCTTTGCCGGGGCCGCGCTGACCGCCGTTGCTGTCTACGGGCTGGCATCCTTAGGCCATGGCGGGGCTACGCCCATTAAACTTGCCTTAGCCGGGGCGGCGGCAAGCACGGCACTTCAGTCCCTGGTGAATACGATAATGCTGCCTGACACCCAGGTGATGGATCGCTTCCGTTTCTGGCAAACGGGCAGCATTGGCGGGGTGACTTGGGAAGACATTGCCGCCCAGTGGCCCTACCTGGCCGTGGGGTTCATAGCCAGCCTGCTACTGGCCCCGGCGCTGAACACCCTGGCCCTGGGGGACGAGGTCGCCACAGGCCTGGGCCTGAATGTGGCTCTGGTGCGGGGTACAAGCGCTTTGGCCGGTGTGCTGTTGTGTGCGTCCGTCACGGCGCTGGCAGGGCCTATCGGCTTTGTTGGGCTGATGGTGCCCCACTTTATGCGGCTACTCCTTGGGCCGGATATGCGCTGGGTAATGCCTATGTCAGCCTTGGGCGGCGGAGGCTTGCTGCTGGCCGCCGATGTGCTGGGCCGTGTGCTGGGCGGTGCCGGGGAGGTTGAAGTGGGCATTATTACGGCCCTGCTGGGCGCGCCGGTGTTCATCTTCATTGTGAGAAAGGTCAAGGTGCGTGCCCTATGAATAATCAGCAGACCCCTATCTTTTTGGGTTTTCAAAAAAGACGCAGGCGCTATATTGCTGTGTGCGCGGCGCTGGCCGTGCTGGCGGCCGGGCTGGTTTGCTTTGGCATGGTTTTCGGTCAAACCTTCTACAGCCCCCAGACCATCTTCCGCGTCCTGAACGGTGAATCGGTCAAGGGCGCGACTTTCACCATCAAGACCCTGCGCCTGCCCCGGGTGCTTACGGGACTGCTGGCCGGGCTGTGCTTTGGCATGGCAGGCAACACCTTCCAGAAGCTGCTACGAAATCCCCTGGCCAGCCCGGATATAATCGGTGTAACCTCCGGGGCCAGCGTAGCGGCGGTGTTCGCCATTTTGGTATTGGGCTGGAGCGGTGCGCTGGTGTCCGCTTCCGCCGTGGTTTCTGGCATCGTGGTGGCAGGAGCAATCTGGTTCTTTTCCCAGGGTGCGGGTTTCTCCAACGGACGGTTGATTTTAGTGGGCATCGGGATGCAGGCGTTCCTCAACGCGGTCATCTCTTGGACCCTGCTGAAAGCCTCGGAGTACGATGTACCCAGCGCCATGCGGCGGCTCAGCGGGAGCTTAAACGGGGTCAAAATGGAAAATGTGCCCCTGCTCATCGGGGTGCTGGCAATTGCTGGCGGCGGGATCTTGCTACTGAACCAACATCTTTCCGTAATGCAGATGGGCGAGGAATACGCCCAGACCCTGGGCGCACATCCTAGCCGGACACGCCTGCTGCTCATCCTGTGCGCCCTGTGCCTGACAGCCTTTGCCATAGCTTCCACAGGGCCCATCGCCTCAGTGGCGTTCTTATCTGGGCCTATTGCTGACCGCCTTACCGGCGGAGGGAAGGGCAACATGGTTTCTTCCGCCCTTGTGGGCGCGGTGCTGGTGCTTGCCGCCGACCTCTGCGGACAATATGCCTTCCCCGCCCGCTATCCGGTAGGCGTGATAACCGGCATACTCGGCGCGCCCTATCTGCTGTTTTTACTGCTGCGCATGAACAAAAAAGGAGGAAATTAGCGATGGAACAGCACATATTATCGGCTGAAAACCTTCAGCTCGGCTATGATGGACGGGTGATTGTGGATAGCATGGAAGCGGTCATACCGGATGGGAAAATCAGCATTATCATCGGGGCCAACGGATGCGGGAAATCCACTCTGCTGAAGTCCTTTGCCCGGCTTTTGCGGCCCATGTCTGGAGTGGTCACCCTGGACAGACGGCCCATTGGCAGCTATCAACCGAAAAAATTGGCACAGATTTTGGGCCTGCTGCCCCAGTCCCCGGTGGTACCGGAGGGCATAAAGGTTGCGGACTTGGTGGCAAGAGGGCGGTTCCCATACCGAAAGCTTTTGCAAAACGCCACAAAGGAGGATATGCGGGCCGTACAGGATGCCCTGGAGATCATGGGTATTGCGGAATTGTGCGATCGCAGCGTAGATGAGCTTTCCGGGGGCCAGCGCCAGCGGGTATGGATCGCCCTGGCGCTGGCCCAGCAGACAGACATCCTGCTGCTGGACGAACCCACCACCTATCTGGACATCGCCTATCAGGTGGAAATTCTCGACAGCCTTGCCGAACTGAATCAAAGTAAGGGCACTACAATCGTCATGGTACTCCACGATATCAATCTCTCTGCCCGCTACGCCGACTGGCTTTTTGCCATGCGCAAGGGGAAGTTGCTGGCCCAGGGAGAGCCTGCGGATATTCTCACCCCGGAGTTAATAAAAGAAGTCTACGGGCTGGACTGTGTGGTAATGGAAGATCCTGTCTCCTGTACGCCCTATGTTGTGCCAAAAGGCAGGTACCATATGAATACTGCCCTGGTGCGGGCCGGATAAGGTTCAAAAGAAGATAAGACTGTACAAGCGAAAACGACTTGCTTGTACAGTCTCTTTTTATCCCTCCAACTCCGCCTTCCACTTTCGAAAGCTCTCCTCGCTGATGGCGTGCTCGATCTTGCAGGCATCCTCCTCAGCCAGCTTCTCATCCACCCCGGCGGCGATAAGCTGGCGGGTGAAAAACTGGTGCCGTTCATAAATCTGCTCTGCCACCTCCCGGCCCAGGCCGGTCAAGAGCAGGGAACCGTTTCCGTCAACCTCCAAGAACCCGCCCTTTTTCAGGAGCCCTACCGCGTTGCTAATGCTGGGTTTGCTAAAATTCATGTGTCGGGCCAGATCAACTGAGCGCACCGCGCCCATTTTACGTTGCAAAACCAAAATTGCCTCCAGATAGTCCTCGCCGGACGCGTATAATGCCATAATTGTCCTCCCTTTAGGTGCGTACCTTGGTATGGTCGCGGAACAGATGATAATAGATTGTAAAAGCCAGTGATGTGACCGCCCAGGAAACCGGGTAGACTGCCAAGATTGCCAGCAGTTGGTGATTGTGCGGCACAAGCCATATCCACAGGACACGGGTAGCGCAGGTGCCAAGCAGAGTGATCACCATGGGCCGCAGACTCTCGCCCTGGCCCCGGATCGCCCCGGCAAAGACCTCGCCGAACACATACAAAAAGCAGAGCGGGGCCATCAGCCTCATAAGCCTGCCGGTGACGCCGGCAATGGGCGCATCCGCCGAGTTGAGGATAAGACGGCCCAGCGGTTCGCTCCATAAAAACAGGATAGCGCTGATAAAAATGATAATGGCAAGGATCATACCAAGACCGATCCGTACTCCTTTTCTGCAACGCTCCCCCTGGCCCGCGCCGTAATTTTGCGCCACAAAGGTGGCGATCGCCGCCGCGAAGGAGTCCGCTGCCAGCCATATGAGAAAATCCAGCTTGCCGCACAGGGCCCAGGCCACGATGTTATCCGTACCGGTCTGGTTCACCGCCGCCTGCACAGTCATGTTGGAGATGGGGTACAATACAGACTGTAAGGCCATAGGCAGGCCGATGGTGAATATCTTCCCCAGCACCGCTCTGTCAAAGCGGAGCCGCCCGGGGGACAGCCGGTAAGCCGCCTGCCGCCTTGTCAATACCATCAGTGCCAGTGCCGCGCTTAGCCCTTGGGCAAGGACTGTGGCCAGGGCCGCGCCGGGGGCGCTCATGCCCCATGCCGCCACGAACAGCAGGTCAAGGCCCACATTCGCCGCGCCGGAGACTGCCAAAATGCAGAACGGTGTCCGGGAATCCCCCACCGCCCGCAAAATTCCGGCGCAGATATTGTAGACCATGGATACGGCCAGCCCGGCAAAATAAATCTGTACATACCCCAGCGCCAAAGGATACACGTCGTTCGGTACGCTCATCAGGCGCAAGCCCAAAGGCGCTGCCGCCACGCATACCGTCGACAGCACCAGCCCTCCCGTCATTGAGAATGCCACCGCCGTGTGTACGGCTTTTGAGAGGGCGTCCTCCTCCTTGGCCCCGAAGCACTGGGAGATAATGATGGCTGCCCCCGCAGACAACCCGGTGAAGAAATTGACCGGCAGTTTGAGCAGATTATAGATGGAATCTATGGCGGCAAGGCCCGCTTTTCCCGCGAACTGCCCCAATATCACAGCGTCCACCGTGGCGTAGAGCTGCTGGAAAAGCCCGCCTGCCAGGACGGGCAGAAAATACAGCAGAAGCAATTTCCAGATAGAGCCGGTGGTGAAATCAATGGCGCTGGCCCTCTTTTTCATGTTGGCCTCCTTTTTGTTAGCTTATACTAACCTTTGGGCGTGAAAATTCAACGTGGAGCATGAAACCCATGGGAAAGGTGCGTATGACCCGGTAAAACAGCCGGATGATTGGCGTTTTGCGATAGCCGCCTTTCAGATAACTTTGACAGAGCAATTCTCCTTTGTGTTCCGGCATCAGTGAACGCTGGGGCGATGATATCCCACAGTAACCGTTTACAACAGGTGTATCTCATGATTCCTGCCACCTACCCCAGCGCCACATCCAGTGCCAGCATAACGGCAAACCCAGCCGCAAAGAACAGCGTCCCCAAATTTGAGTGCTCCCCAAGAGACGCCTCCGGGATGAGTTCCTCCACCACCACATAGATCATGGTCCCCGCCGCGAAACTGAGCAGATAGGGAAGCGCAGGCAGAATAAATCCTGCTGCCAGAATCGTCAGCATGGCGGCCAACGGCTCCACCACCCCGGAGAGAACGCCGTACAGAAAAGCCCGCCCTTTCCCCGTCCCCTCCGCCCGGAGCGGCATGGAGATGATGGCCCCCTCCGGGAAATTCTGCAGGGCGATGCCCAGGGACAGGGCCAGCGTACCGGCGGCGGTGATGCCGCTGTTCCCGGATATCCACCCCGCCAGCACCACGCCCACCGCCATCCCCTCTGGGATGTTGTGGAGGGTGACGGCCAACACCAGCATGGTCGTCTGTTTCAGCCGGGCATGAGGCCCTTCAGGCTGACTCGTGCCCTGGTGCAGATGGGGAACCGCCCTATCCAGTATCAGCAGGAACAGTATGCCCAACCAGAACCCGACTACCGCCGGAAGGAACGCCAGCCTGCCCATATCCGCCGACTGCTCCATGGCGGGCACCAACAGGCTCCACACGGAAGCCGCCACCATGACCCCGGCGGCAAAGCCGGTCAGGGAGCGTTGGACAGCCCGGTTCAGCCCGCTTTTTATGAAGAACACACAGCCTGCCCCCAGGGAAGTGCCCAGAAAGGGGAGCAGTAATTCTGCCAGAACATTTCGTACCATTTTTCTGCGTTTTCCTCCCGTTTTACGTTTGGGTACTGTGTACATTATGCGCTGTTGTCAGTTTGAAATACTCTCGTCAGCCATCTGCCGGGATCGTCCTGACCCCAAAGCAAAAATAGAGGATATGGAACACCCACACGCATCCCAGCACAATGCGCCCCACCGGCACGGCGTGCATCATCACAAAGCCGATGGACATGAGCAGGGTCACCGTCACCATAATGCGCACCTTTGTCTTTTTCGTCATGCCCTTGCCCTGGACAAAACTCTCCAAATTCTCCTTATAGAGCTTCGTCCCCTTGAACCACCTGTCCAAGCGTTCCGAGCTGCGTGCAAAGCAGAACGCTGCCAGCAGCAAAAACGGGAACGCGGGCAGCAGGGGCAGAACCGCCCCCACCGCACCCAGCCCCACGCCGATGCACCCCAACGCTATGTACCCGATTTTCTTAATTTTCATGCCTGTTCCTCCAATCTCCGTTTCTCTTTTCTGGTCTCGATTACGTGCCGCACCGCCTGCACCGGGCAGACAAGAAACATCCTGGGCCCGGAAAAGCGCATCACCGCCCGGATATTCTCCCGCATCTCCGGCTTGTAGCAGTGTACCCGGCAGTTGGAGCAGAAGGTCTTTGTCTCCATAAAGGGACAGTGGTCGCTGCGCTGTCGGGCGTATTCGGTCAGTGCCGCGCACTCCGGGCAGAGCCCCTTGGTGTGGTGGTTTTTCCGGCAGTAAAGGGCAATCATCTTGGCCACCATCGCCTTTTCCCGCTCCCGCTTTGTGTTCGTGTCCATCAGCTCAGCCTCCCGTTTTCCACCGAGTACACCCGGTCTGCAATACGCATGGTACTCTGCCTGTGGGACACCAGCACCACGGTCTTGCCGCCCCGCTCCTGGCCCAGGGACTTCAAAATCACCGCCTCGTTCAGGCTGTCCAGATTGCTGGTGGGTTCGTCCAGCAGCATCAACGGAGCGTCGTGAAGGAATGCCCTTGCCAGCCCCAGCCGCTGGCGCTCTCCGCCGGAGAGGGTGCCGCCCAGCTCGCCCACAGGGGTGTCGTAGCCTTTTGGCAGGGTCATGATGAAGTCATGGACAGCGGCCTTTTTGCAGGCGGCGACGATTTCTTCATCTGTGGCGTCCAGCTTTGCAACGCGGAGATTGTTCTTGATGCTGTCGTGAAACAGATGGGTCTCCTGGGTGACGAAACTCTCCATGTCCCGGAGGTTTTGGGTATTGATTTCTCCCACGTCCCGACCTGACACCAGCAGCTGCCCAAGCCCTGCCTGCCAGAAGCGCATGAGCAGCTTTAAGAAGGTAGACTTGCCACTGCCGCTTTTGCCCACGATGCCCACCACTTTCCCTTTTGGCACGTCCAGGCTCAGCCCGCTGAGGACTTGTTCGCCGCCATAAGAAAAGCTGAGGTTTTCAGCCGCCGCGCCGGTGAACTCTACCTGGGTCTGACCGCTGACCTCCTCTACCAAAGGTGCCTCCTCCAGAATGTCCAGCACCCGGTTTCCGGCGGCGAAGGTACTCTGCAAAGTGCTGCCCAGGTTGGCCAGGGCCACACAGGGGCCGAAGCTGCTCATCAGGGCGACAGTTGGGATGAGCACCCCGGCGAAGCCTACCTGCCCCCGGCTGTACAGCGCTACCGAGGTGAACAGCATTGCTAAGTCCAGCAGAAAAATCACGGTGTTGGTGACGGCCATGCTGTACCCAGCCTTGCGCTTCATTTTGGACTCGCTCTCCGAGAGGGCATCGGTGCGGGCGTTCATTTGAGCAAGCCGGGCCTCCCCCTGGCCGTACTGGACGGTTTCATCCAGACCCTGCAAACTGTCCAGCACAAAGGCGCTCAACTCCCCGGACTCCCGGCGGAACACCATGCCATCCTCTCCGCTGAGCCGGGAGGTTAGAATGGGCACAGCTACTCCCACCACGACATAAGCCCCCAGGGCCAGCAGCCCCAGCGCCCAGTGGCAGCTGCCGATAAACAGGCACATCACCACCGTAAACAGCCCGGCAATGGCCGCCGGGGAGATGGTGTGGGCGTAGAACACCTCCAGCAGCTCAATGTCCGAGGTGATGACTGCTATCAAATCGCCACGGTCCCGGCCCTCCAGCTTGGCGGGACACAGGCGGCGCAGGGCCCGGAACACTTTGTCTCTTATGAGCGCCAGCAGCTCGAAGGCGATAAAGTGATTGCTGGCCTGCTCGGCATAGCGCAGTACGCCCCGCAGCAGAGCGAACACGCCCACGGAAATGAAAATGGCGGTCAGGCTGAAGGGCGTGTCAAACTGCAATAAATCCAGCGCCGCATACCCGCCGAAGATGGTGATAAACGCCGCGCACAGGTGTCCGGCCAGGCCCATGAGAATTGCCAGCACCATGAACCCGGCTAAAGGCTGTACCAGCCCTATCAGCCGCAGCATTACCTTGAATCCGCTCCTTTTCATTCAGATGGCCTCCCTTCCGTAGTTCTCCAAAGACTGCTGGGCGTTCCAAAGGGCGGCGTAAGCGCCCCGCTTTTCCAGCAGTTCCCGGTGTGTGCCATACTCCGCAACGCGGCCCTTTTCCATCACATAGATGCAGTCGGCACCAGTCACGTTTGCCAGCCGGTGGGAGATGAGCAGTACGGTTTTCGTCCCGGCTAGGGCGCGTATCCCGGCCATGATGTCGTTCTCGCTCTCCACGTCGATATTGGAGGTGGCCTCGTCGAAAATGTACACCGGGCTGTCGTGGAGCAGCGCCCGGGCCAGGGCCAGCCGCTGCCGCTGGCCCCCGGAGAGGTTTGCGCCCTGCTCGGTGAGGGGGGTGTCCAGGCTATTCTCCTGCCGGAGAAAGCCGTCAAGCTTCACCTTTTCCAGCGCCGACCAAAGCTCCTCGTCCGCAGCATCGGGCCTGCCCATTTGCAGGTTCTCCCGCACGGTGCCCTTAAATAGGTAGCTCTGGTGGCTGATGTAGGTGATGCTTTCCATCAGGTTTGCCTCGGCTATGTCCGCCAGCTCCACGCCGCCGATCTGGATGGAGCCGCTATAGCCCCGGTTCCGGCCCAGGAGCAGTCCGGTGATGGTGCTCTTGCCACAGCCGGATTCACCAACGATAGCGGTGAAGCCGCCTTTAGGCACGACTAACTCAATGCTATGAAGAATGGGCCGGTCAGGCTCGTAGGCAAAACTCAGGTTGGTGCAGGTGATGGAGCAATCCTCCGGGAAAGGTGCAGTGCCCCGCTCCGGCTCAGGCAAGTCCAGCAGGCGGAAAATCTTCTCGCTGGCGGCCATGCCGTTCATGGCAATATGGAAAAAGCTGCCCAGCTGGCGCATGGGAATGAAAAAGTCGGCGGACAGAAGAATGATGAGCAGGCACCCGGCCAAGTCCACCTGCCTGGCCCGGTACTGGGTCACGGAAAGAATCACCCCCAGGGCCGCGCCGCCGTAGGCAATCAAGTCCATAATGGTGATGGAATTCAGCTGCATGGTCAGCACCTTCATAGTGATCCGCCGGAAGCTCTCAGCCTCCTGGTTCATCTCCTCCTGCTTGAAGCCGTCGGACTGGTAGATTTTTAAGGTTGTTAAGCCTTGCAGGTTTTCCAGAAAAGTGTCGCCCAAAGCGGTATATTGCCCCCAGTATTTGGCGAGCAGCTTCTTGGCCCAGGTCTGCACGGCGGCGATGGCAATGGGAATAAGAGGCACGCACACCAACAGCACCACCGCCGAGGGTACGTTTACTGTGCACAGGTAGGCGAACAGGGTCAGCGGGGCCAGCATGGCGTAGAAAAATTGGGGCAGGTACGCCCCAAAGTAGGTTTCCAGCTGGTCAACGCCCTCCACCGCCACCTGGATCACCTCGGCGGTGCTGGCGCTTTGGCGGTAACACACTCCCAGCCGAAGGAGCTTTCGGTAAATCAGCTCCCGCAAAGTGCGCTTGACCGCTTTCGACGAGAGATAGCTCATGCGGCTAGCCCCCACTGTGCAGGCGAAGCGGAGCACCACCGCTCCCGCCGCAACCGCCGCTGTCAGGCCGAGCCGCCCGCTTTTACCCAAAGCCAAACAGGCTAGAAAAGCGGTTATGGCGGTCATCATAGCCATGTTTGCCAATAGAGAGAGCCATTGCAGGGCCACGTTCCCGGCCACGTATTTTCGGCTCTCGGGGACTGTGCCGATCAGGCGTTTGTTGATCATCATAGCGATCTTCCTCTCACAGATTTGTTAGCATATGCTAACCACATGTTAGATGAAAGCGCACGCCGATTAGCGCGCGCTAACTCGCTTATATTTTACTATGAGAAGGAAAATTTGTCAAGGGGAGTTTTATCCCAGCGACCAATTCTGGCTCTCCGTTTGCAGCTTGACCATCCGGGCAAAAGCCCCGTTCTTCTTCATCAGCTCCTCTGGGGTTCCCATCTCAGCCACTGTGCCGCCGGACAGCACTACGATCTTGTTGGCGTTCTCCACCGTCCTCATGCGGTGGGCAATAATCAGCACCGTTTTTTTCTCCACCAGCCGGGAAATGGCCTGCTGAATCTCCGTTTCGTTCTCTGCATCCAGAGAGGCGGTGGCCTCGTCCAGCAGAATAATGGGCGCGTCTTTCAAGAGGGCGCGGGCGATGGAGATGCGCTGCCGCTCGCCCCCAGAAAGGGTGGAGCCGTTCTCCCCAATCATGGTCTGATACCCCTGTGGGAGCTTGGAGATAAACTCATCGCACATGGCCTCTTTCGCCGCCTGCATGGCCTCCGCATCAGTAGCGTCCTTACGACCTATGCGAATATTCTCCATGACGGTGTTGTTGAACAGCGTTACATCCTGGAACACGATGGAATAGGCAGTCAAGAGCCGTTCCGGGTCAACCTTGCCCACATCCACACCGCCGACTGTGATCCTGCCCCGGCCTATATCCCAAAACCGCGCCGCCAGCTTTGCGGCGGTGGATTTGCCACCCCCGGAGGGGCCAATCAAGGCCGTTACCTCGCCCTGCTTGGCGGTAAAGGATACATCCTTCAGCACTGTCTTGCCGCTGTTGTAGGCAAAGCCCACATGGTCAAAGGTGATGTCATAGTCTTTGGGCGAAAAGGCCGTTTCGCCGCTCTGGGAGGGGCTTTCATTGATCTCGTTCATGCGGTCAATATTGATTTGCAGGGAGTTCATAGCAGCCAGATTTTGCAGAGAGAAGTTCATCGGCTCATAGATACGGGAAACCACCAGCAGGAACAGGAAAAAGGTCACAAGGGACAGTTCCCCGCTCATCAGGCGCATACTGCCTACCAGCGCAACCGAGGCGATGCCCAGCTTGAGAATCATCTGCGCAGGGGCAACAAACATAGCCGATCCCAGCTCGCTTTTAATGTGCCTTACCTCCAGCGCGTCGATCTTCTTATTCAGACCATCGAGGTATTCCTGTTCTGCCTTGCAGCTTTTCAAATCGCGGATGGTTTCCAAACACTCCTGCACTCCCTCTGCCACAGCAAGGCTTGCGGCGGTCTGCCTGAGGGTAAAATAGTTCTGCGCTTTTTTAGAGAAACCTACAATCACCAGCGCCACCGGCAGCACCCACAGCGCCGCAAGTGCCATCTGCCAGTCATAGAACAACAGACTGACGGCCACAAGACAAGTAGAAATGACCGACCCATAAAACTGGGGCACATAGTGGGAGAACATCTGCTCCGTGACCTGCACATCTCCCATGATGGTGTTGGTCAAGTCAGATAGGTCTTTCTTGCCGAAGAAGGACAGGGGCAGCCGCCTTAACTTTTCCGCCAGCCGGATGCGGCAGGCTCCGGATTCCTGGTAGGTTGAGAAGTAAGTAGCGTTGTACTTCCAGAACTCGGAGAGCCAAATTAAGACCAGCGCTGCCACGATTCCAATGGCATAAAGCTCATAGTTGGGCTGTTCACTGTTCAAAAAATTGCTGACCAGCAGATAGAGCAGCCCCACCGGTAACATCAATACCAAATCAGCTACGGTGCAGGCGGCTGTGGCCTGCACCAGCCCTTTTGCGCCCTCGCGGGAGAGGGCAAAGCGTTTCATCAGCTTATCAATCATTTCGCAGCACCTACCTTCCAACTCACAGAGGTTTGATAATCCTGCCACATCTTGGCGTAAAGTCTACCGTTAGCAACAAGAGAGTCATGGGTTCCGTTTTCCTCCACTTGGCCCTCCCGCAATACAAAGATGCGGTCGGCGTTCTTGATTGTTGTCAGCCGGTGAGCGATCATAATGACGGTCTTGCCCTTGGAGAGTCGCTCAAAGGCCCGCTGCACCAGCGCCTCATTCTCCGGGTCCGCAAAAGCGGTGGCCTCGTCCAGAATGAGGATGGGGGCGTTTTTCAACATAACGCGGGCGATAGCGATGCGCTGCTGTTCGCCCCCGGAGAGGTACACGCCGCGGGTTCCGATCACTGTATCAATGCCTTGAGGCAGCTTCTGAATGATGTCGTCACACTGAGCCTCATGGAGTACCCGCTCCACCTCCTGACGGGAGGCATCCGGCTTGGACAGCCGCACATTTTCCAGAATGGAAGTTTTGAGCAATTTGCTGTCTTGAAACACATAGGCCACGGTGTCCATCAAAATATCTTTTGGAATGTCCTTTACATTGGTGCCGCCGATCTGGATGGCCCCGCTAGTTACATCCCAAAAGCGGGAGATCAGCCCCGCCACAGTGGTCTTGCCGCCGCCGGACGGCCCCACCAAAGCCACAGTTTCACCAGCCTCAACTTGGAGCGATATATTTTTTATGGCATCCTCTGTGCTGCCGCTGTAGCGGAAGGTCACATTTTCCAGCGTAACGGAATTGTCTGCCGGGGCCTTAGCGCTGTGGGGCTCGGGCAGCGGCTCCACATCCAGAACGGAGTGAATACGGCTCAGAGCATCGGCTACGATCATACCATTCTCGCTCATATACATGACCTTGGACATAGCTGTGGCAATGATAGGGGTAAAAATCACATAAAAGATGAAGTTCAGCAGAATCGGCTGGGCTACCGGGCCGCCGCCTGTCAGAATCAGCGCCAGTACGATGAGAAACGCAAAAGCGCTGTTGATGAACACCGTGTACATCAGCATGGGCGGGCGGCACTTCTTGCAGTAGGCGATGCAGTATTTGTAGTAATTGTCAATGGTGCCTTTGAAACGGGCAAAGGAGTGGACGGTCTGCCCGAAGGTCTTGACCACGGGGACGCCCCGCACATATTCCACCGCCTCGTTGTTCATATCTGCAAGGGCGTTTTGGTACTCCTTGATATCCTTTGCCATCTGCGGCCCCACCATCTTGAACATAGCGGCAAAGCCTAAAATGATGGGCAGGAGACTGACAAGGCCAAACCGCCAGTCGAACAGGAACAGCATGAGTACCATGCAGATGGGCGTGGTGATTGCCGCCGACATATCCGGGAGCTGGTGGGCCAGATAGGTTTCGGTGGCCGCGCTGCTGTCGCTCACAATGCGGCGTATCTTCCCGCTGCCCATCTCGCCGATGAATCCCAGGGGAAGCTGGGCAATGTGGGCCATCAGCGCCTTGCGGATGTTCCCGGCGATGCGGAAGGCCGAGAGATGGGAGCACATCAGTCCGGTTATGTAGATGAGAATGGACGCCAACGCGAACAGCACCGCCATCCAGCCGCTTTGAACGATGTGTGTGGCCTGCGTAAAGTTGGGGGCCACGGCAATGACCTCTTTGATGATCTGGAACAGGAACACAAAGGGGAACAGGGCCAGCACCGCGCTGACAGCGGACAGCATCAGGGATAGGTAGATCAGAAACCTGTGCCCTCCGGCGTAGGCCATCAGCTCTTTGAGATTGCTTTTTTTCTTCACATAGATACCTCCTTGGATGATTAGTTGCAACTAACTATATGGCAAAAATAATGGGGCATAGTTAGTGTGCTAACTATTTTGTCCCATTATTTTCATCCATCCAGCGGTATAGAATTCCCGGAGCTGCCCGATGAAGCGCTTCGCCCGTTCTTTGGGCATATCGTGGCGCAAGACCTCAAACATCCCCTCGAACATCCCGCTTGCAACCATGTGGCACAGCTCCCGATCAAGCTCGGGCACGGTATGCCCCAAGTCCCTCAGCACATCAATATACCTGAAGGTGTACTCCACCTCAATGTCCACCATATTATGAACAAACTGCTCATAAGGGGTGCCGTCGCTGTAGCAGATCAGCAGCTTGAAGGCCTCCCAGTGGCTGTACATATAGTCGATCATCCAGTCCACACATTCCGCGGACTCCTTGCCCATATGGGCGGTCTGCTCCTCCTTGGGAAGCTGGGCGAAGTCCGTCTGTGTGGTCATGAACCGGCCCATGACCGCCGCCGCGCACGGCTCCACCAGGGCGGCGAACAGGGCTTCCTTGCTGGAGTAGTAGCCGTAAAAAGCTCCGGTGGTCACCCCGGCGGATTTGACGATATTCCGTAGGGAGGCCCCCTGAAAGCCCTTTTCCAGGAACTCAGTGGTGGCGGTCTGGTGAATTCTTTCTAAAGTATTGCGTTCGTCCATCGAATCCTCCGTAACAGCGTTATATAACGGTGCTATAATAGCACAAATCAATAGCCCTGTCAAGTGCAAATGACAAAACGGGAGTGTCCCAACCGCAGAGATAATCATCTGGGTTCCCCCCGCCCGTAGGGCGGGGGGAACCCGAAAAGCTCTCCGAAACGGACACTCCCTGCCAAAGCTGCCGCAAAGCGGTTGAATGATTTAGAAAGATCCATTGCTATATTTCGCTTTTTGATGTATACTTGAATGGATGGGATGGAGGTGCGTTAAATGGATTACAGTCTATCAGAAACTTTAAAAGTCGAAATAATAGATTTGGCTCTCCAATGCCAATTGGACAGGGTGATTCTTTTTGGCTCCCGGTCCAGAGGCGACAACCGAGAACGCAGTGACATTGACCTGGCCATACAAGGCGGCGATACCGTGGCATTTGCGGCTAGTGCTGACGAGGATATACCTACCCTGCTCATGTTTGATGTGGTCGATTTGGATAAGCCTGTGCAGTCTGAACTGTTGGAAGAAATCAGAAAGGATGGCGTTGTCATCTATGAAAAAGTTTGAAAACTTCTGCAAGACGCTGGATAATCTGCGGCTCGTCCGGAACTTGAATGAGCCTTACGATGTGCTGACCCTGACCGGCAGCGCCGCCCTGTTCGAGATATGCTTTGAGCAGGCATGGAAAGCCATGAAGGAGATTTTGCAGGAGCATGGTTATGGCGAAGGACAGACCGGCTCACCAAAGCAAATTCTCAAGCTGGCATATAGCGCCGGAATGATACAGGACGAGAAAAAGTGGCTTGCTATGCTGGTGTCCCGGAATGATGTGACCCATTCCTATAATGAGGAAATTGCGCTGGCGCTGGTGAAACGCGTGAAAGAGGAGTATATTGATTTGTTGGATGTACTCAGAGTGGAATTGGAGTCCCGTTGGCTTTGACATTCTTTGGGGTTCCGCACATGATTCCGGGACGTCTGCGACATTGACGCTCCAAAATCTGCACTGCCACGGGGCCTTGATCTGCTCTCAAAATGGCCCCGTTCTTCTCAAAATTCTAAGAACCGCTCGGAATTTTTCTTAGAACTGCCCAAAATCCGGAACCCAGTGCGACATCTGCATTTGCGAGTTTATGCCTCCAGAAAACGCCGAAAATCCCCGCAAATACTGGCTTTCCGGTGTTCTCTTATCTTCCGTTCGATTCTAATAAAATTCTCTAAATTCTGATTCCTGCACAGCACTCGAAATGCTGTGTTCCCACAAGGAACCTAGGGTTCGAATCCCTAACTCTCCGCCACCGAAAAGCCTGTAATCAAGCCGATTACAGGCTTTTTTCTTATATCTTTTTCTAAAAACAAGTGGTCAGAGCATACCGCATTTTTTGCTCTCCTAAATTTGGGTTTCACCATCCTCCCATCGGCTCCCGAAATCACCGCTTTCGGGCAAAGCAAGTCCTGTTTCCATTGCCTGTGCCGAGGTGATTTTGGAGCTGTAATCAAGGTGGGCGTATATGTTTGCCGTTGTGGTAAAATCGCTGTGTCCGAGCCACTCTTGAATGTGCTTCAGCGGTACGCCGTTTGCAAGCAGTAAGCTTGCACAGCTATGTCTAAGATCGTGAAAGCGCATACGGCGCAGTCCGTGTTTCTCCAAAAAATTAGGAAAAGCACAGGTGAGATACTGCGCTCTCATACGCTCGCCCATTTCGTCCACGAACACAAAGCCGTCGTATTGGTAGTTGTAACAGTTGCCGCAGATCTTCTTGTTTAGCTCCTGAGCCTCTTTCACCTGCATAAAATAGTCACGGAAGCTGGATTTTGTTTTAGCCGACCGCTGTTCCACTTCCCGATAAGTACCGTCTGCATTTGTGAAAGTCACCGTGCGCTTGATGGGAATTGTGCCACGCTCAAAGTCAATGGCGTCCCATTTCAGCCCCAGCACCTGACACGCCGCCAGCCGTCTGTGTCCAGAAATCAGCTCATAACCGCCCTCGGGTATGGGGCGAGCAAGTGACGGAGTAGTGGCTCCCACTTGCAGATGCTCTCAATCATGCGCTCCATTTCCTCATTGTTTTGAATCTTGAACGGGTGATTTTGGAAGGGGTGCAGTTCTTCCAAAGGGATCATTTGAACTCGCTCCAGCAGAGCGTCATCTCGCTGCTCCTGCGTGTGAAATAGATCGTCCAGAGTGGGTAAAACAAAATCTGACTTTCGTTTTGTCATCATGCATATTCTCTCTTTCTGCGTTGATTGGGAACAGCATTTTGCTGCCACATACGCTCTTCAATTTGAATGGTTTCTCTGATTTTCCGCTGATCGCGGAGGACGCCCTCGGCGGTTTTCTTATCTTTGCGAAGTGCCCCAACGCCTTGGTGCAGTCGTCCCGCTTGGCGGTCAGGACGGCTTTTTCTTCTGCCTCGTGGCAAGATCTCAGCTTCCCGCGCAGGCTCTCGCGGTAGTCGGTCAGCAGCATTATTTCGGCATCTGTGGTTTGAATAAACTGCTTTACAGCCCCCAAGTCATGCAAATGTGCATGGTCAATCAGGGTGATCTGCGCTGTGGTTCGGTCAATCCTCCGCCAAGCCTCTCTCGCTTCCGGTGACAGTGGTTTGCGCTGCCTTTTCTTCGGCAGATAGCCCAGCCGGTAGCAGTGGTGCAGACAAACAGCACGCAGTCCGGTAATTTTTTTACCGTCCACAAACTGCCCTTCACCCTTGCTTGCCAGGGTTAGATGGTGATTCTTATAGACTTTTTGCCGGTGAACTCGTTGTACAAACGATAGGCTTCCGCCCGGTTGTTCTGCTGTGTCTCCCGTATTTGCCGGAAGATTCCCTCTCGGTCGTAATCCTCACCCAGCCGCCAAAGGCGCACCGGCTTTTTACTGTTCACCGAGCAGATAGTGGCGTATTTGTGGCGGGGATTCAGGTCTACCACATAGCCTAGCTTCTTCATGGCGAAGCAGAATATGGCGTCGTTGGTGCTCATGGTAAGGGCTTTGTCGATGGCTTCCCGCATGAGATTATCGCGGGTGGGCTCGCTGTTTTTTCCGCGAAATAGAGCTTGCGGGGCGTCTTGCCGGAGGGATTTTGATGACGGACAACCCATGCTCGTCACAGATTTCATCGGAGATCTGCCGCAGTCGGTAGTAGGCTCGCTTGCTGCAATCGAACTGTTTCCCGTCCCATAGTCCCACTGCATTGACCACCAAATGGTTGTGATAGGTGCCGGTGTTGAAGTGAGTCGCCACCAGTACCTGATACTTGTCGCCCCACATTTTCTGAGCCAATTCCACGCCCAGCCGGTGGCATAATTCCGGCGTGACCTCGCCCGGTTTGAAGCTCTGATAGGCATGGTACACCACATTGCCGGTAGTCTTGTCAACGCGTCCTTGTACCGCGATCATTTCCTGCACGGCGGTATCGGCGGAACAATTCACTCCAGTGACAAACATGGCTTTCTCTGATTCCATGACGGTTTTATCCTTGTTCCCGGCATAGTGAAGCGCCGCTTTCAGGTCGAAAAAGGTGGTCTTTTCGGGGTTCTTTGCGTAGTCCAGAACCCGCCCGATGCTGTCCTTGACCGCCCAGATTTTCGTCACCGCCATGGCTTATTCGCTCCCGCTCATGGCGTGGTAGGCGAACAGGAAGCCCTGAAGAATGTCATCAAAGGCACGATCAATTTCGCTTTCGGTCAGCGCTTTTCGCCGCTCCTTGAGTGCCTTTAGCTGCCGGTAAACTTCGTAGAATTCCGGCGGCGAAACCGCCTGAACCTGCTTTCCAAGCCCTAATTTTCGCAGATAGGCGGAGAGGGAAAGCCCACAAAGTCGGGCGGATTTCTCCATCCTTTGCTTCTCATTTTCAGTCACGCGAATGTTGATTGCAGTGGTTCTTTCTCGCATAAAATCAGTCCTTTCTGTTGGGGTTACAGGGGCAATCGTCCCTTTCGGCATCGCCGCCGGTTTTGGGGCAACACAAAACCTATGCTCGCTGTTCCTGCGCATAGGCATTACACATACTCCTGTCTATCGCTTCGGCACTGTCCAGATGGATACCGCCCTTATTGTTCTTTACATACCGAAGAAGAAAGGTAGAGCCTACGGGCCGCTCATAAAAACCCAGATACTTCTGCCACCAGTAGACCACGGTGAGGATTTTGCTTCCGTCCTCCAGCTAGAAGAACAGGCGGAGCATTTTCCCGCGAGCCTGCGCTTTCAAAACGAGCGTTCCAACTACGGTGCAGGGCGTATCCATGAAGCGGTAATCCGCTGTGAAGATCTCTCGCTCTTTCATCTCTGCCACGCTGTAAATCTTGTTTTTAATTTTCATACTGGCATTCTCTCTTTCGGGTAGTTAATGACTTAGTTATATACTTACTTATAGGACGCTCACCCGGCATGCCGTTCGTTTCCCTCCATCACGAAGTTAATGACATTCACCTTCGGGATCTTAAAGGCTCCGGCAATCTTGACCGCCGGGATGTAGCCGTCGCCAATCAGTTTGTAGGCGATTACCCGACTGACATCCAGCGTTTCTTGCAGCTGTCGCACGGTCACAAGGTCCGGATGCCCGGGGGACATCATTTGATAAAGCTCTTTGAGCTCTGCTTTTTTCATAGCGTGCTTTCTCCTTTCAGCTATGTAACCGGAGCCGTGCCCGGAGGGAGGAAATCCCCTCACTCCACAACAGCAAAAAAACGGCGAAAAATCACCCCCCCTAGTTTACTAGGGGGTTGCACAGCCCCTAGAAGGGGGAAGCACGGACTTCACCCCTCTAGGGGCATGGAAAGTTTGACACCGCATTACAATCACGGGCCGCCACTAAAGCGGCTCTTTACTTATGCACTGTCATTCTTGCGACCCGTAAACGGGTCGATATACTCTGTAAGTGTCATCTGATCTTTGGTGTAATCTTCCTCCAACTGGCTCTTGATATACTCCCGGATTGCCTTTTCGTTCTTCCCTACCGTATCTGCGGAGTACCCTCTGCACCAAAAGTTCCGGTTTCCGTACTTGTACTTCAGGTTCGCGTGCCGATCAAATATCATAAGAGTACTTTTACCCTTGAGATATCCTACGAACTGTGCTACACTTAAGTACGGCGGGATGCTTACCAGCATGTGGATATGGTCTGGGCATGCCTCCGCTTCCAGTATCTCTACCTTCTTTTCATCGCATAGTTTCCTCAATATCGCTCCTATGTCCTTCTTTAGTTTTCCATATATCAGTTTCCTGCGGTGTTTGGGTGCAAATACTATGTGGTACTGACATCTGTACGTCGAGTGGGCCGTTGTTTTTATTTCATTCTTCATTTTGTTAATAACCTCCTGATGTTCTCTGGTAATGCGGTTGCCAAACCCGCTTCCATTGTATCATCCGGAGGTTATTTGCTGAAGCCTTTTATTCCCCCGGTAGAACCGGTGGGTTATTTCCGCTTAAGCTCCAAGCAAAATCCCCGTCCTGCGCCGTAGCACAAGGCAGGGACTTTACGGAAGTGGGTACCCGCTTCCTATGCTTGCTGCTGTGTAAGTTCCCTGTCCCTCGAAACCGTAGCCCGGTAGTTGACGTACTTCCCGCCCGTGTCGGCTAAAAGCACCAGCCCGTCATAGGTTTTGCCCGTTTTCGGGGAATACAGCTTTTTCACTTTCGCCCTGCCGTCTTTCAGCAGCGCGGCGGCGATTTTCGGGGTAAAGGCGGTCTTGCGTTCCTCGAAAAAGCGGTCATTCTTCCACATGGTAAAAGCGCAATCCCGGTTCCCGCAATAGTAGTTCTTCCTGCCCTCGTAGACGCTGCCGCCGCAGCGGGGGCATTTGCCGATAACGGGCTTATCCTCTTTGAAACGCGCCTTATCCGCGTCGGAGATATTCGGGTGGGCCTGCACCAGTTCCCGCGCCATAGCTTCAATGCCCCGCATGAAGCCGTCCGCGTCGGCCTTGCCCTTTGCGATCTGCGTCAGGGTGTTTTCCCATTCAGCGGTAAGCTGGGGAGAGGTCAGCACGTCGGGGAGAACAGCCACAAGGCCGCTGCCGTCCCCTGTGGGAATAAGCTGCTTGCCCTTGCGCTCCACAAAGCCGGATTTCACCAGCTTTTCAATGACGGCGGCGCGGGTGGCGGGAGTGCCAAGCCCACGCCGTTCCGCGTCGGGGTCGGTGTCCTCGTTCCCAGCCCGTTCCATAGCGGAAAGCAAGGTCGCTTCCGTATGCTGCTTCGGGGGCGTGGTGTCGTGGGCCGTCACCTTTACGGCGGGGCGGTCAAAGCTCTGCCCCTCGTCAAAAGGCGGCGCGTCCAGCGCAAGGGCGTTTTCCTCGTCGTCGGTATCAGGCTTCTTTTTCAGCGTCGCCCGGTATCGGCGTTCAAGCTCTTTCCAGCCCATGCAAAGCACCGTCTTTCCCTTTGCCGTAAACTCGCCGCCGGCGCATTGGAAAACCGCCGTAACCACTTCGTAGATATGCGGCTCGGCGGCGGCGAACAGCAGCTGCGCCCCGGCAAGGGTCAGGATATTCCTCTCGCTTTCGGGCAGCGCGGCAAGGTCAGCCTTTGCAAGCTCCATCGTGGGGATAATGGCGTGGTGGTCGGAAACCTGTTTGCTGTCAAGGACGCGGGAAACGTCGGGGGAAAACTCTGCGCCCGATAGAAAGGCCAGCTTGCCGCACAGCATGGCGGCGGTGTTCGCCGCTGTTTCCCCCATGTCGTCGGTCAAATAGGTGCTGTCCGTCCTCGGATAAGTCAGCAGCTTCTTTTCATACAGGGCTTGCGCCAGGTCAAGGGTCTGCTTCGCGGTGTAGCCGAAAATGCGGTTGGCTTCCCGCTGTAAGGAAGTCAGGTCAAAGAGCTTCGGCGGGGCTGCGGTTTTCTTCTCCCGCACGACGGAAGTACAAACGGCCTGCGACGCTTCGCAAGCCGTTTTAAGTGCGTCCGCTTCGGCGGCGTGGTCGATCTTCGGGCTTGCCGCTTCCGCGCCGGACAGGTCAAGGCGCACATGGTAGTATTTTTCTTTCTGGAAATGGGAGATAGCCGCGTCCCGGTCGGTGAGCATTTTTAAGGTCGGGGTCTGGACGCGCCCCACGTTCAAGGTCTTTCCATACAGGCAGGAGAAAAGCCAGGTGGCGTTGATACCGATAAGCCAGTCGGCCTTTGCGCGGCACAGCGCGGAAGCGTAGAGGGCTTCGTACTCGCTCCCGTCTTTCAGACTGTCAAAGCCTTGCCGGATTGCCACCGTTTCCATTGAGGAAATCCAAAGGCGGCGCATGGGCTTCTTGCAGCCCGCCATATCGTAGACAAAGCGAAAAATTAGCTCACCCTCGCGCCCCGCGTCACAGGCATTGACAACCTCGGTCACGTCGGCGCGGTGCATAAGCTCTTTAAGGGTCTTGAATTGCTTTCCCTTGTCCGGGGAAACGGTGTACTGCCATTCCTGCGGCAAAATCGGCAAGCTGTCAAGCTGCCATTTTTGGTACTTCTCCCCGTAGGCTGCGGCCTGCGCCAGCTCCACCAAATGCCCGACGCACCATGAAATCACATAGCCCCCGCCCTCAATATACCCGTCCTTTTTGCTCGAAACGCCAAGGGCGGCGGCAATCGCCGCCCCGACGCTGGGCTTTTCTGCAATGACTAACGCATAGCTCATTCTTCCTCACCCTCCTGTTCCTCCGGCTCGTCCTCGTCGTAGTCGTCAAAGTCGAAATCGTCAAGGTCTGTGCCGCCCTTGACGGCCTGCTTCGGCTTCATAAACTTGAAGTAGTAGAGCGCACCACCGCCACCAATCAGGGCGACAACAAGGAACAGGACAAGCCCGCCCATGCTGCTTTTCTCTTTCGGCTGCTCGGTGGGTTCCTCCGGCTCCGGCTCCGCTGCCTTGCCGCTGCAAGCGGTCATGTTCGTAGCGCATACGGGGCAAGCCGTATTTACCTTTCCGGCTTCGCATTTATCCGTACAGCTACAAACGGCGGGGGCGGGCGTCGCGCTGCCGCCGTCCTCGTCGATGATAGCCAAAAGGTCGGCTTCGTCCACCTGATTCAGAAAATGGACGGTGTTATTGCCGTCGTCGGCGTTGTCAATGACGATGTAAAAATAGTTGCCGCCCTTGCTCTGCACTACGATAAGCTGCTTATCCCCGGCGGCGTCGCCGCTAATGTCGTCCACAAGGGTCATGTTGCCCTCCGGGGTCAAGGGCTGCGGGTCAGGGGCTTCCACTTTCACGTTGCTGTCGTCGGTGGGGGTGTCGTCGCCCTGTGCGTAGGCGGTTACGGAAACGCTGCAAAAGCACATGACGACGGCAAGCAGCGCAAGGAAGCTGCGCACGATTTTTTTATTCCTCATTCTCTTTTTCCTCCTGTCCGTCATAGTCTGCGGGGACGGTGGCAATGCCCGGAATACCGCCCCCGGAAAGCATAGCCGTAAGCTCCTGCGGGGTCAGGCGCATGGAGCGCACAAGCTGAACGATTTGCAGATTTTCCGCTTCGGTTTTCTGCGCTTCCAGCCCTTTCAGCCTGTTTTGGTACTCGGTGATCTTCTCGCGGGTCTTTTCGATCTCCTTGTCAATGCGGTCAATTTTGTTTGCCATACTGTCATTACTCCTTTCCGTAACGCTCTTTCCAAGCGTGGCTGCGCCCCAAGCCCTTAACTGTGGTAAGGTGGGGCATGGCGTTATCTTCAATAGCAATCGCCCGCCGATACAGGTCGGGGTATTGCTCTTTCAAGGTTTCTACCTCCTGCCGCTTCATGCTGGGGCAGAAAAAGCAAGAGGATTTTCCTGCGGCAAGCCCGCCGCCAGCCACGCTGCGGCATAGAGCATACTGCAAACATTTTTCGTGCCGTCCGTACAAAGGCGGTTGACTTCCAGCGTCAGGCCGTTGTCCAGATAGCGGCTGACAGGCCGCCCCACGATTGCCACGCCCACAAGCCGTCCGTCTGCGGTGCAGCCGATGGAAAACTTATGCCCGGTAACGGGCTTGTGGTGGCGGTTCTGGGCGACAAAGGCGTTTGCTTCCGCAAGGGAAACGGGGGTCAGGGTAAGCAATGGCTGTCCGTCTTTGAATATTTCCGTCCCGTAACCTTGCAGATACCGTCCGGGTACATCTGGATATAGGGGA
>ERZ779632.221-NODE-221-length-37424-cov-13.334582_pt1 | contig 37424 bp, 28 predicted proteins | sample MGYA00514194_ERZ779632 | MGnify/ENA primary metagenome ERZ779632 (study PRJEB29562, sample SAMEA4376704) | mouse gut metagenome | isolation source: Cecum | study: EMG produced TPA metagenomics assembly of the A DSS colitis mouse model was used to assess the... | reverse complement strand
CCGCCCAGCTGTGCGACACCATCAGCCGGGTGGCGGGCCTGCCCGCCGTCATCACCGACCGGGACAGCGTCATCGCCGGCGGGGGCGTCCCCCGCCGGGAGGTGGTGGACAAGCGGGTCTCCCCCCAGCTGGAGCAGGTGATGGAGGAGCGCAGGGGCATCCAGGCGGATCAGCCCATGCCCCTGTGCGACGGAAACGAGAAGTACCGCGTCCTCATCGCCGTGCCCATCCTGTCCGAGGGGGACGTGCTGGGCAGCGTGGCCTTCGTCAGCGACGGGGAGGCCCCCGCCCTGGGAGACGTGGAGCTGAAGCTGGCCCAGACGGTGGCCGGGTTTCTGGGCCGCCACATGGAGGCTTGAGCTGCTGCGCCCCGCTCCGGGATAACCGGGGCGGGGCGTTGTTCTGTCCGGAGGCGGGAAAACCGGAGGAGAATGGCGGCCCGCTCTTGCGCCCGGGCCCGCCCGGTGGTATAATCAGGAAAAAAGGGGAGACGCCGCGGGAGGCGGTTGCGGCGGCCCCGCAGAAAGGGAGATCCGTATGTCGCACAACAGCTGGGACCGGACTTACCCCCGCCCGCAGCTCCGGCGGGACAGCTTCTTCCCCCTGAGCCAGGGCTGGACGCTGAACGGCAGGCCCATCCGGGTTCCCTGGCCACCCCAGGCCCCCCTGTCCGGCTGGACGGGGGAGGTGGGAGACGTACTGCGGTACAAAACCGCCTTCACCCTGCCGGAGGGCTTTGCCGTCCCGGGCTTCCGGGTGCTGCTCCACTTCGGGGCGGTGGACCAGGTGGCGGAGGCGTGGGTGAACGGCAAAAGCGTCGTCCGCCACGAGGGGGGCTACCTGCCCTTTTCCGCCGATATCACCGCCGCCCTCCTCCCCGGGGAAAACCGGCTGGAGGTGAAGGCGGTGGACACCCTCTCCCGGGATTACCCCTACGGCAAGCAGCATAAACGCCCCCATGGTATGTGGTACACCCCGGTGTCCGGCATCTGGCAGCCCGTGTGGCTGGAGGCCGTGCCGGAGCGGGGGGCGGTGTCCGCCCTGCGGATCACGCCGGATCTCACTGGGATCGACGTGGAGGTGGAGGCGGGCGGGGCGGAGTTCACCGTCAGCGTCCCCCTGGGGGAGGGGCGGTACGTCACCGCCCGGGGGGTGGAGGGATCCGTCCGGCTGGAGCTTCCCCACCCCCACCTGTGGAGCCCGGAGGACCCCTACCTGTACGAGCTCACCGCTACCACCGAAACCGACCGGGTGGAGAGCTATTTCGCCCTGCGCACCGTGACCACCCGGGAGATCAGCGGCCGACCCCGCCTGTGCCTGAACGGAAAGCCGGTCTTTCTCCACGGGGTGCTGGATCAGGGCTATTTTGAGGATGGCCTGTTCCTCCCGGCGGAGCCGGAGGAGTACGAGCGGGACATCCTGCGCATGAAGGAGCTGGGCTTCAACACCCTGCGCAAGCACGTGAAGATCGAGCCGGAGGCGTTCTACCACGCCTGCGACCGTCTGGGTATGCTGGTGCTCCAGGACATGGTGAACTCCGGCGGCTACGGCTACCTGCGGGACACGGTGATCCCGAACTTTGTGAGCAGGCGGCGGAGCGATCTGGGGGGCGGCGGGAGCGAGAAGCGCAAGGCCTTCTTCGAACGCCACTGCCTGGACACCGTGGCCCATCTGCAAAACCACCCCTGCATTGTGGGCTGGACGATTTTCAACGAGGGCTGGGGCCAGTACGACTCCGACCGGATCTGCCGCCTGCTGAAGGGGGCGGATCCCGCCCGGTTCTTTGTCAGCGCGTCCGGCTGGTTTGCCCAGGAGGAGGGGGACGTGGAGAGCGAACACATTTACTTCAGCAGCCGGGTGCTGGAGGGGACGCGGCCGGGGAAATTCCTGCTCCTCAGCGAGTGCGGCGGCTTCCCCCTCCGGGTGGAGGGCCACACGGCCCGGAACCGGAAAAGCTACGGCTACGGCGGGCAGGCCCGCACCCCGGGGGAGCTGACGGGCCGGGTCCAGGGGCTGTACGACGGCATGGTGCTGCCCTCCGTCCCCAAGGGCCTGTGCGGCTGCATCTATACCCAGCTCAGCGACGTGGAGGGGGAGAACAACGGCCTGTATACCTACGACCGGCAGGTGCGCAAGGTGTCCGCGGGGGCCATGCTGGACGTGGCCCGGCGGCTGGAGGCCGCCCTGGCGGAGGCGGTGAAAAACGGTTGACATGGGGCAAAAACGTGATATACTCTCCTTGGATGCGCCGAGGCGCAGGACATATATAATAAGGAGTGTTTCAACCATGGATAAAAAGGTTGCCGCCCTGCTGAACGAGCAGATCAATAAGGAGCTGTATTCCGCCTACCTGTACCTGGACATGGCCAATTTCTACGCCTCCAAGGGGCTGGATGGCTTCGCCAACTGGTTCGAGATCCAGGCCAGGGAGGAGCAGGACCACGCCATGCTCATCTATAAGTACCTCCACAACAACAGCCAGGACGTGACCCTGGAGGCCATCGCCAAGCCCGACAAGACGTTCGAGACCCTCAGCGACCCCCTCACCGCCGCCCTGGCCCACGAGCAGTATGTCACAAGCCTCATCAACACCATCTACGAGGCGGCCCAGGAGGCCAAGGACCACCGGGCGGTGCAGTTCCTGGACTGGTTCATCAAGGAGCAGGGGGAGGAGGAGATGAACTCCTCCAACCTGATCACCAAGATGGGGATGTTCGGCGGGGATGCCAAGGCCCTGTATATGCTGAACAGCGAGATGGCGGCCCGTACTTACTCCGCCCCCTCCCTGAAGCTGTAAAAGCGGAACGGAAAGAATCCCGGCCCCCCGCGGGGCCGGGATTCTTCTGTCCCTGGAGCCGGCGTCCGGCGGTTTACCGCTCCGGCAGGTAGTCGTGGGGGCTCACCGGGTTGCCGTCCTGGTACATGGCGAAGTGCAGGTGGGGCTGGACCGCGTTTTCCGCGGCGGCGGTGGCCCCCACCGAGCCGATGAGGGTTCCGGTGGACACCGTGTCCCCCACCGCCACGTCGGGGACGGCGGCCAGGTTGGCGTACTGGCTGGTCAGGCCCTTCCCGTGGTCGATCTCCACCGTGGTGCCCATGAAGGGGTCCTCGAATACCTTGGACACCGTGCCCGCGGCGGTGGCGATGACCTTGGTGCCCAGGGAGACGGCCAGGTCCATCCCGTCATGGGTGCGCCAGTCCCCCATGGTCTCGCTGTAGGCCAGGGCCTCCACCGAGTAGTCCGCGATGACCGCGCCGTTCACCGGCCATGTAAAGACCAGGGCGGCAGTAGGGGTGGACTGGGGCTGGCTGCTCACGGCGGGAGAGGGCTGGGCCGTGGGCGGGACGGTGGGCGCGGGAGAGGGCTTGGCCGTAGGCACAGGGGTGGGCTGAGCAGTCACCCGGGGAGAGGGGTTGGCCGAGGGGCTGTCCACAATGCTGGCGGAGCCGGCCACGGGCTGTCCGGGGTCGTCCTCCCCGCCCAGGCCCTGCACCAGGTAGTAGCCCGACAGGGCGATGGCGGCCACGCAAATGAGTACCACAAGATAGAAACCCTTTCCGGAAATGAAATCGCCAAGTTTTTCGGTCCAGCTTCGTTTATGATTGTTGTTCATCATGACACCTCCGGCCCTATTGTGGACGGAGCGGCGGCGGTTTATACCAGCGGAGGGAAAAATCCCGCCCCGTTTGCTTTCGACGGGCCGCTATGGTATACTGGGGCAAGCAAAGCGGAAACGAGTGGGCGGCCTGTCCCGGAGCCATGAGGTGCGGCACGTTATTCTGTACGCGGAGAAGAAAACCCTCCTGCGGCGGCTGGCGTACCGGCTGGAGGGGCGGCGTTCCTGGGGGGCGCGGCAGATCGACCGGTGCCTGCGGGCGTTTGACCGGGACATCCCTGGGGTTAAACTTCACACGGACCGCTTGAGCGTGGAGCAGGCCGCGGAGCGGGCGGCGGCCCTGGCGGGGCTGACGCTGGCGGAGGACCGGCGGAGCCGCCCCCGCAGGCTGCTGGACCGCGCGGCGGCGCGGATCAGGCATATCAGGTAACTGGCGTTTGGAGGTGAAGCCATGCCGCTGACGCGGAATACCCCCCTGACCGAGCTGCCGGGGGTGGGCCCGGCCCGGGCCAAAAGGCTGGAAAAGCTGGGCCTGCGCGTTCTGGGGGACGCCCTGGAGCACCTGCCCCAGCGGTATGAGGACCGCCGGGAGACACACACGCTCCAGGACGCGCCCCAGGACCGCCCCTGCTGCGTGGCCCTGCTGGCGGCGGAGACGCCCCGGGTGAGCTACGTCCGCCGGGGGCTGACCCTGGTGAAGGTGAAGGCGGTGGACGGCTCCGGCACGGCCTGCCTCACCTTCTTCAACCAGGACTATATCAAGGAGGCGATCCGGGCCGGGGAGAGCTATGTGTTCTACGGCACGGTGGAGCGGCAGGGGAGCCTGTTCGCCCTGACCAACCCCGTATTCGAGCGGGAGGGGACGGCCCGGGCCACGGGGCTGATCATGCCGGTGTACCCCCTCACGGCGGGGATCTCCAACAACCTGCTGGCGGGGATCACCCGGCGGGCGGTGGAAAGCTGCCTGGACGGCCTGCCCGAGATCCTCCCCGCCCGGGTGCGGAAGGAGCACCAGCTCTGCCAGACCCAGTATGCCCGGAAAAATATCCACTACCCGGCGGACTTCGAGGCCCTGGCCATCGCCCGGCGGCGGCTGGTGTTCGAGGAGCTGTTCGTCCTCACCTGCGGGCTGGCCCAGCTCAAGGAGCGGCGGTCGGCGGGGGAGGGGCGAGTGCTGTCCGGCGGGCCGGAGGACTTCGCCGCCCTGCTGCCCTTCGCCCCCACTAACGCCCAGCGGCGGGCCATGGAGGACATCGCCGCCGATCTGAGGTCGGGGAAGGCCATGAACCGCCTGGTCCAGGGGGACGTGGGCTCGGGCAAGACGGCGGTGGCGGCGTTCGGGGCCTGGGCGGCGGCGAAAAGCGGCGTCCAGTGCGCCATGATGGCCCCCACCGAGCTGCTGGCAGAGCAGCACGCCCGCACCCTGGAGGCCCTTCTCGCGCCCGCCGGGGTGCGGGTGGCCCTGCTCACCGGTTCGGTGAAGGGGAAGGAGAAAAAGGCCCTGCTGTCCGCCCTGGCCGGGGGGGAGATCGATCTGGTGGTGGGCACCCACGCCCTCTTTTCCCAGGGGGTGGAGTACCGGGACCTGGGCCTGGTCATCGCCGACGAGCAGCACCGCTTCGGCGTGGCCCAGCGGGCGGCGTTGGCGGAAAAGGGAGGGGCGGTTTCCCCCCACGTGCTGGTCATGTCCGCCACCCCCATCCCCCGGACGCTGGCCCTGATCATCTATGGCGACCTGGACGTGTCCGTCATGGACGAGCTGCCGCCGGGGCGCACCCCGGTGGCCACCTTCGCCGTGGGGGAGGCCAAGCGGGCGCGTATGTACGGCTTTGTCCGCAAGCAGGTGGGCTTGGGGCGGCAGGTCTATATCGTCTGCCCCGCCGTGGAGGAGAACGGCGGCGGCTGGGAGGACGGCCCCGGCCTGGATCTGAAGGCCGTCACCGCCTACGCCGCCGAGCTGCGGGAGCGGGTGTTCCCCGACCTGCGGGTGGGCTTTGTCCACGGCAAGCTGAAATCCAAAGAGAAAGAGGCGGTGATGTCCGCCTTCTCCGCCGGGGAGCTGGATGTGCTGGTGTCCACCACGGTGATCGAGGTGGGGGTGGACGTGCCCAACGCCTCCCTGATGATCGTGGAAAACGCGGAGCGGTTCGGCCTAAGCCAGCTCCACCAGCTCCGGGGCCGGGTGGGCCGGGGGAAGCACGAGAGCTTCTGCGTGCTCATGACCGCCAGCGGTCGCGATACCGCCCGGGAACGGCTCCGGGCCCTGTGCGCCACCAACGATGGCTTCCAGATCGCGGAGGAGGATCTGCGGCTCCGGGGCCCCGGGGATTTCTTCGGCAAGCGTCAGCACGGTTTGCCCCAGCTGAAGGTGGCGGACTTTGCCGCCGACATGGAATTGTTAAAGGAAGCCCGGGCCGCGGCGGAGGAGCTCATCGCCGCCGACCCGGAGCTGAAGAAGCCCGCCCACCGCCTGCTGAAGCGGCGGGTGCGGGAACTGTTCGAGGAGAACGCGGAGCTGTTCAACTGAGAAAAAGCTCAGCGTGTCGAAAAAGTCTTTTCGCCCCGCTGAGCGCGACTTTTTTGAACAAAGACCGTTCAAAAAAGTCGTTGATTGAACGTGAAAGACACCCCTCCTGGGTTTCTTTCACACTATCTTCCTTCCCGTCATCGAAACAGAAGCGGCTTTTTCGACAGTCTCGCCTTCCCCCTGGAAGGGGGAAGGTGGCACGGCGAAGCCGTGACGGATGAGGGTGCGCAAGGGCAGGCGCGGGTGTTCCAAGCCTGGAGGACGGCGCGCCGAACGCCCGCCCCCTCACCCGCCCCCTGCGGGGGCACCCTCCCCCACAGGGGGGAGGGCTGACGCGAGATACAAAGGAGCGTATGCGATGAAACGGCTGACCATTGGCCTGCTGGCCCATGTGGACGCGGGGAAAACCACCCTGTCCGAGGCCATGCTCTACCAGGCCGGGGCGGTGCGGAGGCTGGGCCGGGTGGACCACAAGGACGCCTTCCTGGACACCGACTGGCAGGAGCGGGAGCGGGGCATCACCATCTTCTCCAAGCAGGCGCGGCTCACCTGGAGGGACTGCGGGATCACCCTGCTGGACACGCCGGGGCACGTGGACTTCTCCGCCGAGACGGAGCGGGCGGTGCAGGTGCTGGACTGCGCGGTGCTGCTGGTGAGCGGGGCGGACGGGGTGCAGGGCCACACGGAGACGCTGTGGCGGCTGCTGGCGCGGCATGGGGTGCCCACCTTTGTTTTTGTGAATAAGATGGACCAGCCGGACACCGGCCGGGACAGGCTGCTCTCCCAGCTCCGGGAGCGGCTGGACGAGGGCTGCGCCGACTTCTCCGGGGACTGGGGGGAGGTGCTGGAGCAGGCGGCCCTGTGCGACGAGGGGCTGATGGAGCGGTATCTGGAGACGGGGGAGCTGGACGATGGGGACCTGTCCGCCCTGATTGTGGGGCGGAAGCTGTTCCCCTGCTGGTTCGGCGCGGCGTTGAACCTGGACGGGGTGGACGGGCTGCTGGACGGCCTGGCCCGGTTCGCCCTGGAGCCGGACTGGCCGGAGGCGTTCGCCGCCCGGGTGTTCAAGATCAGCCGGGACAGCCGGGGGGAGCGGCTCACCTGGGTGAAGGTGACGGGTGGGACGCTGAAGGTGCGGGACACGGTGAAGGGCCCGGACTGGGAGGAGAAGGCCGCCCAGCTCCGGCTGTACTCCGGGGCGAAATTCACCCCGGCGGAGGAGGCCACGGCGGGGACGGTGTGCGCCGTCACGGGCCTGACCCGCACCCGGGCGGGCCAGGGCCTGGGGGCCGAGGAGGACTGGGCCGGGCCGGAGCTGGAGCCGGTGCTGGCCTATCAGGTCCTGCCCCCGGCGGGGGGCGACGCCCACACCCTGCTGGCCCAGCTCCGGGTGCTGGAGGAGGAGGACCCCCAGCTCCGGGTGGAGTGGAACGAGGGGCTGGGAGAGATCCGGGTGCACCTCATGGGGGAGGTGCAGCTGGAGGTGCTGTCCCGGCTGATGGAGCGGCGGTTCGGGGGGTCGGTGGCCTTCGGCCCCGGCCGGATCGTCTACCTGGAGACCATCGCCGCCCCGGCGGAGGGGGTGGGGCACTTCGAGCCCCTGCGCCACTACGCCGAGGTGCACCTCCTGCTGGAGCCGCTGGAGCGGGGGGCGGGGCTGGAGCTGGACACCGCCTGCGACCAGAACGTGCTGGACGGCCACTGGCAGCGGCTCATCCTCACCCACCTGATGGAGAAGGAGCACAAAGGCGTGCTCACAGGCGCGCCCGTCACCGATCTGCGGATCACCCTCCTGACCGGGCGGGCCCACCTGAAGCACACCGAGGGGGGCGACTTCCGGCAGGCCACCTACCGGGCGGTGCGCCAGGGGCTGATGAGCGCGAAAAGCGTGCTGCTGGAGCCGTGGTACAGCTTCCGGCTGGAGGTGCCCACGGGGAATGTGGGCCGGGCCATGACGGATTTGCAGCGGATGGGGGCGGAGTTCCAGACGCCGGAGCAGCAGGGGGATCTGTCCGTGCTCACGGGCAGTGTCCCCGTGTCCGGGGCGGGGGGCTACTGGAGGTCGGTGGCGGCCTACACCGGGGGCCGGGGGCGGTTCTCCTGCGCGGTGGAGGGCTACCGCCCCTGCCACAACGGGGAGGAGGTCATCGCCGCGGCGGGCTACGACCCGGAGCGGGATGTGGACAATCCCCCCGGTTCGGTGTTCTGCGCCCACGGGGCGGGGTTCAACGTGCCCTGGGACGAGGTGCGGGCCCATATGCACCTGGACAGCGGGTGGCGTCCGGCGGAGGAGCGGCCCCGGCGGGAGCAGTCCGCCCCGGCCTGCCGGACTGCCATGAGCTACGAGTCCCGGGCGGCGTTGGACAAGGAGCTGGAGGCCATTTTCCAGCGGGCCTACGGCCCGGTGAAGCCCCACGCCTTCCGGCCCGTCCCCAAGGCGTCCGCCAGCCCGAAGCCCAAGCCCTGGAAGGGGCTGAAAACCCGGGACGGGGACGACTACCTGCTGGTGGACGGCTATAACGTGATCCACGCCTGGGAGGAGCTGCGCGCCCTGGGGCGGGCGGATCTGGACAGTGCCCGGGAGCGGCTGATCCACCGCCTGCGCAACTACCAGGGGTGGAAAAAGTGCAAGGTGATCGTGGTGTTCGACGCCTACAGGGTGAAGGGAAGCCCCGGCTCGGTGGAGCGGCTGGGGGATCTGTTCGTGGTGTACACCAAGGAGGCGGAGACGGCGGATATGTATATTGAAAAGACCACCTACGCCCTGTCCAAAGAGCGGAAGGAGCACCGGGTGCGGGTGGCCACCTCCGACGGGCTGGAGCAGATGATCATCCTGGGCCACGGGGCGGTGCGTATGCCCGCCGCCGAGCTGGAGTTTGAGGTGAAGCAGGCGGAGGGGGACATACGCCGCGCCATTGAGGGGAAATAGGAGAAGCCCGCCCAGCGTGTCGAAAAAGTCTTTTCGCCCCGCTGAGCGCGACTTTTTTGAACAAAGACCGTTCAAAAAAGTCGTTGATTGAACGTGAAAGACACCCCTCCTGGGTTTCTTTCACACTATCTTCCTTCCCGTTGTCGGAACAGAAGCGGCTTTTTCGACAGTCTCAAAGCCCGCCCAGTTATGCTGGGCGGGCTTTGCTTGTTTCCTGTTTATTTAACTGTTCTCCCGGCTGTGGAAGTAGCGGTCCCGGTCGATGGTGTGGCGGCGCAGGTAGTCCGCCCAGCGGGCGTATGCCCCGTAAGCGAAATGACAGCCGTCGTTGGCCAGCTCCTCGGGGAGCTGCCCGTCCTCGCCGGCGTAGGCCTCGGCGGTGTTGAGCAGGGCCACCTTTTTCTCCGCCGCCACCCGGACAATGGCCTCGTTGAAGGCCTTCAGGTTGTCGTTGTTGATGTAGCCGGCCAGATTGTTCCGGCGGCACATGGCGTCGTTCAGCGGGGGCATGACCTGGAGGTACACCACCGCCTCCGGCTGGGCGGCCAGCACCTGGTCGATGAATTTCGCCAGGCCCTCCCCGTAGCTCTCGGCGGAGTAGCCCAGCTCGTTCACGCCGATCATGATGTAGACGGAGGCATAGCTCTTTTTGCCCAGCGCGCCCATCAGGGTGAGCTTCTCGCCCTCCACCTCGGCGATTTTGAACTCCGGGTCGTCCACGCGGAACACGGTCATTCCCCTGGCCCAGTAGAAGTCGCCGTGCTTCATGCCGCTGAACAGCTCAAAGCCCTCGGTGCGGGAGTCGCCCAGGAACACGGCGTCGTCAAAGAAGCTGTCGTCCGCCACCGGGTCGGACTCCTCCACCGGAACGCCGAACTGGTAAGGCTCCCAGGGCGGCGGCGTGGGGGTGGGCTCCGGCGTAGGCTCCGGGGTCTGGGTGGGGACGGCCTGGGTGGCCGGGGCGGGGGAGGAGGGCGGCGTGTAGTGGCCCTCGGTGTGCCCGCAGGCGGACAGCAGGGCCAGGGCCAGGACGGCGGCTAAACAGGACAGTTTTCGACACATTGCGGCAGAATCTCCTTACTTTTTTAATTCTGCCCTATGGTAGCACCGCGCCCCTCCTGTGTCAAGAAAGAAAGGGTTACAAATTTCCATCAAATTGCCGTCAAATAGTGACAGGTTCTTTACCGTTTCCAGCGGCGTTGAAGCTCCAGCACCGCCGACACCAGCAGCAGGCCCAGGGCGATGCACCCGGCAATGCCGAAGGTGCGGAAAAAGGTCTCCCAGAACAGCTCCGTGTCCCCCCGGATGCCGTGGTCCATGGCCTGGTAGATGGTCAGCCCCGGCACCAGCGGGAACAGGGCAATGGTGGAGTAGGACGTGGCGGGGCACTTGCGCAGACGGGCCATGGCCTCGGCAAACACCGCCACCACCACCGCGCCCACCAGACTGGCGACGAAGCTGCCGCCGCCCAGGGCCATGACGGCGAGGTAGGCCGCCCAGCCCGCCGCCCCGCCCAGACAGCACAGCGGCGTGCCCATCCCCCGCACGTTCATGGCGGGGCAGAAGCCCAGACAGCCCAGGAAGGCGAACAGGCAGTACACCACCCCCCCGTAGTCCGCGGCCCGCACCGCCGCGCCGGCGGGCTGCCCCGGGAACAGGGCCATGGCGGCCACCGTCCCCAGGGCGATGGCCGCCGCCGACAGCACCGCCCGGGCGAAGGTGGCCAGGCCCGCCATCATGTCCCCGGTGAGCAGGTCGCTCATGAAGCTGGTGAACACCAGCCCGGGCACCAGCACCATCAGGCCCCCCGCCACCGTCACCTCCAGGTTGATGGGCGCGCCCAGGGCGGGCAGGCCGCACGCCGCCGCCCCCAGCACAAAGGCGGAGATCAGCGTGGTCAAAAAGCCGTTGGCCCTGGCCCGCTCCAGCAAGACCAGCACCGTCCCCCCCGCCAGCCCCGCCAGCCCCGCGGCGGCGGCCTCCGCCCAGCCGCCGGAGAAGAACAGCGCGAAGAAAAACGCCCCCAGAAAGTACCCCGCCAGCCGCAGGACCACCGGATAGGCCCGCAGCTCCGCCAGCGCGGCCCCGCACCGGGCGGACAGCTCCGCCGGGTCCGCCGGGGGATCGGCGCACAGGCGGCGGGACAGGTCGTTGAACCGCTCGATGCCGTCGATGTCGGTGACGATGGACGGCACCCGGCGCATCACCGTATGCACCCGGCCGTCCGGGGCGCGGACGCTGACCCACACGCAGTTGGGCACCGCGAACACCTCCCCCTCCAGGCGGTAGGCCGCCAGCAGGCGGCGCACCGTGTCCTCCGCCCGCTGGATCTCGCCGCCGCAGCGGACGATCTGCACCCCCACCTGGCAGCAGCCGTCCAGAAGCGTGTCGTAGTCCATGGGGGGGCGGTTTCTCCCCTCGCCTCCGGCAGGGGGCGGGACCGCGTCAGGCGTGTCGTAGTCCATATGGCTTCCTCCTTGACAAAACCCCCGGCGGGGGGTTATAATAGGCGTATAAAAGGCACTGCCACAACGGTCAGCCGCCCTTTATTGGATCAACTTACAACTCTATGTTGACCGCTTGGGTACCGGCCAAGCGGTCAACACGCCTTTTGCGCGGTTAAAATCATCAACAACAGAGCGATGATGAAGCAGACCACGAAACGCAGGAGCTTCCTCCCGCGTCCGTCTCCCATCCGCGTCACCCCCTTTCGGGGGGCGGCCGACCGCCGTTATGTAACAGTGCCTTGGGGCGATTATACCACGCCCCCGGCGGGTTTGCAAGGAAAGCCTTGACAGCCCGGGGCTGGGGGGCTATAATGAGCATAAGAGGGCGTTGCCGCCTGGCGGTCAGCCCTTGCGAGTCAACTTAGAACAAAGCCCTATATTGACCGCTCGGGTGCCTGCCGGGCGGTCAATACGCTTTTGGGGATATGTATATCATCATCAAAAGCGCGATGATGAAGCATATCGCATAACGCAGGGCCTGCGCCCAGCGTCCGTCTCCCATCTGCCCCACCCCCTTTCGGGGGGCGGCCGACCGCCGTTATGTAACAGTGCCTTGGGGCGATTATATCACAGCCCCGGCGGGTTTGCAAGGCAAAGGGGCCGGTTTCCCGGCCCCCTGTTCCGTGCTCACTGATTCAAGCCCGTGATGTAGGCGTCGATCAGATCCTTTATCTCCTTGGGTGTGTACACCTTATCCGGGGTTTGCTCAAAGATCCGCAGCAGATCATACGCCATCGCCTTTTGAATGTCCTTCCGTTCGTTTTCGGTGGGCATTGTCTGGCCCCCTTTCTGTTGGGATGCCTTTATTATACCACTCCAGCCGCTCCGGCGCAAGGCCCCGCCTGCCAGGGCTTGGGCGGGCTGGCAGTTTTTTTTGCTTTTTTCCCCATTAAGGCTTGCAAATTTTTGCCGATATTGTATAATAGATGCTGTATCAGTGTGGCGACGGAGGCGTCAGCCAAATCATTCCGATGGAAGGAGGGCCGAATGCCCGGCCACCGCCCCCCGTCCGGGGGACACAGATGGAGGCCCTGGAGGCCTGTAAAAACCCAAATTTCCAACCAGAACAGGAGGAACAGGATATGAAAAAACGTTTGTTGTCGGCGGCCCTGGCCCTGGCCATGGTGCTGACAATGCTGCCTTTGACGGCATTCGCGTATACTTACAACAGCCCAGAGCCCGAAGGCGACGGCACCGAAACGGTTGCGTACCTGGAGTACGGGAACGCGAATAACCAGTATCTTAGCAGTGGCGGAACCGGCACTGACTTTAAGGGCGCGGGCTGGTACGTTACGCTGGATGTGCCGGCGGTGATTGGTTCCGATGGAAAGCCAGACCCTGCCCAGCCCCGCAAGACCGTTTACTATAAGGTCGATACGGGCCTTTCCGTGGGCGGGAAGTATTACAAGAATGCCGCAGTCCCCAGTGACAGTAATGTGCAGTACAATACAGATTCAAGCGGCAACAGGACCGGAATCAAAAAGAACGGATCCATCTATAGTGCGTCTTTGGACGCAAGCAAGAATCTCGTCCAGGGCAACCTGAAGGGCGCGGTCATTGTGATCGGCGGTGACCACGAGATCGACTGTGTCAACGCCCCCAGCCTGTCCCTGGATGTGTACGGCGGCAAGGCTACCATTAAGAATGCGAAGGCCACCACCGTTGATCCCGCAAAACCTGTGCTGCTCACCAGCGTGACCGTAAACAACAGCCAGTACCTCAAGTACGGCAAGGGCAGCATCAACATTGATGATGTGATGGATACGCTGACCCGCCTTGATCTGAAGAACGTGACCTTGGATGGCTCCGGCCTTACGCTCAACTCCAAGGTGGCGACCACCAATAAGGGGACGGGCCATACCGTCTCGCTGACGAACGTGACCACCACGGCTGCCATTACACTGGACGGCGTGGGCACTGATAACGACAAGACCCGCGCCGCCCAGAGCCTGACCATCACCAACAGCTCCGTGGGCGATATCACCGTGAAGGGCGTCAACAACACCGTGACCCTGAACGAGGTGAAGAACAGCACCAACGCCCCCAACGTGACCATCGAAGGCACCGGCGGCAGCCTGAACGTCCGGGGCGGCAGCGTGCTGGGCGCGGTGACCGTCAGCGGCGCGGACAAGGAAACCACCGCCGCCCCCAGCAGCATCACCGTGGAGACCGGCTCCACCGTAGCCAGCATCTCCTCCGCGCAGGGTGCTGACGAGAAGGCCACGGGTCGGAACACCATCACCATCGGCGGCACTGTGAATGGCGAGGTTAAAGCGAAGAACTCCACCGTGAACGTCAACGGCGGGCACACCGGGAACATTACCCTCACGACCGGCGCCGTGTCCGTCAGCGGCAACCGGGCCAGCGTGGGCGATGTGGAGCTGAACAACGACGCCACCTTCAACCTCACCGGCACCAACTGCACCGTGGGTGCGCTGGCGGTAAAGACCGGCGGCACCCCCGCCACCGTCACCTTCAATGTGCCCAACGACCCCAGCAACATTCTGGGCAGCTCAACCAGTGCGCTTTCCGCTAACTATACCAAGAAGACCGTCAAGGGCGGCACTTGGAAGTGTGAGGTGCCCGCCGCCAACCTGGACGCCTCCCTGGCGTACCAGCTGAAGAAGGGCGCAGCTAACAGCACCTACACCTACTACACCTCCGACCAGCTGGGCGAGGCCATTCTGGAGCAGGGCGCGGTTACAGGTAACGAGCTGACCAAGATTGGGGACAGCGGCGCCACCACTAAAGTAACCTTCATGAACGGCAGTATGCTCTGGGGTGAGATGATGATCAGCCCCAATGTGGTCATTCCCAAGCTGCCCACCCAGATGAACAACATCAAGACCCCCTACTGGTCCGACGGGAAGTTCAGCAACCTGGCCGGGAGCTACAGCGTGCCCAGCGGCGGCGCGACGCTGAACGCGGGCGGCGGCATGGTCTCCACCGACGTGACCAAGCTCAATGATGTGAAAATAACTACTGGCACTGGCGGAGCCAGCAGCACCGTCAGCATCAAGGCCGCCCTGGCGGGCAGCACCATCGTGCTGAGCGGCGCGGTGGAGAGCGGCGACACCACGTTCAAGCTGGAGCTGGAGACCGACGCGGTGGAGTATGATGCGACGAACAAGAAAGAAGTAGCCGTCACCATCGAGCTGAGCGTGATCTTCGATCCCTCCACCAAGAGCCTGACCATCGCCAACCCCGGCAGCCAGAGCCTGGGCCACGGCGTGATCATCGAGAACACCTTCCAGGCCATCAAGCTGAGCAACGGCTCCCGCTACACCTTCGACGGCAAGGGCCTGGTGGTGCGCACCGAGCAGATCAAGGTGAAGGATGTTGATACCAACTATCCGGACGATAAGGCGATCAGCAAGAACGGCATCGAGGTCATTGTCAGCGCGCCCGGCTACACCGCCACCCAGGCCCTGAAGGATCAGGTTATCAACCTGATCAACGGGACTGGCGCGTCGGCCGTTTGGAAGGACAGCCCCGCCGTTCAGCGTGCGGTGAACGCGGCCCTGGCCACCATCACGGACAAGACCGTGGAGGGCTACATTAACGCTGCCACCGCCCGGGCCAGGAGCGACAACCGCCTTGCCAGCGGCAAGGACACCGCTTACCAGAGTACCGGCACTCAGACGTGGCTGGTACCCTACCTGGAGGTCAATGTCACCAACTACCTGCCCAATGACTACAACCCCTCCCTCACCGCCACCCTGACCTTGAAGTGGCGCGTGGAGGTGATTCCGGGCAATGTTACGCCTACTGCACCTGCGGCGAAGGAAGCCGCCAATGTGGCGAACGCCAAGGGCACCTTTATCGCCAAGCAGGGCACGGCCCTGGTCCTGGACGGGGATCTGGGCGAGAAGGGTGTGAAGATCACCTTTGCGGGCATTAGTGGGCACACCTTCGCCCATCAGGCGGATACCTATGATTATAAGATTGAAATCAAAGCGTTCACCGTCACCCACGCCGTCAACGGCAACCTGGGCAAGTTTGTGCTGGACACCGTGAAGCCCCTGATCGAGCTGGGAACCAAAGCTGCAGATAAAAGCGAGATGGCTACGGTAGAGCAGTATTTCAGCACCCTCCAGGCCGCGGTGGACGCCGCCGAAGACGGAAAGATGATCGAGATCAACAGCAATTACAAGGGCAGCACCACCATTAACATGACCGGCAAGGCCCGCACCGTCTATATCCAGGCCAACGGCAAGAACGTGGTGGTGGCCAACGCCAGCGGCGGCACGGTGGATGAGAACAGCAAGGGCAGCTTCTACACCATCAAGCTGAACCGGGACAACACCGTCACCGCCAACGCGGTGGTCAGCGTGGGCTCCGCCAGCAACGGCTCCGCCTCGGTGGACACCACCATCGCCAAGCCCGGCTCCAGCGTCAGCGGCAAGTACACCGCCAGCAGCGGCTACAAGGCGGGCAGCTTCACCGCCACCGCCCAGCCCGGCAACAAGTCCGTCAGCGTGAGCGTGTCCGCCAACGGCACCTTCAGCTTCACCGTGCCCAGCGACGCCACCAGCGTGACCGTCACCCCGTCCTTCGTGCTGGACAACGGCCTGCCCTTCACTGACGTGGCGAACAACGCCTGGTATTTCACCGCGGTGAAGTACTGCTACGACACCACCAACAACGGCTACCGCCTGATGGAGGGCGACAGTGCCACCACCTTCGCGCCCAACGGGAGCTTCACCCGGGCGCACATGGTGCAGATCCTGTGGAACATGAAGGGCCGTCCCACGCCCAGGACCACGGCGAACCCCTTCCGGGACATGAGCAGCAGCAACTGGTACTACAGCGCGGTTCTGTGGGCCTATGAGAACGGCTACGCCAAGGGCTATCCCGACGGCACCTTCAAGCCCGGCCAGGCGGTCACCCGCCAGGAGATGGTTCAGTTCCTGTATCAGGCGTCTGGTTCGCGCAGCGGCTCCGGGAACCTGAGCTACTATTCCGACGGCTACACGGCCAACAACTGGGCGCAGCCCGCTCTGCGCTGGGCCACCGGCCTGGGCATCCTCAGCGGCCAGAACAGCGCGAGCCTGGGCAACACCCTGGCTCCCAGGGCGGTCGCCAAGCGTTGCGAGGTGGCCGTGACCGTGATGAACTTCGACAAGCTGAACCTGTTCTAAGCCGTCACAGAAGCGAAACAGCATCACAAAGGCCCGGCCGGGAGATCCCGGCCGGGCCTTTTCCCGCGTCCGCAAATAGGGAAACGCCCCAGGCGGTAAGGCCCGGGGCGTTTGGGTCAGTCCGGCTTGTTCCCGTCCGGCGTCTCCTCCGGTTCATCGGAGGGGGGCGGCATGGGGATGGGCTCGTCGATGATGTGGATGTGCTGGGCGGGAGGCTCGATGCCGCCGTCCAGCTGGGCGCGGGTGGAGGTGTAGGCCCCCTCCACCAGGGCGGGGTCCCGGCCCTCCAGGATGGCCACCATCTCGCCTCCGGTGATGGTTTCCTTCTCCAGCAGGTAGGCCACCACCTTGTCCATGTCCTCCCGGTTGGCCTCGATGACCTCCACCGCGGCCTTGTAGCACACGTCCAGCACGGCCTTCACGGCCTTGTCCATGACGGCGGCGGTGTCCTGGGCGCAGTCCAGGCCGTAGCCCCCGTCCAGGTACTGGTTGCGGACGGAGCCCAGGGCCATCATGCCGAACTCCTCGCTCATGCCGTACATCGCCACCATGTTCCGGGCGATGTTGGTGGCCTCCTGGATATCCTGGGAGGCTCCGTTGGTCATGGTGTCCATCACCACCTGCTCGGCGGCGCGGCCGCCCATGGACACGGTGATTTTCGCCATCAGCTCGTCCCGGGTGCGCAGGTTGGTCTTGTCCTCCTCGGGCATCAGCAGGGTGTAGCCCAGGGAGCCCTCGGTGTGGGGGACGATGGTGATTTTCTGCACGGGCTCGGCGTTTTTCTGCTTGTAGGCCACCATGGCGTGGCCCACCTCGTGATAGGCCACCAGCTTGCGCTCGAACTCGGTGAGGACGGAGTTTTTCTTCTCGCTTCCGGCGATGACGAACTCGAAGGAGGCCAGCAGGTCCTCCTGGGTGACCAGCCTGCGGCCCTTGCGGACGGCCCGCAGGGCGGCCTCGTTCACCAGGTTTGCCAGGTCGGCTCCCACGCACCCGGCGGTGGCCAGGGCGATCTTGTTCAGGTTCACGTCCTCCGCCAGCTTGATCTTCCGGGTGTGGACCTGGAGGGTGGCAAGCCGCCCTGCCAGGTTGGGGCGGTCGATGGTGATCCGGCGGTCGAACCGTCCCGGCCGGAGCAGGGCCTTGTCCAGCACCTCGGGCCGGTTGGTGGCCCCCAGCACGATAACGCCCTTGCCGGGGTCGAAGCCGTCCAGCTCGGCCAAGAGCTGGTTCAGGGTCTGTTCCCGCTCATCGTTGCCGCCCATGCGGTTGTCCCGGGATTTGCCGATGGTGTCGATCTCGTCGATGAAGATGATACAGGGGGCCATCTTGCTGGCCTCCTTGAAGAGGTCCCGGACCCGGGACGCGCCCACGCCCACGAACATCTCCACGAAGTCGGAGCCGGAGATGGAGAAGAAGGGCACGTTGGCCTCGCCCGCCACCGCCTTTGCCAGCAGGGTCTTTCCGGTGCCCGGCGGACCCACCAGCAGCGCGCCCTTGGGGAGCTTCGCGCCGATCTCGGTGTACTTGCCGGGGTTGTGGAGGAAGTCGATGATCTCCTCCAGGCTCTCCTTGGCCTCGTCCTGGCCCGCCACGTCCTTGAAGGTGACGCCGGTTTTCTTCTCCACGTACACCTTGGCGTTGGACTTGCCCACGCCGCCGATGCCGCCGAAGCCGCCGCCGGACCCCATTTTCTTGAACATATAGCGGTAGAGCAGCAGCAGCCCGCCCACCATGAGGAGAATGGGCAGCACGTAGTTCACGAAGGCGGACATCAGGTACTGCTCCACGGTGGCGGTGACAGTTTTATACTCCTTTACGCCGTTTTCCTCCAGCCAGACCACCACGTTGGTGTGGGCCAGTCCGGGCGGGGGGGCGGTCTGGAACTTGATGGCCGCGCTGGCGGTTTCGCTGGAGGTTTTGGGGTCGAACTGGTTCAGGAACTGGCCGAAGCCGCCCTTCCCATAGGCCTCCTTCTGCTTTTCCACGTACTCCGCCAGGGCGGGGGAGTCCTCCTTCAGGGTGAAGGTGTAGACGCTGGATGTCATTTCCACCGTGGCCACCTGTCCATCCTCCACCCAGTGGAAGAAGGTGGAGTAGGGCACCGTCTCCACCGAGGCGTTTTCCATCGAGCTGTTACACATTTGGAGCAGGAATACCAGCATCACCGCCCACATCACAATGCTGAGATAACTCCATGGGGCCCGTTTTTTGTCGTCCCCGCCGCCTTTCTGATTGCTGTCCCGGCGGTTGGGATCGCTTGGCTTCACCGGGCCGGCCATAGGCACAACCTCCTTTTTCACGGATCGGGACTGGGTTCAATCCCGAAGTGCTTTCCAAATTTGCCCGTTTCCTGGTTTTGGGCATTTGAATGAGTATACCACACTTGGCGGATAAAAACAAGAAATGTTCTTGGACAGGCTGTAAAATTTCTATGACGAAAAAAGGGGGGAAAAAGATGGCCCGCCCCCTTCCGCCCCGCCGGGAAATATGGTATACTATTAATTTAGTATGCGCCAAAAAGAGGAAAAGGAGCGTTTCCATGCGAGACGATAAGAGACAGCGGCCTCCGCAGGAGGCGGAGGCGGACGGCCTCATTGAGGGCCGCAACGCGGTGATCGAGGCCCTGCGGGCGGGTACGCCCATTGACAAGATCTACATCGCCCGGGGGGAGACGGACGCCACCCTGGGCCACATCGCCTCCACTGCCCGGGGGAAGGGGGTGGTGGTGACGGAGGCCGACCGCCGGAAGCTGGACGGCATGAGCCGCACCAAGAGCCACCAGGGGGTGATCGCCATCGCCGCCGTCCGGGAGTACGCGGAGGTGGACGATCTGCTCAACGCCGCCCGGGAGAAGGGGGAGCCGCCCCTCCTCGTGGTGTGCGACGAGCTGTCCGACCCCCACAACCTGGGGGCGGTGATCCGCACGGCGGAGTGCGCCGGGGCCCATGGGGTGATCATCCCCAAGCGGCGTTCGGCGGGGCTTACCGCCATCGTGGCGAAAACCAGCGCGGGGGCGGTGAGCTACCTGCCCGTGGCCCGGGTGCCCAACCTGACTGCCGCGCTGAAGGAGCTGAAGGAGCGGGGGCTGTGGGTGTTCGGCACCGCCGCCGACGGGGGGACCAGCCTGTACCAGGCGGATTTGAAGGGCCCCGCCGTCCTGGTCATCGGCAGCGAGGGGGACGGCATGGGCCGTCTGGTCCGGGAGCAGTGTGATTTTCTGGTATCCATCCCCATGAAGGGAAAGCTGAACTCGCTGAACGCGTCCGCGGCAGCGGCGGTGGTGCTGTATGAGGCGGTCAGGCAGCGGAACGCATAACCAGGGAGCCTGTCCCGGCGAAGGAGGAAGCTAATGTCCGATCAGAAGGATCAAAAAGGCGGCCAGGAGTTCTCCCTGGAGGAGATCCTGGCGGAATACGGCACGAAACGGACCGGGGCCAAGGTGGTGGATTTCCCGGAACAAAAGGACGCCGCCCCCGGCGGCGGGGAGGAGGAGCACACCATCCGCTTCCCCGCCCAGAACCGGATGGCCTCCCGGCCCCGGCCGGAGGACAAGCCCATGGCGGAGATCGTGCCGGAAAGCGTGGGCCGCTCCATCGGGGCCAGAGTCCATACCCTGCTGCGGAAGGCGGACCACTTTGCCGACCATATGTACGATCAGGCGGAGCCGGACGAGGCCGCCCGCCGTGCGGAGAAATACACCCCCGGCGTGGACAAGGAGGAGCTGCCCGGGGAGGACGGGCCGTCCCGCCGTCCCCGCCTGCGGGTGGTGCGGCAGCGGGAGCTGCCCCCGGACACCGCCCCGGGCCGTCTGGCGGCCTTGTACGGCAAGGGCCTGAAGGCCCAGGGGCGGCGGGCGCGTTTGGCCCTGCTGCTGTCGCTGCTGGCGGTGGGAGTGTCGCTGGAGCTTCCGTTTGTGTCCTGGGCCGCGCTGGCGGAGAGGGTGGGGGAGTTTGGCATCACCCTGTACCAGTGCCGCTCGCTGGTGCTCAGCGGCCTGCTGCTGCTGGTGGGGATGGTGTGCTACGAGATCCCGGCGGCGGGGGCCAAGCAGCTCTTTACCCTGCGCCCCCGGGCGGAGAGCCTTCTGTTTCTGGCCTGGGCCTTCACCCTGCTGGACGGCCTCACCGCCGGACAGCTGGACCCCCGGTATACCTGCCTGCCCTATTCGGCGGTGACGGCCCTGGGGCTGGCCTTCGCCCTGCGGGGGGTCCACGCCCGCCGCCGGGGGGACCGCCTGTCCGCCAAGGCCGCGTCCCAGGTGCGCACCCCCTACGTGGTGGCCCGGGACGAGACGCTGTGGTCCAACAAGCCCACCTTCACCAAGGCCCCCGGCTCCAGCGTGGGCTTCGGAAGCCAGCTCCAGATGGAGGACGGGGGACAGCGGGCCTACCGCGTCGCCGCGCCCCTGCTGCTGCTGGGCAGCCTGCTGTGCGCTCTGCTGGCGTCAGTGGGGCAGGAGGTGCCGGGGCGGTTTTTGTGGGCGGCCTCCGCCTGCTTCACCGCCTCCGGCTCCTGGTCGGCCCTGCTGGCCTTCGGCCTGCCCTACCGCAAGCTGGTGGAGCGGCTCCATCAGGTGGGGGCGGCGATGGCGGGCTGGACGGGGGCGGCCCGGTGCGGCCAGGGGGGCGTGATTGTTAGCGACGGCGACCTGTTCCCCACCGGATCGGTGACGGTGGCCCAGGTGAAGGTGTTCGGCAGCGTGCCCACGGAGAAGGCGGTGGGGTACACCGCCTCCATGCTGCGGGCGATGGCCTGCGGGCTGACCCGGCCCTTCCACAACCTCCTCCGGGCACAGGGGGCCATGTACCGGGACGTGTCCGGCCTGGAGTGGCACGAGGGCGGGGCCTCCGGGGTGATCCGGGGCAAGGAGGTGCTGGTGGGCACCGCCGCCTATATGCACCTGATGGAGATCCCCCTGCCCGCGGGGCACAACATCAAAAACGCGGTGTTCTGCGCCATCGGCGGGCAGCTGTCCGGAATGTTTCTCCTCCAGTACGCCATGGACGGCGGGGTGAACCCCAGCCTGTCGGCGTTGATGGCGGCGGGGCTGTCCCCGGTGCTGGCCTCCCGGGACCCCAACCTGATCCCCGCCCTGCTGGAGCAGAAGTTCAAGCTCCCGGTGGACAAGATGGAGTTCCCCCCGGTGGGCCGCCGCCTGGAGCTGTCCGACCCGGAGCTGTCCGGGGACGGGGCGTTGGTGGCCCTGCTGGCCCGGGAGGGGCTGGGGCCCTACTGCGACGCCCTGGTGGGCGGGCGCAGGCTGCGCTTCGCCACCCGGCTGGGGCTGGTGTTCGCCCTGGCGGGGTCGGTGATCGGACTGTGCCTCACGTTCTATCTGACCTCCATCGCCGCCTTTGGCTCGCTGACCGTGGCCAACTTCCTGGTGTTTATGGGGGCGTGGCTGGTGCCCCAGGTGCTCATCGCCAACTGGGTGAACCAGTTTTGAGTACATGACAGAAGTCCCCGGTGCAGAGCACCGGGGATTTTCCTATACACGGTGAAGCGGCGGCCCGTCCAGGGCGATCACCGTGTCGCAGGCCGCCAGCACCGGGGCCTGGTGGCTGGTGAGCACCACGGGCACAGCCAGCTCCCGGAGCCGCTCCAGCATACGGGCGGCCCGTTCCACATCCACTCCGGCGAAAGGCTCGTCCAGCAGCAGCACGTCCCCGCCCAGGGCGGCGCACCGGGCCAGGGCCAGCCGCCGGGCCATCCCCCCGGACAGGGCGGCGGGGCGGGCCTGCTCCTCCCCGTCCAGCTCGGCAAAGGCCAGCCAGCGGGACAGCTCCCCCCGCCGGGAGCGGGGGAGCACGTCGGTGATGTGCTGTCCCACGGTGCGCCAGGGCAGGAGCCGGTTCTCTTGAAAAAGGAAGGCGGTCCGGGCGGTGTCAAGGCCTTGGACTTGCCCCCATTCCGGGCGTTCCAGCCCCGCCAGCAGCCGCAGAAGGGTGGTCTTGCCGCAGCCCGAGGGACCGGACAGGGCGGTGAGGCCATCGCTGGGAATTTCCAGGGAAAAATGGTCCAGCACCAGCTTCTCCCCATAACGCAGAGTGATATTTTGAAGGGATATCACGTTTTCCGCCTCCTCTCCAGCCCCCGGCGGAGCAGTCCCTCCAGCAGCAGGGAGAGGGCCACGATGGTCAGCGTCCAGGCGAACAGGTCGGCGGTCTCCAGCCCCAGCTTGGCCTGCTGGATGCGGGAGCCGATGGCCCGGTCGGGAGGGCACAGCACCTCCGCCGCCACCCCGGACTTCCAGGCCAGCCCGAAGGCGGTGAGCAGTCCGGCGGACAGGTGGGGCCGCAGTCCGGGCAGATAGATGAGCCGCAGGGTTTTCCACCGGGAGAAGCGGTAGGCCCGGGCCAGCTCCAGCAGCCTGCCGTCCAGGCTGTCCAGCCCGGAGGACAAGGCCCCCCACACCACCGGGAGGACCATCAGCCCGGCGATGACCCAGGGGATGGCGGTCCGGGGCGTCCACAGGTAGACCAGCAGGATGAAGGACACCACCGGCGTGGCCCGTACCACCCGCACCGCCGGGGATACCACCGCGTCCGCCCAGGGGGAGAAGCGGGTGAGGAAGGCCAGCGCGCCCCCCAGCAGCGTACCCCAGAACAGCCCCAGGAACACCCGCCAAAGGGTGGCCCCCGCCGACAGCCAGAAGTCGGCGGTGCGGGCCAGCTCCAGCAGCCGCGCCCCCACCGCCAGCGGCCCGGGCAGGAGCAGCTCCCGGCCCACAGCCCAGGCCGCAAGCTGCCATACCCCCAGCCAAAAGACTGGGGGTATGGCATATTTCAGCAGGTTTTTTTCTATGCGGTTCATTACGGAGTGTAATAGATTCCGGCGTCGGGGACGGAGCCGCCCACGGCGGCGGGGTCGATGGAGTACAGGGCCAGAAGGTAGTCGGAGATCGCGCTCACCATGTCCGTGCCGGAGATGAAGGCCAGATGGCACTGGGGAATGGCCTGCTTGGCGATGCCCGCGCTGGGGGTGATGCCGTAGCCCGCCACCAGCTCGGCGGCGGCGTCCAGATTGTGGTTCACAAAGTCGATGGACTTCTCATAGTCCGTGAGGAAGTGGTTCACCAGATCGGGATAGCTCTCCAAAAACCCGGTGCGGGCCACCACGGCGGTCATCACCACCTGGCTGCCGTTCCCCAGCTCGTCCCAGGCCTCGGTGACGTCGATGGCGGCGCGGATCTTGCCCTCCCCCTTGGCGATGGCGGCGGTGGCGGCGGGGACGGGCAGCATGGCGTACTGGATTTCCCCGGACAGCAGCTTGGCGGAGATCTCGGAGGCGTCGGCAAAGACCAGCTTTACCTCGGCGGCGTCCATCTCCGTCTCCCGGAGCAGGTAGCGCAGAATATACTCCGGGTTGGCCCCCTGGCCCGCGCAGTAGACGGTGCGCCCCGCCAGGTCGGCGATGGAGTGGACGGTATCGCCGCCGCCCCCCTCTAAAATGTGGAGGACGCCCAGGGTGCCCACGGCGATGATCTTCACCCCGCCGTCGGTCTTGTTGTAGAGGTTCACCGCCACGTTGGAGGCCACGGTGGCGATGTCGATCTCGCCCTTGGTGAGGCCCGCCACCAGCTCGCTGTTGTCGGTGTAGATGTTGTAATCATAATTGCCGTAGGCCAGATCGGCGGGGCTGTTGTCCACGCTGTCCAGCAGCTTGGCCGCGCCGATGCCCGTGGGGCCGGACAGCACCGCCAGCCGGATGTCGGGGTGCTCCACGCTGGAGGGCGTCTCGGTGGGGGCGGCGGAGGGTTCCTCGGTGGGCTGGGCGGTGGGGGCCTGGGTGCCCTCCGGGGTGGGGACGGCGGTAGGCTCCCCCGCCGCGGGCTTGCAGGCGGCCAGGGAGAACAGCAGCGTGAATGCCAGAGCCAGAGATAACAATTTGTAGTGCTTCATGGTAAAGATTCCCTTCTGTTTTCAGAAATGACGTTCTTCAGCGCGTCGCGGCTGAGGATGCGGATGGTTTTTCCCTCCCGGGCGATGGCCCCGGCCCCCTCCAGCGTCTCAAAGGCCCGGTAGAGGGTGGCCCGGCCCACCCCCAGACGCTGGCACAGGGCGGTGGCGGACAGGGTGAGGGCGTCCCCCTCCGCCGGGAGGAGGTAGCGGGCCAGCTTGCCCTCGGGGGAGGGGCTGGACACCGCCTCCAGCCGCTGGCTCAGAAACTGGATGCGGCCGGACAGGTAGGCGGCGTAGTCCTCCGCGAAGGCGGGGCACTGCCGGAGCAGGGCCCGGATCCGGGTTTCCGGGATCAGCAGGGTCTGGCAGGGGGACAGGGCGGTGAGGGTGGTGGGGTAGTCGGGGCTGTCGTTGAACAGGGCGGCGGCACCGAACACGTCCCCGGCGGACAGGGCCGCCATCAGGATGGACTCCCGGCGCACCTCGATCCTGCCCCGGAGCACCACCCCCAGGCACCGCCGGAACCGCCCGGGGCCGTACACCACGCCCCCCCTGGCCACGGTGAGGAGGTCGGAGGCCTCCAGCGTCCAGGCCCACAGGGGAGGGTCGATCCGGCCCAGCAGGGGGTGGCCCCGAAGGCTGGTGGTATCCATAGGATTCCTCCAAACTGTTTCATTTGGTACAGTTCGAAGTATACCAGATGGGTCCGTCCCCTGTCAAGGGGGTGAAAAAAGAAAAACTTCATCAATTGTTCACAGTCTGGCCTTGTTTTTTTTGCCGCCGTCCGCTATACTATTGGACGTTCAAAAGTTGACATAATGCGGGGGCCGTGGCAGTCCCCGACGTTTTATGCCGCGCGCCCCGCCGTGGGGGCCGGCGGAAAGGAAGCCTGTTTCATGAGCGGTTCACCCAAACGCGGGAAAAAGCCCGCCAAGCGGTCTGCCCTGGGGCGGATTGCCCGGGGGCTTTACATTATATTGTTCGCCCTGTCCCTGGTGGTGGTGGTGTCCTTCGTGGCGTTGAAGTTCTACGCCCCCGCCCCCGACCTGCCCAACCAGGTGGACTTCCCCCTGGGCCCCGACGACACGGACGCGCCGGAGCAGCCCTCCGCCTCGGTGGACGATCCCGGCACCGGGAACAAGCTGACCCTCAACCGCCGGAAGGGGGTTTATACCTGCCTGCTGCTGGGGGTGGCCGACCAGGGGGGCAGCGACACCATCATGCTGGGGGTGTTCGACACCGTCAACAAAAAGGCGTCCCTGATCTCCGTCCCTCGGGACACGGTGGTGAAGTATAACGGCTCCTACATCAAGGTGAACGCCTCCTATTCCTACGGCGGGGTGGAGGCCACCCGGGAGTGCGTGTCCAAGATGCTGGCGGTGCCCATTGACTACTACGTGAAAGTGAACCTCCGGGCTTTCCGGGAGATCGTGGACGAAATCGATGGGGTTTACTTCGACGTGCCGGTGGACATGAACTACGACGATCCCGTGGGCAATCTCAGCATCCACATCAAGGCGGGCTACCAGCTGCTGGACGGCAAGAAGGCGGAGGGCGTGGTGCGCTGCCGGAACTGCTACCCCAACGCGGACATCGGCCGGGCCGCCACCCAGCGGGCCTTCCTGACGGCCCTGGCCAAGCAGACTGTCACCCTGTCCAACGTGGGCAAGGTGACGGAGCTGATCAACATCCTGAACAAGTATGTGGAGAGCGATATGCCGCTGAACACCATGGTGTACTTCGGCACCCAGGCGGTGGGCATGGACCTGGACGCCGACATGGAGACGGCGGGCCTGCCCGGGACTTGGATCTACCCCTACTGGGAGCTGGAGGACGACAAGATCCTGGAGCTGGTGAACGGCCTGGGGATCTACGAGGAGCCGGTGCCCGCCAAGGTGCTGCGGATCGCCCATCCGTGAGAAACGCAAAAATCCTCCCGCGGCTTGCGGGAGGATTTTTCTGTGCTGCTTCCGGCGGGAAAAGCCCCGTCCGGACGGCAGTTGGTTCTTAGAACCTGTATTTACAACCTCAAACGCCGTCTGGCCGGGTCTTTTTTCGCCATCCAGCGTTAAATTTTCTTGCAATACACAAAGTATTCCTGCGAAAATTTGCCTTGTCTGGCGAAAAAATCCCTCGCCCAGCCGGCATCTTCGGCTGTGAATACAGGTTCTTATTTCGCCGCCCAGTTTCCGGTGGCGGAGGCGGTGAGGTAGGCGTTGATGAAGCCGTCCAGGTCGCCGTCCATCACGCCGTTGACGTTGGAGGTCTCGAAGGCGGTGCGGTTGTCCTTCACCAGCTGGTAGGGCATGAACACGTAGGAGCGGATCTGGCTGCCCCACTCGATCTTGAGCTGCACGCCCTTGATGTCGGAGATCTTGTCCAGGTGCTCCTGCTCCTTGATCTGCATCAGCTTGGAGCGCAGCATTTTCATACAGGTCTCCTCGTTCTGAAACTGGGAGCGCTCGGTCTGGCAGGACACCACGATGCCGGTGGGCTTGTGGATGAGGCGGACGGCGGAGGAGGTCTTGTTGATGTGCTGGCCGCCCGCGCCGGAGGAACGGTACACCTGCCGCTCAATGTCCTCGTCCCGGATGTCCACCTCCACGCTGTCGTCCAGCTCGGGCATGACCTCCACGGCGGCGAAGGAGGTCTGCCGCCGGGCGTTGGCGTCGAAGGGGGAGATGCGCACCAGGCGGTGGACGCCGTGCTCGCTCTTGAGGTAGCCGTAGGCGTTGTCCCCCTCAATGCGGATGGCGGCGGACTTGATGCCCGCCTCGTCCCCGTCCTGGTAGTCCAGCACGGAATAGGTAAAGCCGTGCCGCTCCGCCCACCGGGTATACATCCGGTAGAGCATCTGGGCCCAGTCCTGGGCCTCGGTGCCCCCGGCCCCCGCCTGGAGGGAGATGATGGCGGTGGAGTTGTCGTACTCCCCGGACAGCAGGGTGGACAGCCGGGCGGTCTCCATCTCCCCCTCCAGGGCGGCGAAGCCCGCCTCCACCTCGGGGATGAGGGACTCGTCCTCCTCCTCATTGCCCATCTCGCACAGGGTCATCAGATCGTCCCAGGCGGACAGACGCCTGGCCTGGGCGTTCACCTTGCCCTCCAGGCTGCTGATGCGCTTTTGGACCTTCTGGGCCTTGTCCACGTTGTCCCAGAAGCCGTCGGCGGCGGACTGGGCGTGAAGCTCGTCCAGCTCCCGCTCCGCGCTCTCCAGATCCAGGGCGCGGCCCAGCTTGTCCAGGTCGGGCTTCAGGTTGTTCAGCTTTACCCGGTATTCGTCAAATTGAAGCATCGCGTATTCATCCTTCCGCGGCCCGGGCCGCAAGATTGTGGTTGTCTCAATTCTTGTATTATATAGAAAGATCCGCCGGTTGTAAAGGGGAAGGTTTGAATTGGCCTCCCAAAGGGGCGGCCCGCCGGAAAAAACGCCCCCTGGGGGGCACATTGGGCAAAGAAAGGGCCGGGAAACCGCCCCTTTCCGGCGATTTCCCGGTTGACTTTCCAGGCCGGGACTACTACAATGGATTAATCTATCGCTTCAGCCGCGAGGGAGGGGAGCAATCCATGGGACAGCCCATATATTTTGATTACGCCGCCACCACCCCGGTGCGCCCGGAGGCCCGGGAGGCCCTGCTCCGGGCGTTGGACGGCTTCGGCAACCCCTCCTCCCGGTACGGGTTCGGGCGGGAGGCCGCCCTGCGGGTGAAGGCGGACCGGGAGACGGTGGCCGCCGCCCTGGGGTGCGCCCCCGGGGAGGTGATCTTCACCTCCTGCGGCACCGAGGGGGACAACTGGGCCCTCCGCCGGGGGGCGGAGCGGAACCGGCGGCGGGGGAGGCACATTGTCACCACTGCCATCGAGCACGCCGCCGTGCTGGAGACCTGCAAGGATCTGGAGGGGGAGGGGTGGGAGATCACCCGCCTGAAGCCGGACCGGGGGGGCCGGATCACCCCGGAGCAGGTGAGGGCGGCCCTGCGGCCGGACACCGCCCTGGTGTCCATGATGCTGGTGAACAACGAGACGGGGGCGGTGATCCCCGTGGCGGACTGCGTGAAGGCGGTGAAGGCTTACGACCCCGCCATCCTGTTCCACTGCGACGGGGTGCAGGGCTTTTTGAAGGTGCCCGGCCCCCTGGCCCGGCTGGGGGCGGATCTGGTGGCGGTGAGCGGCCACAAGCTGGGCGCGCCCAAGGGGATCGGCGCGCTGTACGTGAAAAAGGGCGTCCGCCTGCGCCCCCTGCTCACCGGGGGCGGGCAGGAGGACGGCCTGCGCTCCGGCACCGAGGCCACCGCCCAGATCGCCGCCTTCGCCGCGGCGGTGGAGGCGGCGGGGCGGGACCAGACCCGTCTGGAGCGCACCGCCGCCATCAAAGGGTACACGCTGGAGCAGCTGAAGAAGGCCGTCCCCCGGGTGGAGGTGATCTCCGCCGGGGACGCGCCCCACATCTGCGCCATCTCCCTGCCGGGGTACAAGAGCGAGGTGGTGGTGCGGGTGCTGGGGGACCGGGGGATCTGCGTCTCCTCCGGCTCCGCCTGCCACAGGGGGAAGCCCAGCCACGTGTTCGCCGCCATGGGCCTGCCCAAGCCCTGGCTGGACGGGGCGGTGCGGCTGTCCTTCTCCCCGGAGTCCACCCGGGTGGAGGCGGACGCGCTGGTGTCCGCCCTGAAGGACGCGGCGGACACGCTGTTTACCACCCTGTCGTAGTGTGGGAGTGCCTTCCCCCTGCAAGGGGGAAGGTGGCGCGGCGAAGCTGTGGCGGATGAGGGTGCGCCGAACGCGCGCCCCCTCACCCGCCCCCTTCGGGGGCACCCTCCCCCCTGTGGGGGGAGGGCTGAGCGATCAAGGAAAAGGAGATTTCCAAATGTTAAAGCTATTCCGGCGGGAGCCGGGTTTTTACGGCAGGCTGCTGGCCCTGGCCCTGCCCATCCTGTTTCAAAACCTGATCACCAACTCCCTGGGCCTGGTGGACACCTTTATGGTGGGCACCATGGGCCAAGGCCCCCTGGCGGGGGTGACGCTGGCCAACATCCCGGTGTTTGTGGTGCAGCTCATGATGTTCGGCATACAGAGCGGCTCCTCCGTGCTGATCAGCCAGTACCGGGGCAAGGGGGATTTGCAGTCCATCAACCGGGTGATGGGCATCGGTATGTACGCCGCCGGGGCCATCGGGCTGGCGTTCGCCCTGGTGATGGGCTTCCTGCCGGAGCAGTTTATGGGCCTGTTCGGCAACGATCCGGCGGTGGTGGCCACCGCCGCCCGGTACGCCCGGATCGTGGGCTGGTCCTATTTCTTCGACAGCTTCGTGCAGGTCTACATCGGCGTACACCGGGCCATGGGCGACCCCAACCGGGGCCTGATCATCCTGGGCGTGTCCATGGCCAGCAACACCTTCCTGAACTGGGTGTTCATTTTCGGCAACCTGGGCGCGCCCCAGCTGGCGGAGCGGGGAGCGGCCCTGGCCACCCTGCTGGCCCGGGTGCTGTCCTGCTCCATCGCCGTGGTGTGGGCGGTGCGGGACAAGAAGTTCAAGCTCAACCCCGCCCTGCTGTTCCACCCCGGCGGGGAGATGGTGCGGCGGTTCGCCCGCTTCGCCACCCCCGTGATGTGCAATGAGACGTTCTGGGGGCTGGGCACCTCCCTGTTCCCCACCATCATGGGCCACATGGAGGGGTCGGAGGACATCCTGGCGGCCTACGCCATCGCCGGGAACATCACCAACCTGTGCACCGTGGGGGTGTTCGCCATCTCGGGCACCGCCGCCATCCTCATCGGACAGGAGATCGGCTCGGGCCGCGCCGACAAGGTGTATTCCCTGGGCGCGCTGCTGAACGTGCTGGCCTTCCTCTTTGGGCTGGGAGCGGGGGTGCTGTTCCTGGGGGTGCTGTATTATGTGGTGGCCCCCTTCCTCTACCCGCTGTTCAAGCTGTCCGCCCAGGCCCAGGAGATCTGCACCATGATGCTGACCATCATGTTCTGCATGATGCCCCTGCGGTCCTTTGAGTGCACCAACATCGTGGGGGTGCTCCGGGGCGGCGGGGACGTGCGGATGGCCACCCTCATCGACCTGACGCCCCTGTGGGCGGTGGCCCTGCCCCTGGCGGTGCTGTCCGGGCTGGTGTTCCAGCTGGGCATTCTGTGGGTGTATCTGTCCATGATGAGCGAGAACGTGGTGAAAACCGTGCTGGGCACCAAGCGGTTCCTCAGCGGGCGGTGGATCAACGATGTGACCCTCTCCGTCCAGCCAAAGGCCGGGACGTAGGCTTGGAAAAATTTTTTGAAAAAGGGCTTGCATTTTCAGTGGGGCGGTGCTACAATGACGATAGCGATAGTCACATCGCCAATTCAAAAAAATCCGGAGGTAGAACCATCATGTCTCTGAAAAAACTGCTTGTATCCGCCCTTTGCGCCGCCTGCGCGGTGTCCCTGATGATCCCTGTGGCCTTCGCCCATGGCGGGCACGGACGGGCCGCCAGGAACTGGCAGGCCGGCACCAGCCGTTACGCCGCGTGCCCCGTGGAGGACTGCACCCTGACCGGCCGCCACGTCCACAACGGCGTGACCTACTGCGGCTTCCACCACGCCAACGGCTGGTGTGACGGCACCTGCATCGCCCTGTGCCCGGTGGAGGACTGCACCCTGGCGGGCCGTCATATCCATGACGGCGTGACCTACTGCGGAGCCAACCACGCCGCAGGCTACTGCGGTGGGAACTGCCCCTATACCACCGGAACCACCACCGGCACCTGGGGCGTCCGGGGTGGCTGCCACGGCGGCGGGCGGCACTGCGGCTGGTGAGAAAAACGGAACTGTGAAAAGCGGGAGGGCCTCTTAGGCCCTCCCGCTTTTTGCGCGCGTTATTCCCCTTTGTATTTTTTCCTGGTGGCGATTCCGCCCCGGATATGGCGTTCGGCCTTGTTTTCGTTGAGGATCTCCTTCACCTGCTGGTACAGCCCCCGGTTGACGGCGGGCAGCCGCTCGCTCAGATCCTTGTGAACCGTGGACTTGCTGATGCCGAACCGGCTGGCGGCGGCGCGGACCGTGGTTTTGTTCTCGATGATGTAAAGAGCCAGCTCCTGCGCGCGCTCCTCCATGTTACCCTTCACTGACAACACTCCCCACTGAGAAGCTATGCGGGACCCCTGGGCCTGGGCCCGGTCCGGTGCCCTCACTGGCAGATGTATATGCGGCGGCGGGGCGGATTAGTATCAGAAAGCGGGGGAATCAGGGCTGTCCTCGCCTTTTTCCACGGCTGGGACGGCGGGCGGCGGGGCTTTTTTGGCTATCTGTGTATTGACAAGAAGGGAGAAAAAACCATATAATAGTGATAATACGCTAAAGCAGTAAATTTCAGCGGATTAAGAGGAGGATGTCACCATGGGAACTCAGCGGGTCTACAACTTTTCGGCCGGTCCGTCCATGCTGCCCCTGGAGGTGCTGGAGCGGGCGGGGAGCGAGATCACCAACTACCAGGGCAGCGGTATGTCCGTCATGGAGATGAGCCACCGCTCCAAGGTATTCCAGAAGATCTTCGACGACACCAAGGCCAATTTCATCCGGCTGTTCCACGTGCCCGACAACTACAAGGTGCTGTTTTTGCAGGGCGGGGCCTCGGGCCAGTTCTCCATGGTGCCCCTGAACCTCATGGGCCGGACGGGAAAGGCGGACTATGCCGTCACCGGAAACTTCGCCAGCATCGCCTGTAAGGAGGCCAAGAAGTACGGCCAGATCAGCCTCGCCGCGGACAGCGGGGACAAAAACCACACCTATATTCCCCAGCAGGACCAGCTGAAGCTGGACCCCGAAGCCAGCTACTTCTACTACTGCGCCAACAATACCATCTACGGCACCGAGTGGCAGTACGTGCCCGACACCGGGGATGTGCCCATCGTGTGCGATATGTCGTCCGATTTCCTGTCCCGCCCGGTGGACGTGTCCAAGTACGGTATCATCTTCGGCGGGGCCCAGAAGAACCTGGCCCCGGCGGGGCTGACCATCGCCGTGGTCCGGGAGGATCTGGCGGGCCATGAGCTGCCCTATACCCCGCTGATGATGAACTACAAAACCATGATCGACAAGGACTCCATGTATAACACCCCGCCCTGCTGGTGCATCTATATGCTGGGGCTGGTGCTGGAGTGGCTGGATTCCAAGGGCGGCGTGGAAGGCATGGAGAAGATCAAGCACGACAAGGCGCGGCTCCTGTACAGCGTGCTGGACGATTCCAGGCTGTTTACCTGCGCGGCGGAGAAGGCGTCCCGCTCCGACATGAACGTCACCTTCCGCTCCGTCAGCGGGGAGCTGGACGCCAAGTTCGTGAAAGAGGCCGCCGAGGCGGGCTTCACCAACCTGAAGGGCCACCGGAACGTGGGCGGTATGCGGGCGTCCATCTACAACGCCATGCCCGTGGAGGGCGTGGAGAAGCTGGCGGACTTCATCAAGGCGTTTGACAAGGCCAACTGACATGGCGGATAAACTGTTAGAGAACAACGAGCTGGCCCGGAAAAATGCCTGCGAGGTGTATGAGCTGGCCCGGAGGATTACAGCGGAGATCCACGCCGAGCACCACCGCCCCGCCATCCGGTTTACCCTGGAGCTGGGAGAGCCGGGGATCTTTGAGAGTAAGGCGGGGGGTACGCCCTACCTGCCCCATGATATGTCCTGGCCGCTGGATTCCAAGGGAGGCGCGCTTGGACTGCTGGCCCAGGTAAATTGTGGGTCGTTGGGTGGTCTGCCTGACTTTCCCACGGCGGGACTGCTGCAATTCTTCATTGGGTGGGATGATGTATGTGGGATGAGCTTTGACGATCAGACGGCCCAAACGGGGTTTCGGGTGCTCTACCACGAAACTGTGGATTCCACCGTCACGGCGGAGGAGGTGGAGGGCAAGCGTCCGCCCAAGGTGGCGGACGGGGAGGACTGGTTCCCGGTGGCGCGAAACTGCCGCATTGTCCTCTCCGCCCCGGCGGAGCAGGGGATAAACGAGGCGGATTCCCGTTTCGACCTGCTGTTCGCGGAAAAGTGGAACGTCCTGCGCCCGGACGCCCCCGTCAAGGGCACCTGGGATGTGCATAAGCTGGTCGTAGAACGTCTGCGTGATTATGACGTGACCTACCAGCCCGGCTGGGAATCCCCGTACCATCAACTGGGGGGCTACCCCTATTTTACCCAGTCCGACCCCCGGCCTGGACAGTATGAGGATTTGGATGTGCTGCTGTTCCAGTTGGACAGCGACGGGAGCAAAGAGGCGGGGGACCTGGTTCTTTGGGGCGACTGCGGTGTGGCCAACTTCTTCATCAGCCGGGAAGCCCTGCGCCGCCGGGACTTCTCCCGGGTGTGCTACAACTGGGACTGCTGTTGACGTGGAAAGCGGGAGGGGCAAGCCCCTCCCCTACAGAGCATTATTTAATCATCATTTGAGGTGAAAACCGTGTATAACATCAAAACCATGAACAAGATCGCCGCGGTGGGCCTGGACCGCCTGCCCGCCGGTACCTACGCCGTGGGAGACGCGGTGGAGAACGAGGACGCCATCCTGGTGCGCTCCGCCAAGCTCCACGACTACCCCTTCCCGGAGAAGCTGTGGGCCATCGCCCGGGCCGGGGCCGGGGTGAACAACATCCCCGTGGACAAGTGCTCCGAGGCGGGCATTGTGGTGTTCAACACCCCCGGGGCCAACGCCAACGCCGTGAAGGAGCTGGTGATCTGCGCCCTGCTGCTGGCCTCCCGGGACGTGCTGGGGGGCGCGGCGTGGGTGAAAGCCCAGGCCGCCTCCGGCGTTGAGGTGGCCGACGTGGTGGAGAAGGGCAAGTCCGCCTTCGTCGGCCCGGAGCTGTACCGGAAGACCCTGGGGGTGGTGGGCTTGGGGGCCATCGGGGCCTTGGTAGCCAACATCGCCCTGTCCCTGGGGATGGAGGTCTACGGCTACGACCCCTTTCTGTCCGTAGACGCCGCCCTGCGGCTGGATCGCCACATCAAGGTGGTGAAGGAGCTGGACACGCTGTACGCCAACGCCGACTATGTGACCCTCCACCTGCCCTACATGGAAGCCACCAAGAATACCGTCAACGCCGCCGCCATCGCCAGGATGAAGGACGGGGTGCGGATCGTCAACCTGGCCCGGGGCGGGCTGGTGAACGACGGCGATCTCATCGCCGCCCTGGAGTCCGGCAAGGTGGCCTGCTACGCCACCGACTTCCCCAACAACAGGCTGCTGGCCGCTCCCCACGTGGCGGCCCTGCCCCACCTGGGGGCGTCCACCCCGGAGAGCGAGGACAACTGCGCGGTGATGGCCGCCGACGAGCTGAAGGACTATCTGGAAAACGGCAATATCAAGAACTCCGTGAACTTCCCCAACGTGATCATGGAGCGGTCCGGGGTCCAGCGTCTGTGCGTCATCCACCGGAACGTGCCCGCCGTCATCGCCCAGATCACCACCCAGCTGGGTGCGGACGGGGTGAACGTGGAGAACCTGACCAACAAGTCCAAGGGCGAGTACGCCTACACCATGGTGGACGCGGGCGCGGTGGTGGACGAGCGCAGTATTGAGAATATCCGCAGGGTGCCGGGTGTGATCCGGATGCGGGTGATCTGAGCACGGTTGTTACGAAGCAGGCGGACGCAGCCCCTTTCTGGGGGCCGTGCCCGCCTGCTTTTGTTCAAAATGGCTTATGCGCGGTGAATTTAGGCCGATGTAATAAGTAGTGCAGGGAACTGGCACAAATACATACTGTGAGGTGCAGGGACGCGCGGGAAATGGAGAGCTTGGCATGAATTTGACCAGGATAGGGCTGGAGAACAGGGCGAAGGCTGTGGCAAACCGAACCTCAGCCGTGCGCAGAGCGGGGGCATCCGGCTTCGCCGCGCAAATGTCGCAAATGGCTGATACGGTGACGATTTCCGGGCAGGCCCCACAAGAGGCAGGGCGCGTATCCCAGGCGGCAGGCCCTGGCGTTATCCTGCCTGCGGATTCCATCCAAACCAAGCTGGAAAAGCTGCAAAAAATCGCGGAAGCCGCCGACTATGCGGGGATGGACTATGAGGAGATCTACTGTGCCATTTGGGATCGGTATCAGAAGGCGTTCGGCGGTAAAATGCCGGCAATCACCTCCTGCCTGATTGGTGGGGAGGACTGGGCGGAAATCAATAATCAATTTGTCCGGGAAGTTAATCAAGCTGTTTATGACCCGCTCTTTCGGGAGATCGCGGATGAGACTGGCCTGCAAAAGGGCACCCCGGAATTTAGCGAATATTGGAGGGAACACTATGGCCGCAGGTTTTCGGCTGCGGCCCTTGGTTACGGAGGAATGACCGCGGAGGAGCAGGAGCAGGCGGTTCGGGAGAAATATGCGGGCAGGCATTCGCTGTATGATTTTGCGAGCATGATGGGGGAGCTGTCCGACTTGGGGGCCTTTTCCGGTAAGATGGGAGATTCTGCGGCCTTCAGCTTTCTGAACATGGTGCAGCGGGAGCTGGCGCGGCAGTACTTCCCGGATTCTGAGAACGGCTGTCCCTCCGATGGGGAGTGGGCCCGTGTCATGTACCAGCCCTTTGATGCGGGGAAATTTGCGCAGAAGCTGAAAGAATCCCTAAAGGATGCGCGATTTGAAAACTGGGGGTTGGATATCCGGAATGTATTTGACAACGCCATCGACAGCCTCCTGTCAGCTCTTGCTTGAGCGTAGATCAGCGGAAAAGCGGCCCCTCCCACCCGGGAGGGGCCGCAAATTTTTTATCCCCCGGTGAAACCCCGCCCCGCCCCGGTGTGATATGATAGGTGAAAGCGGCTTTCAAGACCGAAAAGGAGCAATTCCCATGAGAGAAGAAACCATACTGCGAAAACTGCGCGCAGGCGATCCCGCGGGGCTGGAGGCCCTCATGGACCGCTACCTGCCCTACGTGTCCGCGGTGGTGTGGAACATCCTCCGGGGCCGTATGTCCCCGGAGGACGGGGAGGAGGCGGCGTCCGACGTGTTTCTGGCCGCCTGGGATCAGGCGGAGGATCTGCGCCCTGGGCAGGTGAAGGCCTGGCTTGGGGCGGTGGCGCGGCACAAGGCCAAAAACCGGCTGCGCCGCCGGGAGCAGACCCTGCCGTTAGAGGAGGACATCCTCGACCTGCCCGGCCCGGACGACCCCGCCGGGGCGTTGGAGCAAAAGGAGGAGCAGGCCCTGGTGCGCCGCGCGCTGCTCACCCTGCCCCAGCCGGATCAGGAGATCTTCCTGCGGCACTACTACTACGCCCAGGGCGTGAAGGAGATCGCCGCCGCCCTGGACATGAACGAGTCCACCGTGAAAACCAGGCTGCGCAGAGGACGTTTCAAATTAAAGGAACTGCTGACGAAGGAGGCACTGGCATGAAAAAACGGATTTCCGACCTGCTGGACGGCTATGAGGACGGCAGTGTGGAGCTGTCCGGCGGCACGCCCCTTTCGCCCGCCCGGATTAAGGAGCTGACAATGAACAAAATTACACCGAAAAAGAACAAGCTGTACCGCCTGCCCGTCCGCCTGCTGGCGGCGGCCGCTATCGTGGCCGCCCTCACCGCGTCCGCCATGGCGGTCAACTACGCCATCGGCGCGGGAGGGCTGATGCAGGGCTTCTTCGCCAGGGACGGCGGGCCCCTGTCCACCGGACAGATTGAGAACCTGGATCAGGTGGGCCAGACCTTTGAGGAGGGCGTCACCGACAACGGGGCCACCATCACCCCCATCGCGGCCCTGGCGGACGAAAACTGCTACTACCTGCGCCTGCGCATCGAGGCCCCGGAGGGCACGGCCCTGCCCGACCTGGACCCGGACACGGA
>ERZ779632.218-NODE-218-length-37746-cov-20.509618_pt1 | contig 37746 bp, 31 predicted proteins | sample MGYA00514194_ERZ779632 | MGnify/ENA primary metagenome ERZ779632 (study PRJEB29562, sample SAMEA4376704) | mouse gut metagenome | isolation source: Cecum | study: EMG produced TPA metagenomics assembly of the A DSS colitis mouse model was used to assess the... | reverse complement strand
AAAAAAATAAGCGTACCACTATTTCTAATGATACGCTTATCCTAATTCAGTTCTTAATCAAGGTCCATATACACCGTTACAGTGGTTTCTCTCCATTGATTTTTCCTTACATACTGTCCGTTAGCCTTTCGGTAACAAAAGACAGCGGTAATTCAAAGGAAAGAGAACCCTTTTTACTTGCTTTTGATAGCCGCCTGTGCTGCTGCCAAACGGGCAATGGGCACACGGTAGGGGGAGCAGGAAACATAGGTAAGGCCTACGTTGTGGCAGAACTCAATGGTGGTGGGATCGCCGCCATGCTCGCCGCAGATGCCCAAGATGATATCCTTGCGCACAGCCTTGCCCCTTTCAGCAGCCAGCTTCACCAACTGCCCCACGCCCTCCTGGTCGAGACGGGCAAAGGGATCGTTCTCATAGATCTTGTTCTCATAGTAAGAGGTCAGGAACTTGCCAGCGTCGTCACGGCTGAAGCCGAAAGTCATCTGGGTCAGGTCATTGGTGCCGAAGCTGAAGAACTCAGCTTCCTCTGCGATCTTATCGGCTGTGAGGGCTGCGCGGGGGATCTCGATCATGGTGCCAACCTTGTACTTCATGTCAACGCCAGCCTCAGCAATGATCTTGTCCGCAGTCTCCACCACAGTCTTTTTAACAAACTTAAGCTCCTTCACCTCGCCTACCAGCGGGATCATGATTTCAGGCACCACGTTCCAATCGGGATGGGCCTTGTTCACGTTGATGGCAGCCTTGATAACGGCTTCGGTCTGCATTTCAGCGATTTCGGGATAGGTGACAGCCAGACGGCAGCCACGATGGCCCATCATGGGGTTGAACTCGTGGAGGCCGGAGATAATGGCTTTAATATCCTCAACGCTCTTGCCCTGGGTCTGGGCCAGCAGCTCGATGTCCTTCTCCTCAGTGGGAACGAACTCGTGCAGAGGGGGATCCAGGAAGCGGATGTTCACGTGCTTGCCCTCGAGGGCTTCGTACAGCTTCTCGAAGTCGCCCTGCTGCATAGGCTCCAGCTTAGCCAGAGCGGCCTTGCGCTGCTCTACCGTGTCAGAGCAGATCATCTCGCGGATAGCAGCGATGCGGTCAGGCTCAAAGAACATGTGCTCGGTACGGCACAGGCCAATGCCCTCAGCGCCAAAGGCCACAGCCTGCTTGGCGTCGGTGGGGGTGTCCGCGTTGGTGCGCACCTGGAGGGTGCGGTACTTGTCGGACAGCTCCATGATACGGCCAAAGTAGCCGCCCTCAGTGGAGGCGGGCACAGTGGGAATGGCTTCGCCATAGATGTTGCCGGTGGTGCCGTCCAGGGAGATATAGTCGCCCTCTACATAGGTGCGGCCATTCAGCTCGAACTTCTTATTGGCTTCATCCATCTTGATAGCGCCGCAGCCGGAAACGCAGCAGGTGCCCATGCCGCGGGCCACAACAGCAGCGTGGCTGGTCATGCCGCCGCGCACAGTGAGGATGCCCTGGGAGTAATGCATGCCCTCAATGTCCTCGGGGGAAGTCTCCAGGCGCACCAGCACAACCTTCTCGCCGGCTTTGCCCTGTTCCACAGCGTCCTCAGCGGTAAAGACGATCTTGCCGCAGGCAGCGCCAGGAGAGGCAGCCAGAGCAGTGGCCACGGGCGTGGCGGCCTTCAGGGCCTTGGGGTCAAACTGGGGATGGAGCAAAGCGTCCAGCGCCTTGGCTTCCAGCATCAGCAGGGCCTCTTCCTCTGTCTTCATGCCTTCGTCAATGAGGTCGCAGGCAATCTTGATAGCGGCGGCTGCGGTGCGCTTGCCGTTACGGGTCTGGAGCATAAAGAGCTTCTCATGCTCTACGGTGAATTCCATGTCCTGCATGTCATGGTAGTGGTTCTCCAGGGTCTTGCAAACCTCCTGGAACTGCTTGAAGGCAGCGGGGAACTTCTCTTCCATCTGGGCAATGGGCATGGGGGTACGCACGCCAGCCACCACGTCTTCGCCCTGGGCATTGGTGAGGAACTCGCCCATGAGCTTCTTCTCGCCGGTGGCGGGGTCGCGGGTAAAGGCCACGCCCGTGCCGCAGTCGTCGCCCATGTTGCCAAAGGCCATCATCTGGACGTTAACGGCAGTGCCCCAGGAATAGGGGATTTCGTTCTGCATACGGTAGTAGTTGGCGCGGGGGTTGTCCCAGGAGCGGAACACAGCCTTCACAGCGCCCATAAGCTGCTCTTTGGGGTCGGCGGGGAAGTCGGCGCCAATCTTCGCCTTATACTCAGCCTTAAACTGGTTTGCCAGCTCCTTCAGATCCTCAGCGGTCAGCTCGGTATCCTGGGTGACGCCCTTCTTTTCCTTCATCTCGTCGATGAGTTCCTCGAAGTACTTCTTGCCCACTTCCATAACCACGTCGGAATACATCTGGATAAAGCGGCGGTAGCAGTCATAGGCCCACCGGGGATTGCCGGAAGCCTTGGCCATATACTCCACAACTTCCTCGTTAAGGCCCAGGTTCAAAATGGTGTCCATCATGCCGGGCATGGACGCGCGGGCGCCGGAACGGACGGAAACCAGCAAGGGGTTCTCCTTGTCACCGAACTTCTTGCCGGTGATTTCCTCCATCTTGCCCACATACTCCATGATTTCGGCCTGGATATCGTCGTTAATCTTCCTGCCGTCCTCGTAATACTGGGTGCAGGCTTCGGTGCTGATGGTGAAGCCCTGGGGCACAGGCAGGCCCAGCTTGGTCATTTCCGCCAGGTTTGCGCCCTTGCCGCCAAGGAGCTCCCTCATGGAGCCGTCGCCTTCGCTGAACAGATACACATACTTGTGGCTCATTGGTATCAACCTCCATAATAATGTTCAACCGGACGTAAACCTCCGGGTGACAGCAATGCTAACCGTTTGGGCAGGACAACAAAGCCTGTCCTTACGGGCTGCTATCAGAATTATACCAAACAATCGCTGAAATTGCCAGTATAAATTGGGAAGATTTTGAAATATTTTTCTTTTTGGGCAGAAGTTTGGGGCGGTTTTCAAAAAAACGCGTCTATGCCCTGCTGCTGGAAAGCCTGCCGATATGTTTCCAATTCCTCCGGGTGCAGGGCGGGCACATCCTCATAGGCATAGCCCCGGCCCAAGAGGGCATATTTCCGCTCCCCCAACTGATGGAAGGGCAGAAGCTGCACCCTTTTGGCCCCTGCTTCCAGCAGGCGGCGGCAGAAGCCGGCCGCATCGGAAAGACTGTCATTATAGCCGGGGATAACAGGGATACGGGGCAGCACCTCTTTCCCGGCGGCAATGGCCCACCGGAGGTTCTCCAGAATCAGGCTGTTGTCTACCCCTGTGCCCTCCCGGTGCCGAGCGCTGTCCCAATGCTTCATGTCATAAAGGAAATAGTCTGTCTCACCTGCTGCGGACTGGAACACTCTGGGATCTGCAAAGCCGGTGGTTTCCAGGGCCGTATGGATGCCCTTCTGGCGGAGGGCCTGCAGCAGGGCCAGGGCGAAATCAGGCCACAATAAAGCTTCCCCGCCGGACAGGGTGACACCCCCGCCGCTTTCCTCATAGAAGGGCTTGTCCTGCAGGCAGGCTTCCAGCACCTCCTTTAGGCAGGCGCGCCGCCCGCCCAGATCCTGGCCTGTCCCCAGCGCCCGTTCCTGGCTTTCGGGATTGGCGCACCAGCGGCAGCGCAAAGGGCACCCCTTGAAAAAGACTACGGTGCGGATGCCCGGGCCATCGTGCAGGCTGAACTTTTGTATGTTGCAGATGTTGGCTTCCATGTGTTTCCTCCTGCCACAGGCTGTTTCTTCCTGCTTTTTGCCTGTTGGGCCGTATTCTCTTTTTTCAGCTTACCACAGCTTCTGGGAAAAGGCAATATCTGAAAGCAAAAAAGTTACGAATGAAACATTATTGCTGTTCTGTAAGGAATCCGGGCGAAACAGGCTGGTTCTGTTGGTAGCGCTTTGGAGGCAGCAGGGGTATAATAGTAAACACACTTGAAAATCGGTATATTCCAATTTTCAAGCTGGGCGGCTGCGCCGCCTGGTTCAAAAGAAGCATACTACCTCTTTTGAACTGTGTTCACTATAATATGGTTTGTCAGGTGAGAAAAACAATTTGAAAAAGCGACAAGGAGGAAAAAGCATGGGTTTAGGAACAAGCTTATACAGCGCCAGGAAAAGCAAGGGGCTGTCTCAGGAGGCAGTGGCGGAAAAGCTGGGTGTAAGCCGGCAGACCATCTCCAAGTGGGAAACAGATGAGACGCTGCCGGACATCCGGCAGTCTAAGCGGCTGGCGGTTTTGTACGGCAAGTCTTTGGACGAGCTGATTGAGTTCGATGTGGACATGCAGGAAATCCAGGACGCCATTGACAGGGCAGACAGCAAAGCCGCAGAAAGGGTGGACTGGACAAAGGCCTGGAGCCGGAAATACCCTGTACTGGCGCAGTATCAGGAAAAGGTGGATACGGGGTTCTATGCTGACGGGCTGCAGCGGCTGCTGGCAGATCTTTGGGAAAAATACGGCTACAGCAATTTGGACGCATTCCTGGTTCTCAAGGATATTCTGGGCACCCTTTGGAAGGAGGAGCAGGAGGCTTAGCTGGAAAAAATTCACAGGGAGCGGGGTACGGAAGGTTGAGAAAGGCCAGGGGACATGTTATAATATTATATGCAGCCGTTTCATATGGCGGCTATCCGGAGCGTATTTGCACAAGCTGAATATGCTCTAAAAAGGAGGAACCCCGGTGGAGGACAAGCAAAAGACCCAACTATTTGAAAGTATGCCGGTGCCCAATGCTGTGATAACCCTGGCAATCCCTACGGTGCTCAGTTCCCTGGTTATGGTGCTGTACAACCTGGCGGATACATACTTTGTAGGCATTTTAAACGATCCCATTCAGAATGCGGCTGTAACGCTGGCAGGGCCTGTGCTGCTGGCCTTTAACGCGGTGAACAACCTTTTCGGCGTTGGTTCCTCCAGCATGATGAGCCGCGCCCTGGGGGCCAAGGATTTCGACACAGTGCGGCGAAGCTCTGCCTTTGGGTTTTATCTGGCTCTGTTTTCCGGTATCCTCTTTTCCCTGCTGGTGGGAGTGTTCCAGCACCCCCTTTTAGGGCTGCTGGGCACCAACGGCGAGACTTATAACGCCACCCAGGAGTACATGCTGTGGACGGTTGTCTGCGGCGCGGCCCCTGCCATTTTAAACGTGGTGATGGCCTACCTGGTGCGGGCGGAGGGTGAGTCCCTTCACGCCAGCATCGGCACCATGAGCGGCTGCATCCTCAACATCCTGCTGGATCCCGTTTTCATCCTGCCCTGGGGCTTTAATATGGGGGCGGCTGGGGCTGGCCTTGCCACCTTCCTTTCCAACTGCGCGGCCTGCCTCTATTTCTTTGTGCTGCTGTTTTACAAACGGGGCAAAACCTATGTGTGCGTCAACCCCAAAATGCTGTGCTTCCGCCGCTCACTGGTGCTGGGGGTGTGCGGGGTGGGTGTGCCCGCCTCTATCCAGAACCTTTTAAACGTGACTGGCATGACGATTTTAAACAACTTTGCCTCCGCTTACGGCTCTGACGCGGTAGCGGCCATGGGCATTTCCCACAAGGTGCAGATGATTCCCATGCAGATAGCCATGGGGGTTTCCCAGGGCATTATGCCCCTTATCAGCTATAATTTTGCCAGCGGCAACACGCCCCGCATGAAAAAGACCTTCCTGTTTACCGCCAGGATTTCCCTTTCCTTCCTGGTTCTGGCTACAGCGGGCTTCTGCCTGTGGTCGGGGGAAATCACCTCCCTGTTTATGCAGCAGCAGTCTATTATTGACTATGGCAGGGAATTTTTGCGGGCCATGTCCCTTTCTCTGCCCTTCCTCAGCATGGACTTCCTGGCGGTGGGGGTGTTCCAGGCCTGCGGCATGGGGTCAAAATCCCTGCTCTTTGCCATTCTGCGGAAAATCGTGCTGGAAATTCCGGCCCTGTTTATTCTGGACTGGCTTTTCCCCCTCTATGGTCTTGCCTGGGCGCAGGCCGCAGCGGAATTTATCCTTTCCATTGCTGCCATTGTGGTGCTGGTCCAGCTTTTTGCCAAGTTGGAAAAGCGGGACAGGCTGCGGGCAGAAAAAGACTAACGCTAAAAGCGGCCCGGAGGAAGCCTCCAGGCCGCTTTCGCATATATTCCTTATATATTCCTTATTTGTTTCCCTTCAGGATGGGGGAAATTTTCTTATAAATGAGGAAGGTGATGGCCACGCTTAAAAGGCCTTTTATAAAGGTGAAGGGGACGTTAAACCACAGCAGCGCCTGGAACAGGTTTTCCACTGCCGGGTTTATAAGCTGGTACAGGTTGAGGATGGCCTCCATGGGCATGAACACAGCATAGAAGGGGTAGGTGATGAAATAGTTGATAGGCAGGCTTAGAACCGCCATTGCCGCCGCTCCTACAAGGGAGCCTATCAGCGCCCCTTTGCGCCCGTTCAACTTTTTATACAGCAGGCCGGCAGGCAGGACAAAGGCGGCGCCCAGCAGGAAATTGCACAGCTCCCCCACGCAGGAGGTGGTGGTAAACGGCAGGTTCACCAGGTTTTTGATGAAGCACACTGCCACGCCGCTTACCGGGCCTAAGGCGAAAGAGGCGATAAGCGCCGGAAGCTCGGACAAGTCCAGCTTGATGAAGCTGGGCATCAGAGGCACGCTGAAGCTTATGAACATCAGCACTGCCGCCACAGCCCCCATTACGGCGGTGACCGCCAGCTTGCGCACGTCGATTTTTCTTGTGGTTTCCATCGTTCCGATCAGTCCTTTCAAGATTTTTGCAAAAGACCGAAGGCAGGGAAGGCATAAAAAAAGCCCCAACGCGCAAAAAAAGCGGTTCGGGGAAAAGCCGCCCGCAGGCGGCAGGGATTCTATGCCCTCTTGTATCTTCTTTCATCCGGACTGTACCGTCGGTACCGGAATTGCACCGGTTCGGCGGGAGCGATTGCCTCCCGTTCGCAGACTGTAAGGAATTACCCTTTTCACTGCCGGTCAGGAATTTCACCTTGCCCCGAAGATCATTTGCTGGTATTATTATAGTATGGCGCACAGGCTTTGTCAAGCGGCTCTGCCCACGCTATTCTGTAAAGTCAATGTCGTACCGGGTGCCTTGGGAAAACAGCACCCCTTCTTCCAGCCGCAGGCGGAGGATGCAGGTATTTTCATCGGAAAAATCATTGTGCCCGTTGTGAATCCAAGACGAGAAAGCTTTTTCCAGCTTCCCGGCAATTTCCCGGTTTTCCTCTTTGTGGAAATATCCCAGGTTTTCCCCTTTTCCCTGGGCAGTGAACCAATCCCCCGCAATGGACACAGCAGGGTTTTCCCTCATCTGCCGCATTTTAGCGGAAAGCCCATAGGTTATCACATAAAAGGATCTGTTTTCGTAATAAGCGTTGACATATCGCACATAAGGCCTGCCCTGCCCCTCTGTGGCAAGGGCGATGACGGTATCCTTGCTAAAGCGCTCTGCCATGATTTTTTCCGTTTCCCGGCCCAGCTTTTCCATTTTGCACGACCTCCTTTTTCCCAGAAATCTTTCATTTATAGTTAACGCAGTTCAGTTTTAAAATCAGTATATACCGATTTTAAAGTACGTTTACTTATAGTATACTCTCTCTTTCTGCTGGCTGCAAGAGGGTTGTTGATAGAATTACCCCAAGGGGATGATAAGAGATGAAAATTTTTCAGAGACAGGAAATACAGGCCTTGGAGCAGGCCGGAGAGAAAGCCGGGATTTCCCTTTCCGCCATGATGGAGCAGGCTGGGCAGGCTCTGGCCCGGGAAGCGGAAAAGCGCCTGGGGAGCTTGCAGGGCAGGCCCATTGCCCTGCTGTGCGGCGCAGGGAATAACGGCGGCGATGGCTTTGTATGCGCCCGGGCGCTGGCGGAAAAAGGGGCGGTCTGCACAGTGCTGCTGGTGCAGGGGGAGCCGAAAGCCCCTTTGGCCCGGAGCGCGTTCCTGGAAATGCCGGAGGCGGTTTCCTGCCTGTGCGCGGAACATCAGCGCAGGGAATCGGAGCAGGCCCTGGCAACTGCCTGCTGCGTTATAGACTGCGTGTTTGGCTTTGGCTTCCGGGGAGAGCTGGAGGGTGACACCGCCCGCTTCCTGGCCCTTGCCAACACCCGCGACTGCCTGCGCCTTGCCGCCGACCTGCCCAGCGGCGCGGAGTGCGACACAGGCCGGGCCAGCCGGAATACCTTTCAGGCACATGTGACAGTGGCCTTCACCGGGAAAAAGCCTGCCCACTGCTCCTACCCTGGCAAGGCTTTCTGCGGGGAAACAGTGACGGCTTCTGTGGGAATTCCCCCTGCTTTGGCGGACAGGGCCGAAACAGCTTTTTTCCAGCCGGACAGCGGCCTTTTCCAGGAAGCGCTGCCCTCTGTTTCTGCCCAGGCCAACAAAGGGGATTTGGGCAGGCTCCTTCTGGTGTGCGGAAGCTATGGCATGGCGGGGGCTTGCATCATGGCAGCCCGGGGAGCTTTGCGCTGCGGGGTTGGATTACTGCACATTGCCATAGATGCCAGGGCCTATCCCATTCTGGCCCAGGCTGTGCCAGAGGCTGTGTTTACGGTTCTGGACTTCTCCGTCCCCGGCTGGGAGGAAAAGCTGGAGGCTGCTCTGGAAAGCTGCTCTGCCTGCGTAATTGGCAGCGGGCTGGGAGAAAGCGCCGGCCTGCTGTGCCCTCCGGTTTTTTCCCATTTTATCCAAGGGGACAAGCCCCTGCTGCTGGACGCGGATGCCTTGAATTTCTGTGCCCGGCACCCTGGCGCCCTGGAGAAAATCGCAGCGCCGCTGGTGGTAACCCCCCATCCGGGAGAAATGGCCCGTTTGCTGGGGACAAGCATCCCCCAGGTGCAGGCGGATCGCCTTACCGCCGCCCTGGGCTTTGCCCAGGAAACCGGGGCAGTGACTATACTGAAGGGAGCGGCTACAGTGACGGCTGAAAAAGGGGGACGGGCCGCCATAAATCCCACAGGCAATTGGGGCATGGCAAAGGGTGGCTCTGGGGACGTGCTGGCAGGGAGTATCGGCGCTTTCCTGTCCCAGGGCATTCCGCCTTTCCAAAGCGCTGTGCTGGGAGTTTATCTCCATGGCCTTGCCGGGGATCTCTGCGCAGAGCGCTTCACCCCCCGGGCCATGCTGCCTACCGATCTGCCGGACATGCTGCCAGAAGCTTGGAAAGTACTGTTCCCTTTGTGAAAGGGCAGTGTTATGATAAAAAACCACATGGAATTCGGGAGGGATTTTAATGGACATGAAAAATAAGCTGGCTATACAAAAAGGGGAAACCGCGCTTGGGCTGGAACTTGGTTCTACCCGCATTAAGGCCGTTTTAATCGGGCCTGACCACACGCCGCTTGCCAGCGGTGACTATACCTGGGAAAACCGGCAGGCAGACGGCATATGGACATATCCCCTGGAGGAGGCCTGGTCAGGCATTCAGGAGGCCTACCGGGCGCTGGCCCGAGAGGTGCGGGAACAGTATGGGGAAGCTCTGGTTACAGTGGGGGCCATGGGGGTGTCCGCCATGATGCATGGCTACCTTCCCTTTGACCGGGAAGGGCGGCAGCTTGCCGCATTCCGCACCTGGCGCAACACCATCACCGAAAAAGAAGCCGCCGAGTTAACAGCGCTTTTCGGCTTTAACATTCCCCAGCGCTGGAGCGCCGCCCATTTATATCGGGCTGTCCGCCTGCAGGAGGCGCATGTCCCCAGCATCGGCTTTCTCACCACCTTGGCGGGATATATACACTGGCAGTTGACAGGCAGAAAGGTGTTGGGCACTGGAGAGGCCGCCGGAATGTTCCCTTTGGACAGCACTACAAAGGACTACGACAGCAGGATGCTGGATCAATTTGACAACCTGACAGAGCCTTATGGGCTTCCCTGGAAAATCCGGGATATCCTGCCTGCAGCCCTGACTGCCGGAGATGACGGCGGCTTCCTGACCCCGGCGGGGGCCAAGCTGCTGGATCCATCTGGCTGCCTGCAGCCCGGCGTGCCCTTCTGTCCACCGGAAGGAGATGCGGGTACGGGCATGACGGCTACCAACAGCGTTTCTCCCCGGACAGGGAATGTGTCAGCAGGCACATCCATCTTTGCCATGGTGGTACTGGAAAAGCCCCTTTCCCGGGTGTATCCGGAAATCGACATGGTGACTACCCCCACTGGCAAGCCTGTGGCCATGGTACACTGCAACACCTGCACTTCCGATCTGGACGCCTGGGTAAAGCTGTTTGGGGAGCTTTTGGGGGCTTGCGGGGCGAAAATCAGCAAAAGCGATTTATATGCCCTCCTTTATCAGGCAGCCCTTGCAGGGGAACCGGACTGCGGCGGACTGGTAAACTTTAACTGTTTCTCCGGGGAGCCTGTGATGAAGCTGGAGGCAGGGTGCCCTATGTTGCTGCGCAATCCCTTGGCTCCCCTTACCCTGGGAAACTTTGCCCGGGCCCAGCTTTACGCCGCCATGGCTCCCCTGCGCATGGGCATGGAGCTCTTGGAGGGGGAACAGGTGGCGCTAGATAAGCTTTACGGGCATGGCGGCCTTTTCAAGGTGCCTGAGGTGGCTCCCCGGCTGATGGCCAGCGCCTTGGATGTGCCTGTCGCTGTGCTGGAAACCGCCGGAGAAGGCGGCCCCTGGGGCATGGCCCTGCTTGCCATGTTCCGGAAAAACCGGGAAAATGGGGAATCCCTGGAGGACTACCTCTCCCACAAGGTTTTTGCCAATTCCCAGGAAAAATGCCAGCTTCCAGACGAGAAAACGGCTGAGGGGTTTGCTCTTTATCTCAGGCGGTATAAAGCTGTGCTGCCTGCCCAAAAGACTGGGGCAGCAGTATGGGCGTGAATACTCTGGCACCGCGGAAGTTGTGCATAGTACAATGGACAGTCTTAAGAACATGAAACCTGGCAAAACGAAGAATCCCCCGAGGCGGAAAACCTCGGGGGATTAATAATTTATTTGCTTCCGTTGTTCAACGGATGATAGCAAAGCACCTTGCGCTCATCGCTGAGATAAGTCTCCTTGGGCCGTTCCTTCCGGCACTCGTCAGTAGCATAGGGACAGCGGGGGGCAAATTTGCAATACTCAATGGAGAATTCCTTGTCCTCCATGTCAGGCATTACAAGATCTTCCTTCCACTTATCGCCTACGCGGGGAACCGCATTCATCAGCAGCTCTGTGTAAGGATGGGCGGGTTCGTCCATGATTTCCTTGGCAGGGCCATATTCAATCAGGCAGCCGCGGTACAGGGTTGCGATGTAGTCGGACACATAATATGCCGTGGACAGGTCATGGGTGATATAGATAAAGGAAACGTTGTACTTCTCCTTCAGATCCTTGAAGAGGTTTACAATGTTCATCTTCATGGAAGCGTCAATAGCAGCAACAGGCTCGTCAGCAATAATCAGCTTAGGCTGCGTGATCAAAGCGCGGGCGATGGAAACACGCTGCAGCTCGCCGCCGGAGAACTGGGTGGGGTACTTGCCCTTGACAACGGCCAGGGACATACCTACGCTCTTCAGGGCCTCGTCTACCTTTTGATCCGCTTCGGCGCGGTTCTTGGCAATGCCAAGGCGCAGGGCCGTATTGTACAGGTAGGAGTCCACTGTCTTTCTGGCGGAGAAGGATTCATAGGGATTCTGGAAAATGGGCTGCACATCCAAACGGAACTGCTTGGGGTCATAGCCCTTCTTATCCTTATAGGATCTGCCCAGCAGGGTGATATCGCCTATGTCGGGCTGGTGCAGACGGAGAACCATCTTGCACAGAGTAGACTTTCCGCAGCCGGACTCGCCCACAATGGAGAGGATAACCGGCTTGTCGCTGTCGATGGACAGGGACACGTCGTCAACGGCCACCAGCTTTTTGCCGCGGATCATGCCGCCGATACGGAATATCTTACTGACGTTTTTGATTTCCAGCAATTTTTCAGCCATTACAAGCCCACCTCCTCATTCAGCAAATGGCAGGCGGCAAAGCGCCCGGGTTTGACCTCGCGGAACTTGGGCACTTCGCTGCGGCAACGGTCTGTTGCCTTGGGGCAACGGGGTGCAAAACGGCAGCCCGGAGGGGGATTCTTCAGGGCTGGCGGACGTCCGGGAATGCCCACTTTCTGGCTCTTATCGCCTACGCGGGGCAGGGCCGCAACCAGCATCTGGGTGTAGGGATGGACGGGATCGGAGAAGATCTCTTCTGTGTCGCCCAGTTCGATGACGCTGCCGGAATACATGATAGCCATGCGGTTTGTGATCTGATAGTGTACGCCCATGTCATGGCTGACGATAACCAGCGTGTTCTTGAACTGCTTCTGCAGGCGCATAAGCATCATCAAAATACCGCGCTGTACAACCACGTCCAGAGCGGTGGTAGGCTCGTCGGCCAGCACCACGTTGGGGGACATGAAGGTGGCAAGGGCGATGATAACGCGCTGCCGCATACCGCCGGACAACTGGAAGGGATAGGACTCCAGCACGTCGGGGGACAGGCTCAAGTCCTCCAGATATTTGGCCACGCGGGCCAGGGTCTGCTCCTCGGTTTCGTTCTTCTTATCCTCATCAGGGATAGAATCGAGGAACTGCTTCTTCAAACGCACGATGGGGTTCAGAACGCTCTGGGCGGCCTGGGGAACATAGGAAATGTTGTTCCACCAGCTCTTGCGGATCTGGCCGGACTCATAAGAGAACTTCTGCCCGTTCTTTTCACCGCTGAGGACTACTTTGCCCTGGTCGATAACCAGAGGGAATTCCACGATATCATAGAGGGTCTTTAAAAGGGTGGTCTTGCCGCAGCCGGACTCGCCCGCGATACCGAAGATTTCGTTTTCCCGAATTTCAAAGTCCAGGTCTTTTATAACATGGACGTCGCCATCAATAGTCTGATAAGAAGCGGACAGATTTTCGACTTTTAGCATATACGTTACCTGCCTCTCTTCATGGATAGATAATCATTGTACCCCGTGATCAACAGGAACAGCCCGATGAACAGGATGACTGTTGCCACAATGGGGGAACCGATCCACAGCCACTGCCGGGTGAAGATCGCGTTGCGCTCTTTGGCCCAGTTGATCATATTGCCCAGGGACAGCAGGTTCGCCGGGGACAGGCCCAGGATAGCCAGGCTGGATTCCTGACCAATAGCGGACAAAACAGCGTTCATAAAGTTAGACAGGGACCAGGTAAGGGCAAAGGGCAGGATTTCGGTGGCAACAATCTGGAAGGTGCCCTCGCCGGAGAACCGGGCGGTGTGGATGAAGTCGCGCTCCTTGATGGTCAGGGCCATGGAACGGATCTGGCGGCTGGGCCACGCCCAAGCGAACATAGCCAGAACCAGGGCCAGCAGGATAACAGTAGAGCTGGAGCTGCCGCGCATCAGGGAGGTCATCAGAATCAGGATGGGCAGGGAAGGGATAACTACGAAGGTATCGGTGATGATGGTGAGGACGCGGTCCAGGGTGCCGCCGGCAAAGCCAGCCAGCAGGCCTACGAAAACGCCTACCACTGTACCGATAAGAGCCACGATAAGGCCCATGGACAGGGAGTTATGAATGGCCTCAATCAGGGACCACAGAATATCCTGACCCATGCCTGTTGTACCCAGCAGATGCTCAGATGAAACCCCCAGTTTGGCAGGGTATGTATTGAACATGAAAGGATCCGCATGGGGAATGAAATAGACAACAAATCCAATAATGAAGAAGAACGCAGTAATGATGATGCCCGCTCTCAAGCGGAAATTGGCATTTTTCCAAAACTTTTTCATATGCTACGACTCCTCCTTCCTTAAGCGTACCGGATACGGGGATCGATGAACGGGTAAATCAAGTCCACGATCAGCGTTGCGGTGGAAACAGCTACAATAGAGATTGTGATACAGCCCAAGATCATGTTGTAGTCAGAACCCAGGATGGCGCCCTGAATGAGCTGGCCAACGCCGGGATATGTGAAGATGATCTCAGTCATGATGGAGCCGCTGAAGGCGCCGCCCAAGCTCATGGCCAGAGCCGTGATCTGGGTAAGGATGGAGTTGCGCAGCACATAGCTGATGCCTATGGTCTTTTCAGACAGGCCGCGGTACCGGGCGAAGAGCACAAAGTCCTCTTCTGCGGTAGTGCTTGCCAGAGATTTCATAGAGATAATCTGCCAGCCCATGCCTACCAGCAGCAGGCCCATGAAGGGCAGGAACGAGCCTCTGGTATAACTGCTGATAAAAGCGCCAAAGCCTTGGTTGGTTACAATGTTAGACTGTAAGGGGAACCATCCCAGCACAAAGGCGAAGACAATCTGGAAAACTAGGGCTACGATAAAGTAGGGGATGGGATAGATGCAGATAGCGATGCTTTCCAGAATCTTAGAAGAACGGGCGTTCTTCCGGAAACCAGCCAGCAGGCCGATAGCATTACCGAAGATCCAAGCCACGATAGTGCCGCTAAGGGACAATACCATAGTATAAGGCAGGTTTCTGCCGATAATGTCATTCACAGGGGTGGGGAAACTGCCCAGAGAGGGGCCAAAGTCAAAATGCAGCAGGCCTCTCCACAGGAAATCAAAATACTGCTGTATAAGGGATCCATCCAGGCCGAACTGTGTGCGCAGGTTTTTGCGCAGCAGTTCCAATTCGACAGGATCCATCTGTCCGGCGCGGGCTGTGATCTGGCCTATCATATTCTCAACAGGGTCAGAAGGGAACATACGGGGGATGAAGAATATGAAGGTAACGCCGATCAGGATTGTGATAGCCCACGAAAAAACTCTCGAAAGTAAAAATTGACGGAATTTCAACAGCTACACTTCCTTACCTCACAAAAGTTGCAGGACTAAGTGAAAACAATTTGGAAATTTATACAGAAAGTATAAGAAAGAGGCGGGAACTACAAATACAGTTCGCCGCCTCCCTCCTAAATTTTCAAAACATGCAATTCAGAAATTTAGCAGCAGCTTATGCTTTTTTAAAAGCTATAGCGTCTAAATTTTAGGCAACAGGGGTGATATAGGGAGTGAAGAACTTGAACACACTCCACCACCACCAGGGGCCGTTGTAGGGATTCTCAGAGGTGGGATACCCAGTCCAGTAAGTCTCGTTGGTGGGGCACAGCTTGACGCCGGAGTGGAAGGGGATGAAGATCATTTCTTCGGTCATGAGCTTGATAAGCTTCATGTTGTCTTCCTTACACTTAGGATCGTCAGGAGACAGGGTAGCAATCTCATGGATAAGGTCGGTAGCTTCCTGGTTGTCCCAGCGGGTGCCCTGGCCGGAGCCGCGCTCGCCCATAGGAACAATCAGATCAGCATCCCAGCCGGAGAACTGAGAGTAGATGTCCTCGGTGATGCCGCCGGTGGGCCAGTAGGTAGCCATCTCATAAGCACCGGTGCTAGCATCGGTATCCCAGCTTGCGCCGGACTTGGACACCAGGTTGATGTTCAGGCCGAACTCAGTCCACTGGTTGAAGGCAGCTTCGCCGCCGCGCTTCTGCTGAGCCTCGTTGTCATCGTTCAGGTAGGTCAGCTCAATAACGAAGGGCTTGCCGTCAAAGTACCAGCCATCGTCCTTCTTCTCCAGGCCAGCCTTGGTCAGCAGCTTCTCAGCAGCCTCGGGATCATGCTTCCACCAGCCTACACCAAACAGGTCGCGGATGGTTTCGGGATCGTCGGGGATGTCGTGGCCCTGCTGCCGCATGGTTTCAGCAATGCGGTTAGGCATGTCAGGATCGAAAGGCTCATAGGTCTTGCCGTTGCCGTCACCCAGGTCAAGGCGAAGCTCATCGGTGGCCCACTTGGCCAGATCGTCATAGTAGTAATCGTGCATGGCCAGGGTGCCGGTCAGCACGGAGAAGGCGGACATACGGCCCATGCCCTGGAACACGTTCTGGGTGATCTTCTCGAAGTCGAGAGCCAGTGCCATGCCCCAGCGGAAGTCGGGGTTGTCATAGGGAGCGCCCTTGCCCATGGAGAAAGCGATGCCCTTGGAGCAGGGGTCATCAGAAGTGGCATAGGGCCAGTCAGGATACCAAGCCTTGATCTTATCGTTCTGGGCGATCATGGCTTCCATCATTTCGGGAGTGCACTCGTTCATGATGTCAACTTCGTTGTTAACCATCATCATCTGCTTGGTGTTGGCATCGCCCAGCACCTTGAACAGAACGTACTTGGCGGCAGGCTCTTTGCCTTCAACTGCGCCAACGTCAGTGGCTTCCCAGTCTTCGCGGCGCTCGTACAGCACCCAGTTGCCCAGGGAGTCATAATCCTTCACAGTGTAGGGAGTGAGGGTGACAGGCTCCGGATCCTGGAACTGGCTGATGTCTTCCTGCTGCTCATAGATGTGCTTGGGCACAACGCGCAGGTCGTTGCCGTAAATGGTAACGCCAAACTTCAGAGCAAGGCGGGGGAACGGCTCGTTGGTGACAATCTTCACGGTGGTGGCGTCAACAGCCTCGATGGACTTGAAGATCTGCTGATAGTAGCCGGAGGTGGTGAGGCCGGGGTTATCCTTCATCTGGTTCATGGTGTATACCACGTCGTCAGCGGTGAAGTCAACGCCGTCAGACCACTTGAGGCCTTCGCGGATGTGGAAGGTGTGCTCGGTGAAGTCCTCGTTGGACTCAGGGAAATCAGCAGCCAGGTCGCAGAACTGCTCGCCCTTGATGGTGTTCATTTCCCACAGGCTGGCCTTGATGAGCTGATGGATGCCGAAGCCAGTGGAGGTGCCCTGCATGAGGGTGTTGAACTGACCGGGAGTCTTAGAAGTGGACTGCACTTCTACGATCAGGGTCTCGTTACGGGGGGTGCCCACGTCGGTCATTTCACCGGAAGGGGCGGGGGTGTCAGCCTTGCTCTCTTCCTTGCTTTCAGCTTTGCTCTCGCCAGCGGAAGAAGCGGGTGTGTCGCCACCCGGTGTGGGTGTGCTGGCGCTGCTGTTGTCTCCGCCGCCGCATGCGCTAAGCATGCAGGTGAGAACCAAAGCCAGCGCCAGCAGAGCGGCTACTGTCCTTTTTTTCATTTGGTAATGCCTCCTTTTGAAATTGCGGCAGCTTGCGGCGGGCCGGCAGTTCTGGCTTTTCCACGAAAACTTTATTAGGCTGGCAAGTTGAGGTTCATATTTCTATGGGTTCCATAGAAATATGCCAAAGGGGATCCCCTTTGCATTCTGCTTGCCGTTTCCGTTTTAAAGCCCTTTCCGATGCCCTCCCCCGGGCTGCCTCCTCTCGTCCGCCTTTCACGGCGGTGTGTAATGGTTGGGCCTGCGTCTAAGGCCGGCACAGGCCCAAAAGCGCGTGTATAACAGCATTTTACTCTCCAGAAGCAAAATCCGTCATACTTCACCAAAAACAGCCAAAGCGCACGCTGCTTTTTGTGCCAACATTATATCACGCTGGGAAAGCCCTTGTCAACATCTGTTCATGGAATTTTCACATACCCGTCACAGAGGAAAAACCTTCCCTTCACACAGGCCTACGCCTTCTGAAAATGGCTCTGCCATGCGGAAAACAGAAGGTTTCGCTTTAGAAGAACCCAGCTTTCCCAGCCTTTTCCCCTGCAAAATTGTTACAAAACTGTTATCAGATTTTGGCGCTGCTTCTGTTTAGATTCCACAACGAGCGTCCAGATGTCCGCTGCCAGCGGACATCCTGCTGTGAAATTTTCCCCCTCCGCCCCCTCAGCCTTGCAATCCCGCCTGAAATGGAGTACAATACGGGCATACCGTATTACATTTAGGAAAAGGGGAAAGGGATATGATTCGTCACATTGTCATGTTCAAATTCAAGGAGTCTGCCAACGGAAAATCTAAAGAGGAGAACCTGCGGGAGGCCAAGGCCCGTATGCTGGCCCTGGGAGAGGAGATCCCAGAGTTCACCCGCTTTACTGTAAGCTTCGGGGCAGGGGGGCAGGCGCCTGGGAATTATGACTATATATTAGTATCGGAATTTGACTCCCTGGAGCAGCTAACCGCTTACCAGAAGCATCCGGCCCACGTGGCCTTTGGGCAGTTTGTGAAGGAGCTGCGGGAGCCGGAGGGCCGGGCCTGCATCGACTACGAAGTATGACGGCCGGAGAGAGGATTTCCTGCCTGCTTAAGGCAGAAGGCACGCCCCGGATGAGAGACACCATGGGGGCCGTCCTGCTGCTGGCCTGGCCTGCCATTGTAGAGCAGCTTATGATTACCCTGGTGCAATATGTGGATACCGCCATGGTAGGCTCCCTTGGATCTGCCGCCACTGCCGCCGTAGGGCTTACCGCCAGCACCACCTGGCTGTTCGGCGGCATGTTTAATGCCGCTTCCATCGGTTTTTCCGTACAGGTGGCCCAGCACCTGGGAGCCGGCCGGGAAAAGATTGCCCGGGATGTGGCCTGGCAGGCGCTGGGCTTTGTGGGGATTTTCGGCCTGCTTTTAGGCGGCATTGCCGTTGCCCTGTCCTTCCCCCTGCCTGCCCTGCTGGGGGCGGAGGCTGCTGTACGGCCCCAGGCCTCGCTGTATTTCCGCATTATTGCCTGCGCCATGCCCTTCACCCTGGGGGCCAACATGTTCAGCGCCATTCTGCGCTGCGCCGGGGACACCAAAACCCCCATGGTGCTGAACTTGATGATAAACGTTTTAAATGTGGTGCTCAACTTCTGCTTGATTTATCCCGCCCGCACCCTCACACTGTTCGGCTTCAGCGTGCCTGTGTGGGGAGCCGGCTGGGGCGTGGCAGGGGCGGCCTTTGCCTCCGGGTGCTCCACCGCTGTTGTTTTCTTTCTATTTTTACTAGTCATGTTCCGCAGGCGATCCCCTGTGCAGTTAAAGTGGAAACAGCGCTGCGGCTTCCAGCGGGAATGCCTGCTGGCAGTTTGGCGGCTGGGGCTTCCCGCCGCTTTGGAACGGGCTACCCTCTGCGTGGCCCAGATTGTGATAACCGCTGTGATTACCGGCATCGGCACTGTGGCGGTGGCGGCAAACCACCTGGCTGTTACGGCAGAGTCTATCAGCTATCTGCCTGCCTCCGGCGTGGCAGTGGCTGGCACCACTTTGGTGGGCCAGACCATGGGCGCGGGCCGCAAGGATTTAGCCAGGCGCTTTGCCCGCATGGTTTCCTGGATGGGCATTGCCATTATGACTTTAGGCGGGGCTGTGCTCTTTGCCTTTGCCCCCCAGCTCATTATGATTTTCTCCAAGGATCCGGAGGTTATCTCCCTGGGCGCCCAGGTGCTGCGCATTGTGGCCTTTGCAGAGCCGCTTTTCGGCGCTTCCATTGTGGCTTCCGGCGCGCTGCGGGGCGCGGGAGATTCCAAAGGCCCCTTCTATATCAGCCTTGCCACCATGTGGGGCGTGCGCATTACCCTGTCCTTGCTGCTGGCGGGACAGCTGGGGCTTGTAGGCGTGTGGCTTGCCATGGCGGCAGAGCTTTGCGCCCGGGGGCTTATCTTCATGGTACGGCTGTACCGGGGCAAATGGCTGGAGATTTCCCTTTTCAGGAGCTAAGGCCAAAGGCTTAATCCAAAAACTGCTTTACAGGAGGTGCGCCCTTGGAATATCATTTGGAACTGGGGCCATGGGGCCAGATTTTCCCTGTGCCCTGCGCCCTGGTGGACAGGCATTTAAAGCTTGCCGGGCGTGAGCAGCTTCAAGTGCTGCTGTGGGCCTTGCGCCATGCCGGGGAGGGCTTTTCCTCCCAGGGGTTGGCCCAGGCCTTAGATCTATCAGAGGAAAGCGCCCAGGAATCTTTGGAATACTGGGCGGACAGAGGGCTTCTGGCGGAAACCGCCCCCGGGGAGCTGTGCCCTGTCCCCCAGCCGGAGGCCCCTGCCCCCTTTGCCCCCGCGCCGCCTCCTGCCCCGGCACAGCAGGCGTCCCCGCCTGTACGCCAAATGCCCTTGCCTGCAGAACAGGCGCAAGCCCAGCCTGCGCCCGCCCTGCCTCCCAGGAAGCGCATGGTAAAGCCCGACACCGTGCAGCTTGCGGTGCGGCTGGAGGAATCAGACGGGCTGCGGTTTCTGATGCAGGAGGCGGAAAACGTGCTGGGGAAAACCCTTTCCCCAGCCATGACCACCCTGCTGCTCACTATCACTGATGACTACGGCCTGCCTCCCGAGGTAACCGTTATGCTGCTGCACTATGCCCAGGAGGTAGGGAAAACCGGTACGGCTTATCTGGACTCTGTGGCCCGGGACTGGGCGGAAAGCGGGGTGTTCTCCTTAGAGGCTGCCGACGCCAAGCTGCAGGATTTAAGCCAGCGCCGCCTGGCCTGGAACAAAGTGGCGGGGGCGGCGGGCCTGCCCAAGCGCTCCCCCAGCAAAAAAGAAGAGGAAGCCGCCCTGCGCTGGGTGGAGCAGTGGGGCTTTTCCCAGGAAATGCTTTCCGCCGCCTATGAGCGCTGCGTGGACAATACGGGAAAATTCAGCGCCGCCTATATGGACAGGGTGCTGGAAAGCTGGCACACAGCCGGCGTGCGGAACCTGGAGGAGCTTTCTGCTCACGAGGAAAAGAAAAAAGCCGCCCGGCAGGCAGAAAAAACATCTCCCCGGCCTTCAAAAGCCGGGGCCGAGGGCGAGAAAAGCTATGATATCGACGAGCTTGCCCGTATGAGCTTTTTCCACCTGCCAAAGGATTTGTAGCGGGCATGGCAGAAACCTGAACGGAGGGCATTTATGGGATATGGAAGAAAGATATATGACGAGGCCTGCAAGAAGCTGGAGCACTCCCGGCGGGAGGCGGAAAGCGCAGCGGCCCGGAAGGCGGAGGATTTTTACCGCCTGTGCCCCAAAGCCAGGGAAATCAAGGCGGAAATGGGCGCAAATGCCTGCGGAGCCGCCAGGGCTGTCATACAGGGGGGCGACGTGCGCAAAGCCCTGGAAGGCCTGCGGGACAAAGGCCTTGCTCTACAGCGGGAATATGAGCGCCTGCTTTCCTCTCACGGCCTTTCCCCTGCTGACCTGCAGCCTCCATATGCCTGTCCCCGCTGCAAGGACACAGGCTTTGCGGACGGGCATATGTGCCAGTGCCTGAAGCAGATGCAGCGGGCCATGGCTTTTGAAGCCCTCAGCATGAACGCGCCTCTGGAGAAAAGCACTTTTGAGCGCTTTTCCCTGGACTACTATAAAAGCGATCCCCGGGCATTCCGGCAGATGGAAAACATCCTCACTGCCTGCAAGGACTATGCCGCCCGTTTCCGGAGCAACTCCTCCAGCCTTTTGTTCCGGGGGCCTACCGGCCTTGGCAAAACCCATCTTTCCCTGGCCATCGCGGGGAAGGCCATTGAAAAGGGATACGGGGTGGTGTATGGCTCTGCCCAAAGCTTTGCTGTGGCCCTGGAGCGGGAACGCTTTGACCGGGGCGGGCCGGACTCCCCTGGGGACACAAACTCCCAGCTTGTGTCCTGCGACCTGCTGATCCTGGACGATCTGGGTACAGAGTTCCCCTCCCAATATGTAAACGCGGCGCTGTATAACATTGTGAACACCAGAATGCTGGCGGGGAAGCCCACCATTATCAGCACAAACCTTTCCATGCAGGAGCTGGAGCAGCGCTACAGCCAGCGCTTTGCCTCCCGGCTGGCAGGGTATTACGGGATGCTGGAGTTTTTAGGTACGGACGTGCGCTTTCTCCGGGCGCAGCAGTATAGTTGATTCCGTTTAAAAGAGGCAAAGAAACCGATTTTCAAGCGCGTTTACTATACCGCTGAGAACTGCAAATTCCTTTTTCCCCCATCCGCTTATTATGTGAAAAACCCCTTGCCAGCAGGCAAGGGGTTTTCTCTGTAAAGTATAATATGCAGCCATCAGGAGTTGGCCCCTTAACCCGCTGCTCTTTTCAAAAGCGCCTTACGCCTTGCGCGCCGGGGCAAGCGGCTTTTTAATGATACATACCCCCATTTTCACAAACATCTCTTTCAAAAGGGGCAGCTTTGCCAAAGGGGCCATCCAGGGGCGAAGGGGCGCTTCCCGGTAATAGAATGGCACAACCCCCAGATTCCGAAGGATGCCCTGAAACTTTTTCAGGGTCATCTTGTTGATATACCCGAAATATTCCTCCCCGTTTTCCTTTTGGGAAATGCGCAGGGAGATCCGTTCTTTCTCGTCAGGCATCCCCTTTACCAGTTCTTTATAGGCGTTCACCAGCATCTTTTCCGTAAAAAACAGATGCACCCAGGGCATGTTTATCACATCGCTGAGGTGCGCCCCAGTGGGATGGAAATAGGGCGGGAAGTTGATATAAATGGCCCCCTGTGGGCTTATAAGCCGCAAAGCCTCTTGTAAGGTGCGCTCCGGGTCGGACACATGCTCCATAAAGTCATTCATGATAATCGTGTCAAAGGAGCCGTCTGCAAAGGGCAGGCTGAAAGCGGAGGCCCTAATAAAGGTGAACCTGTCCTTATAGCCCAATTGTTCCGCCAGGGCATTTGCCTCCTCCTCATAGTGCTCCACCACGTCCACCCCTGTGACGTGCTTTGCGCCCAGGGAACAATAATAAAGGCTTTTCCCTGCCGCGCCGCAGCCCATATCCAGCACCAGCTTGTCCCGGAACATTTCCTCCGCTGTGCAGGCCTCCAGGAAAAATTTTATGGTGTCCCCGCCCTTGCGGTACTGCCACTGGGCATAGGTTTCCCGGCCCTCGTTCTGCAGGTTGAAGGGATGGGGCACCTGGGGGAATATTTTATTGGTAAGCTTGATGATCCGTGTGGCAATGCGCATAGCCTGCTCCTCCTGTCTGCGGCGCTCTCCTGTTCCAGTCTTTGCCTTCAGAGGGGGGATTATGCCGTTCCCTTACTGGAACGGCATAAAAGAGGGATCCCTCTTTTGGTATCAGGGCTATTTTACCATTTTTCTCCCGCCTTGTCAAAACAGGCGCTGCTGCTTCTCCCGTTGATCGATAATCTCCCCCGCTGCTTTCTCCAAATCAGGGAGGAAGGCGGCAAGGCTTTGCAGGCGGGAAGCGATATCTTCTTCCCGGGAAATGCCCAGATCCGCCAAAAAAGCCTGGAAGGCCGGCAGGCGCTCCCCGCTTAGGGCAGGGTTGTCCATGTCCAGGATGATGTGGCAGCGGGCAAAGGTGGCAAGCATCCAGAACACCGCGTCTTCCGGATATTCTGTGTCCAGCAGCTCCCGGCTGCCGCCAATAGCCACAGCCGCACCCTCCTGGGAGATATCCTGGCGGAAGGGGTAGCCTGCCGAGGGGCCTGTGGAGGCGCAGGCCAGGGAGAAGGTTTTTTCCAGCCCGTCCATATGTGCCAGGAGGCGCTCTTTGCCCAAAGGCTCCGGCACCAGCAGGGACAGCAGCCTGGGATAAAAGCCCTCCATGCCATAGGCTTTCAGCACCTGCCGGGCAGCGGGATACCGTTTGCGCACTGTGCAGTTTTCCAGGTTTGCCAGCAGGATGGGGAAACAGGCGATGGCTGTGGTGAAGGCCCAGCCGTTTGCCTTCTGGGCAAAGGACATGCCTTCCGGGCGGTATCCTGCCACAGCCTCCCGGATGCGTTTGTAAAAGCTTTCGCAGCGGGCCTCAACCCATTCCCTTTTGGCATACGCCTCCCGCACCTGCCAGTGCAGGGCAGAGAGGGTTTCCTGGGGATCGTACAGGATTTCCCCGGCCTGGAGGGCATAGGCCAGATAGTGGGTGGAGAGCACATGGGGCAAATTGTGAAACTCAGTTTCCTCTATGGAGGAAATTTCCAGCAGCACGCCCTGCTCCCGCAGCTTCCCAAGCTTTGGGGGGCAGGTGCCCGCCTGCCAGACCAGCATTATATCCACGTCCGAGCTTTCGGGCCACTGGGCATCCTCCGCTGCTGCAAGATAAGAGCCGGAGATATAGGCGCCCACAAGCCCTGGGAAATTTTCCCGGTTTTTCTCCAGCCAGTTTTGGGCTGTTTTCTTAACGTAACTTTTTTTCACACGGATCCCCCTTTTGTTTTCAGTGAATTTTTGTTATACTATAGAAGCGGCGGTTTTCCCCGCCTTTATCTCTCTGCTATTGATTTTAGTATAACATACCAAAGCCTTTGGCGGGAAGCGGTTTTTTGAAATCAGGAAGGAAGATGCTTTATGGTGCAGCCCCAGGCGCTGTCTATTATAAATGAGGTTCGCAAGGCCATTGTGGGAAAGGATACCATTATCTGCAAGGTGCTTATGGCCATGCTGGCAAAGGGCCACATCCTTTTAGAGGACAATCCCGGCGTGGGCAAGACCACCCTGGCCCTCGCTTTTTCCAAGGCCATGGGCCTTTCCTACACCCGGGTGCAGTTTACCCCGGAGGTGATGCCCACAGACGTGGTGGGCTATTCTGTTTTGAACAGCGCCACCGGGGAGCTGGAATACCGGCCCGGGGCGGTGATGGCAAACCTGTTTCTGGCAGACGAGATCAACCGCACCAGCGCCAAAACCCAAAGCGCCCTGTTGGAGGCTATGGAGGAGGGGCAGGTGACAGTGGACGGGGTTACCCGGAAGCTCCCCCAGCCCTATACAGTCATTGCCACCCAGAACCCCCTGGGTTCGGCGGGCACCCAGCCTTTGCCGGAGTCCCAGCTTGACCGCTTCATGCTGCGGCTGTCCATCGGCTATCCCACCCCGGATCAGGAAGTCCAAATATTGAAGCAGACCGAGGGCCAGCGCCCGGTAGACTGCCTGCACCGCACTTCCTCCCTGGAAGATCTCCGGAAGATGCAGGAGGAGGCGGCCCAAGTGCATGTGGCAGATGATCTGTACCGCTATGTGCAGAAGCTGTGTACCGCCACCCGGGAGCACCGGCTGGTGCGGCTGGGGGCAAGCCCCCGGGCAGGAGGGGCTTTGGTGCGGGCGTGCCGGGCAAGCGCCTGGATGGCTGGCAGGGACTACGTAATCCCAGCCGACGTGGGCCTGCTCTTTTACAACGTGATGGAGCACCGCCTGGTGCTGGATCCCCAGGCAAGGCTTAATGACCGGGACGCACACAGCGTGCTGGAGGAGATCTTCCACGATGTGCCTGCCCCCAAGCTTATCGGATAGGGGGCGCTTTATGCTGATAAACCGGCTAAGCTACCTTATGATCCTTCTGGGCACCGGGCTGTTTTTCATCTGCTTTGACGGGTATATCTCCTACTATGTCTTTCTCTTATCCCTGGCCCTGCCCCTCTGCTCCCTGGTTATCTCCCTGCCAGGAATGCTCACCATGCGGGTGCGGCTTTTCCTCCAGGAGGACGGCTCTATAGCCCGGGCGCGCAAGGGCCAAAGCGTGCCCCTGCGCATAGAAGCGCGCTCTCCCTGGCCCCTGCCCAGCGGACAGGTGCGTATGCGGCTGACTGTGGAAAATCCCCTTACAGGCGGGACGCGGCAGGAACACCTTATCCTTACGGTGGGCGGCAGGCCCCTGCTGCTGGAACACGCCCTGCACTCCGCTGCCTGCGGCCTTGTCACCTGCACCATCAGCAAGGTGTCTGCCTGCGACCTGCTGGGGCTTTTTGCCCTGCCCATTTCCCTGCGGGGGAAAAACCGGTGCTCTGCCTTTTTCTTCCCCCTGGTGTACAGCCCCGCCCTTTCCGTCCAGCCCAGCCGCAGCCCGGACAGCGACGGGGAGCGATACTCTCAGACAAAGCCCGGAGACGATCTCACCGAGCTTTTCGGCCTGCGGGAATACCGCCAGGGGGACAGGCTTTCCCGGGTTCACTGGAAGCTGTCCCAAAAAACCGGGCGGATGCTGGTGAAGGAACCAAGCCTGCCTTTGGCAGACTGCCTGCTTTTCCTGCTGGATTTAAACGGCGCCGGGTCTGAAACAGATCTGCTGCTGGACGTGTTTGCCACCCTGTCCTCTTTTCTTTTGCAGCAGGAGGCAGCCCACCGGGTAGGCTACCGGGAAGGGCAGTCCCTGGCCCTTCTGGAGCTGTGCGAGCTGGAGGATGCCCGGCCCGCGTTGGAGGCTGTGCTCAGCGCCGGGGGGCGGGCAGCCCTGCCGCCCCTGCGGCGGGAAGATTTGCCCCGGGGGGTATCCCATGTGCTGTACCTGTGCTGCACCCCGGACACAAAACGTGTCCGCTTCCTCCGGGATCTCTACCCTGCCGCCAGGTTCACAGGCTTCTGCACCGGCATAGATCCGGCGGAAGCCACCCCGGACTTTATCCCTGTCCTGCCAGGGCAGGTGCCGGAAACCCTTAACGGCATGGTGCTGTAACAAAAACAGAGAAAGGAGGGTGAAAAATGGCGAAAAAAAACGGAGAGAAGCCCCGGGAGGCCCTGGAACAGGATCTGCTTTTAGACAAGCCCCGCCTGCAGCTTCCCCGCTCCAACCCAGTTTTTGAGATATTCTTTTACACCCTCCTGGCTTTGCTGGGAGGCTTTGGGGCTTTATGCTGCTTTTTCACTGCCTTCCACCTGCCCGTCTATCCTGCCCCCCTGCTGGCGGCAGGCACGCTGTGCGCCGTCCTGGGCGTTATGCAATCCCTGCTGCCCCGGGGACGGGCTGTGGTGTTTGCCGGGGGCATCCTCCTTTGGGGCGGCGCTATCCTGTACTTCTCTAAAGAGGCTGCCGAGGGCGCGGGCCGGGTTTTAAACCTTATCCTCCAGGCCTACAGCGAAAAGCTCCAGTTCCCCCTGCGGCAGTTTGCTGTGCCGGAAGCAGGGCAGGAACAGATTTTTTATACTGCCACTGTTTTTACCGCCATGCTGCTGCCCCCCTTCTTCTGGGCTTTGGCCTGGACTCTTGTGCGGCGGAAAAACGGTCTGGGGGCCTTCAGCCTGACAGGGGCTGTGCTCTCCCTTTCCATGGCCCTTTCCATCCTTCCTGCTTTCTGGGCGCTGTGCATGCTGCTTTTGTTCTGGTGCGTGCTGCTGCTCAGCGCTACGGTGCTGGGCAGGCGGCACAGGCTTTTAGACGAGCAGAAGCGCTTCCTGGTTTCCGGGGCGGCTGTGCGCCCGGTGCTGCTGGTGCTGCTGCCCATCACAGCGCTGTGTATGCTGGGGGTATATCTGCTTTTTCCCCAGGAGGATTATGCCCGGCCCCGGTTTGTAAACGATCTGCGCTCCGGCATGGCAAACGGCTTTGGCCTGGAGGCAGTTCTGCAGGGGGGTCAGGGCACCAACAACAACCGGGTGGCCCTGGACAACCTGCGGGAGCGGGGATATTCAGGGAAAACCGCCCTGCGGGTAAAGTATGACTGGGAAAACGGCGGCGCGGGCCTGCGGGAGGATCAGCAAAAAGGCTACCTCAAAAGCTTTGCAGGCAGCGTGTATACCGGGCATAGCTGGGAGAAGCTTGCCCCGGAGGACATGGCTGCCCTGGAATCTTTCGCCGCCCCCGGGCAGGCCCAGACCATGGAAGCCGCCTTTCAGGCATATCTGCCTGTTTCTTCCTATCCCCTGGAATATGATTACACCCTTTCCGTAGAAAGCATAAGCGCAAACCCCCGGTGTATCTTCTCCCCTTACGGCCTGTCCTCTGACGAAGAGGATTTATCTTCCTTCCGGGCTATGTTTGAGGGGGACGGTTTTCTGCGCTCGGAAAACCTGTTTTCCGGCACCCCTGCCTATACCCTGGAGGCCGTAAGCCTGCCCAGCCAGCACCTGAGCTATGGCCTGCGGCTGGCAGAGCACTGGGAAGAAAAGCTGATTGACCATAAGGACGAAGCCTATGAACGGGCCTTTTTCGCGGATCAGCGCAACCGGGATGCCTATGGCGATACCGTAAACAGGGAGGGCCTGCTGTTACAGCTTGCAGGAGGCGATTTGGACAGGGCAACCCAGCGGCTGTTCCAGCCCCTCCAGATAAAAGCCCCAGACTGGGCCAAAGCGCCCTTATCCCCGGAAGGGCAAGGCTTGGTAGACTTCACAGAACAATACAGCCAGTTTGTCTATGAAAAATACCTCCAGCTTCCCGATGGGTGCCGCCCCTTTTTAAGCAGGTTCCGCCAGTCCCATGGCCTTACCTCCCCTCAGGAGGCAGGGCAGGACTTGGCAGAATATGCCTACGACTTTTTCCTGGCCCAATTACAGCAGGTGCTGGCGGAAGGGTATACCTATACTTTAAAGCCCCCTGTGATGCCGGAAGGACAGGACTTTGCGGAGTTCTTTTTAAGCGAATCCAAAACAGGCTACTGCGTACATTTTGCCACCGCCGCTGTAGCCCTGTGCCGCTCTGCCGGCATACCCGCCCGGTATGCCGAGGGATATGCCGTCCCCTCCGGCTACAACGGCACCTGGGTGGACGTGCCCGACAAGAACGCACATGCCTGGCTGGAGGTCTACTACAGCGGGATGGGCTGGGTGCCAATAGAGGTCACCCCTGTTTCCCTGGAAGCCCCCGCCACCTACTATAACGCCCAGGCTCCCTCTGCCGGCACAGTGCCCGGGGAAGTCCTGGAGGGAGAGGACCTGCCGGAAATCAGCGCAAGCCCTTCCCCCACCCCCACGCCTGCGCCCACTGCCTCCCCCTCCGCAGCGCCCTCTCCCAGCACCGGGCCTGGAGTGAACAGCGGCCCGACAGAGGCGGAAGAAGAGCCTTTCCCTTCTGTACTTGCGCTGATTTTAGGCATTGCCGGGCTTTTGGCCCTTTCCCCTGCAGTCCTGTGGGGCAACCGGTTCCTTCACAGGCACTGGCGGAAAAAGGCCTTCTCCCAGCGGGACAGAAGCAAGGCCGCCCTGGCCCTTTATGCCCACCTGTTAAGGCTTCACGCACTGGAGGCCTCCCTGTATTACGGGGAGCGCAAGCCTCCCTCCCACTGGGAGGGAACAGCCTTGAAAGCCAGGTTCGGGCGGGAGATGCTTTCTTTGGAGGAACTGCAGGTTCTGGCAGCGGACGCGGCAAACCTGGAAGCCGCCTTAAAAGAAGAATTGTCCGGCGACCGCCGTTTCTATTGGCAATATGTCCGGGGCCTGCTGTGAGGAACTGCTACGCAACGGCCTATAGGCCGCGAGACGCTGTCTCGCGCTCTGCAACCCCTTTTAAAAAAGGGGTTGACCCTAAAACCATTTTTAATATAATTTTTGTATGTCCGCAGCGGCAAAGCTGTTTTATTTAATAATATACACAAGGAGGTAAAACGGTATGAAAAAAGTAAAGCTGGGCATTATCGGCGTGGGGAACATCGGCACTACCCATGTGAAAAACATCACAGAAGGGCGGTGCCCGGAGCTGGAAATCACCGCAGTGGCAGACCGCAGGGAGGAGCGCCGGGAATGGGTCAGAGGCGTCCTGCCCGCCGGCGCCGCCGTATTTGAAGAGGGCGAGGCCCTGCTGCAAAGCGGCCTGTGCGAGGCTGTGCTTATCGCTGTCCCCCACTACCAGCATCCGGTGCTGGCCCAGGCGGCCTTCCGGCAGGGCCTGCACGTCATGTGCGAAAAGCCTGCCGGGGTGTACACCAAGGCTGTGGCGGAGATGAACGAAGCCGCAGAAAAGAGCGGGCTTACCTTTGGCATGATGTTCAACCAGCGCACCAACTGCCTGTACCGGAAGATGCGGGAAATGGTGCAGGGGGACGAGCTGGGGGATCTGAAACGGGTGAACTGGATTATCACCGACTGGTACCGCACCCAGATCTATTATGACTCCGGGGACTGGCGGGCCACCTGGGCCGGGGAAGGCGGCGGCGTGCTCTTAAACCAGTGCCCCCACCAGCTAGACTTGCTCCAGTGGATATGCGGCCTTCCTGTGAAGGTGCAGGCCTTCTGCCACGAGGGCAAGTGGCACGACATTGAGGTGGAGGACGATGTGACAGCCTACCTGGAGTTTGCAAACGGCGCTACAGGCGTGTTTGTCACCACCACCGGAGACGCGCCGGGCACCAACCGCTTTGAAGTGACGGGCACAAAAGGCAAGCTGGTGTGCGAAAATGACACACTCTCCTTCTGGAAGCTGCAGGAGGATGAGCGGGAGTTCTGCCGCAGCGCCAAAGAAGGCTTCCAGAAGCCTCCCTGCGAAATGGTGCCTGTGGAGACGGACGGGGAGAACCCCCAGCACGCCGGGGTGCTCAACGCCTTTGCTGCCCGCATCCTCCGGGGCGAACCTTTGGTGGCAGAGGGCAAGGAGGGCATCCGGGGGCTGACCCTTTCCAACGCCATGCACCTGTCCTCCTGGCTGGAGAAGCCTGTGGAGATTCCCTTTGACGAAGAGCTGTTCTTCCAGGAACTGAACAAACGCCGGGCCAGTTCCCGGCGCAAGGAGGGCGGAAACATCACCTTCTCTACAGAGGGCAGTTACTAAATCCTTGCTAAAATCACTAAAATTTAAATTTGCACTGGTTTTTTTCCCGGTACTATGCTATAATAAATTCACATAATATTCTTGCAGGCAGGGGAAATGCCCCGTGCGTCCCCTGCCCGCGTATTTTTTAAAGGCCGGGCTTTCTGTTTTCGGCCGGGAAAGGCTTGATACCTCATGAAACTGATTTTAGCAATTGTGAGCAATGACGACAGCGGCGCTGTGTCCTCCGCTCTCACCCGGGGCGGGTATTCTGTGACAAAGCTTGCCACCACCGGCGGCTTTTTGATGGCGGGCAACACCACCTTTATCTCCGGCGTGGAGGATGACAAAGTGGATGACGTTATCGGCATCATTTCCAAATACAGCAGCCGCCGCACCCAGATTGTCCCCAGCACCTCTACTATGGAGGTGGGCATGTATTCCTCCTTCCCGGTGGAGGTTACAGTGGGAGGTTCCACCATCTTCGTGCTGAACGTAGACCGCTTCGAAAAGGTATAACGGCCTGTGGATTTTACAGGCTTTCTGGGGAACCCCGGTGTGAAAAGCGCTTTGTCCGACGCTTTTTCCGCCGGGCGTTTTCCTCATGCTCTTATCTTGCAGGGGGAGCCGGGCACCGGGCGGCGCACTCTGGCAAGGCTTATAGCCCAGGCCCTGGTGTGCCGCAGCCGGGACAAGGCCCCCTGCGGGGAATGCCCCGCCTGCCTGCGGGCCAGGGCAGGCTCCCACCCGGACATCCGCATAGTGGAGGGCAAGGGGGACAGCGGAAGCATTTCCGTAGAGCAGATACAGGAAATGGCTGCGGATGCCCAGCGGATGCCCGACGAGGCAGACTATTCGGTATACATCCTGGTTTTCGGGGAATATATTCTGGACGCGCCCCAGAACAAGCTTTTAAAGCTTTTGGAGGAGCCGCCTGCCGGGGCGGTGTTCCTGCTGGTGTGCCGCTCTGCCCGGGCGCTGTTGCCCACCATCCGATCCCGGGCGCAGGTTTTCCAGCTTATGCCGCCTAGCGAGGAAGAAGCCGCCCAGTGGCTGGAAGCCAGCAGGGACATAAGCCCTGGGGAGGTCCGCAGGCTTGCCTCCCTCTGCGGGGGGAATCTGGGCCTGATGCAGGGAGAGCTGGAAAGCGGCACAGCCAAAGAGGCTATGGAGGCTGCCACTGCCATGGCCCTGGCATTGCCGGGCCGGGGCGCCCATAATCTGCTCTGCGCCGCCGCCCCCCTTTTAAAAGACAGAGCGCTGTGCAGGCAGGCTCTTGCCCGGCTGGGGCTGATTTTCCGGGACGCCTGTATGCTGCGCTGCGGGGGCAAAACCTTGCTGGGAGGCGCGCCGGAGGCTGCTGACAAGCTGGCGGATCTGCCCCTAAAGCAGCTTGTGCGCCTGCCGGAGCTGGCAGAGGAAGCCCGGCAGAACCTGGAGCGAAACGCCAATACCAGCCTGCTGGTTACCCAGCTTTGCGCAGCCCTGCGGGAGGCCATCGGAAGGACATGAGAAAAGGCGGAAGGGATTTTCCCTTCCGCCTTCGTCTTTTCCTTTTTATCGCCCCTTTGTCTGTACGGTGGCGCTGCACACCGCTCCAGCCTTTGCCGCTGCCAGAAGCTGCTCATAGCTGCGGCCTTTGCCCGTTTCCTCCACGCCGGCAGGCAGGAACTTTTCAAAAATGCACAGGTTTCCCAAAGCCTTGGCCTTTTTGTAGTCCTGCTCGGTGCGCAGCGTCCAGCTTACCTCCTGCATCCCGAACAGCCTGCGCACCACAGCCAGGGACAGGATGCCCCGGTATTTAAAATTGTACGCCTCAAAGTGGGGGCGGTTGTACCAGTTTGTCATCAGGTTCCGGGCAAAGAAAGCCCCGCTGGCGGAAAGCCCCTCATCCCCGGCCTTCATCCTGTCCATAAGCTGGCCCCGCACCAGCTCCGGGTGGTGGTCTTTAAACCACCGGACAATCCGGGGATCAAAGGATTCCACGCAATACAGCCCTTTATACGCCTTTAGCTGCTCCATTGTCAGGGCACACAGTTCATTGGGGTCGTTATAGCCCTTCAGCTCAATAATCAAAGGCGTTTTGCCTCCCACAACCTCCAGCACCTCGGAGAACAGGGGTACTTTTTCCTCTGTGCCGAAAAGCTTATAGCCCCGCAGCTCCTCCAGCGTCATGCTGGAAATGATTTTGTCCACGCCGCAGCTTCTCTTGATGGAGTTGTCATGGTGCACCACTATCTGCTTGTCTTTTGTAAGCTGCAAGTCAAATTCCATGCCAAAGCCCCCCAGCACTGCCAGGGAAAAAGCGGTGCAGGAATTTTCCGGCACCTTGTTTTCTATGTTGTGCAGGCCCCGGTGGGCATAATCATATTTTTGGAACTCCCGGAAGTCCGCCCTTTTCCCGGAAGGCGCAATGGCCCACAGCCATGCTCCTACTGTTGCCAACAAAATAAGAACTGCCGCTGCAATTACAACGGCTAAAATGATTCCCGAACCCATACCAAAAACCTCCGGTGTTTTCTCTATGTTTTTTATATTTTGCCCAAACAAGGCTTGCGGCTCCCTGTGCTATAAGCTATAATAACAGTAGCGGGCCAGCTACTATACTATACCGCATCTGGAACCTTTTTTCAACCGCTTTCGCAATGCGCGGGCAAATTAGTTTTTGGAGGAAGCCTTTTTACAAAAAGGCTTCCGGGGTTTGGGGTGAGCGTCTGCCATGTGGCCAAACGTTCGCGCTCCGCGCGAGCGTTTACAATCTGCGAACCGACCGAATCGGCAGATGAGAAGAGCCCCAAATCAAAAGAAAGGAGCCGCCTATGAAATTTACAAAAGGCTACTGGCTGAACCTGCCCGGCGTGGAAAACGCCGACTGCGTGCAGATACGGCAGGTGAAAATCAGCGAAAAAGAAGTGTACCTATATGCCGTGCCCTATGCCCAGGATCAGCGGGCCATGGGCGGCCCTGTGCTGGAGCTGTTTATCTCCTCGCCTGGAAAGGACATCCTGCGGGTGCAGGCATGCCACTTTATGGGCAGCGCCAAAAAGGAACCGCAATTTGAGCTGGCCATGGAGGATCTGCCCCTGGACGTGGAGGAAACCAGAAAGGGGCTTATCATCCAAAGCGGCAAAACAAAGCTGACGATCACCTTAAACCCAGCCTCGTTCACCTTCTCTTATGACGGGCGCTTCCTCACCAAAATTGGCGACCGCTTCGGCCACGCCATGATAAGCACTATGAAAACCCCGGAAGGGCCTTTCATGCGGGTGCAGTTCGACCTGTGCGTGGGAGAGCGCATTTACGGCCTGGGGGAACGGTTCACGCCCTTTGTGAAAAACGGGCAGGTGGTGGACATGTGGAACGAGGACGGCGGCACTTCCTCGGAAATTGCCTATAAAAACATCCCCTTCTATATGAGCAACAACGGCTATGGGGTGCTGGTAAATTCCAGCGGCAAGGTGTCTTACGAGGTGTGCTCTGAGGCTGTTACCCGGATGCAGTTCTCTGTGCCCGGGGAAAAAATCGGCTTCATGGTAATAGGCGGCAGGGAAGGCAAGGAAGTCCTGCAAAACTACACAGCCCTTACAGGCAGGCCCGCCCTGCCCCCCGCCTGGAGCTTTGGCCTGTGGCTGACCACCTCTTTTACCACCAGCTATGACGAAAAGACAGTGCGCAGCTTTGTGGACGGCATGGCAGAGCGGAGAATCCCTTTGCATGTATTCCACTTTGACTGCTACTGGATGAAAGAAAACGAATGGTGCAATTTCCAGTGGAATGAGTCCATGTTTGATGACGCTCCTGCCATGCTCCGCCGGATGAAGGAGGAGCGCGCTTTAAAAATCTGCGTGTGGATAAACCCCTACATCGGGCAGAAATCCCCTCTGTTCAGGGAGGCCATGGAAAAGGGGTATCTCCTCAAGCGGCCTAATGGCGACGTTTGGCAGTGGGATTTATGGCAGGCAGGCATGGGGCTGGTGGATTTCACCAATCCTGGCGCCTGGAAATGGTATCAGGACAAGCTGCGGGCGCTGCTCCAGATGGGTGTGGACTGCTTTAAAACAGACTTTGGGGAGCGCATCCCCACAGATGTGGCGTACTTTGACGGCAGCGATCCGGAGCTAATGCATAACTATTATACATACCTGTATAACAAATGCGTTTTTGAACTGCTGGAGGAATACAAGGGACAAGGCCAGGCCTGTGTGTTTGCCCGCAGCGCCACTGTGGGCGGGCAGAAATTTCCTGTACACTGGGGCGGAGACTGCACCTCCAATTACCTTTCCATGTGGGAATCCCTCCGGGCAGGGCTTTCCCTGTGCATGTCCGGCTTCGGCTTCTGGAGCCATGACATCAGCGGATTTGAAGGTACAGCCCCAGACGGGGTTTACAAGCGCTGGGCCGCCTTCGGGCTTTTGTCCACCCATTCCCGGCTTCATGGCAGCCAGTCCTACCGGGTGCCATGGCTCTTCGGGGAAGAGGCTGTGGACGTGGTGCGCAAGTTTACCAACCTGAAATGCACCCTGATGCCCTATCTCTATTCCAACGCCGTCTATACCCATAAAACCGGCATTCCCTCCATGCGTGCCATGACCCTGGAATTCCCGGCGGATATCCCCTGCTATGATTTAGACCGCCAGTACATGCTGGGGGAAAGCCTGCTGGTGGCCCCGGTGTTCACCGATTCCGGCGACGTGAACTACTATCTGCCGGAAGGCCTGTGGACAAACCTGCTGGACAACCGCACTATAGAAGGGGGCCGCTGGATCCATGAAATACACAGCTTCATGAGCCTGCCCCTGATGGTGCGGGAAAACACCCTGCTGCCTATAGGCGGGGACGATGAACATGTAGAATACGACTACGGCAAGAACCTGACCCTGCACCTGTTCCACCTTACAGGCACTGCCAGCACCAGCGTGAAGGATATGTACGGCAAGGACATGCTGGACGCCCAGGCTGTTAACAAAAACGGCCATGTCACTGTCAGCTTCCAGGGCCGGGCGGAGAACCTTTCCCTGCTGCTGCGGGGCGTAGATCATGTGGAGAATTTGACTGGCGCCAGGGCCGAGGCTACAGAATGGGGCCTGCTGCTGCATGTCAATCCAGAGCTTCCTGATGTGTGCTTCACGTTTATCCAGTAAGCAGGTCACAGAAATGATGAGCAAAAGGAAGGCGGATAACGCTGCCCTCCGCCCCACTTTAGCCTTTTTGCAAGATGCCCTAGAGTCTGTTTTAAAACCAGAGAAATGCCAGTATTTTTGTTCAGGGCAGGCGGTTTCAAGGCAAAAACCGCAAGAAATACTTTCGTATTTCGAGGATTTTTAACACAGAAACCGTTTGTTACTGGACAAAAAGACGGTTTTTCGGAGTTTTAAGACAGACTCTAATACCCATGCAGCAAAAGGGCCTGGATACACTTCCAGGCCCTTTTTACCATCCCGTTTCGCCGGACTGGTCAGGACTTGTCCTTGGGCTTTGCCACCAGCGCCGCCAGATAGCCGAAGAATACGGCAGCGGCTGTTCCAGCCGCCCCGGCGGTCAGGCCACCTGTGAACGCTCCCAGCAGCCCCTTCTCCTGCACAGCCTCCCGGACACCCTCAGACAAGGCCCAGCCAAAGCCGCACAGGGGCACTGTAGCCCCGCAGCCTGCGTAGTCTACAATGGAGCCATATATGCCCAAGGCACCTAGCAACACCCCCATTGTGACGAACATCACCATAATCCGGGCCGGGGTCAGCTTGGTCAGGTCAATGAGAAGCTGGCCTATCACACAGATAAGACCGCCCACCCAGAACGCGTTTATATATTCCACACTTGTCCCCTCTTCCTTTTTGGTCGGTTCTGTCTCTAGTCTTTTCCAAAAAGGGGGCCGCTATGCGTTGCCGGAATATTTGTCTTTGGAAACGGGCTGCTTTCCGAGCCCTTTCCGGCTATATGCCGATCTGTTTGCATTTCCGCATAATAGCCCGATGCACTCTCATTTCTTTGCAAAAAACGACTTGACAAGCGACGCATTTTGGCATATAATAAATACCGTTGTAAAACGCAGTGCGGGCGTAGCTCATCTGGTAGAGCGCCACCTTGCCAAGGTGGAGGTAGCGAGTTCGAGCCTCGTCGTCCGCTCCAAACAGTGGATATCCGTTTTGGCGGATGTCCACTGTTTGTATTGATTTTTAGTTGCAATGCATTTTTTTAACCAAGCGGGGCACTTCTATGATAAAAAAATCAGGGGATTTTGAGTGGAAATTTAGCAGGGAAAATCGAAAAAAAGAGAACGGTGATATATGGCGGCCAGTGAAATTCACTTGCAGAATTTTTGTAAAAGGCTGCCAAGGTAACTACTGGAAGAATCATGTTGTTAGTTTGCTTCCCTGCATTGATACCACCGAAATCGAAAAAACAGCAGAAAAAGTGGCAATATGGGCGAAAGCCCAAATGAAAGGCGTTCCGAAAGGGACGCCTTTTTTGTTGCCCGGAAAGGAGGCCGGAACATGGCCGCAGATACAGCTTTTGACTATTACTACGGCGATGAGAGCAATCAATTTTCCTTTTACCGTATTCCCCGCCAGCTTATCACCGGGGAGCGTTTTAAGCGCCTGTCCACGGACGCCAAACTGTTATATGGCCTGCTGCTGGACCGCATGGGGCTGTCGGCCAAGAATGGCTGGTACGATGAACAGGGCCGCGTCTTTATCTACTACACGCTGGACGAGATACAGGAGGATCTGAATTGCGCCCATGGGAAAGCGGTCAAGCTCCTATCCGAGCTGGACGCGGGAAATGGTTTTGGCCTGATTGAGCGTGTCAAGCAGGGCCAGGGCCGTCCCACGAAAATCTATGTCAAGCGGTTCACCACCCGCGAGAAACCGCCGCAACCCGTTGCGCCGCAGGATATTCCCAGACTTCCGATTATCGGAAGTGCAGACTTCCGAAAACCGGACGCAAGTTATATTAAATCAAATCAAACTGATTTCAGCTATACTGATCCATCTATCCTTCCATCAGGTTCCCCGCCGAGTGCGGGATGGATGGATAGATTGGATCAGCGGAGAGAAGTGGATGAGGCTATTGGCTATGAGAGCCTGTGCAGCCAGTACAACCGGGAGGACGTGGACGAGATAGCGGAGCTAATCGTTGACGTTCTCTGTACTACCCGCTCTACCCTCCGCATAGGCGGCGAGGAACTGCCTATCGCCCAGGTGAAAGACCGTTTCTACAAGCTGGACTCCGCACACCTGGAATATGTTTTTGACTGTCTGCGGAACAACACAACGCAGATACGCAACATCCGGGCCTACCTGCTGACCGCCTTATACAACGCGCCAACTACCATCAATAATTACTATCAGGCAGCAGTACAGCACGATTTTGGCCCTTAATATCGGTTGAAAATGCGTCTCAAGTTGAGACGCATTTTTCGACATAATCTGAAAATAGGAGGAACACAAATGGCTGCAAAAAAAGAAAATCCCCTGAAAGGCGCGTTCCGTGCCCCGGTCCCCGGTGAGCCGCCCCCTGCTGGGCCCGCCGAGGATAAGAAGCCCCCGGAACCGCCCAAGGACGCGCTCGATCCCAAGGCCACCGGCACTATCCCTGTCAAGGCTGACGAGGGGAAGAAGCCCGCCGACCCGCCCAAGGA